>Ga0209677_101435_pt1 | contig 10298 bp, 6 predicted proteins | sample AraplaCvi_mCL_r2_2_FD_184285 | JGI IMG/M metagenome (GOLD analysis project Ga0209677, IMG submission 184285) | Arabidopsis root microbial communities from North Carolina, USA - plate scrape CL_Cvi_mCL_r2 (SPAdes) (version 2) | ecosystem: Host-associated > Plants > Roots > Endosphere | place: USA... | reverse complement strand
TCGTCGATGGGCAAAGCATGACCATTCGCGGTGTGGCGTCGATCCTCAACAGCATGTACGCCAACAATGCGCCGAGTACCGAGAGCACGCAGGCGCCGCGCGGCGGTGATCGTCGTGTCGATAGCGTCGCGCCCGGTGAAGCGAATGCTGGCCGTGGTGGCACGCGCGCACTCTCGGGCCTGAGCGGCAAGCCGCCGCTGCCTCCGGGCGGTGTCGGCCAGTATGCGGGCGGCAACTCAGCGGCGCCCTTGCCGGGCGGTGACACGCGCGGCCGCACCGATGCCTTCCAGGACGACGGTGGCAGCGCACCCATCATCCATGCGGACCCGCGCAGCAACTCGGTGCTCGTGCGTGACCGGGCCGATCGCATGGCCGCACACCAGTCGTTGATCGAGTCGCTCGATACGCGGCCGGCTGTGCTGGAAATCAGCGCCAGCATCATCGAGATCAGCGAAACCGCGCTGGAAGACCTGGGCGTTGACTGGCGCCTGCACAACAGCCGTGTCGATCTACAAACGGGTTATGGCACCAACACGCAACTCGCCAACCCGGGTTCGCTCGATTCGGTGGCCACCACGGCCAACGCAGCGGCGGCCATTGCGGCCACCCCCACCGGCGGCGTGCTCACGGCCGTCATTGGCGGGGCCTCGCGCTACTTGATGGCGCGCATCAGCGCGCTGCAGCAGACCAACCAGGCGCACATCACCGCCAGCCCCAAGGTGGCCACGCTGGACAACACCGAGGCCGTGATGGACAGCAAGCAAAACTTCTACGTGCCGGTGGCGGGGTATCAGTCGGCCGATCTGTACAACATCTCGGCAGGGGTTTCGCTGCGTGTGTTGCCGATGGTGGTGTCGGACGGCGGCACCTCGCGCATCCGCCTGAACATCCATATCGAGGATGGCCAGATCACCAATCAGATGGTCGGCAACCTGCCGGTGGTCAACAAGAGCGAGATCAACACGCAGGCGTTGATCAACGAAGGCGAGAGCCTGCTGATTGCCGGCTACTCGGTGGACCAGCAGACCAAGGGGGTGGATGCCGTGCCCGGCCTGTCGAAGATTCCGCTGCTTGGCGCGCTGTTCCGGCATGACCAGACGACCGGCCAGCGGTTTCAGCGATTGTTCCTGCTGACGCCGCGGGTTGTGGCGCTGTAACGCACAATCTGCATGCGCCTGTAGCAAAGCCTCCCACTGGGAGGCTTTGTTGCTTTTGCGCCAGGAAAGACGCCGTCAGGCGCGATGTGACGGGCCGGCAGTGCCTTGCTTTTGAAGCGTCTGCCAATGCTGATGAGCGATGCCCAGCAACGCCGCGGCCAGACCGGCATTGCGCTCTTCGGAAGTGGCTTGCTGATCCGCGCGCGCCATGCGATGGAGCGCCTTCGTTTGCGGGTCTTGCGCAATCCGCGTGGCCAGTGGCGACAGGAGGCTCTTGAGCGCATTCGTGCCTCTGGCGCCGTCCTGCACCTTGCTGAGTTCCTGCACGAACTGGCGGCCCGCCTCCGATGCCAGCAACGGCTTCAATTCCTTCTGCAATGGCGCGGGAAGGGCATCGAGCGCCGCCTTGGCCACTGTGGTGTCCCACAGATACTGGACGATGGGCACCAGATTGGCAGCCACTTCGTTCGGTAGCCTGGCGGATGGAAAGCGCCGTGCCTGCTCGCGCTGGGCCTGGATCTGCGGGTGACTTGCGATGTGGTGCGCGAGCGCGGGAAGCCTCTGCTGCAGCCGGCTGTTGCCACGCACGCCAAACGCGCTTTCGCCAATGGCAATCACCAGCTGGCGCCCAGTGCCGGAGGCCACCAGGTCGGCAAGCTCATGCTGCAAATTGCGTGGCAACGCGCACGCGGCAGTTTGCAAGCGCTTGGAGACCTCGGGATCCGGCTCGACGTTGAATGCTTCGCCCAGGGCCAGCCGCATGGCGGCGGAATCGTTCGCTTGTAGGGCCGTCGGATCGCGCAGGGCCTGGTGTCGCAGCGCCGGCAGTCTGTCATGGGCACCCTTCAACCGGAACGCAACCGAGACCAACTGCGCATCGTTCATGTCGCCCGAACCGAAAACGGCGTTCTCCATTTCATCGTTCTTGCGCTCGATATCGGCGTGCAGCAGTCGAAGCCGAGGGTCATGCTGCATTGCCCAGTCTCCACGTGCTTTGGTGATCTCGTCACGCAGGTGTTCAGGAAAGATGACCTTGCGACCTTTCATTGGCGTAATGAGCGATTTCGGCAGCCCTTGCATGGTGAGGCCCGTACAGCCTTGCAGATTGATGGTGATGTCGCGCAAGTGGCCGATGGACGCCGGCAGCGAACGGAGTTGCGGACAGTGCGAGAGGTCGAGTGTTTTCAGGTGGCGCAGTTTTCCGATGGAGTCTGGGATCGCGGTCAAGCCGACGTTGTTGTTCAGCTTCAGTTCGGAGAGTTTGGCCAGATTGCCGATGCCAGCAGGCACATCGCGCAGGTAGGTATGCGCCAAGGACAGCGTCCTCAGTTCCCGGGCATTGGCAATGTCGCGCGGTACCCACGTGAGCGGCGAGCTTTCAACCGCAAGGTGCTTCAGGTTGCTCAAGTCGTGCATGGAAGGCAACTCGCGCACAGCGCTGCCGACGATTTCGAGGCGTTTCATGTTCGTCAACTGGCCCAGCGTGCTGGGCAACGTGTCCAAGCGTGGGTTGTCGTGCAGCTTGAGCGATTCGAGCATGCCGAGGTTGCCCAGATCATGCGGTAACTCGCGCAGGTCGCAATCCGAAAGATGGAGCGCCTTGAGATGCGCGATGTCAAAAACGACATCGGGCAGCTGAAGCACGGGCATCGCCTTCAGTTCGATCGTGTCTGCGGCGTCCATTCGACCGCGTGCCACGTCTTCGATATGTTCTCGGGCGATGTTGAGTTGGCGCGCCGGGTTGAAGTTCGCGGGCGGGTTGGCTGGGCGGTAGTCCGCAATGTGAGCCTGCATTTGTGCATGCCATTGCTCCAGTGCCTGACGGATGCCGGATCCGGCAATGCGTGCGTTCACGGCGCCTGCACCATGCAACGGGCTGCCAGGCGCCGAGGCCAGCGCATGGAGCGGGCTGTTCGGCGCCGTGCGCGCGGCACCGGCTGGCGTAGCGGCTGACGTGCCGGCCGTGACGTGGGGGCGGGCAGCGGAACTTTCCCCAACGTTGGCAGATGCGCGGCGTCGCCCGAACAGCCCGGCGATGCCGCGTCGGCGCGGGGGCTGCGCGGGTTCTTGGCGCAAAGGCGTCGCATAGGGCGGGACACCACCGCGTGGCGGCGTGGAATCGGCGGCCGGTGTGTGCGAGGTCCGGCGAAATGGATTGATCGAAGGCATGGAGATCGAGACGAGTGGACAGCGCGACGAAGGCGCGGGAAGCGAGGATGTTTGTGTGAGCACCGCGCGCTCAAAACATCAGCCCCACGCAAACATCGCGTGGGGCCGAGGTGAAACAAGCACAAGCGGTGGCTTACGCGGCCTTCTTGTGCGTCGACGTGCTGGCGCTCACTTGGCTCGAACCCGAGGATTGCGGTGCCGAGATGGGGGCCTTGGACGTGACGTCGTCGCCATCGTCATCATCGTCGTCGCTGCCGTTCGACTTGATGGCGTTGAGCATGCGCTGCTGCGCGGACTGTTGTTGCAAGAGTTGCAGCTCCAGCAGCGCATCCTGCCCGCTAGGGTCGGCCCCGTTGGGTTGCGCGGCGTTGTTGCCGTTGCCCGTTTTGCCGGTGCCGTTCCCATTGCCGTTGCTCGAATCCACTTCAGCCTCGTGCTTCTTCTTGCCCTTGCGGCCAGCGCCGTCGTGCTCGCCTGTGTAGGCCGGATGCTGCGCGGTGGCGTAGTGAGCCTCAGGTTGCGAGGCGTGGCGCGTTTTGCGCGAGGCGTGGAGATCGCCAGCCAAGCCGGCACCCGTCGCGGCCGCGTCGAGCAGCATGGCGCCCTTGCCGCTGTTGCCCCCCGCCTTGTCGAACAGGTTCTGGGCTTGTACGCCGACTTCGGCCTTGGCGCCTTCCTTGGCCGCGAGCTTGACCGCATCCTTGATGCCGCTACGGCCACCCGTCAGCGCGCCTTCCACGACAGAGTCGACCACCGCGCCGCCAAGATGCGTCTTTTGCAGCACGGCGGTGGCAGCGCTGGCTGCCAGGCCCTCGGGCGTCAGATCCGAGGCGAGCTGCGCGGCGTTGCCAGCGGCTGAGCCAATATCGCCCAGTGCTTCGCCGAAGTGACCATGCGCCGCCGCTTTGGCAGCAGCAATGCTGCTGTCTGCGACTCCGTTGACGCTGTCGCCAATGCCCTTGACCGTGCGGTCGGCAATGTCGTTGACGAAACCGCGGGCCTTGTCCACCTTGCTCAGTGCCTTGTCCAGGCCCTTGCTCAGGTGGGCGTTTTCCAGCGATTTTTCGGCCACGTCGAAGGCGGCGGTGTTCAGGTCCCGCAGGCCCTTGAAGGCGGTTTCGCCAACGCCCACGGCGTCGTGCAATGCTTTTTGGAGGCGCAGATGCACCAGGTCGTTGGTCAGGGCTGCCGTTTGCTTGGCAACGGCTTCCACGTCGTGGACGAGAGTCTTGCCTACGCTTTCCGCGGCGTGGACGAAGCCCTTGCCGACCTTGGCGATGTCTTCGCCGATGTGCTGAAAGGCGTGCTTGATTTTGCTGAAGATACTCATGGTGAGTCTCCTTGCTTGAGATGGCAAAAATGACGGCCGTTGTTGGCCGTCAGGTTAGGTGGCTTGGCGTTAGGCGCCTTGCACTTGGGTGTGCTGCTGTTGCGTGCCGCCAGCCTTTTGGGCTTGCAGTTGCTCCAAGACCTTGATCATGTCTTTGAGCAGGGTTTCGAGCTGGGCCATCGGGTTGTTGGCGCCATTGCCCGTGCCGTCTGCGCCGTTCGCGCTATCGGCCGAGGAGGTGTTCGGCGTGCCTGATGCACCGTTTGCACCGTTTGCACCGTTTGCACCGGATGCATCCGACGCACCGTTTGCACCGCCGGCTGCCTGGCCGCCAGCTGCGCCACCAGCACCCTGCGCGCCGCCTGCGCCGCTCGCTCCGTCTGCACCGCCGGCGCCCGCGCCACCACCTTGCGATTGGCCACCGCCAAGCGCCTGCTGTTGTTGCTGGGCCAACATCTTGAGGATGTCGTCCAGGACCTTCAGCAGTTGTTCGATCATGGAGTCATTGCCCGTCTGACCGGCGGCGTCGGTACCGTTGGCGCCGTCAGCGCCCGTAGCGCCTGTTGCGTCGCTGGAGCCATCGGCACCGCTCGAACCGTCGGCACTGCCCGAAGCATCAGCACCGCTCGAAGCATCAGCACCGCTCGAAGCATCAGCACCGCTCGAAGCATCAGCACCGCCCGAAGCGTCGGCACTGCCCGAAGCGTCGGCACTGCCCGAAGCATCAGCGCCGCCCGCACCGCCCGCGCCACCATCGGCGCCACCAGCGCCACCGAAGGCATTCGACATCATCTGCTGCTGCATCAGTTGCAGCGCGTCGTCGAGCATCTGCAGCATGTCGTCCATGTTGAGGCCCTTGCCGCCGCCGGCGCCACCCGCGCCGTCGACGCCTTTGGCGCCTTCGCCCGTGTCGAGCTTGTGCTGCATCTGCTCGCTGAGCTTCATGAACTTGAGCAGGTCTTCCAGCAGTTTCATGAGCGCTTGCATCGGGTCTTGACTATTGGAGTCGTCGCCGTTGTCATCGCCCACTTGCTGGCCCTTGTTGGCACCCTGTGCGCCTTGAGAGCCTTGAGAGCCTTGCGAGCCCTGGTTTGCAGACGGGCCGTGCGCGCCGCCGGAACCCTGAGCGCCGCCACCAGCTGGAGCACCCGAGCCGCCGCCGGCACCCGCATTGGCGCCGCCGTGCGCAGTGGCATTGCGCAGCATCGCTTCGATCACCTTCAGGATGTCTTGCACGAGATGCTGCAGCGGGCTTTCTGCCTGGTTCGGCTGCTTGTTGGCTTGATCCAACTGCAGCTGGGTCGAGATATTGAGTGATGCGTTGTCTTGGACTTTCATGTTCATGAGTCACCTCAGTGGGCAGGCGTAATGCTTGGCACTGCCCAGGCCGCTGACTGGAGGCAATGCCAATACAGAGAGGAGAGAAACGCCGCGTGACCGACGCCTCCAGAGAAACGCCGGCACCGCAATCGCTTCCGATTCCGGTTCGGGTCGCGGGGAGCCCAGCGCGTTCTGCCCGTGCCGGGCCGCGCAGCCCAGGGCAGCCGCGTGCCGACAGGCCACTCGCAAAGCGAAATGGCAGGTCGGGCGACTTTGGTGGAACGTTAGTGAATGCCGCCTGTCATGCGACCGGGGAGGGCCGAAGCGCTGATCGCTGAGGCGAAGTGAAAGACACCGTGAATGCGGCCGCCGCGTGGAGTGAGTGGGGACTGCACGTGGGCGAGTGCGTGCGCTTCGTGCGCGTCGTCATCCCTTCGCTCTGCCGCATTGGACGCTGCGATGGGCTACCTAGCATGCAAGCGTCATTGATCCAGGGCTTCCCGCCATGCCATTGCCAAAGATCAGCGGACCGAGCGTCCAAACCCATATCAGCCGCACCAACACGCCCAGCACGTCGCCGACGAAAACGCCGCAGGCACCGCAGCGCACGGCGCGTCACGCGCAGGGGGAACTGGGCGCACTGTCCGGGCGGGGCAAGAGGCCGTTGCCGAGATCCGGCGACGATCTCGCCGCGCAACCCCAAAGCAAGCGCGCCCGAACGAGTCTGCCTCGTACGCAGTCGGATGCAGATTCGCGCATGGAACGCATCATGCAGATGCAGGCGGAGACCATGATCCGCAGCGCGGAAATGCAAAACATACTGAACCGTGCCAACACGCAGGCCAAGCTGATGGAAGAGGGCAGCAAGGCCGCCAAGGACCTGATCAACTAGCCAACCAGTCAACTGGTGCGGGGCGCGCTGGTTCAGAAATCGCGTGTCACGCGCAGCGCCAGCGTGCGGCCGGGCAGGATCGGAATGAAGTTGCCCGTGAGCGTGTTTTCGTACGCACGCACGTTAAAGATGTTGCGTGCGAACAGGTCGACCCGCCATGGCTTCCGATGCCAGAACAGACTGCCATCAAAGCGCACGGCGCCCGGCAGGCGGTAGGGCGTTTGACCATAGGCGTCGACACCGCTCTGCGCATTGATGCCGAGTCCCGCGCCCATGCCCACGAGTGCGCCGCCTTGCACGGTGTACGTCGTCCATAGCGAACCGCCGCGCGTGGGCGTTCTCGGCAGGACGCCACCCGGCAGCGCCCCCGATATGCGAGACAGCGCCAGCCACAGTGCCGCCTCCCAACCCGGGGCCACCGTGCCTTGCATGGACAGCTCCAGCCCTTGGCTGGTCTGGTCGGTGATCTGCGTGTAATAGCCCGGATGTGCGACGTCGGCCAGGCTGACGTTGCTGGCGTGGATGCGATAGAGCGCCGCTTGTGCGGTCAACGTGTGCGCGGTGTTCTCCCACCGCAGGCCAGTTTCCAGTTGGCGGCTGCGCTCGGGTTGCATGGCGTTGCCGTTGTAGAAGTAGCCCGTGTTGATCTGGAACCCACGCGAGTAATCGGCAAACCAGGCGGTGTGTGGCGTCAGCTTGTAGAGCACGCCTGCGGCCGGCGTCCACGCCACGCCTTGCAGGTGTGCGTGGGGCAGCTTGGCAACATAGTCGTTTGCGCGGATGGAGCCCGACACCTCCCAGCGGTCGCCAATGGCAATGCGGTCACGCAGGCGGAAGATCGATTGCCGCACCGTTTGCGACAGCGGCATGCCCTGAATGAAGACCGCCGGCGGCAGCAGAACCGGCGCAAACGGGTCTTGCGCCGCCACCGAATAGCCACCCGGCGTGAGCATGTCCTGGCGCTCATGAAGCTCGTCCCACCCCAGCGTGAGCGTGTGGCGCAGCGCGCCGTGCGAGAAGGCACCGGTCAATTCGTTGGAGAGCGCCCAGAGATGGCCGTCCGTACGATAGCCCAGGCCCAACATGGTGTTCGGCACGGTGTTGGCTGGCGCCGACCCCAGGCGCCATTGCACGGACTCTTCCGAGACGGTTTCATAGCTGGCGCGCGAGTGTACGGCCCAGTCGTCTGACAGGTTGTGCGAGAGCGTGTAGTACACGCGCGTGCCATTGCCTGTGATGCGGTCGTCCGCATTGCCGAGCGGGGTTTGCGTAGGGATGCGTGCCGGCGCACCGTTCAACGCAAACGTGGCCAGCTGGATCGGCTGCCGGCTGGACAGGGTTTCCGCCCCCACGGTGATGTCCGTGGTGCTGTCGTGCCAACCGAGCGCGCCGTGGCCATAGCTGACGCGGTGGCCGGCGTAGCCGCCGTCGCTGTTGGCGGTGGTGTCGTTGAGTGCCACCACGCGGTAGGACAAACCGTTCGACCCGATGGCGCCTGCCAGGTCCGCCACGACCTTGCGTTCTGCGTGCGAGCCCACTTCCACGGTAACGCTGCGCTGCGCGGTCTTGGTGGGCGCTTTCAGGTTGGCGTTGATGGCGCCCCCCGCCATGGTGACGCCCGCCACATCGGCGTTCGGCCCTTTGATGACGTTGATGTCTTCTAGTGCTTCCATCGGGCGCAAGGAAGCGAGCTTGTCGGGCAGACCATCCACCGAGATCGTGTCGGTCATGAAGCCACGGATGGCGTAGAGCGGCGGCGCGGTCGGGGCAGTCAGCACCGAGGTGACGCCGGTTTGCGCCAGAGCCACCGCCAGCGACGGCGGCCGCTGGCTGGTCAGCAGGCCGTTGGTGATGGTGTTGACCGCATGCGGCATGCTGGTCATCGGCATTTCGACGCGGGTGATAGCGCTGGTGGAGAAGACAGCGAACCCGGGGTCCGCCGCTCCGTGCACCTCAGAGGGCGGCAGCGTGCCGATGTTGGGAGCAGGTTCGGTGTCGCCTGCGCCCGCCGTGGTGGTGACCACGGTGAGTGCGCCGTCGGGCAATGCGGCCAGTGCCAATCCGCTGCCCTGCAGCGCGCGCCGGGCTGCCTCTACTGCTGTCATGGTGCCTTCAATCGGGCCCGCCACGCGGTCCTTGACCAGACTGGAGGCGAACGAGACCGGGTGTCCACTCACCCGCGTGATTTCCATCAGCACGTGCTCGAGTGACGCGCGCTCGATACGAAACCGGTGTGGATCGTCTTCGGTAAGACCGTAGGCGTGTCGGGTGATGGACAGCGCGATGAGCAGGGCGATAACGCGGGGATGACGGCGAACGGCAAAGGCCACAGATGTCAGGGAGAGCAAAGCGGGCATCGTGCAGTCGGATGTTCGAAAACGATCTGGGATGGCATGCGTTGCCGAGCCTCGCCGCGGGTCTGAGTTGTGTGGACGCTCGCCCTTGCTTGGCAAGGCCGTGGGATTGGAGCGACGGATGACTTCGGCTGAAGCGGTCGCTCTTCGGCTGTGGCGACGTGCCTCATGCGTGGGCAAGGCTAGCATGGCCCACAACGCCGTGTGCCAGCCGAGCGCTCCGAATGGCGGTTTTCAACCTGCAAACGACACATCATGAGCAACTATCGGATCGGGCTCCAACCTGCTATCGGAACGCATCGGCGCGGCACGGCCGACAAAGAGAACGCGGCGCCACAACAGCCGTCCAATGGGCGCGCCGCCAGGTCGCGCCACGGTGCACTGGCCGAGCTGGGCGCCAGTCCGCGCGGCACAGCTCGGGCGCCGCTGCGGGCAGCGCAGGTCAATGTGGCCGCGCGGCAGCCGGCACCGGTTGCCACTGCCGCCAAGCCGCGATCGATGCGCACGCCGGGACACGGCATGCAGGGCAGCCCAGCCTCCATTCAGCATCATCGCGATCAGGTGCTGAGCCAGATCGAACACCTGCCCACCGAGGGCGGCAAGCGCGCTTGGCGCAAGCCGATCGAGACCATGGAACTGCTCGACCGCCATGTCGCGCACTTGCCGCCCGCGCAGACGATCAAGCTGTTGCAGAGATGCAGGTGATCCTGAGCATCAAGGACACCCGCACGCGTGATGCCAATCTGCAGCAGTTTGCTGCAAGCTTGCAGCTGCCCATGCAGAGACAGCAACCACAGCCGGCTATGCACAGACAGCAGTTGCAGCCCGCCATGCACAGGCAGCAACCGCGGCCGGCTATGCAGAAACAGCAGCCACAGCCGTCCGTGCAGAGACAACAGCCGCAGCCTGCAAAGCTGTCCTTCAAGGACTTTGAGGGCTTGGCGGCGCTGCGTCCTCGCCCAGCCGCGCCCGTGCAAGCGGCTCACACGCAGGCACCGCAGTACGGTCGCCAGTACGCTCGTCCGACTGCAGCCACGCCGCAACCTGTGCCTACGCATGCTGAGCCCGAACTGACG
>Ga0209677_101432_pt1 | contig 10309 bp, 9 predicted proteins | sample AraplaCvi_mCL_r2_2_FD_184285 | JGI IMG/M metagenome (GOLD analysis project Ga0209677, IMG submission 184285) | Arabidopsis root microbial communities from North Carolina, USA - plate scrape CL_Cvi_mCL_r2 (SPAdes) (version 2) | ecosystem: Host-associated > Plants > Roots > Endosphere | place: USA... | reverse complement strand
CCGGCCTGGAGCTGATCCTGTTCGAATCCGGCGGCGACAATCTGGCATCGACCTTCTCGCTCGATCTGGTCGACTGGTGGATCTTCGTCATCGACGTGGCCGGCGGCGACGACATTCCACGCAAGAATGGCCCGGGGCTGCTGCGGTGTGATCTGCTCGTCGTCAACAAGATCGATCTCGCGCCTCATGTCGGCGTCGATCTCGATCGCATGCTGGCGGATGCGCGGCAGGTGCGCCGCGCCAAGCCGGTGGTCCCGACCAATTTGAAGAGTGGCATCGGCGTGGAGGCGGTCGCCGATGCGATCTCTGCTGCAGTCCTATTCTCGGTCTGAGGCCGGGCGGTCACTTGACGCCGCGCTCGTCGTCGATCGAGCCGGCGGGCGCAGCATCTTGCGGCGCCAGCACATCGGCTATCCCCTGCACATCACCCGCGGCTTCTATCTCGACACCTCCAGGCCGGATCTGCTGACGCTCTATCTGCAATCCGCCGCGGGCGGACTCTACGCGGGCGATCGCATCAAGCTCGACGTAACCGTCGGCGCCGATGCTGCATTTCACACGACGACGCAGGCGGCGACCGTCGTGCATGACGGCCGTAGCAGCGGCGCGATCCAGCGCCAGCACATCGGCATCGAAGCCGGTGCCTTCTGCGCCATGACCAGCGATCCCTATGTGCTGTTTCCGGGCGCCGACCTCGCCTTAGAGACAGAGGCCATCGTCGCCGAAGATGCGGTGCTGTGTCTCGCCGACGGCTTTGCGGTCCATGATCCCAAAGCCAAAGCACGTCCGTTCGCACGCTACGAAAACCGACTGACGGTATTGCGCCCCGACGGTCGGCTGCTGCTCAAGGATCTCGGCGCGATCGAGGGCGATGAGCTGCACAACGGCGCGCTCGGCGCGATGACCGCCGCCGCGAACCTCGTGCTGATCGCGCCGTCGGTTCGATTGCCGAAGCTGGAGCAGATGGAGCAGGCGGCTGTCCCCTTTTGCAGGCTAGCTGGCTGCTCGTTGGCGCCGAATGGCGCAGGCTTGGTGTTGCGCATGCTCGCGCCCGATGGCGGCGCATTGGCGCGCGCGCTCGATGCGGCCTTTCACGTCGCGGCGGAGGCAGTGTTAGGTGTCGCGCTTGCCCGCCGAAGGAAGTGATGCATTCATCCTCCCTACGGTCATTCCCCGAGAAGGTGGGGAATCCAGTCCGCCCGCGGCCTATCGGTGATCACAATCGTCTCGGGAATACTGTTCGTTGCCTTCGCGGACGTTGACGATCAAAAATGACGCGCGACTATCTCAGCGCCGCGCCAGCCGGAAATACAGCTCCGACAGTCGCGCCGGAAGATCCTCGACCCGCTGCACCAGCATGGTGTTGCTGCGTCCGAAGATACTCCCGGCCGCCATCGCTCCGGCTTTGCCGAGCACGACCCCATAGGCGTCGATACCTTTCATGTGCAGAGCGATAGCGGCGCGCCTGGCATCCTCGACCAGGTCGAGCGGATCTGCGACGTCGATGTCGGATGGCTCGCCGTCGGTGAGCAGGATCAGAAGCTTGCGGCTTGTCTTGGCCGGTCCGATCACCTGGCCGGCATGACGCAGCGCGGTGCCGAGCCGGGTCGACAGGCCGGAGGTCAGTCCCGCCAGCCGCGCCCGGCAAGCGCGGTCGTATCGCTCATGGAAGCTTTTGACGTTGGTCATTCGGATATCGTCACGGCCGTCGGAAGCGAAGGCGAGCAGGCTGAACGGATCGCCAAGCTGGTCCATGGCTTCGGACAGCACCGCAACTGCAAGCCGTTCGACGTCCAAAATGGTCGCGCCCGAGGCCAGCCGGTCTCGCGTGGATTCTGAAGTGTCGATCAGCAGCAGCGCCGAGAGATCGCGATGCACGGATTTCGAGGAGCGAAACACGCGCGGGTCGGGCTCCTGTCCACTGCGCAGTGCGATGCCGGCGTCCAGCATCGCGTCGACGTCGAGGTCGTAGCCCTCGTGCTGCCGCTTCAGCCGCACGGTGCGGCCGATCCGGACACCGAGCACCAGGCGTGCCACGCGATTGCGCAAGCCACTGGCGCGATCAAGCGCGTCTTCAATCGAATGGGGATCGCCGGATGGCGCTACGACCTCGCGCACCACGGTCCAGTCCGGCCGCTCGATGTCGTGGGTGCGGTCCCATTCCGGATAGCATGCAATCACGATGCCGCGCCCATCGGGCGCCGCGGGCCGGCCGCGCCCCAGCTCAGGCTCTTCCTGATCCGGCTCGCTCGTTCGATTGTTGCCCTCAGCGGCTTTCTGCTGCTCGATCCGCATGGCGTCGATGAACAGCTCCAGCACGTCGTCCGGCGGCGGCGCGTCGTCGCCGAAGTCCCACAGCCCCAATCCATCGTCGCGGTACACCGGCTCGACGACATAGGTCTTGGCGTTGAACTGCACCCGCATCTGGCCGAGATCGTTGCCGAGCAGCATGCCGATCTCACGACTGATCGTGTGATCGTCGATGCGCGGCAGCGCGGCCGCGAACAGCCCGCGGCCCTTCGCGACGAAGCTATCGTCGTCGCTGTAATCAGGATCGAACAGGGCGCGCGACAGCCGCGCCAGCAGTCCGAGCGCCGTCGCTACCCCACTGGGCACGGCAACGTGATAAGGCCTCCACAGCCGGCGCAGGCCAGGCAACGCGCGCATTGCCAACGCCTCCACGCGCGCATCCTCGATCAGATTGACCAGCGCGACCTGCAGCGGCTTCAACGTGCCGATGGGAAACCGGGCACGTCCCAGCACGAGATGGGCCTGCGCATGCGCCGCAGCGGCTCGGAATAGGGCACGCGCGGCGTCGCCCTGCACGCCGCGATAGCTCTCCGGCAAGCGGATGATCGGACCTGCGATCGAGGTCCGGCGCTGTGGCTTGTCATTGCTGTCGGCAGTAGTGCTGCGCAACAGCGGCACCTCACCCCAAAGCGCCGTCGTGAAAGCCTTCAGTTCGGTCTCGACGTCCGAAAAGCTGATGCCGCCGGGATTGCGCGCGATCAGCCGCTGCGCGAGTTCGTCCTGCAGTGAAAAGAAAGCGATGCGCCGCTTGCGGTCGCCCGCCGCCGCGCGCAGGCCGGCAGCAATGAAGTTCTCGAACGCCTCGACCGTTCCTGGTGCGAGGATGTCGTTCATCCGGCCCGCAGCAGACGTCACCGAATCCGGCGCGTGTCGGGCTAAGCTCTCCATCGCACGCCACCAGCGTGGCAGCGCTGCGCCGCGGCCGAGAACACGTCGCGCTGGCCCCAGTGCCCTGAGAGAGGCGGTCGCGGCTTGTGCGCCGGCGTGACGGCAGATCCCAGCGCTCATTTGCGCGGCGCCGAGCAGCGTCGCAATTTCGCGCGCCGGAGCGGCGCTGCTGCTCGCCTCCCAAAACGCGATCAGGCAGGCAGGCCCTGCGTTGACGTTGGCGAGCCCCAGCACGCCACCGGCCCAAGCCTCCAGCTCGGCCGCATCGAAATGACGCGACAGCGTCTCCCAACAGGCGAGGAAATGCGGCCGCAGGCTCTCGCGCTGACGTATCCATAGATGCACCCGCCGCGTGTCGCCCTCCGGTTCCGACACTACCTGCAATGCGACCGATGGTTTGGTCGCGCTCATGGCAGGCAGGCCGCGATGGCGTCGGTCAACGCCGCGCGGATATCGGGATTGTCCGTGATCGGCAGAACGATGCCGGATCGCACGGCGAGCTGCAGCGGCAAGCCGGCACGCACCATTCGCCCGGTATGGATCAGCATCCGAGTCGAGGCACCTTCGTCGAGGCCATGTCCGTGCAGGTTGCGCGAGCGCTGCGCGATCGCGACCAGGATGGCGGCCAAATCGCTATCCGCGCCGCTTTCGCGCGTGATGATGGCACTCTCGGTATCTGGCGGGGGATAGCTGAAATCGATCGCAACGAAGCGCTGCTTGGTGGACTCCTTCAGATCCTTTACCGCGCTCTGGTATCCGGGATTGTAGGAGATCGTGAGTTGGAAATCCGCGTGCGCCGGCACGATCTCATTGTGCTTCTCCAGCGGCAGGATGCGCCGTGCATCCGTCAGCGGATGAATCACGACGGTGGTGTCCTGCCGCGCCTCGACGATCTCGTCTAGATAGCAGATGCCGCCATGGCGGACAGCCTGCGTCAACGGACCATCGTGCCAAACTGTGCCTGACGGTTCGAGCAGATAGCGGCCGGCGAGGTCGGCCGCGGTCATGTCCTCATGGGCCGCGACCGTGATCAGCGGCTTGCCCAGCCGCCAGGCCATGTGCTCGACGAACCGGGTCTTGCCGCATCCGGTCGGCCCTTTCAGCACCACGGGCAGGCGCTCACGATAGGCAGCCGCAAAGATGTCGATCTCGGTGTCCCGCGGTTCGTAGTAGGGCTCAGAGGCGATCAGGTAGGCATCGAGCGGCATAAGGTTCTCCGTCAGGGCAACGGAGCGATGCGTAGGAAACGCCAAGCGCCACCGCCCTCGAAAATGGGGTGTGGCAGTCTTTGCCTGGAAACACGCTGCGGCCTTGGAGCGTGCTAATGGCGCGGAATAAGCGCTCGATCACAATTAGAGCCGAAATGCGGAATCAAGACAAGCGCGTTATGCAACCGCCTGCCGTTGGAATCACCATTGCCCGCATCGGCGGCGGCTCGGTGGAAAGCACGTTCGACACCGGTCGTTGGCGGGGGCATGTCGACGGAATATACGAAGCTGCTGGACCAGCCGCAAGCAGGCAAGTTTACTGGATGTCGCTGAAAGGTCAAGGAGAGCTGTCGGATCTTTGCTCTTCCACTCTTTTGCGCGCCGCGCTTTCGTATCTTGCGTTGGAGGCAAACGGGCCTTTCGTCGGGACGGCAATCCAGTAAGGTGGATCTCGATCATCAAACGGAGCCGGTAACGCTCTTCGCAGATCTGTTGCGACTGGCTCTTTGCGTCCAAGAAGAAACACGAAGCGGCTTGTATCGCTGGGTTTGTTGAGCCGGCAGGACTCGAACCTGCGACCAGACCGTTATGAGCGGGCCTGCTTGCTCGAAGGTCTCGGAGAACATTGACGTTTTTCGTGGCGTTGCTTAACGATCTTCCACGTTCGTTCACGGTGTAGCGGTGGTCAATCGGTGGTTCGAGTCATGAAGAGCCAGCCGTCTGTGGTCTGCTCAACACCCAATAGCGGCGGAAGAGCGGACATCTCCTGAGAGGTCGCTGAAGGGCCACATTCGGACACGCGAGCAGCGGAAGCTGCAGACTCGATCTGTCCTGCAAGCTCAACGCGAATGCTGGACCCGACGGGCCTTATGCCTTGCCGTCCCACCAACGAGGCAACTCGATGTTGGGGCTGTCCGGGCTGGCGAAGTGGAATGGTACACCGAGCCGTTCGGCGAGGGCGCAGCCTATGGAGGCCGCTTTGTGCGCTTCGGGCCATGGCGGGATTTGGCCGTTGAGAACTCGTATGTCGGTGCCGTGTCTGATTAAGGCGAGGTTATGCTCGACTTTTGGTCGCAGCGTCACGGCTGCCAGACAGACGAACCAGCCATTGGTGTCGCCATCCCACAGGGCTTCGATAGCGTCGGGAGGGTAAGGCAACGCGGCGACTTGTTCGATCAGCACATCGAGGCTCAGCGACGGGCTCGGCCTGACCCACGGCTCGTCGACTTCGGCACACCGCTCAACCAGCAGTTCCATGCACTCGTAGAGTCCGGGACGCGGCTCGTTCAGCATGTCCCGGATCGCCTGGATCGCCTCCAGCTTACGGTCATCTGCGAGTAGTTCATCGACACGGGATTGAAGCTCGGCGGGCAGGCGCTCCCACAGGTTTTTTTTCATTGACGTGCCTTTCGCTGGGATCTGCCCGAAGTCGGATAGCACGCTTTGTGCGGTCGGACGACCTCAATAACTTCCACTCCATCGGGAATTCGTGGTGAATTGGGAGCCGTCTCCGGTAAACATCAGCCTGAGTTCTGCATCGGGTCATTCGCGTCGATTTGGCCGCACGTCGACCATTTCCGGTTTGCCCCCTGACAGCCGACACGAGGGCAGGCGCTCGATGACGTCGGTATGGGCCATCAGCGGACTTGAGCAATGCGCAACGGCAATACATTATCGGACAAGGGACGACAGTTGGCGCAAACCATATCAGGGTCGATGAGAGTTTTTCGAAGTTATCGCTGTGAGCACGGTCATCATTGGGAAGTGCATCGGCGCGACAATGAAGAAGAACAGCCTTCGGATTGCATTTGCCCAGAGGGACACCGTGCAATCGCGTGCCGCGTCGAGCTGCCCGTCGATGATGTGCAGATACTGATCAGTCCTGCAGCAAGAGTCGTTGATCAGGTAAGGCGCCGGCGTAACCTCGACGGGCGATATTATCTTTCCCTGCTGGACAAGACGGGAACCGAGCTTTGTGCATCTAGAGATCACTACGACTGGGATACAGCCGTGAAATTGCGACCTTCTTCAAGGGTAAATCGGTCGAGCAGGCGCTTGCCTGGTGGGCGAAACGTAACATGTGACTCACAGATTCAGCGCACGTCTGCTAATGGAATGGTCCGGCCGTGCTCCGGCCCTGCTGGCAGAATGCCGGCAGGGGGCACCGAAGACAAGGAGCGCGCCATGTCTCAGAAACTCAACGCAGCGATCGCCGTGATCGGCATCGATATCGGCAAGAACTCGTTCCACATCGTAGGTCATGATCCCCGCGGTGCCATCGTGCTGCGGCAGAAGTGGTCACGCGGCCAAGTGGAAACGCGGCCCTCCAACCTGCCACCGTGCCTGGTCGGTATGGAGGCCTGCGTCGGCGCGCATCATCTCAGTCGCAGGCTCCAAATGCTTGGCCACGACGCCTGCCTGATGCCGGCGAAATATGTGCGTCCCTATTCGAAGGGACAGAAGAATGACTTCCGAGATGCAGAAGCCATCGCCGAGGCCGTCCAACGCCCGACGATGAAATTCGTCGCGACCAAGACCGCCGATCAGCTCGACCTTCAGGCGCTGCACCGCGTCCGTGATCGATTGGTCGGTCAGCGTACCGGCCTCATCAATCAGATCCGAGCGTTCCTGCTCGAGCGGGGCATCGCCGTACGGCAAGGCCTGCATTCCCTGCGGGCCGAGTTGCCGGGCATCCTCGCGACGCGCACGATGTGCTGTTGCCTCGGATGTTGCGCATCATCGAGGATCTAGCGGGCGACTGGCGCCGGCTGGATGCGTATCGAGGAGCTGTCGAGCGAGATCGAAACGCTGGCCCGTCAAGATCAGGCCTGCGAGCGATTGATGACGGTGCCCGGCATTGGCCCGCTCATCTCGAGCGCCATGGTGGCCGCGATCGGCACTGGAGATGTATTCTCGAAAGGCCGCGACTTCGGCGCCTGGCTTGGACTGGTGCCGAAGCAGATATCGACCGGCGACCGCACAATCCTCGGCAAGATAATCAAGGCGCGGCAATCGCTATTTGCGCGCGCTGTTCGTGCAAGCCGCGTGGGTCGTGCTGGTCAGGGTCAAGTGCTGGGAGCGTTATGGCCTCAAATCTTGGATCGAAGCCGCCAAGAAACGATTGCACCACAACGTGCTGGCGATTGCGCTCGCCAATAAGCGCGCCTGGATCGCCTGGGCGGTTCTCAACAAGGGACGCGCCTTCGCGTGCGTCAACGCGGAGGAGACGGCGTCCCGACCTGCTTGATCCTCGCGCCGTGCTCGGGGCCGTCAAGGCGCGGCCTGGCAGCGGTGGAGCAAGACGTCAGGGCAGCACGACGGCCGGCCTTGACGGGCCCTTGCGTGGCGCGTCTGCGCGTGCAGGCCAGGACGAAGGAACGACAGCCAGGCACGAACGAAGGAACAGCGCGAAGCGAGGAGCTATCGATGACGTAACCAGCCTCCCTTACCCGCCGAGGTCTGCGAGAGGATGAGATGACGATGGAGGATCGGTTTTCCCGGCGCATGCGAACACTGGTGACCCGAATGGCCCGTTCGAGGCCTGTCCGCTAATCAGCTCGAATGCGCGCTGATATCCATGATGGCCCGGAGCACACGCTCCAAGCAGAGGCCGGATACATTGATGCAAGACCGCATCTGCCAGGTTGACGAAACCTCTTGCAACGCGCGGCCGGACCATACATTCGGGTCAATTGCGACGGCTTTGCCGGATCTCTGGCAGGTCCGGTCTACTCCCGCAGAGCCGACATGGAGGCGACAGGCGGATTTCGTCGCAAAGGGCCAATAGGAGACTCACGCACCGCTGCAAATAACATAAACGATGGGGCCGCCGCGCATGGGGTCCTCCCGATAACCGCCGCACTGGCTAATGACTCCTACTGAGCGCGAGAGCGCAGGTATGAGCATGCCCCAATGACCCCGCAATTCATTCTTTGTGTAGCCGCCGGTGGCGCAATCGGATCGGTCGCCCGATATCTTGTCGGTATCTGGTCCGGCAAGATGTTCGGCGCAAACTTCCCTTGGGGCACGTTGACAATCAACGTGACCGGATCGTTCCTGATCGGGCTATTCGTTGGGTTATTCGCAACGAAATGGAATTTGCCGCAGGCGGTGCGCATCTTTCTGGTGGTTGGAATCTGTGGTGGATACACCACGTTCTCAGTTCTCACTCGACAGCTTCTATTTAGTGGAGAGGGGCGAAGCTGTGGCGGCCGGAGCTTATATGATCGGATCGGTCGTTCTCTCTTTGGGCGCGTTGATTGCCGCAATGCTAGTGGTCCGGCTCTTCCAAATTAGGCCACCTCTGTTTTCAGATCAAAGCCACCGAAGGTCGAAACAGGCCAGTAACGGCATCCGCATGACACCGCGTTGCCGATCAGGATGGTGGGGCTCCTTTAAGACCTCGGGCATGTAACTAAACTCAAATATAATTGAAATCCTCATGCGCTGCGCCACGTAGACTACTTGAGCCATAGCGCGCGGTCGGCCGGGCACCGCAGGGGAGATGCAGAATGACGCTGCTGTCGAACTGGGAGACGCTGTTGCGGTTGCTGGTAGCGGCCGTCTTGGGCAGCTTGATCGGCTTCGAACGCGAACGTCTGCTGTGGGCGGCGGGCATCCGCACGCATATGCTGGTGTGCGTGGGTGCCTGTCTCTTCATGATCGTGTCCGCTTTCGGCTTTGCGGACAGCCTGTCGGCTCAACACGTCGTCCTCGATCCCTCACGGGTTGCTGCGCAGGTCGTGTCCGGGATTGGATTTCTCGGTGCTGGCGCAATCCTGGCGCGCGGCGAAATCGTGCGAGGGCTCACGACGGCGGCAAGCATCTGGACGGTTGCTGCCATTGGTCTCGCCGTTGGCGGTGGTCTATACTTCGCAGCCGGTCTTTCAACCGCGATCATTCTTGCGATCCTTGCCGGCGTAAAACCGCTTGAAGAAGCGTATCGTGACCGCAATCAAACGTGTCGGCTTGTCATAGAAACTGCGCGCGGAGCGTTAACCCCGGAGATTTTGAAGCATACGCTCAAGGTACGAAACGGTCAGATCAAGCGATTTCAGGCTGTGGCGCGCGATGCCGATGTAGACGACCTCACCATAATATTGGCACGGGTGTCCTCAAATGATATTGCGGCGTTCATCGCGAAGATCAAAACGATCAGCGGCGTCACCAAGGTAAACGTTGCATCGCGACACAGTGGTGAACATGAAAGGGCGCCTGACTAGGAAGTGTAACGACGAAACTGCTGCGGCACGAAACCAATCGCGACGTCCGCGTTGGGTCAATCGCGACGGTTTTGCCCAGCCACGACCGGGTCCGGTCTACCCCCTCAGAGCCGACATGCAGGCCATAGGGGGATTTCGTCGCGATGGGCCAACTCCGGACATCCGCCTACCGGCGTAACGCGTGTTGATCCCTTAGCTACTCGGGATAAACCGGAAGGTCCTCCGGTCCTGGCTTGTTGAAAAGGATGAATACCAAGGGATTGCCTGGCTCCGACATCGCATCGCTGCGCTGGCCCGTTATCTCTCCGGCCACGCCGCTTGTATACTCCGCAACCACCTCACCGAAGCTATTGCGCTGGATGGCGACTTTCTGCCCAGCTTTAACTTTGTCATTGAGTTTGACCAGATGCTCAACGAGACCTCCCGCGGTGGCCAAGATCGGGTACGCGCTGTTGCCGACAAAGACAGTCACGTCCTTGCCTGTACGTCCCATTGGCCCGGCAACGATGCCGTGATGCTTGAGCACGTTCATTGTGCCTTCCACGAAGAGCGAGATCATCTCGGGGTCCAGGACGCGCCCAGCGCCGATTTCCGGCGTGAAGGACGGGATGCCCACGTCCATAAACGCGTTGTGCAGGACGCCGGGATATACGTGATTGTCGAAGATCTGGCCGACGGGAT
>Ga0209677_101430_pt1 | contig 10316 bp, 9 predicted proteins | sample AraplaCvi_mCL_r2_2_FD_184285 | JGI IMG/M metagenome (GOLD analysis project Ga0209677, IMG submission 184285) | Arabidopsis root microbial communities from North Carolina, USA - plate scrape CL_Cvi_mCL_r2 (SPAdes) (version 2) | ecosystem: Host-associated > Plants > Roots > Endosphere | place: USA... | reverse complement strand
GACCGTCGGCGGCGTCAATCCCTCGCTCACGATCCAGGCGATCGCCTGCCGGACCGCGGACCGCATTCGCGCGCTCAGCCGGCGCGGAGAGTTGAACGCGGCCGCATCTGTCCCTGCCCCCGCCAAGAGGGTACACCATGCAGTACGCGCTTTTCCATGACGCAAGGGCCAGCCGGGTTTGAGCCATCTCAATATCGATCTGGACACGGCCGCTTAGCCTCTCGTTGACAATCGATCGGAAACCGCCGACCGATGGAAGCGCTGGTTTCGTGATGCAGGGCATGCCCATGCGGTTTCGGGTCAGGAAATTCGCTCACGTGCTGGAACGGTCGGGCCTCGCTCTGGCGGGCGCCGCCTGTGGCGTGTTCGTCGGCGCCCATGTCGGCTCCAGCATTCCATGGCTGACCACGCAGGGCTTTCTCGTCTTGATGATGCTGTCGGGTGCGCTCGGTTTCTATCTCGGCATCGATACGCCACAGATGCCGTTTCATTCGCATGAGGAAGGGACGCGTGCCGCCGAAAAGATCGACGCAGCGGAATTCCTGACTGCGTTCGGCACCCTGCTGGCAACGTTCACCGCCTTCGTGTCGGTCGCCATCATCATCCTGCGCGAGCCGCCGCACATCGCCTGGACCTGGGCGATCATGGCGGGTTGGGTCGCCGGTGTCGCGATGCAGATCATCGCCGGCACCATCGCGCGCGCACGCAAGTAGACCTCCATCGATCCACCGTCGTCGTGCTTGCGGTGGCGGTGTGTGTCGGCCTTCACTCAGGCCCCGTATTCCACTGTCGTCCCTGTGAAAGCAGGGGACCCCGTAACCCCGAGGCGTGCTTGTGAGCAACGGTGTGGCAACAGCTTACCTGTCACATCTATTGCGGTGGTTATGGATCCCGGGTCGCGCGCGCAAGGGCACGCTTGCCCGGGACGACAGTAAGTGTGGGGCCGGATCACTTTCCCTAGCCCTCCGCCTTCACCGGCAGGGGCACGCGTTCGTAAGATCCCGGCAGATTGACCGGCCGGTAATCAGGCATTTCCGCGATCCGCATCAGCACGCTTTCATGGATATGCGCGCCGTCGGGGATGAAGCGCGGCTCGCAGTCCGGGATGTAGCAGCCGAAATGCGCCTGCCGCTTCGGCCACTCCTTGTATGTCGCGCTCTTCGGCAGGAATTCGAGGATGCGCCAGGCCGCCGTCATCGAATCGTGCAGCATGCCGCGAATGCTGGGCGCGACATAGCTGAACGGGCTGTTCTTGCGCTGCACGCCCCAGGCGAGCTGGTTCACGGTGCGCGGATTGACTGAGAGCCCCGCAGCGACCGCCTCGTCGATCATCCACAGCAGCGGATATTTCGACAGCGCGGAGTCCTTTTCCGGATAGCCGCCGCCGACGTCGGAATGCACGCCGGCAAACCACACCTGGCGGATATCCTGCGGCTCGGCATGGGCGTCATTGAAGCGGTTGTGCCTGAACGCCTGAGGATCGGACCACGCTTTCAGGCGGAACATGCAGCGCTGCTCGTCGATCGCCGCAGCCTGCCGAAAAATCCTGACGCTGGGATTGGCGAGCGTGAAAGCAAGCTCCTCCATGCTGAAGCCGATGAGGAAGCGATCGCGCCGCGGCACGATGACGCTCGCCACGGTGTCCCACACGCCAACGAAATGGATGGTCGGCCACCGCGTCGAGGTGATGCGCGCGAACTGCGCCGCGAGATCGAAGCGGTTTGCCGGAAGCGGCCCGTCCTCGTCGCTGGTCTCGCTGACGAGGCCGCGGCCGGCGTTTGGCGTGCTGCTGGAATATTGTTTGTAGGCGATCAGCCCCGAGCCCGCGAGATTGACCTGGTCGGGCGAGATCAGCCCGATCTTGTGGATCAGCCCGGCCAGCACCCGCACCGTGTAGGCGCCACGGGAGAAGCCGAACAGGTAGATCCGGTCGCCTTCCTCGTAATTGTGGACCAGGAAGGAGTAGGCCGACAGCACGTTGTCGTCGAGCCCGTAGCCGGTGGTGAGCCCCAGCACCAGGTTGAAATTGGCCTTGAAGCGGTGCCAGGTGTCGGGCTGGGCCAGGGTGCCGACGCCGGGATCGTAGAACACGGCCTGGTGCGGCGTCGTCTTGTCGGTCTTGCGCAGGCAGCGATAGAGCTTGAGCACATTCGAGATGTTTTCGCTGATCTCGTTGCCGGTGCCATCACAGCAGATGACAATGTTCTTCATTACGATTGTAACCTTCCTCAGCGCGACTTCGGCGAGTGTAATGTATGTTTCAAGGTGTGGGGAAGATGGCGTTTTATGACAGTTCGTCGACAGTGGTCGCAGTGGTCGCAGTGGCCGCCTGTGGCATGAGCAATCCGATGACGTCCGCGAGGAGAGCATGCATCCACGCTCCCGCGGCGCATCTGCGTCCGGTTCTTGTGATGACGTCCAGCCCTCGAAAAGTGGAGGGCGCAGGGAAGGCCGGGTATCCGCTGATACCCATGGTCCGCGTGCAGCAAAAAAGCACGCGGCAGAACCACAGGATCAGCCAAATAACCGGCCTTCCCTGCGCGGATGGTTTACGGCTTATACGCGCTCTCCTCGGGGACCGACGTTCTTGCCCCCGTCGCTCGCGTGCCCGTCAAGAAGCACCGCGACCTTGGCATCAGCACCGGGATGCCAGGACCACACGACTTCGCCGTCCGCATCGACAACCGTTCGTCCAACGGCATCAATGCGTCCACCGCATCCCGCGCTCAACGTCCGTGACGACGCGCACGCCCCTCCGATCGAGCCGGGACGTGCGGATGGAAACATGATTTCTATAAAAGCGAAATTAGATTGTTTTCGCGGAGGGGTCTGGACTCCCGATTTTGCGTTGAAAGCGTTCACGGAATTAGCTTTTCCGCGCGACCCTTCTTTATGCCGAAAGAACGACGGCGAGCACGGCATGAACGCGAATCATGCGAAGTGATTTGCCCGACGCGTGGGCTCGTCGCCGCGAAAACGGCCGGCCGCGAACACAAGCAAGTTCGTCAATCGAGTGTCAGTTCGATGAAAGTCAGAGTAACGAGTATTGTTTGGGAAGAGGTCGGCGAGTTGGTTCGTTCCGTCGGCGCAGCGATGGAGAGGGCGCTGACTGCACCGTTTCAGGACCTGTCGTTTGGCGGGGGCATCGATCAGCTCTTTATCATCATTGTTTCCATGTCATCCGACGTCGATGAGAATGCGAAAGTGTGCAAGGGCTATAACAAGGTCAGTAGAGCTCGGCATCCCGTCAACGGCGAACTAATCAGAAGCATTGGATTTGCTGTCCCGATTGATCCTGACACTCTCGTCACGATGACGAGCCGCGATCTCGTCGGGATGATCTGTACGACAGTCGCCGAAAAGCTCACCCGGCGTTATCCTCGTCTGCCGAAGGACTTCGGTTACGGCCAATTTACGCTGCACTTAGGGAAGGCGATCATGGACTATCGCTTGGCATCGAGTTGCTAAGTCGCGATGAGGAGCAGGTTCATGGTGTGATGCAGTCTGGCATCACGACTGCGCAAAACAAAAGCGGCCAGGGTCTTTCGACCCGGCCGCTGCGACACGCTAACTCTGCACGCTGGGCTCTACGCGTCCTTGCGCCCCCAGCCCTAACCGCGAAACGTATTGGTTCGCTTGTTAGCTCGCCTTGGCGGCGGGGGCCGTCTCGGCGGCCTTCTTCTCGATGGCGCGCTTCAATTCCAGCGCGCGCGGCGACAGCGCGGCTGCGTTGGCCTTGAGCAGATAGGCGTCGAGGCCGCCATTGTGGTCGACGCTCTTGATCGCGTTGGTCGAGACCCGCAGGCGCACGTTGCGGCCGAGTGCATCCGAGATGAAGGTCACGTTGCACAGGTTCGGCAGGAAGCGCCGCTTGGTCTTGATGTTGGAGTGGCTCACCTTGTGGCCGACCTGGGGGCCCTTGGCCGTCAGTTCACAGCGCCGCGACATGTTGCAAATCCTCTTTCATCCCCGCACCCGTCGACCGTCCAAGGGGGCGGCGCGGGGGTCCAAAACTCGTCCATCTCTGGGAGACGCGGACGTATAGGGGGGACAGGCCGGGACGTCAAGATTGCAGCCGCGAATAGCGTGAGGGGGAATAGGGAGTAGCGAATGGTGAATAGGGAAGGGAACTCGGCTCCCGAGTTCTATTCGCTACTCCCCATTCGCCATTCACCGTCACATTCCCCATTCGTCGGCTCCGCCCCGAAACTGATGTTACATCAAAGGTATAACCTGCATCTCCATACCATCAAAAGGGCGTATTCCCGGCCGAAGACAAATGGCCGCGCGCGGCCGTCAAATAGGTTGAAAAGCCGTCTTTCAAGGCCACGACCGCGTTCTCTGCATGTCCTTTTCGCGTAAATGACGGCGGTGGACGGCATAGCAGCGGCAGGCGGTTGCGCAGGATCATCCCTCTCGTGAGCACATCGACGGCACCCTCATTCATCCTCCGGCGCGGTCTCGGTGCGCTCGGGCTCGCGCTGCTGGCGCTTGCCTGGGCTGCGATGCCGAGCCGGGCTGCCGCGCAGGGCCGGCTCGACGCGCAATACGAGGCGACGCTTGCCGGCGTCCCGGTCGGGCGCGGCTCCTGGGCGATCGAGATCGGCGACGATACCTATGCCGCCGCCGCGCAAGGCGGCACCGCCGGCCTGCTCAAGGCGTTCTCGCAGGGCTCCGGCACCGGCGCTTCGCAAGGCCGTATCGTCAACGGCGCGCTGGTCGCGAACGCCTACCAGGCCTCGACCACCACGGGGAAGAAGTCCGAGCAGATCCACATCACGCTTGCGAACGGCAATGTGAAGGAGTTCGGCATCGATCCGACACCGCCGGTCGATCCCGATCGCGTCCCGGTGACAGACGCGCACAAGCGCGGCGTGTTCGACCCGATGACCGCTTCGCTCCTGCGCGTGCCCGGCAATGGCGAGCTGCTGACGCCGGAGGCCTGCCACGCCAGTGCGCCGGTGTTCGACGGCCGCATGCGCTATGAGCTGAAGCTCGATTTCAAGCGCATGGAGAACGTCAAGGCGGACAAGGGCTATCGCGGCCCCGCCGTTGTCTGCGCCATCTACTTCACGCCGGTCGCGGGCTACATCCCTGACAGGCCGGTGATCAAATATCTCTCCACCGCGCGCAACATCGAGATCGCCTTCGTGCCGATCGCGGGCACCCGCATCCTGGTGCCGTTCCGCATGGTAATCCCGACCCCGTTCGGCACCGGCATGCTGGAGGCAACCTCGTTCATCACGCAGGCCCTGCCGCCGCATGTCGCGAAGACGCAGTAGCCACATCCAAGTCATTCCGGGGCGACGCGTTAGCGTCGAACCCTCAGGTGCGCAATCGCGCACCGAGAATCCCCGCATGATTGGGTACGGATCCAAAATCTCGCGCAATAACCTCTGGATTCCGGGTTCGCGTCTTCGACGCGCCCCGGAATGACGACGAATAGCGCGCTCCTCGTCTCCACGTGCAGTGTTTTTGGAGACATGAAGCGGGTGCCTGCTCACGCGATCGTTCTCATGAATCCGTTTGACTCCTGATCGCTTCTGATTCGACTCGACGACGCTTCGATTATTCACCATTCCCGTCGCAAAAGGGTTGCTTGTCGGCTCCATCGAAACTTGATCTAGTGCCGCGAGCCGGCGCCAGCGCGAGATGTTGAGCGAACGAAGCCGGAAGAACAGGCGAGTCAGCGATTCCTTCGTGATTCGTTCTCATGGCGTTCCGAAGCTTAAGGTGCGACCCTATATGCGTAACAATGTGAGACACCTCTAAGCGTCCAAGCGGGCGCTATCTTCAAGCGCGCAAGCATGGTTCCAATAGCCCGCGCGAATTGCCCTGACTTCGGCGCTGACAACGCCGGTACGAGAGCCCAAATTAGCGAATGGCCTTTTCTCCTCTCTCGGCGACCTCGCCCTTCGAGCGTACGCCTGATCGTGCTCCGGGCTCCGGCGTCACCGCCGTGCTCGGCCCCACCAACACCGGCAAGACCCATCTTGCGATCGAGCGCATGCTCGCGCATTCGTCTGGGATCATCGGCCTACCGCTGCGGCTGCTGGCGCGCGAGGTCTACAACAAGATCCTCGATCGCACCTCGCCGGAGTCGGTTGCGCTGATCACCGGCGAGGAGAAGATCAAGCCGAAGAATCCGCGCTTCTGGGTCTCCACCGTGGAGGCGATGCCCAGGGATCTCGACGTCGCCTTCGTTGCGGTCGACGAGATCCAGATCGCGGCCGATCTCGAGCGCGGCCATGTCTTCACCGATCGCATCCTCAACCGGCGCGGCCGCGACGAGACCTTGCTGCTTGGCGCAGCGACGATGCGCCCGATCATCGAGCGGCTGCTGCCGGGCGCTTCGATGGTCACGCGTCCCAGACTGTCGCAGCTCGAATTCGCCGGCGACCGCAAGATCACGCGCCAGCCGCGGCGCACCGCGATCGTCGCCTTCTCGGCCGACGAGGTCTATGCGATCGCCGAATTGATCCGCCGCCAGCACGGCGGCGCCGCCGTCGTGCTCGGCTCGCTGTCGCCGCGGACAAGAAACGCGCAAGTCGCGATGTTCCAGAACGGCGATGTCGACTATCTCGTCGCGACCGACGCGATCGGCATGGGGCTCAATCTCGACGTCGATCACGTCGCCTTCGCCTCCGACCGCAAATATGACGGCTATCAATTCCGCCGGCTGACGCCGTCGGAATTCGCGCAGATCGCCGGCCGTGCCGGACGAGCGACGCGCAACGGCACCTTCGGCACCACCGGACGTTGTGCGCCGTTCGAGCCCGAGCTCGTCAACGCGCTGCAGAACCACACGTTCGACAGCGTGAAGGTGCTGCAATGGCGCAATTCGCGGCTGGATTTCTCGTCGCTGAGCGCGCTGCAGGTATCGCTGGCGCTGGCGCCCGGCCATGAAGCGCTGACGCGCGCGCCGATCGCCGAAGATCTGCGTGTGCTCGATCACGCCGCGCGTGACGTCGAGGTGCGCGATATGGCGCATGGCGCCACCGCCGTGGAGCGATTATGGGAGACCTGCCAGATTCCTGACTACCGTAAGTTGTCGCCGGCCGCGCATGCGGAGCTGGTGACCACGGTGTTCGGCTTTCTGATGCAAAAAGGTCGCATTCCGGATGCGTGGTACGCATCCCAGATCGACCAGGCCGACCGCGTCGATGGTGACATCGACACGCTGTCGGGGCGGATTGCACAAATCCGCACCTGGACCTTCGTAGCCAACCGGCCCGACTGGTTGCGCGACCCCGATTACTGGCAGGGGATTACCCGCGACCTTGAAAATAAATTATCCGACGCCCTGCATGAACGGCTCACGGAGCGTTTCGTTGATCGCCGTACCAGTGTATTGATGCGGCGCCTGCGGGAGAACAGTGTTTTGAATACGGAAATCGGCAAGACCGGCGAAGTGATCGTTGAGGGGCACGCGATCGGCCGCCTGGATGGATTCACCTTTGCGCCCGACGCCGCCGAGGCCGGCTCCGAGGCCAAGGCCTTGCAGGCTGCGGCCCAGAAGGCATTGGCCGGCGAGATCGAGGCGCGGGCGGAGAAGCTCTCCGCAGCTCCCGACGAGCACATCGTGCTGACCGCCGACGGCACCGTCCGCTGGACCGGCGATGCGGTGGCCAAGCTGGTCGCGGCCGACGACGCGCTGCATCCGCGCCTGCGCATCATCGCCGATGAGCGGCTGACCGGCGCGGCACGCGACAAGGTGCAGGCGCGGCTCGATCTGTGGCTGAAGACGCATATCGAGAAGCTGCTCGGCCCGCTGTTCGAGCTCTCCAAGGCCGAGGACATCACCGGGATCGCGCGCGGCATTGCCTTCCAGCTGGTCGAATCGCTCGGCGTGATCGAGCGTGCCAAGATCGCAAACGAGATGAAGGATCTCGATCAGCCCTCGCGCGCCACCTTGCGCAAATACGGCGTGCGTTTCGGCGCCTATCACATCTACGTGCCGGGCCTGCTCAAGCCGGCGGCGCGCGCGCTCGCTGCGCTGCTGTGGGCCGAGAAGCAGGGCAATGTCGACATGTCCGCGCTGACAGGCGCGCAGCATCTGGCAAGCTCGGGCCGCACGTCTTTCCCCGCCGACAAGGCGCTGCCGCGCGATGCCTATCGCGTGCTCGGCTACCGGCAATGCGGCGAGCGGGCGGTGCGCGTCGACATCCTCGAACGCCTCGCCGATCTGATCCGCCCCGCTCTCGCCTGGCGCGAGAATTCGCACGGCGACAAGCCGGCCGGCGCCTTCGATGGCCGCGGCTTCGTGGTGACGCAGGCGATGACCTCGCTCACCGGCTCGGCGGGCGAGGACTTTGCCTCGATCCTGAAGGCGCTTGGCTATCGGATGGAGAAGCGCGCCCCGCTGCCGCCCAAACCGGTCGAGGCGCCCGCCGCTGAGGCTGCACCAGCCGAGCAGGCGGCGCCGGCGGAAGAGCCCGCCACGTCTGGCGAGGCCGACAGCGAGATCGTCACCGAGACGCCGGCGGATGTGGGCGTCGATGCCGCGCCGGATGCGTCGGCCGAGGCCGTGCCCACGGTCGCGGAAGCCGCCGCAGCGCCGGTGACCGAGCAGGTGGTCGCCGCGCCTGAGCCGCACGAGCCGGCGGCGCCAGTCTCCGCGGCCTCGATACTGCCGACGGTCGACTTCGTCACCACGCCGGTCGAAGCGCCCGCTGCAGAGCCGGAGCAGCCGGCATCCATATCGATCGCAACCGAGGCTATCGCGCCCGAGGCGCCGCAGGCCGGATTGGCGCCGCAGGCCGAATTGGTCCCGCAGCCCGAGGCCGGCGCCGACGCCGCCAGCGACGTGGCGTCCGCCGATAGCGTATCGAGCGAAGCCGCGCCGGCTGAGACGGCCGCCGCTGCGCCCGCCGAATCCGCCGAGCCTGCGCTGGTCGAGGTCTGGCGTCCCGGCGGCCGCTCCGAGGAGCGCCGTCCGCGTCACGAGCATCAGCGCGGCGGCCGGCATCATCACCGTCCGCATCAGGATCGCGGCCAGCAGCCGGCCGGTGGCGAGCAGGCAGCCGCCGGTGCCGCCGCGGGCGAAGGAGAGCAGCGCGAGCGCCGTCATGGCGGTCAGGGCCGCCGCGACCGGGTCAAGGAGTTCGGCAAGGACTTTCGCAAGGGCCCACCGCGCGAGGGCGCGCAGCAGGCCGCCGGCGATGGTCAAGGCCCAGGTCACGGGCCGCGCGAGGATCGCGGGCCGCGTCGCGACCACGACAACAAGGGCCGTGACCGCGATCGTGATCGCAGCAAGGGCGGCAAGTTCGGCGGCGAGCGCGAGGGGCGTCAGGGTCGCGATTTCCGCGACAAGGGCGGCCGCGACAAGGGTGGGCCGTCGTTGCGGCCCTACGCGTCGAGCGCGAACCCGCGTGAGCGCGACCGGCCGATCGATCCGAACTCGCCCTTCGCCAAGCTGGCCGCGCTCAAGGAACAGCTGTCGGCGAACAACCGCAAGGACTAGGGTCAACAGCGCTCATCGCGCGCTGAGCAAAGAAGGGCGACGCCAACGTCCGAGACACCGTCAGAGCGCCAGCGCCTGGACAAATGGCTGTGGCACGCGCGGGTGGTGAAGGCGCGCTCGAGCGCCGCCGCGCTGGTGACATCCGGCCACGTCCGCATCAACGGCGTTCGTGAGACCTCGCCCGGCCATGGCGTGAAGACCGGCGACGTGCTGACCATCGCGCTCGATCGCAGCGTGCGCGTGCTGAAGATCCTGGGCTTCGCGGAGCGTCGCGGCGACGCCACGTCGGCGCGTGTGCTCTATGACGAGTTGAGCCAGCGGCCCTGATCAGGCAGATCGGCGTCACGCGGGATTCAATTCTTGATCCCGCTTCACTTGCGGCACATCACGTCCTGCGCTAGTCCAAACGCCAACACGTTTTTAGACTCGTTCCGGAGCGCTTGATGACTTACGTCGTCACTGAAAACTGCATCAAATGCAAATACACTGATTGCGTCGAGGTCTGCCCGGTCGATTGCTTCTACGAGGGTGAGAACATGCTGGTCATTCACCCGGACGAATGCATCGATTGCGGCGTCTGCGAGCCGGAATGTCCAGCGGATGCGATCAAGCCAGATACCGAGCCGGGGCTGGAGAAGTGGCTCGGCGTCAATGCCGAGTATGCCAAGGCCTGGCCCAATATCACCCAGAAGAAGGACCCGCCTGACGGTGCCAAGGAGCACGACGGCGAGGACGGCAAGTTCGACAAATATTTCTCGAAAAACCCCGGTGCCGGCGACTGACGGAGCGTTTGCCGCAGTGCGGTCGCGGCGCTGCCGCCGAAGGGCCGCAAAGAGTGCCTATGTTAAGAAAT
>Ga0209677_101426_pt1 | contig 10326 bp, 9 predicted proteins | sample AraplaCvi_mCL_r2_2_FD_184285 | JGI IMG/M metagenome (GOLD analysis project Ga0209677, IMG submission 184285) | Arabidopsis root microbial communities from North Carolina, USA - plate scrape CL_Cvi_mCL_r2 (SPAdes) (version 2) | ecosystem: Host-associated > Plants > Roots > Endosphere | place: USA... | reverse complement strand
GAGCGCTAAAACCAGCGCCCCAAAGAACGGTCTTGTCTTACGGGGAGCGGTAAACCCTGCGATCACCGCCTCCTGCCGCTTCGAGGTCTTGATCTTCAGCCAATTGTCGGTACGCGCTCCCGACAGATACTGGCTGTCCGCGCGCTTCGCCATTATGCCTTCAAGACCCTTGCGCTCCGCTTCTTCAAAGAACTTCGTGCCAAGGGCTTTGCGGTGACGGCTGAAGGCGATCAGCTTATGGCGCGGCAGAATGGCTTTAAGCCGTTTCTTGCGTTCGAGCAAAGGCAAGGCCCTGAGGTCTTCGCCATCCATGAACATGAGATCGAACGCGCAATATTGCAGCTTCGCTTTTTTACGAAGGGCGTTCTGCAGAAGCTGGAAATGGGAGACGCCGTTTTCATCGAGCGCAACGAGCTCGCCGTCAATGACGGCATCTCCTTTTACGCCTTCGAGGGCCTGTGCGACCTCGATGTAATTGCGGCTGACGATCAGCCCGTTGCGGCTGTAGAGCGTGACTTTCCCGGCTTCGATCTTCGCGACCATGCGGAAACCGTCGTATTTATCCTCAAAGATCCAGTCCTTGTCGTCAAACGGGGCGTCCGTGAGCGTAGCCAGCATGGGCTGCAGACGTTTTGGCAAGGTGGACGTCCGGCCCATGGTCAGTTGCCTCCGTCGAGTACGTTTCGGAAGGTCAGAGAATAGCGGAGGCTTTCAACACCGGGAATGCTGTGCTCCCATTCGCTACGCGACGGGCCGCGCAGCAGATAGATGGAGCGCGGATCTGCAGTCAGGTTACGGCGCTCGAACTTAGTGCCAATCCGGCGCCGCAGGCGGAAGGTGCAGGAAGAAAGCAGGGAGATGCCGACGACGTCGCCGAAGACGGAGCGATCCCGATGCCAGCCAATGGCAGCACCGGGCGCATACTCAGTGACGAGAACCTGCTGCAAGCTCCCAGCGGGAAGCGCTGCGAATTTCTCAGCCCGAGCCCGGGTGTCTATGAGGAAGTCCGGCATATCTTCGGTTTTGGTGAGGCCGCCGCCGTTGAAATCGTAGCGCCAGCCGAACGACACGGTTCGCCGCTTTCCAATGAACCCCTGAAACTCAAACTCACGGAAAGGAAGAACGCGGATATGACCGAGGAGCGTTTCCTCGTCATCCCGGCTCAGGAATTCAGGCAGATACCGGAAGCCCTCTGGAAGATCGTTTTGACCGAAAAGATCGAGTGTCGCGTTATCGCTTCGCACGCGCCTTCTTCCGGGAAGCTGATTTAGCCGGTTTGCGGTCACCCTTGTCGCCCTGACCGGGCTTGGCTGCCTTCTTTGCCTTCCTGCGACGGTCCTGGGAGAGGGAGCGGCTGACATCGTCGCTTTCGCTGATGCGTCCCTTCGCGTCGCGGCGGATGTAGCGCTTGTCGCCACGCGGCGAGATCAGCTCGCGCTTCGAGGTAGACTTCTTTGCCGTTTTCTTTTTGGCTGCCTTGGCCATTTAAATACTCCCTATAGATTTGATTCCGTTATCCAACACCATTCCTATGCAGTGAGTTCCTCTACAGCGCGCCACCGCTGCGCGGCCGCCGGGCCCTAGCGCCGCTGGCGCCCGAGTCTTCGTCTCGGCCATCCGGTGACGATCCCTCGCGCGAAGAAGGGGCTGCGCCGCCTTTAGCCGTCAAGGGCGTTGCTCGCGTCCGCTCGGCGCGTGCCGCGCCCCTTGACCGCCCAACCCGCTCATTGCCGCAAGGCTAGTCGGTTGCATGCGCAACCTCTTTCAAAGACCCTCCTTACTCCCGCGAAATCCGAAGCCCGATGCCACGCCTCCGGCTTGCGTTAAGACGGGCGCTCCAACCATTTTGCCGCACATGTTCGGCTGGTGCCGGCGTCTCTTGATGAGGCCGCTCTGCGGCTGCGCGTTCGGCATTCACCAGCCGGTCAACCTCGTCTGCCATTGCGCGCAGGCTGCCCCCCGGACGAAGGACAGGTTTGGGAGCGTGACGCCTGATGTCGTCCGTGCCGCCAGCATTACCGTCTTTCATGGAACAGTCTCCTGACACGAGCCTATCGCTCGCAGTCCCCGATGTCCTGGCCGGGTCCTGGCCGGTCCGCCTCAGCCGTGACCAGTCTCTGACCTCGACCCGTGGTGTTGCCGGCGGTTAGCACTCGATTAGCGCACGTGTTAGACTGGAAAGAGATCACCATGAAGGACGATGTCAGTGCATACTGGGTAAAGGACGGCAGCACCGCCACGCTTTACGCCGGGAAAAAGATCCGCGCCGAAGCCTATACCGACTTCAACATCGCGACGATCTACACATCGCGTGGGCTTTTCAGGAAGCCAGAAGAGAAGCCCTTCATTGTCGGGCTCGATAAAGTCATCGTGTCTGAAATCGAGAAGTCGCTCGGCCTTTCTGCGCTGCCTGTCTTCGACAAAAACGGCAAAGCGCTGGCGGGCGTCCGCGAGGAAATGGAAGCCTGCGCCCGCTCATTCGATGACAACCGGCCATCGGACGATCCGGTCGGCGAAGCCGTGAACCGGCTGGGAAATGCTCATTACGCGCTGAACGTCGTGGCACGCGAAGGCGGATTAAGTGCCCCGGCTGCCGACGCGCGGCTGCTGTGCATCAAGGCGCGGCTCAACCTCACGAAAGAGCGCTGCTTCTCGGATGAAACCGTGCGTACTATCAACGCCGCCTCGCTCAAGCTGACCGACGCGGCGATGCCGCGTCCGCTTATGGTCCATGCGCATCTCACCGTTGCCGGCATCCATTGCAAACGCGCGGCTGCGCTGGCGAGCAGGTATGGTTCAACTGCAAAGCGCCAGCACGAAGCGCCTGGCGCCGCCGGTCAATCCGCGGCGGCTGAGTCTCCCGTCAAAGCCTTTGTCGCGACAGACAAGGTCACAATCACAAAAGGCGATCCCCTAACTGAGCACTGGCTGCAGGGCTACGTCAATAAGTGGCCCGAATATACGTTCAGTGCGAAGGTGTTCGACGTCGGGAGCGGATACGGCATCGATGGAGGCCGCATCTCCAAGCTCACCATCATGCGAAAAGGCGACACGGTGATGAGCTATGACCGCGGCTGGGATGAGACGCCGAGCTCATGGAAAGACAAGGCTGCCCTCAAGGAGGTGCTGGCTGGCTTTCCCGAGCTTTCGCAGGGACACGATGCTCTGGCAGCGACCAGGCGCACTGGCGCGCGGCCAAAAAGAGGCTTCTGACCACGCCAGCTATGAATGACGATCGGGCACAACACCTAGCGCGGCCGGAATAACGGTCGCGCTAGTGCTATGCGGATGCTCTGAAGGTTCACATGTGCGACCCGGAGCTCGTGCGATCCTTCCGGAAGCACCGGCAGCTCGCAGACGATTTTGTTCTGCAAAGCCAGCAGCTCACCGCGACCCAGTCTCAGAAGCTCGGCTTGTGAAATCACTCTCATGTTTTCCTCCATCGTTCCGGGCCGCGACCGCCGCGGCCTTCGTGAGGACCGCTTTGCGACGCCGATGGCTGGCTGCACCGCTGGGGGCCGCAACGGCAGTGGAGGAATGCCCTGCATTTGCAGTCCTAAAGCCCGTCGATGGTGCGAGAGGGAACAAAGAGAAGGACGCGCGGCCTACCGCGCGACTAGAACCGAGAGGAAATTCAAAGAAGAGGGATCGAAAGCCGGGATGAACAGATGAGCTCACCAGCGCAACTGTGTGACGCAAACGGGCTCGTCGGCAGTGTTGCTGCCGACGAGAAGCGTTAGTGAAGCGTATGACCTTCAGAAGAGTCGGAGCCTTTGACAGGCTGCCCATCGGAAAGCACCGCCAGGACCATCAGGTAGAACTGCTCGAACTCGCCGCCTTCGGCTGCGGTTAGATACAGTCCCGCCAGCGAAGCCGCGATCAGGATGTTGCCTGCGGCGTATACCAGATCGCTCGCAAATCGATCAGGCTGATTGTCCTTGGGGTCTAATGCCCCGTCTTCTCGGAGCAGATGAACGACATGCCGGTAGGCTTCGCCCAAGGGAATGCAGTGCACTTCGTGCATGAAGCGCAAAAGCATGCCTGCTTTCAGCGGTCCGTAGTTGTGCTTGGGTACATATTCGTCGCCGTACTCCTCGCGGTGGAATTCCGCTTCCGCTCGTTCCACCTCGCTTGCGTTCTTCGCGTCGCCGATAAGAACCGCGTATCGGCGGACAGCATCTTCGTGTTTGTTCAAATTCATGGGTGCGCTCCTTTCGCGGGATGAGGAGTACGTCACCGGCGATTGGAAAGATCGGCCACTTATTGGACACGGTGACCGCAGCGCCCTTACGGAAATAGACAACAAATCGGCGGATAGAATCGAGACGCGTCTGCTTTTTGGTGGCGAGGCGGACGTCCGATACGCTTTAATCCTTTCATGCGGACAGATTCCGCATCGGGGCCTTTCAACCCCGTGCAAGCGGTCGGACGTGACCGTCATTTACGTCCCTTGGCATTTGGCCGGGGGACAGCACTGCATGTCCAGGGTTTCGGCCTAAAGAGTGCTGTGATCGTCTTGCACGGTTTTGAAACTCCCGGCCACCAGCGCAGCTCGGTGGCATTCCCAAACAACGAATAACAAAAACCGGCTCGCGCCGGACCGGGATTGCATGGCAAGGGGAGAGACGAAGCCCAATAAGCGTTCGCCGCAAGCGACTGATGTTATCGCGGGGAGAAGCCTGCGTCTGTTGCGCGGGCTTCGGGGCCTGAGCCAGGAGCAGCTTGGCGATGCGGTCGGATTGACGTTTCAACAGATACAGAAATATGAGAACGCGAAAAACAGAATGCCGCTTTCGCGCGTGCATGAGTTTGCCTGCATCCTCAACGTCGATCTTGGAGCCTTTCTGAAGAACACCGACGTTGTCGGAATCGAGCTTTTCAATTACTCCGCACTAAACGAGTGGCTATTGCTGTTCGCTAGGGCGCATGAAGCGGACCTACTGTCCGAGGTTTCAGCGCTTGCCTCCCGCCTCCTAGACGATTGCGAATCTGTCCGGAGGTCAGTCCTATGCTGACAAGGTCTTTTCATATCCTGTTCGTCGATGTTGCAAGCGGTCGCGCAATTACACCGTGTACTGTTGTCGCCGCATATTGTATTATGCGTTCGATACTGCGCGATTCCATTTCATTGTTTTTCTTCTTTTCCATTTTCTTATTCTTCTTCAGGCGGAGTTCGCCGCCAACCCCGTTATATGCATGAGTTAGACCCGAAAGAGATTAAGCGGCAACGACGCTGGGTAAAGGTGTTTCTCACCATCGCGCTCATCTCAGGCGCGCTCGCACTTCTTCAAGCAGTTCATCTGCACTTCGATCCGATGGCGGAGCGCCACTACGGGCGCCTTGTCCATGTGCGCATTGCTGATCGCGACTTCGCGATTCCGAGCGAATATTTTCGTGGGCCTATTCCGCGCGGGAAAACCAACAGTCTTTATCTGTGGTTGATGATGCCTGACTACACACCATATCGAGGCGAAATCACCGGCAATCTCGATGAAATCGCAGCAGCATGGCGTCGCCACATCATTGTGTTTGTTGACGATGAAGCTAGCCGGAATAGCTTTGCCTCTCGTTACACCGCTTTGCGCAACGGTCCTGAAGGAATTTACAGACCCCAAGACGTAGCTGACGTTTACGGCCTCCACCATACGCTCGTTTGGTATTCAAACGCCAAATGGCCAGATCCGTGGATCGTTCACGATCTATATTTTCAGAATGATGCTTCGGGGCAGCCACTTATGTTTGTGGCTTGTGACCGTGACGATGCAGCTAAGTATCCCGGTTGCAGCTTTCATGTCTTTCGAGACGGTCAACTGACCTACACGCTGAATTACCGGAAAGCTAACCTGCCAAAATGGCAGGAAATGCAAACGCGCGTGCGCGATTTGATCGAAAGTTTTTCCTGCGTACCGAAGTCAAATTCTACTTCAACCAATAATAATAATGGAGAAAAGATATGCCCACCTTGACATCCGGCCAACTAATAGCCGCCCAATCCTATCTTCACACTAGTTACGCAGACAGCGATGTCGCGGGCTATTACAATTATTTAGCGTCATTGGGTTTCGACTATGGTGATCTTGCTAAAGGGGTTGTGCAAAACAATACCGCCGAAGGCAAGATCGCCAATGCATATGCGGCGTCAGTTGCCCTACCGCTGGGCGTGGATCTCAGTGTTGGCAGCGATGCTTGGAAGCAAGTCGTCTTCACGCTTGCCACCGAGGACTTGACAGCGAGACAGAACAGTTCGGGCGCGGAGCTTACTTTCCAGCAGTACGACGCCATACACACAACTGCGTTCGGATCAGTCGGCTTGCCAGCCGAAACCTGGACCGCGCACACGCCTCTAACCAACGCGGCGGAATTCGATCCCCTGATCGCTCAAGCGACCTGGGACAATATCATGAGCGGCTCTGAGTCGAGCATCTCGGTGCTGACTGGAGGACTGCAGCTCAGCCTCTCAGCCCTTGCCGTCGATGCGGGGCAAAGCCCCGTGGATTTCCTGAAGGATACCGCGGCTGCCTACAAGTGGCTCGCGAATATCGCCGTCGCTATGTACGTGGTTGGCGATACCGAGGTCGAGAACCTGATCCCGACTGCGAACACCCAGTTCTGGACCGATTACAACAATCTCAAGGACTTCTTTAGCGATAAGTACGGGGCCAGCGTGCCCCCCGCTCCGAATTGGATGGATGGCTACCTCGATCCAGGAATTGACCCGACGTTCCGTCTGCCTTCCGACCTAACATCAGGCATCCAGGCGGCATTTGCTTCAGCAATCAACGCCACAAGTCCGCTTGTCATCGACCTTTCCGCAAGTCATACGGGCGTGACCCTAACCACTTGGGGAGCGACGAACACCGAGACGTTCTTCGACTTGAACGACAATGGCTTTGCCGTACAGACCGCGTGGGTTAGCGGCGATACCGGGCTGCTTGCGCGTGATCTGGATAGTAACGGTAGAATTGACTCCTCTGCCGAATTATTTGGTTCGCCGACCGTGGATGGCTTCGCGAAGCTCGCCGCTTTGGACTCAAACCACGACCTCCGCATCGACAACAACGACGATGCATGGAGTTCGCTTGTCGTCTGGACTGACGACAATGGCGATGCTGTGACGCAAAGCGGAGAACTGCACTCGCTTGCATCGTTAAATATAGCCAGCATTGATCTTGCCGGTGTCGCTGCATCGAGCAGCACGATTTCTGGCAACCCGATCAGCCATGTTAGCACCGTTACCTTTACGAGTGGTGCGACGGCAGCGATCGATGACGCATGGTTTGTTCACGACAATACGAACTCGTATTATGCGAGCGACTACACGCTCGATGTTGACACCCTTTTTCTTCCCGCCTTACGCGGCTACGGAACGCTGCCCGATCTGACCATCGCCATGAGTCAGGACTCAGACCTCAAGGATATGGTTGAGGACCTTGCGAGCAACTTCACTCTGGGAAGTCTCCTGGATGCACCTTCGTCCATTACGGATATTTTGTATAAATGGGCTGGCGTTGACGGAATTAATCCGTTGAGCCGGGGCAGCAATATTGACGCTCAGCACCTGTCTTTTGTCGAACATCTGCTCGGAACGGAGTTCATTCAGACGGGCGCGAACAGTAATGCAAATCCGACTGTGCAGGCTGCCGATGAACTGGAAAATGCCTACCAGACTGCATTTCACATGTTCTCGGCCCAGCTACTGCTCCAGTCGGGTCTCGGAGCGCTTTTCGAAACGCCGCCCATTGTCGATCCAGCGACCGGAACCATTACAGGCGATTTATCGCTCTCTGAAGACGCTATAGGTGATCTATCAGTTACCGCGCCTTCGCCCGGACCGGACAACGTTGAATTCTGGCTGATCCTCGCGGGGCTTCTCGACGGCGCGAAGGGACTTTCAAACCTAACAACGAATGAACACAACTGGCTTGATGGTGCGGTGAATGGATCTGATTCATCCATCCATTGGTCTACGATACTCGATTTGTACAATCACAATGGGGGAACGAGTTCGGCGACCGGCACCAGTGGCACCGACATTATTTACGGCACCGCAGCGGATGACACTATCCATGGACTGGCTGGCAATGATGTCATTCATGGAAGTTACGGGAACGATACCATCTACGGTGACGACGGCGACAACACACTCTATGGCGATGAAGGGAATGATTTCATCGCTGGCGGCACCGGCAACGACTTGATTTATGGCGGCGCTGGTAACGACGATCTTCACGGCGGGTATGGCGACGATATCTACCATCCGGGTACAGGCGGAAACACCATCGAATCTCGCACCGGCAACGATACATTCTACTACGAGGGCGGCGATGACGTCATAACCGAGTATGGCGGCACCGACCAAATCATTATGCCTACGGGCATTACCTCGGGTGACCTGACTTTCTCGCGGGTCTCATCAGACGGCAGCCACGTCTACTTCGATGACCTTCTGATCGAAATCGATGGAGGAGGAACAATTCAAATTCGGAGTCAATTCTATACCAGCGGCGCTCCGGCGGTCGAGACCATCGTGTTTTCTGATACCAGTACGTTGAGCCTTACATCGCTGGCACCAGATGTTTTGCTCACAGCCGCAAATGACAGCTTCTCTTCTGGCTCCAACGCTAACTTTACGGTCTACGGTTTTGACGGAAATGACTCTATAACAGCTTCGGGAAGTGGCGCGCACACGCTGGACGGCGGCAACGGCAATGATTCCTTCACTGGGGGAAGTGGCGCTGATACCTACATTGCAAGCGCCGGTTTCGATACAATCGTAGAGAATAGCGGTACCGATACCATCGTCGTTCCGGCTGAGTACAGTCTATCCGATGTGACATTCTACCAGCTCGGCTCTTACGATCTGGGAATTCTGATTTCTGGATTGGGCGAGATCAAAATCTACAATCAGTTGTCGTGGACTGGAGGCGTGGAAAATCTCCACTTCCTTTCAGATAATACGACTTACGATCTGACCCACACCTCTGTCACGACGCTTGGTACAAGCGGGAACGACTCCCTTACGGCAGCATCCTATAGCACAAGCGGTAACGATACGTTCGATGGCCGTGAAGGCAATGACAATCTGAACGCTGGCCTCGGCGACGATACTTATATCTTCTCAGCCGGACATGATCGGATCAATGAAAGCGGTGGTGGCGGTGACGACACAATCCGTGTGCGAGACACTTACTCACCGGAAGACATAACGATAGGTTTCTATCAGGACCCTGATTACGGGGACGACTACAATATGAAGCTGACCGACACTGACGGAAACACTATCATCGTCGTTCAGCAGGGCTACGATGGCTCGCATGGCATAGAGCATATTGCTTTTGGCGACGATACCATCTGGGATCTGGATAGCATCGAGCTTACGAGCTACGGCACCAGCGGTAACGATTACATGGCAGGCCACCAAGTCGGGGACGCCAGCAGCGACGATACCATGTACGGATATGGCGGTAACGATACGATAAATGGCGGGACCGGAGATGACGTTATTCATGGAGGCGATGGTGCGGATAGTATCTCGGCGAAGGGGCACAGTGTCCTTTACGGCGATGACGGCGACGATAATATTTGGAGCACCGCTTCCTCGGGCGATGCATTGACTGCGCTTGTCACGATGTATGGCGGTAATGGCTCTGATACGTTGACCGCAGGCAACTATGGTCAATCCGTTATGAACGGCGGCGCTGGCGCCGACACTCTCTGGGGCGCTGGTGGCTCTACAGTCTCAACTTTTACTTTTGATGCAGCCACGGCTTTTGATGCGGTCGATACCATCCGCAGCGGAACGTTCTCGTCGGGTCATGATAAGATCGACATTTCCGACGTGCTCGACGGTCATTACGATCCTTTGACAGATGCTCTGACGGACTTCGTTCAAATCCAGACAAACGGCAGCAACTCGGAACTCTTTGTCGATACGACCGGTACTGGAACATTCGGGACTGCGCAGCACATTGCGACAATCCAAGGCGTAACCGGATTGACAGATGAGGACGCTCTCGCGACAGCTGGCACGCTGCTCGCAGCTTAAACCAACCTTAAACAAAAGGGCCGCGACTTCATTCGCGGCCCTTTTTCTTATGCCTGTATATAGCCTCTCCCATAACAGCGGCGGCAGCTGCGCCGGATCGCGCGAGTTCTATAACCGAGCTTTCCGCAGCTGTAGCAAGGCAGGTTCGGATTCCTGAACCTGCAGTCACATAAGACTTTCTCTTCATCGTGAACCTGCCCGCCGACGCAATTGGCGAAAAACTCTCCGGGGCATCGCTTCGTGCCAGGATTGAGAAACATGGCGACCTCCTTTCTCGGTGG
>Ga0209677_101424_pt1 | contig 10330 bp, 9 predicted proteins | sample AraplaCvi_mCL_r2_2_FD_184285 | JGI IMG/M metagenome (GOLD analysis project Ga0209677, IMG submission 184285) | Arabidopsis root microbial communities from North Carolina, USA - plate scrape CL_Cvi_mCL_r2 (SPAdes) (version 2) | ecosystem: Host-associated > Plants > Roots > Endosphere | place: USA... | reverse complement strand
ATGTCACCAACCGCGTCGTGCGCCTGCAGACCGGCTATCTCTATCACTATGCCTTTGCGATGCTGCTCGGTATTGCAGCCCTCGTTACCTGGATGATGCTCGGGAGTTCCCTCTGATGACCGATTGGCCTATTCTTTCAACGGTCACGTTCCTGCCGCTGGTGGGTGTCCTTCTCCTGCTGTTCACGCGGGAAGATGGACCCAACGGCCGCCGCAACATCCTGAACATCTCTCTGGCGACGACGGTCTTCACCTTCATCGTGTCGCTGTTCGTCTGGATCTGGTTCGACAATGCCAATCCGGGCTTCCAGATGATCGAGAAGCATGATTGGCTGACCAGCGGCATCAGCTATCACATGGGTGTCGACGGCATCTCGATGCTGTTCGTCATCCTGTCGACCTTCCTGATGCCCTTCTGCGTGCTGGCAAGCTGGCTCTCTGTGGAGAAGCGACTGAAAGACTACATGATCGCCTTCCTCGTCCTCGAGACGATGATGGTCGGCGTTTTCGTGTCGCTGGATATCGTGCTGTTCTACGTCTTCTTCGAAGCCGGCCTTATCCCGATGTTCCTGATCATCGGCGTCTGGGGCGGCAAGGATCGCGTCTACGCCAGCTACAAGTTCTTCCTCTACACGCTGCTCGGCTCGGTGCTGATGCTGCTCGCCATCATGGCGATGTACTGGCAGGCCGGTACGACTGACATCCCGTCGCTGCTCGCCTACAAGTTCCCGCCGCAGCTGCAGACGTGGCTATGGCTTGCCTTCTTCGCCTCCTTCGCGGTGAAGATGCCGATGTGGCCGGTCCATACGTGGTTGCCCGACGCACACGTTCAGGCGCCGACGGCAGGCTCGGTCATCCTGGCCGGTATCCTTCTGAAGCTCGGCGGCTATGGTCTCATCCGCTTCTCGCTCGGCATGTTCCCGAACGCGTCGGAATTTTTTGCGCCGCTCGTCTTCGTCCTGTCGGTCATCGCCATCATCTACACCTCGCTGGTGGCGCTGATGCAGGAAGACATCAAGAAGCTGATCGCCTATTCCTCGGTTGCCCACATGGGCTATGTGACCATGGGCATCTTCGCGGCCAATCAGCAGGGCGTCCAGGGCGCGATCTTCCAGATGCTGTCGCACGGCATCGTCTCCGGCGCTCTCTTCCTCTGCGTCGGCGTGATCTACGACCGCACCCATACGCGCGAAATCGCGGCTTATGGCGGCCTGGTCAACAACATGCCGAAATATGCCGTGGCGATGATGGTCTTCACCATGGCCAATGTCGGTCTGCCCGGCACCTCCGGCTTCATCGGTGAATTCCTCACCCTGATCGGTGTCTTCCGCGTCAACACCTGGGTTGCCTTGTTCGCCGCCACCGGTGTGATCCTGTCGGCCGCCTATGCGCTCTGGCTTTACCGTCGCGTCATTTTCGGCGTGCTGGATAAGGAGAACCTGAAGAAGCTGCTGGATCTGTCGCCGCGTGAACAGCTGATCCTTTATCCGCTGATCGCGCTGACGATCCTCTTCGGCGTCTATCCGGCTCCGATCTTCGACGCCACGGCCGCTTCGGTGGATCTGCTGGTAAACAACTATACCGCTGCCCTGCACGCTGCGCAGAACGTTGCGCTGTCGATGAATTGATGACGGGACCTATTCGACATGACTGCTGACACAATTCTTGCAAGCCTGCATCTTTCCATTCCGGAGCTCATCCTCGCGGTCGGTGCGCTTGCGTTGCTCATGATCGGCGTCTTCTCAGGCGAGCGGTCCGGACCCATGGTCACCGGTCTCGCCATCGCGGTTCTCGCGGTGGCCGGTCTTTGGATCATCTTCGTGCCGGGCGAGGGCCTGGCTTATGGCGGCGCCTATCTCGCCGATGGCTTCTCCCGCTTCATGAAGATCGTCGCGCTGGTCGGCTCGATCGTCACCATGTTCATGAGCATGGGGCAGGCGCGCGAGCAGCAGCTCGATCGCTTCGAGTTCCCAGTGCTCCTGCTGCTGGCGACCCTCGGCATCCTGCTGATGATCTCGGCGCATGACCTGATCTCGCTTTATCTGTCGCTGGAACTGCAGTCGCTGGCGCTCTACGTCGTTGCCGCCATCAACCGCGACAATCTCAAGTCCACGGAAGCCGGCCTGAAGTACTTCGTCCTTGGCGCTCTCTCTTCCGGCATGCTGCTCTACGGCATGTCGCTGGTCTACGGCTTCACCGGCCACACAACCTTCGATGCCATTGCCACCGCGCTCAGCGCCGAGACCCGCTCGCTCGGCCTCGTCTTCGGTCTGGTTTTCGTCCTTGCCGGCCTGGCCTTCAAGATCTCCGCCGTGCCGTTCCATATGTGGACGCCAGATGTTTACGAAGGCGCGCCGACGCCGGTCACCGCCTTCTTCGCGGCTGCGCCGAAGGTCGCGGCCATGGCGATCCTGACCCGCATCGTCATTACCGCCTTCCATCCGGTGCTTGCCGACTGGCAGCAGATCATCGTCTTCATCTCGATCGCCTCGATGGTGCTCGGCTCCTTCGCCGCGATCGGTCAGCGCAACTTCAAGCGACTGATGGCCTATTCCTCGATCGGTCACATGGGCTATGCGCTGGTCGGCCTTGCCGCCGGCACCAAGACCGGCGTATCCGGCGTCATGCTTTACATGGTCATCTACATGGTCATGACCCTCGGTACCTTTGCCATCATCATGGCGATGCGCCGCAAGGACGGCCGTCAGGTTGAGAATGTCGATGATCTCGCCGGCCTTTCGACCACCAACCCCTTCATGGCCGTCGTGCTGACAGCACTGATGTTCTCGCTGGCCGGCATTCCGCCGCTGGCAGGCTTCTTCGGAAAGTACTTCGTTTTCGTCGCAGCTATCCAGGCGCATCTCTATGCGCTTGCCGTCATCGGCGTTCTCTCTTCGGTCGTCGGCGCCTACTCAAGGTCATGTGGTTTGACGAAGCCAAGGACGAATTCACCCGCACGGCTGGTTCGCTGCGCCTGGTCTTCGGCCTCTCGGGCTTGTTCGTGGTCGGCTACGTCCTCTTCGGCGGCGCTATCGGCGGTGCTGCCGATCTGGCTGCCGCGACGCTGTTTTGATGGCGTCTGACATGAATAGCCGGAAGTCGCTTGCCGACTTCCGGCATGATGCCCTTTCAGAGACAAGTTCCACCAACAGCGAGTGCCTGGAACGGGCACGTGCGGGCGATCGCGGAAACCTTTGGGTCACCGCCGAACGTCAGACCGGTGGACGTGGTCGCCGCGGCCGTCCCTGGGTATCCGAGCGCGGTAATCTCTATGCATCTCTCCTGTTGATCGATCCTGCTCCGATGGACCGTCTCGGCTCCCTGCCGCTCGCGGTCGCGATTGCCGTGCATCAGGCGGTGCGTAGCGTGCTGCCGCTGGCCGCCGAACCGGTCGAAATCAAGTGGCCGAACGATATCCTGATCGGCCGCAAGAAAACCTGCGGTATCCTGCTCGAGGGCGAAGCCTTACCCGATGGGCGCTATGCGCTTGTCATCGGTATCGGCATCAACGTCGCCGTTATGCCCGACAATCCGATGTATCCGGTCACCTGCCTGCGGCAGCAGGGCTCGATGGTCTCGCCTGATGAATTGTTTGCCCATCTCTATGCGGCGATGGCCGAAGCCCTTGATGTTTGGAACAGCGGCAAGGGCATTCGGGAGGTCACGGCGCGCTGGCGCGAAGCGGCCTGTGGCGTCGGTGAAAAGATCACGGTGAACTTGCCGGACAAGTCGATTTTAGGCCATTTCGTCGGAATCGATGATAATGGCTTGTTGATGCTCGAGACCGAAGACGGCAGGACTATGCCGATCGCGGCGGGCGATGTTTTCTTTAGGTAATGGTTGGGAACGAAATGGCGAAACAAGACGAACTGGTGTTTCTGCCACTCGGCGGCGTCGGCGAGATCGGTATGAATCTCGCTCTGTATGGCTATGGAACGCCGGAGCATCGCCAGTGGATCATGGTCGATTGCGGCGTTACGTTTCCGGGACCGGATCTGCCGGGCGTCGATCTGGTGTTGCCGGACATCCGCTTTCTCGCCAAGGAGCGCAAGAACCTCAAGGGCATCATCATTACCCACGCGCATGAGGATCACTACGGCGCGCTGAGCGATCTCTGGCCGGGTCTCAACGTCCCCGTCTACGCTTCGGGCTTTACCGCCGGCCTTCTGGAAGCCAAGCGCGACTATGAAAAGACGATGGGTCAGATCCCGATCACCCCGTTCAAGGCTGGTGACCGCATCAATGTCGGCCCCTTCAGCATCGAGGGCGTCGCCGTCAATCACTCCATTCCCGAACCGATGTCGCTGATGATCCGCACGCCGCTCGGCAACGTCATTCATACCGGCGATTGGAAAATCGACCACGAGCCTTCGCTAGGGCCGCTCACCGACGAGACCCGCTTCCGGCAGCTGGGTGACGAAGGCGTCCTAGCGCTGATGTGCGATTCCACCAATGCCCTGCGCGATGGCGTCTCGCCCTCGGAAAAGGACGTTTCCGAAAGCCTGCGCAAGATCATCGAGAATGCCGAAGGGCGGGTAGCGATCACCACCTTCTCCTCGAATGTCGGCCGCATCCGCACTGTTGCCGAGGCTGCCGAGGCCGCGGGTCGCGAAGTGCTGTTGTTGGGCAGTTCGCTGAAGCGTGTCGTCGACGTCGCCCGCGATGTCGGTCTCATGGACGGCATCAAGCCGTTCATTGCCGAGGATGAGTATGGCTATATCCCGCGCGACAAGGTCGTAGTCATCCTGACCGGCAGTCAGGGTGAGCCGCGCGCCGCTCTTGCCAAGCTGGCAAGGGACGAAATGCGCCACGTCGCACTGGCATCAGGTGATATCGTCGTCTTTTCCTCGCGTGCCATCCCCGGCAACGAGAAGGCCATCCAGGACATCAAGAACGGCCTGATCGAACAGGGCGTGCATGTCGTGACGGATGCCGAAGCGCTCGTGCACGTGTCCGGCCATCCCCGGCGCAATGAGCTGCAGAAGATGTATGAGTGGACGCGGCCTAAGGTCGTTGTGCCTGTGCATGGCGAGCCGACGCATCTGAGCGCGCATAAAGAACTGGCCGAACAGTCCGGTATCGCCACCGTGCCGAAGGTTCGCAATGGCGACATATTGCGCCTCGCGCCGGGACCGGTCGAGGTGATCGGCGAGGCGCCGCATGGACGTATCTTCAAGGACGGCATACTGATTGGCGATTTCGACGAGATGGGCATCGGCGAACGCAAGAAGCTGTCCTATGTCGGCCATGTCGCCGTCAATCTCGTGCTCGATGCCCGTTACGACATTGCCGGCGATCCGGATATCGTGTCCATCGGCCTGCCGGCCTATGACGACGAAGGCGAGGAGATGGAGGACACGCTCTTCGACGCGCTCGTCAGCGCCATCGAGAGCATTCCGCGCGCCCGCCGCAAGGATCTGGCCATGCTGCAGGAGGCTGCTCGTCGCGCCGTGCGCTCCGCCGCCAATCACGGATGGGGAAAGAAGCCTTTTGTGACGGTGTTCGTCACGCGCACTGCCGGCTGAGGCCCGTGATCCGATCGGGGAGGAGAGATCCGTGCTTGGACGCATCAATCACATCGCGCTTGCCGTTCCGGATATAGCCGCCGCTTCGGCGACCTATCGCGAAACACTCGGCGTTAAGGTGTCTGCGCCGCAGGCATTGCCGGAACATGGCGTCACGGTCGTCTTCGTCGAGCTGCCAAACAGCAAGGTCGAACTGCTCGAGCCGCTGGGCGAGGCCTCGCCGATCGCCGCTTTCCTCGCGAAGAACCCCGACGGCGGCATGCATCATATCTGTTACGAAGTTGCAGATATCCTTGCAGCACGCGACCAGCTGGTCGCCGCAGGCGCTCGCGTGCTTGGAGATGGCGAGCCGAAGATCGGCGCGCATGGCAAGCAGGTGCTCTTCCTGCATCCGAAGGATTTCTTCGGCACGCTGATCGAGCTCGAGCAAGTGTGACATTAAAGCGCTGGACGACGCTTTGAAACGCGACAGCTTTGCCCCTATAAGCAACTTGGAAGAGGAAGAGGCGAGCAGGCTCGTCTTAAGGGAGCGGAATGGTCCAGCAGATTATAGCGAGTCTCGCGGTGTATTTCGTCATCTGGTGGATCACGCTTTTTGCGGTCCTTCCATTCGGCTTGCGCACCCAGGCCGAGGACAAGCATGTGGTCTTCGGTACTGTCGAAAGCGCACCGACGAAATTCCGTGCCTGGAGAGTGGTGTTCTTCACGACGCTGGTATCGGCTCTCATCTATGGTGCCTGGTATGTCGCCTCGCACTATTTCGGACTGAGCGTCGACTCCATTCCGCGGTTCGTTCCGAACTATGACAAATAACCTATCGGAAATTGTGGTTGGAATCGCCTGGACACCAATCGCCTCGCGATCGCTTTCAATTTGTCACACGCCTGTCATCTTTGTGAAGCAAAGAATCTATGAACGACGACCGCAATGCGCTGGTTAAGAAGCCTTTTGATGCGTCTGTCGAGCCAGTTGGCAGACAGCTAGCCAAGGCGAAAAGCAAAAAAAAACAAGGCCATAAGCCTTGTTTTAAAGTATCGCGTGATCCTTATCCGTTACCGGGGCAGCGAGCGAGCGCGCCTAAGATCTGATCCTCCCAAGACTTGACCGCGAAACGGCAAGAATTTAACCTTCCTGCCTCTTTTGTGAGCTAAAATTAGCTCAAAGATTGAGCTTTGTCATCTATTTTTTTGCTTTTTTGCTACAGTCGCGCAGAATTTTTCTGTTGATGAAATTTCGTCTTAAATCCTTACAAACGTGCGATTTTTCGAAATCGCGGAAATATATCACATCGCCCGCATTCGTGGGCATTTCTCGCATTCCCTACGCGTCGAATGCGGGTTTCCTTCCTGCGCCGAAGCAGTTATGAACTGCCTCCAGTACACAATTTGCTAACGATTCCGCCAGAGGCGAATCGTCAAACCTCTGGAACAAGCGTCATGCGTCTGTCTCGTTACTTCATGCCCATTCTGAAGGAAAATCCTAAAGAGGCTGAAATTGTTTCCCATCGGCTCATGCTGCGCACCGGCATGATCCGCCAGCAGTCACAGGGTATCTATTCCTGGCTGCCGCTGGGCAAGCGCGTGCTCGACAAGGTCAACAAGATCATCCGCGAGGAGCAGAATCGTTCCGGCGCCATCGAGCTTTTGATGCCCACGCTGCAGACGGCCGAGCTCTGGCAGGAGAGCGGCCGCTACGACGCCTACGGCAAGGAAATGCTGCGCATCAAGGACCGGCAGGACCGGCCCATGCTTTACGGCCCGACCAACGAGGAGATGATCACCGACATCTTCCGGTCCTACGTCAAGTCCTACAAGGACCTGCCGCTCAATCTCTATCATATACAGCTGAAATTCCGTGACGAGATCCGTCCGCGTTTCGGCACCATGCGCTCGCGTGAGTTCATGATGAAAGATGCCTATTCCTTCGATCTGACGCAGGAAGGCGCCGTGATTGCCTACAACAAGATGTTCACGGCATATCTGCGCACCTTCGACCGCCTTGGTCTTCGGGCAATCCCCATGCGCGCCGACACCGGCCCCATCGGCGGCGAGCTCAGCCACGAATTCATCATCCTCGCAGATACCGGCGAATCCGAAGTTTTCTGCCATAAGGATTTCGTCAATTTCGATATCCCCGGCGAAGACACGAATTTTGATGACGCTGCTGGCCTGAAAGGCATCTTCGACAAGTGGACTTCGGTCTATGCCGCCACCTCGGAAATGCATGATGAAGCCGCCTTCAACGCCATCCCCGAAGGCGAGCGCCTCTCGGCGCGCGGCATCGAGGTCGGCCACATCTTCTACTTCGGCACGAAATATTCCGAACCGATGGGTGCGAAAGTTCAGGGTCCCGACGGCAAGGAACACGCTGTACACATGGGATCTTACGGTATCGGCCCGACACGCCTTGTTCCCGCCATCATCGAAGCATCGCATGACGAGAACGGAATCATCTGGCCTGCTTCGGTTGCGCCTTTTGACGTCGTGGTGATCAACATGAAGTCCGGCGACCAAGCCTGTGACGATGCTTGCGAAACGGTCTACGCCGCCCTGTCGAAGGCCGGCAAGGATGTCCTGCTTGACGATCGCGACGATCGTGCCGGAACGAAGTTCGCGACGGCGGATCTGATCGGCGTGCCCGTGCAGATCATCGTCGGGCCGCGTTCGATCGCGGGCGGCGAGGTGGAAGTGAAGGACCGTAAGACCGGTGCTCGCGAGACGATGACAGTCGAAGCGGCAATCAAGCGGCTGGCCGGCTGATAGACAAAAGACAGGATGGAAGGCGAATGGCGGTGAACGTGGCAGTGGAACAGCAGGGAAATTCGCCCAAGGCCAGCCCGTCATCCCGTCCGTTTTCCGGATTCGAGCGACTTGTCGCGTGGCGCTATCTTCGCTCCCGGCGCAAGGAAGCATCGATTTCGGTTATTGCCGGTTTCTCGCTGGTCGGCATCATGCTGGGCGTCGCCGCGCTGATCATCGTCATGGCGGTCATGAACGGCTTCCGCGCCGAACTCTTCAAGCAGATTCTTGGCTTTAACGGCCATGTCGTCGTGCAGCCGATCGATTCGCCGTTGAACGACTATGCTGAGTTGGCTAAGAAGTTTGCCGCTGTTCCCGGTGTCACCATGGCCTTGCCGCTGGTGGAAGGTGAAACGCTTGCGTCCGGGCGGGGCGGCTCCGGCACCGGCGCGCTGGTGCGCGGCATCCGCGCCGAGGATATGACCAAGCTCAAAACCGTTTCCGATCATATCGTCTCCGGCGACATAGTCGGCTTTGCCTCGGGGCAGGGCGTGCTGGTGGGTACACGCCTTGCGCGGCAGCTGGGCCTGACGGTCGGCGACCAGATCACGCTGACGGCGCCCGATGGCGATGTGACGCCCTTCGGCGTCAATCCGCGCGTCAAGGCTTATACGATCTCCGGCCTCTTCGAGGTCGGCATGTCCGAATATGATTCCTCCGTCGTCTTCATGCCGCTGGAGGAATCACAGCTCTTTTTCAACGCCGAAGGCATTGTCGAGAAGATAGAACTCTTCGTCAGCAATCCGGATGATGTCGATGAGCTGAGGCCGAAGATCGAGGCTGCCGCGGGTCGGCAAGTGTTCCTGACCGACTGGCGGCAGGTCAACGAGACTTTCTTCTCGGCACTGCAGGTCGAGCGCAACACCATGTTCATGATCCTGACGCTGATCGTCCTCGTGGCTGCGCTAAATATCATTTCCGGTCTGATCATGCTGGTGAAGGACAAGGGCAGCGATATCGCCATCCTGCGCACCATGGGCGCGACGTCCGGGGCGATCATGCGCATCTTCTTCATGACAGGTGCGGCCATCGGCGTGGTGGGCACATTCGCCGGCGTTCTGCTCGGTGTCCTGGTCTGCCTGAATATCGAATCCATCCGGCAGTTCTTCTCCTGGATTTCGGGCACGGTGATCTTCAATCCGGAGGTCTACTTCCTCAGCAAGCTGCCGGCCCAGATGAATATGAGCGAGACCGTCTCCGTTGTTGTGATGGCACTGACGCTGTCTTTCCTTGCCACGATCTTTCCGGCCTGGCGTGCCTCGCGGCTCGATCCGGTGCAGGCGCTGCGCTACGAATAAGGAATTCGCATTTGATGAAAGGCAACGTCGTTCTCCAGCTTTCGGGCGTGGAGCGTCATTACGGGCAAGGCGATACCCAGCTATCGATCCTGAAGGGAGCCGATTTCGCCCTGCGCAGCGGCGAGATCGTCGCGCTGGTTGCGCCCTCCGGTACCGGCAAGTCGACGCTCCTGCATGTGGCCGGCCTGCTCGAGCATCCCGATAGCGGCGAAGTGCTGATCAACGGTCAGGCATGCGAAGGCCTGTCCGACGACAAGCGCACGGCTGTCCGTCGCAGCGAAATCGGCTTCGTCTATCAGTTCCATCATCTGCTGCCGGAATTTTCGGCGCTTGAAAACATCATGATGCCGCAACTGATCTCCGGCCTCTCCCGCAAGGAGGCAAGTGAGCGCGCCGCCCAGCTTCTCGATTACATGCGCATCGGCCACCGCGGCGATCATCGACCGGCCGAATTGTCCGGCGGCGAACAGCAACGCGTCGCCATTGCGCGCGCCGTCGCCAATGCGCCTCTGGTACTGCTGGCCGATGAACCGACAGGCAATCTCGATCCCGCAACGGCACATTATGTCTTCGATGCCCTTGAAGCGCTGGTGCGGCAGTCGGGTCTGGCGGCATTGATCGCCACGCATAATCACGAACTCGCAGTCCGTATGGACCGCCGCGTCACATTGAGCGAAGGCAAGGTGGTCGAGGTCTGATCGCCGGTTACG
>Ga0209677_101423_pt1 | contig 10346 bp, 7 predicted proteins | sample AraplaCvi_mCL_r2_2_FD_184285 | JGI IMG/M metagenome (GOLD analysis project Ga0209677, IMG submission 184285) | Arabidopsis root microbial communities from North Carolina, USA - plate scrape CL_Cvi_mCL_r2 (SPAdes) (version 2) | ecosystem: Host-associated > Plants > Roots > Endosphere | place: USA... | reverse complement strand
AGTCGGACATGCAAAGCGGGCGTGGTGGCGACCACACCATGCGGCGACGGCGGTGCAGAAGGCCGCGCCCGTGATCCCGTCGGACAAGGCCGCGCTGGTGATTGCGAATTCCCGCTATCCCGACGCCGATGCGCCGCTGGCGCAGATCGCCGGAAACGCCAATGCACTGGCGAGCGCGCTGCGCGACCGCGGCTATCAGGTCGAGGTCGTGGCGAATGCGACCGGCAGCGAGGCGATGCGCGCGGCCGACCGGTTGAAGGCCCGCCTCCGGCGCGGCGGCAGCGTCGTTGTCTATCTCGGCGGCTTCGGTGTGCAGTCGCGCGGGCAGAACTACCTGATCCCGGTCGATGCCGCGATCTGGCAGGAGCGTGATATCCGTACGCAGGGGATCAACATCGGCAGCCTGCTCGGCGCGATCAAGAGCACCGGCGCCAGGACCTCGCTTGGCTATGTCGATGCCTCGCTGCGCAACCCCTATGAACGCCGCTTTCGCACCTATTCGCATGGACTGGCGCCGATTGGCTCCGATGCGGCCATGCCGGTCGTGACTTCAGCCGCGCCGGGCCACGTGCTGGAAAATACCGACCGGTCGCAAAGCGCCGCGATGGCGAAGCTCGTCGATCGCCTGCGTTCGTCCCAGCCGGTCGACCAGGTCTTCAAGGACGTTCAGACCGACCTGCGCGAGGCGATGTACTGACGTATCTCAAATCGTGCGCGCGTCAGGCCGCCGTCGAATGTCCTGCCCTGGGATTGTAGGCTGCGTCGTCGGAGCAAGGAAGCTAGTCGTTGCCGCAAGGCCGCGTCCTTCTCCCCGCAAAACTACGGAGCGCGCCGCCTACTTAGCTAATTATTAGCTGTCCTGGTCACATGTTCCACTCAAGTATCGAGGTGGATGGAAGCCCGGGGCTCATGAAGATCGGTCAGCTGTTTGCGGTGTCGATGTTGTCCGTCACGGCGCTGGCGATCGTGCCGGCGGCGGAAGTGGTCGTTGCGCAATACCGGACGCTGGTCGACAAGGCCGAGGCGATCAAGGCGGTCGAGGCATTCGGCGCAGTCCTCTTGTTCTCGCAGGAGGTCGTTGGTCATCGCGCTCCCTACATCACGCCGTTGTTCCAGGAGACGCCGGCCACGCAGGTCCAGCTCGATGCGACCAACCGGGCCAAGCAGTCGTCGGATGCGGCGCTCGCCAAGGCTCAGAAGGCGGTCGCGGAACTCAGCGATAGCCAGGGCATCTCGGGCAGCCTCAATCAGGCCGCGGCGAAGCTCAATGAGGTTCGCAGTGCGAGCGACAGTGCGATCCTGCAGCCGCTCGGCGCACGCGACCAGGGCGTCGTGAAGGGTTTCCTGCCCGGCGTCGGGCAGGTCACGACGATCATCGAGCCGATCCTGAATCGCCTGCAGACCGAGATCGCCAATACCGATGCTTCGCTGACGACGCTGCTCGATGTCGCCCGCACGGCGCAGGACATGCGCATCACCGCAGGAGCGCGGGCGGCGACGCTGTCGCCCGCGATCAGCGCCCGCCGGCAGCTCACGGCGTCTGAGAAGGCGACGACCGATCGCACCCAGGGGCGCATCGAGTCCGATCGCGACCGCATGGACGCCGGTGTCGACCAGCTCGGTAATCCGGGGCGGCTGACCGACGCGCTGAAGGAGGCCAAGGGCACCTATTTCGGCCGGGCCGCCGTCGTTGTCGACAAGGAGATAGCAACCGGTCTTGCCGACGCAAATTATTCGGTCAGCGCCGACCAATTGGCCGAGGTCGTGGTGCCGCCGCTCCTGAAATTCCTGGCGGTGCGCGACGCCGCGATTACCGAGGCGCGCGACCGCTCCGCGAGCGAGCGCGACCGCGCCTGGATGCTGCTGGGGCTTGCCGGCCTCGTGGTCGCCGCACTGCTCGGCCTTTTGGTCGGCGTCAGCATGCTGCTGCGCCGCCGCGTCATCGCGCCGATCGTGAACCTGACGCAGGTGATCGGCGAAATGGCCGAGGGCCGCGACGATGTCGCCATTCCCGCGAGCGGCCGCGCCGACGAAATCGGGGCGATGGCGGGTTCGCTTCTGACCTTCAAGGAAGCGCTGCTGGCGAACAAGGCCGCCGAGGCTGCAGCTGCGACGGACGCGAAGGCCAAGATCGAGCGCGGCCAGCGCGTCGAGCGCTTCACGCGCGAGTTCGAGACCGCGATTGGCGAGGTGATCAGCGTCGTCTCCGATGCAGCCGGCGAATTGGAGCGCTCGGCCGGCATGCTGACCGCCACTGCCGGACGCTCGCTGGAATTGGCGACGGTGGTGGCCGGAGCATCCGAGGAGGCGTCGACGAATGTGCATTCGGTCGCCGCGGCCGCCGAGCAGATGACCTCCTCGGTCGACGAGATCAGCCGGCAGGTGCAGGATTCCGCGCGCATCGCCGGCGAGGCCATGGAGCAGTCCCGCAGGACCAACGAGCGCGTCGGCGAGCTTGCCAAGGCCGCCGCCCGGATCGGCGATGTGGTCGAGCTGATCAACGCGATCGCAGGGCAGACCAATCTGCTCGCGCTCAACGCCACCATCGAAGCCGCGCGCGCCGGCGAAGCGGGCCGCGGCTTCGCCGTGGTCGCCTCGGAGGTGAAGGCGCTGGCCGAGCAGACCGCGAAGGCGACCGGCGAAATCGGCCAGCAGATCGGCGGCATCCAGGGCGCCACGCAGGAGTCGGTGGGCTCGATCAAGGAGATCAGCGAGACCATCTCGCGCATGTCGGAGATCGCCTCCGCCATCGCCTCGGCCGTCGAGGAGCAGAGCTCGGCGACGCGCGAGATCTCCCGCAACGTGCAGCAGGCCGCGCACGGAACGCAGGAAGTCTCCGCCAATGTCGCGAGCGTGCGGCAGGGCGCCGATGACACTGGCTCCGCCTCATCCCAGGTGCTGTCGGCGGCGAAGTCGCTCGCCGGCCAGAGCAGCCGGCTGCGCAGCGAGGTCGCGCGCTTCCTGGATTCGGTGCGTGCGGCGTGATCGTCAATAGTTATTAGGTCGCAGCGGCCACCGAAGCTTTCAGTTCGAACCCTTCAGACCGCGCGCGTCAGGCCGCCGTCGACGCGAATGTTCTGCCCGGTGATGTAGGCCGCGCCGTCCGAGGCGAGGAAGGCGATCGTCGCCGCGATCTCCGCTGTCGTGCCGTAGCGCTGCATCGGCACGCTCTGACGCCGTTCCTCGGCTTGCGGCAGGCTGTCGATCCAGCCCGGCAGCACGTTGTTCATGCGGATGTTGTCGGCGGCGTAGGTGTCGGTGAAGATCTTGGTGAAGGCGGCAAGGCCGGCGCGAAACACCGCCGAGGTCGGAAACATCGCGCTCGGCTCGAACGCCCAGGCGGTCGAGATGTTGATGATCGCACCTGCCTTTTGCGCCTGCATGACCGGCGCGACCAGCCGCGTTGGCCTGATGACGTTGAGCAGATAGGTGTCGAGCCCGGCGTGCCACTGTTCGTCGGTCAGCTCCAGGATCGGCGCGCGTGGCCCGTGGCCAGCGCTGTTGACCAGCACGTCGATGCGGCCCCACTGCGCCATCGCCTGATCGACCAGGCGGTCGAGATCATCGTTGGACGTGTTGGACCCTGTGACGCCGACGCCGCCGAGTTCGCGGGCCAGCGCCTCGCCCTTGCCTGAGGAGGACAGGATCGCGACGGAAAAGCCATCCGCCGCGAGCCGGCGTGCTGCGGCCGCGCCCATGCCGCTGCCGCCGGCGGTAACGAGCGCGACCTTCTGTCCTGTCATGGCTTGCAATCCCGTTGAGCTGCTGTTTCAGGAGTTGTGTCGCAGCGGCGGCATCATAGCAAGCCTCCTTGCGCCCGTGCGGCTCAGCGCGGCTCGCAGGGCGGCATGCTCCACGGTGCGGTGGCAAAGGCGCCGACAGCTGGAGCGCGCACGCAGTCGAGGCCGCCGACCGGCGTCGCGGGCATCGCCGCATGGGCGTCCCTGACGCGCGAGTTCGGGTGCTTCTCGCGCGCGCCGGCGGGACCGGCCAGCACGGCCAAAGCGATCACGGCGGCCGACAGCAGCTTGAGTTGGGTCATGTCGTCTCTCCATTGAATCGGAGGCCAAGCACTGAGGCCTCGCAGGGCAGATGCAAAGGAGAACAGGCGGTCGAAGCCAATATTCGCTCACGCGCTTTCAACCCGGCGTGACTGCGCGAGACAAATCCTTGGTGTCATCGTGCGGAGCGGAAAGCTGTCGGCACATATGAAGTGAAATGCGATTGGCAGGGACCGAAAGACAGGATAGCTCCTGCGCGCCAGAGTGCGTCCGACGCCATCCGCCATCCGCCACCCGCAATCACGAGGAGCGAGAAGTCATGACCGAGAGCCGTCCACCGTTTCCGCCATTCACGCGCGAGACCGCGATTCAGAAGGTACGTGCCGCCGAGGACGGCTGGAATAGCTGCAATCCGGAGCGCGTGTCGCTGGCCTATACGCCCGACAGCTATTGGCGCAATCGCGCCGAGTTCGTCCGTGGCCGGGAAGAGGTCGTCGCCTTCCTCGCGCGCAAATGGGCCAAGGAGCTCGACTACCGACTGATCAAGGAGCTCTGGGCCTTCACCGAGAACCGGATTGCGGTGCGCTTCGCCTATGAGTGGCACGACGATTCCGGCAATTGGTTTCGCTCTTACGGCAACGAGAACTGGGAGTTCGCCGAGAACGGCCTGATGCGGACCCGCTTTGCTTGCATCAACGACCTTCCGATCAAGCAGGCCGAGCGCAAGTATCATTGGGATCGTTCGGGCCCGCGCCCCGCGGACCATCCGGGACTTTCCGATCTCGGACTTTAAAAGCTGCGGCCGGCGCGCTCCCGGCTGCGCCGGTCCAGCATATCGAGCAGCTCCCGCGCTGCCTTGAGGTCCGTGCTGCCGAAGCCTTCCGTGAACTGGCCATGGACAGCGGCGAGCAGGGCGCGCGACTCGTCTTCGCGTCCCTGCTGCATCCACAGCCGCGCCAGGCTGATGGCGGTCCGCAGCTCCCAGGCCAGCGCCGATTGCTGCCGGGCCACGGCAAGCGATTCGTTCAGGAGACGCTCGGCAAGCGCAACGTCAGGCTCCCGTCCGCAGAGCAACAGCTCCGCCTTCAGGCGCAGCATCTCGGGCAGCTCGAGCCGGTAGTTGAACCGTCTGGCGTGCGCGATGGTCTCGTCGATCATCTCGAGCGCATCGCCGCGCTGGCCGGCTCGCGCCAGTCCCTGCGCAAGGTACATGCCGAAATCGGTGATCGGGCCGTAGCGGTGATCGCCGATCTTCTCGAGCGCAAGACGCAACAGGATCAGGCTCTCCTCAATCCTGCCCTGTGCCGCGCGAATGACGCCCTTGACGGCCTCGCCGATTGCCTGGAACGGGCCGAGCGCGTGCTTGCCGGATTCCTCGATGATGCAGTTGGCGTAGTCTTCATAGGCTTCCGCCTCGCCGTTCCAGGCGTAGACGGCGAAGGCCCAGAGCAGCGCCCTGGTCAGCCTGAGCGGATGACGGAGCGCGATGGCATGGGCGATCGCCTGCCGCGCCATCTCCATTGCCTGATCCGGATATCCCTGCAGCCAAAGGATCCGCGCCAGGGTGATGCGAGCGCGGTCGGGATAGTCGAGCGAAAAATGGCCGCGGCCAAGCGGCTCGATCGCAGTCTGATGCGAGAGCGCGGCCTCCACATGGGCGCGGGCTGCGGCGATGTCGCCGATCAGGAGGAGGGAGACGCCGAGCGATACCTGCATGCGCGCCAGCGCATCGAAATCGTCGTTGGCCGCGGCGGTGGCGACGCCGCGCCTCGCGATATCCAAGGCGCTGTCCGCATTGCCGGCCATGAAATGCAGGAGATGCAGCTCATCGATCAGACGCAGCTGATTCGAAATGTCGTTGCTCTGTTCGGCGAGCCGAAGCGCATGCCGCAAGCAGCTTTCCACGCTCTCGGTCGTGCCTCCGGTCCACATCCGCGCGAGCCCCAGGGCGGCATGAAGATCGAGCTCGCGCCTGATATCGATGCCATCGAGTGCATCGAGCGCGAGTTCGGCCCAAACCTGGCATTCCGCCAGCAGCGACATTTCCAGGAACAGCGGCATGGCAGCTGCCGCCAGCGCGACGCCGGTGGTGCGGTCGCCCTGCGCCGAGAAGCACCAGGCCAGCGCGGCGCTGATATTGCCGAGCTGGCTCGCAAGTCCAGCCGACTCCCCGCGCTCGCCCTCGTCGCTGGTCTCGAGCAGGCGCAGAAAATGCCGTGCATGACGTGCCGCAGTGGCATCGGCATCCGCGCTCGCCCCGAGTTTTTCTCGCGCATAGCCGCGCATCGTGTCGAGCAGCCGGTATTGCGCGAGCGGGCCCGTGGCGGAGACCGTGAGGATCGACTTGGCGACGAGGTTGGCGACCGATGCGACGGTCTGCGCATCATCGGAGTCCTCCGCGGAGGCGATCGCGCGGGCGGCATCGAGGTCGAAATTGCCGACCAGCACCGACAATCGGCGCAGTGTGGTGCGCTCCGGCTCGGACAGCAGGTTGTAGCTCCAGTCCAGCGTGGCGCGCAGTGTCTGGTGCCGCGGCGGCGCGGTGCGCCGTCCTTTCCACAGCAGCCTGAACTGATCGTTCAAAAGCTCGATCGTATGCTTGATGCCGTAGGCGCCGACGCGGCCCGCAGCGAGCTCGATCGCCAGCGCAATGCCGTCGAGCCGCCGGCACAGCTCGGCGACCAGCGGCGCGTCTGCGTCGTCGAGCTTGAACTGCCCGCTGCTGGCGTTGGCGCGCTCGACGAACAGCTGGACCGCCGGAAAGGCCAGGGCCTCGGTCGCGGTGATCTCAGTCTCATCAGGAGGGCTCGCCAGCGGCGGCAACCGATGCACATGCTCGCCCTCGACGCGCAGCGATTCCCGGCTGGTTGCCAGCACATGCACCTGTGCGGCCTCCTTGTAGAGGCGTTCGGCGATGACAGCCGATGTCTCGATCACATGCTCGCAGCAGTCGAGAACCAGCAGAAGCCGTTTGTCGCGGGCGAAACTCACCAGCCGATCGGCGGGGTTGCCCGCCTGTCCGCCAAGGCCGAGTGTTGCGGCGACCAGGCTCGGGACCTGATCGGCGTCTCGCAGCGTCCCGAGGTCGAGAAAATGGACAGCGCCGTCGAATTGCGGGAGCAGCGCGTGAGCCACCGAGATCGCCACCGTGGTCTTGCCGATGCCGCCCGGCCCGACGACAGTGACGAAACGGCCCCGGCTCAATTGGTCCACGATGTCCTGAACGGCGTGGTCTCGCCCGATCAGCTGCGGCGGCCGCGCCGGCAGGTTGTCCGTGGCGACGACGGCGTGCGGGTCAGGCGAGGGCGGTGCGGCTTCGTCGCGGCGCTGGACGCGTGCCACGAAGCAATAACCTTGCCCCGACACTGTCGTGAGATATCTCGCGCCGGCGTCGCCATCGCCCAGCACCTTGCGCAGCGCCACGACCTGGACCCGCAGCGCGCTCTCGTCGACCGTGGCGTGCGGCCAGGCGCGGGCCATCAGATCGGTCTTGCTGACCACCGTGCCGGCGCGCTCGATCAGCGCGACCAGGATGTCGAAGGCGCGCGCGCCGAGCGGCACGGGAATGCCGTTCTTCTCCAGCCGACGTTGCGTGACATGCAGCCGAAACGGTCCGAAGGCAACCCCATCCCCGATAGCCGGCTCTGTTCCAGCCTCGCGATTGCTACCTTGCGCGCGAGCGCCCATGAGGACTCAACTCGATACTTGATTTACAATAATCCGAAATACGCCCCGCTCCTTTGAGTTGTTAGAGCGGAGTACGACCCGTGCAGAGTGACGCTTGCGGATGACTTGTCCAGCTCTCGGCAGGCCTGCGCTCGTGGTCGTGTCCGGTTCCCGGAGCACGGCGGGCCACGCCAAGACGTTAAAGCAATGGTGTGTAACGCAAAAATGTCGGTGCGCCGAAACGGCAATCTTTCAAACACATGTTCGTGTTCGCCGAAGGGGTCATGCATGCTGCGAAGGAACCCCATCGACGTACGCCGCATCTTTCCGGGTCGATGATGCAGCATGCATCAACCGAGCATTATTCGCTCAACGCCGAAATTTGTCATTGGTCTGTCACAAAGATCGGGAGTGGGCACAAGCCTAACGGGCACGGGCGAATTGGCGTCTTTATTGGCGGCCGCTATCCGATGACCGCCGGTTTCAGCAGGTCAGCAAGTCCGATCCGCCGGAGGAATTCCGCGCGGATCCGATCGGCCACGGTATCGATGATGGCCGCGCCGGCGTGATCGGGATCGACATGGATGCGGAGCGGCCGTGTGCCGAACGGCATGTCGACGACATCAGCGATCGCGGCCGCGATGTCCGGATCGGTGCCGAGGGGAAACAGGTTCGCACAGCCGCTGAGCGCGACCTCGCTGATGTCGGCGGTCGGACCATCCGAATATTCCTCTGCCCGCAGCGCGTCGCCCGGCCGGCCGGAATGCAGGTAGTGAGCCGGGCCGAGATCGGCCGGCACGATGATGGAGGTTTCGATGCCCCAGCGCGCGATCTCTCCGGCGTAGGTCACCGCGAGCGCATCCATGCCGGCCTTCGATGAGGCGTAGGGACTGAGGAACGGCGAGGTGGTGCCGCGAGCGCAGCTCGACGAGATCCAGATCAGCAATCCCTGGCCCTGTTTGCGAAGCTGCGGCAGTACCGCCCGGTTGACCCGCTGGGTGCTGAGGACGTTGGCGTCGAAGATCTCGGCGAACTGCTCCGGGGTGAAGGCCTCCGCGGGACCGTAGGCGGTTTGCGCGGCGTTATGGACCACGATATCAAGCCGGCCGTTCTGCGCCACGATGTGGTCGATCGCCGCGCTCGTCGAGTCCTGGGACGAGACATCGAGCTCGATCGCGCGCAGGTCGCAGCCCCGCTCCCGCGCAAAGCTCTCGATATCTTGAACGTGAGGCGCGTGCCGGCCCTTGGTGTCCCGCATCGATGCATAAACCGTGTGTCCCGCCAGCGCCAATGTCTTGCATGTCGCATTTCCAGTTCCGTTCGAGGCGCCGGTGATGACGATGATCTTGCGCATTCCACTACCTGATCGCGCTGCTGCGAGAGGACGGCAGCCCCTGATGATCGCGTTTTGCTGCGGTTTGACGAGTTGCGGGTTGAAGAGCGGGCGAGTCTAGGGCGTTGCCGGTGCCGGCGTATTCCTGACGTCGCGGCGGTTTTCGAAAACGCACGACGTTTGCGAAAGCCCCGGATTTTTGTGGATAATCGTTAATTCCTGTGATCAGGCGAGGCTTGCGCGCGAACGGGAAGATGCATCCACTCACGAGCGTTTGATCGCGATCTGCTGCCGATTCGATGCGGCACCGTGCGGATTGAAAATATCGTCGGCGGGACACTCACTACATCGTTTCCCGCAGGACCACCTGTTCGTCGTGCGCGACGTTGTCCTCCCTCGCCATGCACGACGCCTGGCTCCACGCGAACCGGATCCGTTTCCCCGCGCCCCCTCCCGTGATCCGGCCGCGTGGAGTCTTGTTTTTCGGCAGGCAGTCCTGACGGGTCGCCCAGACCATCCACTAAGACCATCCATGTCCGTCGTCGACGATAGCCAAGAGGAAGAAGCCATGACAGTTGCCCGTACACGTCCCGAGCTGGAAGGACCGACCGATCTCGGGGCCAAGGCCACGCGCGACATCTCGGCCGCGCTGCGGGCTCTGCTGGCCGATGTTTTTGCGCTCTACCTGAAGACCAAGAATTTCCACTGGCACATGTCGGGACCGCATTTCCGCGACTATCACCTGCTGCTGGACGAGCAGTCGGACCAGATCTTCGCCATGACCGACGACGTTGCCGAGCGGGCACGCAAGATCGGCGGCACGACGTTGCGCTCGACCGGGCAGATCGCGCGCGAGCAGCGCATCCTCGACAATGATGCCGAGTATGTCGATCCCAAGGACATGCTGGCCGAGCTGCGCAGCGACAATCAGCAGCTCGTCCGGGAGATGCGCCAGGTGCATAATCTCTGTGACGAATATCGCGATGTCGCAACCGCGAGCCTGCTCGAGAACTGGATCGACGAGGCCGAACGGCGCGTCTGGTTCCTGTACGAGGCGGGACGTTCCCGATCGAATTCGGAGGCGCGCTGAGGATCGCCGCCCACTCCGGGGCTGTCGTGCGATTGCGGAAACGGTCCTCATTGGCGAAAGGGCCGGCTATGCAACGATCCCAGATAACAGGCGGGCCGCGTCATGCCGACGCGGCCCGTTTTTTTGTGTGAAAGGGATAGGAGACCAGCTCGATCTGCGCCATTCACCCCTTCGGCATGATGCCCGGGGCATTGTCCGGCCATTTCGCGATCACGGCCTCGTCGACATTGAGATGCTGCGCGACCAGGCTCGGCGG
>Ga0209677_101420_pt1 | contig 10367 bp, 10 predicted proteins | sample AraplaCvi_mCL_r2_2_FD_184285 | JGI IMG/M metagenome (GOLD analysis project Ga0209677, IMG submission 184285) | Arabidopsis root microbial communities from North Carolina, USA - plate scrape CL_Cvi_mCL_r2 (SPAdes) (version 2) | ecosystem: Host-associated > Plants > Roots > Endosphere | place: USA... | reverse complement strand
CGCCGTCTGCCCCGGATGGGGGCGGTCGAAGTTCGCGCCGGTGCGCAGCACGGCCACGCGGCGCAGGTCCAGGCGCCCCGCGGCCGCACCGCGCCGCAGCGCCTCGTAGGTGGCGTTGTCCTCCTGCTGCGTCGTGCAGTAGGTGCCCTTGCCGTCGGTGAGGATGCGCGTCCATGCGGTCGCGCGGGCGCCCAGGCGCTCGCCGTGCCACCAGGTGTCGCCGGCCAGGGTGTCGCACTGCAGGACGCTTGGCGCGGCCTGCGCGGCCGCCTGCGGGTACTGCCGGCGGTAGGCCTGTGCGGTCGCGTTGTCCTCCAGCGCCACGCCGCGCGACAGGGCCAGCGCGCGCTGCATTAACGCCTCGTCGAGCTGGGCCACTTCGGTGCCGTAGTCGAGCTTGGGCTTGATCGACGGATCGGCCGCGCCGATGCCGACGTAGCCGGTGTCCCAGCCGGCCGGCGCTTCGCGGGCGTCGAACTCCTGCTGCAACCCGAAGTCGACCAGGTAGCGCGCCCAGGCGGCGGCGCCGAGGGTGCCCACGTTCGGGTCGATGCCGGCGATGCCCGTCACCACGAAGTACGCGTGCGACAGGTCGAACTGCGGGCTCAGGACGAGCGCCATCGTCGAGGCGGCGGCGTTGGCGTGTCCCATGCCGGTGGTCATCAGGCACACGCCGCTGGCGGTGCACCTGACCTCGGGATAGCTCGCCGACAGGCCGGGCACGCGCACGCTGCGCACGAGCGGCAACTGCCGGAGCCACGGCTCGGCCTCGGGACCGAACAGCGTGATCACGACGACCTTGACCGGGAGCGGCCTGGGCGCCGGGGCGGCAACGGTGGACAGCGAGACCGCGGCGAGGATGGCCGCGGCGAAGGTGCGCAGGGTGGGCTTGTTCAAGGCGAGGTCCGTCTGGGAGGGATGGTCCATTCTGGCCCGCAAGGACGGTGCCAACGATTCGGTGGCCCCTCCGGGCCTCGGTCAACGACGACGGCCAATCAAGAAATGACTTTGAAAGTCGCCTCCAACACATTGATTCCAATATATCGAATCGGCTTCAAGTAGGCGACGTAACACCTTGATAAATAACACTATTCCTTTGCTCCTCGCCGCTCCACCGAGCCGAACCCGGAAATCGCCTGCGTCACCGCCGGCTGCCCCCAGTACTCGACATGGCCTGCCCCGGAAATCTGCACCCTCAGGGTCTTGACCGCCCACAGCGATGCATTGCCCACCCCGCTGATCGACACGTCGGCCGACCCGGCCTTCAGCTGCTCCGCGCCGACCTTGCCCTTGCCCGAGACCGACAGCCGCAGCTGGTCGACCTTGCCGCTCAGCCGCCCTTCGCCGGCGCCGGAGATGTCGACGTTGACCGAGCCGACCTCGAGCTGGTCGAAACGCGCCACGCCGCTGCCGGCCATGCTCAGCGTCAGGTCGTCGCCGCTGATCAGCCCTGGGGCGATCACGTCGTTGGCGCCGGCCAGCACGAGGCGGCTGAGGTGGCGCACCCGCACCTCCACCTGCGCCCCGCGGCCGTCGCGCCAGAACTTCCAGCTGCCGGGCAGGTCGATGTTCAGGCGCTTGCCGTTCAGGCTGATGTCCACGGCCTCCTGCGCGTCGGCGTCGCCGGCCACGAAGACCTCGTCGCGGTCGCCCTGCACCAGCCGCACCTGGCCGGCGCCGTCCACCACCAGGCTGTCGAAGGGCCCGGGCGTGTAGACCCTGCCCTCGGCGGCCAGCTGCGACCGCGCGCGCGCGCGCTCGTCGCGCGCCGCCTGTTGCGCCTGCCGGGCCTGGGCCTGCACGCGGGCGCGCGCCTCGTCCGCCTGCGCGCGAGCGTCGTCCTGGGCCTGGCGCTGGGCATCGCGTCGCGCCTGCTCGGCTTGCCGGAGGGCCTGGCGGCGCGCCTGGTCGGCGTCCCTGCGGGCCTGCTCGGCGTCCCGGCGAGCCTCCGCGACGTCCGGGGCGGCCTCCTGGGCGAAGGCCAGGCCGGCGTCGAGCGACAGCACGAGGGCCACGCCCACGATGCAAAGATGGCGGTTCATATCGATTGCTCCCTGAGCCTCTTGGAGACGTCGCGGTTCGCGGTGATCAACGTGCCGTCCGTCATGCGGGCGACCAGCTGCGAGTTCTCGTCGGGCGTCAGCGACTCCACGTGATCGAGGTTGACGATGCAGCTGCGGTGCAGCTTCACGAACTTGCCCGGATCGAGCTTCTGCTCGAAGGTGACCAGCGGCAGCCGCACCAGGTAGCTGCGCCCCTTGACGGCCAGCGCGGTGTACTTGGTGTCCGAGCGCAGGTGCTCGATGGCGTCCACGTGGATCGGGAAGATGCGCCCCTGGTCGCGCACGAGCACGCGCACCAGCGGCGCGTCGTCGGCGGCCTGCAGCGCGTCGACGGCGCCGGACAGCGCGCCGGGCGCCTCGCGCCGGGCGTGCCGGATGGCCTCGACGAAGCGCTCGTGCGTGAACGGCTTGAGCAGGTAGTCGACCGCGTGCAGCTCGAACGCGGTCAGCGCGTGCTCGTCATAGGCCGTGGTGAAGATCACGGCCGGCTGGTGCGCGTCGCCGGCCAGCGCCTGGGCCACCTGCAGGCCGGTCAGCACGGGCATCTGGATGTCCATCAGCACGAGGTCGGGCTGCAGGGCGCGGATCTGCGCGAGCGCGCTGGCGCCGTCCCCGCAGGTCGCCACGAGCTGCAGCGACGGCATCTGCGCGACCCAGTCGGCCAGGGCCTCGGCGGCGAGCGGTTCGTCCTCGGCGATGAGGACTCGAACCGGGTCCTTCGAAATGACGGTCATTGGGGTATCCAGAGATCGACGCGAAAGCCCGCGCCGGGTTGCGTACGGATCGACAGCCGGGCACGGCCGTCGTAGTCGAGGGCAAAGCGCCGTCGCAGCGCGGTCAGGCCGATGCCCGAGCGCGCGGGCGCGGGGTCGTCGAGCCGCGCGGGCTCGCAGCCGGCGCCGTCGTCCTCCACGCTCAGCTCCAGGCCCTGGTTCATCACGTTGCGCGCGCTGCGGATGCCCACGCGGCCGCCGTCCACGCGCGGGGCGATGCCGTGCTGGACGGCGTTCTCGACCAGCGGCTGCAGGCTCAGCGGCGGGATCTCGTCGGCGAAGGTGGCCGGGTCGAGCTCCCAGTCGATGCGCAGGCGTTTTCCGAGGCGCAGGCTCTCCAGCGCCAGGTAGTCGCGCACGAACTCGATCTCGTCGGCCAGCGGCACGCGGTCGGAGGCGCTGCGCTTGGTGTCGAGCACGTAGCGCAGCATGCCGGCAAAGCGCATCAGCGCCGCCTCGGCGGCGGCCGGATCCTTGCGCGTCAGCGCGATCAGCGAGTTGAGCGTGTTGAACAGGAAGTGCGGGTTGAGCTTGCCGCTGATGACGGCCAGCTCCGCGCGCGCCAGGGCGGACTCGGCCTGCGCCGCCGCCACCTGCGCCGAGCGCGCGCGGCGCGACTGCAGCCAGGCGGTGAACGCCGTGGCGATGGCGGCGTAGGCGATGACGCCCCAGATCGCGCGCCACAGCACCGTCTGCACCAGCATGGCGTTGGCGTACACGGAACCGAACAGGATGGCCGAGACGGCGTAGTCGCAGGCCTGCCAGCCGGCGCCGAACGCCAGCGCGCCGGCCACGTGCAGGGCCACCTCCACCGCGGCGCCGCCCTGCCCGTCCTGCAGGCGGCGCACCCACGGGAACACGGCCACGCCCAGCACCATCGGCGGCCACAGCGCGAGCGTGGCCTGGTACACCGCGCGCCACAGCTCCCACAGGCCGCGCTGGAACTCGGCGCCGGCCAGAACGTACAGCAGCCAGGCCACCAGGCAGGCACAGCCGTAGGCGATCCAGAGCGGGCGCTGGTGCGGGGTGGAGGATGGTTCGGACATGGCGCCATGGTACGTAGCCGCCGCCCCGGCGCGGGGGCCGGGGGACGGATTGCCGGATCCGGGCCACGGAGTGCGCCTGGGCGCGGCGGGAATGGTTTTCCAATCCCCGCTCGTCCCACCCAGGACCTTGCCACCCGAAGGCGCGATTGACCGCCTCCACGAGCATTTCATTCTCCGGGTGCGCCGATACCATGGATTCCCATGCCTTAGCAGGCCCAGTACCGCGGAGCCCGGACCCATGGAGATCTACCTCGACGCCAACGCCACCACCCCCGTCCTCGCCCAGGCGCGCCAGGCGGCGCTCGCGGCGATGGCCCAGGAGTACGGCAACCCCAGCAGCATCCACAGCACCGGGCTGCGTGCGCGCTCGCTGATCGACGACGTCCGCGCCCGCGCGCGCCGGGTGCTGGACGCGCCGACCGGCCGGCTCCTGTTCACCAGCGGCGCCACCGAGGGCATCCAGACGGCCATCCTGTCCGCGCTGGTGTCCCTGCGCGACCGGCGCCAGCGCGGCGAGGCCATCCCCCAGCTGCTGCTCCATGGCGCCACCGAGCACAAGGCCGTGCCCGAATCGCTGCGCCACTGGAACGCCCTGCTGGGGCTGGGCCTGCAGGTGCAGCCCATCCCCGTGGGCGCGGACGGCCGCCACGAGCTCGCGTGGCTGCGCGCCCACGCGCCGCGTGCGGGGCTGGTGTGCACGATGGCCGCCAACAACGAGACCGGCGTCGTGACCGACCTGGACGGCGTCGAGCAGGCCCTGTCCGGCAGTCCCGCGCTGTGGCTGGTCGACGGCGTGCAGGCGCTGGGCAAGCTGCCGCTGCAGCTGTCGCGGCGCCGCATCGACTACGCGCCGTTCTCCGGCCACAAGCTGTACGCGCCCAAGGGCATCGGCCTGCTGTACGTGCGCGAGGGCGCGCCGTTCACGCCGCTGATGGCCGGCGGCGGACAGGAGAGCGCGCAGCGTTCGGGCACCGAGAACATGGCCGGCGTGGCCGCGCTCGGCGCCGTGCTGGCGGCGCTGGAGGGCGGCGGCACCTTCGCGGACGCCGCGACGCTGCACGGCTGGCGCGCGCAGCTCGCGGCGGCGTTGCGCGAGGCGTTCCCGGCGCTCGTGTTCAACGCCCCGCCCGCTCTGAGCCTGCCCACGACGCTCAATTTCGCCGTCCCCGGCCTGTCTTCCAAGCTGCTGCTGGACCTGTTCGATGCCGCCGACGTGCGCGTCAGCGGCGGCTCGGCCTGCAGCGCCGCCAAGGCGCAGCCGAGCTACGTGCTCGAGGCGATGGGGTTGCCGGCCTGGCAGACGGCGTCGGCGGTGCGGCTGTCGTTCGGTCTCGCCGCGGACGACGCATTCATCGCCGAGGCCTGCGAGCGCATCCGCGCCTGCGGGCGCTCGTTGCGCGAGAGCTGCCTCGTGCCCAGCGAGCCCAAGGCGCTGCCGCCCGAGGGGCTGACCCGCTTCATCGTCGACGGCGCCTGCTGCTACCTGCTGGCCGATGCGGCGAGCCGTCGCTGCGTCGTGATCGACCCGTTGCCCGAGCTCACGACGCGCCTGGCCGACCTGCTGCGCTGCCAGGGCTACACCTTGGCCGCCGTGCTCGACACGCACAGCCATGGCGACCACGCCTCCTCGGCCGGGGAACTGCGCGCCGTGGTGGCCGACCTGATGGACGATGGCGGCCCGCTGGACGCCCTGGGCTGGCCCGCGGACGCAGCGCGGATCGCCCTCGGCCCGCTGGTGCTGACGCGCCTGCGGGTGCCCGGCCACACGCTGGACTCGACCGCCTACCTGCTGCACGACGCCCGCGGCCTGCGCCTGGCCTTCGTCGGCGACACCGTGATGCCCGGCGCGCTCGGACGCAGCGATTTCGAGCAGAGCGCCCCGCTGGCTTTTGGCGACTCGCTGCTGAAGCTCGCGCAGGTGGTGGGCCCGGCCACGCTGCTGCTGCCCGGCCACGACTACGACGACCGCTTTGCCAGCACGCTGGGCGGCGAACGGCGCGTGCAGCCGCTGCTGGCGCGCGTGCTGGGCGGCGGCCTGGACGCCGCGGGCTTTGCCGCCGCCAAGGCCGAACTCGAGCGCGACCTGGGGCTGAGCGCGTACCAGACCCTGGCGTGCGGCGCGCGCGTGGACGTGCCCGCCGAAGCGGAGCGACCGGACCTGACGCCCGAACAGCTGCACGCCTTGCTGGACGAGCACCCCGACCTGCTGTTCGTCGACGTCCGCGAGCCCTACGAGCAGCGACTCGGCCACGCGCCGGCCCTCGCGGCGCCGCACGTGCGCCACCAGGCCATCGCGCTGTCCCAGCTGCTGCAGGCCCTGCCCGACTGGGTCGCGCTGCCTGCGCACACGCCCATCGTCTTCTATTGCCGCAGCGGCAACCGCAGCGCGCAAGCCGCGCAGGCGCTGCGCCGCCTGGGCCACGACCGCTCGTGGAGCCTGGCGGGCGGACTGGCGCTCTGGAAGCCCGAGACGCAGGACGCGGCGACGGCCTGATCCGCATCAAGTTCTCCGTCATCCTGCGCGCAGTCGCAGGACGCACGATCGCCCATGTCATCGCCCCGGCGCGCGTGGGCCCTGCCGCTGCGCGCAGGTTGACGAGCGGGAGGAAGCAGCGTCCCCAGCCGGCCGATCAACGCTCCGCCACCCAAGCCCCTGATTTCTTCATGAACGTTAATGCGAATCAGTCGCATCCGAGTTAACATCCAATCACCCTGAACACCCGGTTCAAGCCTGATGCAACCCCACCGCCTGTCGTTCGGCACGGTCGGAGCCCCCGCCCCGCCCCACCGCGATCCGCCGCACGCCCTGCGCCAGCCGCAGCTCGCGCGTGTCCCCGCCGGACTCGAGGTCTCGCTGGCCTACGGCCGCCACGAGCGCGGACAGGCACGGCGGCGGCGCCTCGCGATCGTCGCCCTGACCGCGCTGCACGGCCTGGCGATCCTGGCGCTCGTGAACGGCCGCGCGACGCGTGACGTCCCGGTCGAGACCCCGCCCGTCTTCCTGGCCGTGCTCGACGGCCCCACGCCGCCCGCCCCGCCCAAGGCCCTGCCGCCGCCGCCCATGCCCAAGGCGCCGCCGCCACCGGTGCTGCAGATGCCGCTGATCGCCCCCGAGCCCGCGCCGTCCACGTCGCCGCTGGTGGCCCAGGTCGCGGTGCCGGCGCCGCCCGCGCCCGCTGTGGAAGCTACGCAACCGCCCGCGCCGCCCGTCGCCCCGGCGGTGCGCGCCCTCCCGGCGTCGAGCGTGCAGTTCCTGGTGCCGCCGGCCCCGGTCTACTCACGCATCTCCTACAGGATGCGCGAGTCGGGCAAGGCCATCGTGCGCGTCTTCATCGACGAGGCCGGGCTGCCGCGCGAGGTGCAGGTCGCCACGTCCAGCGGCTTCGCGCGCCTGGACGACTCCGCGGTCGCCGCCGTGCGCGCCGCGCGCTTCAAACCCTGCCTGGAGAACGGCGTCGCCGTGGCCGGGTGGGCGTTCATCCCCATCGAATTCGCCCTGCCGCAATGACCACGCCCATGACCACGAGCCCCCGCATGTCCCACTCCACCGCCCCGCGCGCCGCCTTCGCCCCCCACGACGCGGACGCCTTCGAGCGCCAGGTCGCCACGAGCGCGCCGGCGCGCGTCGCCAACGTGCGCTTGATCAGCAGCGAGCAGCTGTTCGCCGAATTCCCCGAAGTGCAGATCGCGCACGGCGATGCCGTCTACCGGCTGCGACGCACGTCGCTCGGCAAGCTCATCCTGACCAAGTGAGCGCCGCAGCGGCAGCCCCGCCCGCGCGGGCGTGGTGGCTCAGGACGCTCTACCGCTGGCACTGGATCAGTTCGGCGATCGCGCTGCTGGGGATGCTGCTCTTCGCGGCGACCGGCCTGACGCTGAACCACGCCACGCAGATCGAGGCGCATCCGCGAGTGGTTCAACGCAAGGCCACGCTGGCGCGCGAGCTGCTGCGCGTACTGGCACCGGTGCCTGGCCAGCGCAAGCACGATGCGCCGCTGCCGCCCGAACTCGCCGACTGGATCGGCGGCGCGCTGCAGGTGGATGTCCACGGCCGCGTGGCCGAATGGTCGCCCGACGAGATCTACGTGTCGATGCCGCGGCCCGGCGGCGAGGCCTGGGTGCGGATCGACCGCAGCACCGGCGAGACCGAATTCGAGGACACCGACCGCGGCTGGGTCTCGACGCTGAACGACCTGCACAAGGGCCGCCACACCGGCACGGCCTGGAGCTGGTTCATCGACGCGTTCGCGGTCACCTGCCTCGTGTTCACCCTCACCGGGCTCGCGATCCTCAAGATGCACGCCGCCAACCGCGCCGGCACGTGGCCACTGGTCGGCCTGGGCGTGGTCATTCCGGTCCTGCTGGCCCTCCTGTTCATCCATTGACTCTCCCTGACACCCCGATGCTGATCCGCCATTCGTTTGCCCTGACCGCCGCCGTGACGGCCGTCCCCGCCCTGTCCGCCGAGCTTGCGCTGAAGGTGCAGCTCCAGCGCATGGACATCGCCGAATACCACCGCCCGTATGTGGCCGCCTGGATCGAAAAGGCGTCCGACCAGTCATACGCCGGCAATGTCGCGCTGTGGTACGACGTCAGCAAGCGCGACAACGGCGGCCGCAAGTGGCTCAAGGAGATGCGCTCGTGGTGGCGCAAGAGCGGCCACGACGTCGCGGCGATCGACGGCATCAGCGGCGCCACGCGCACGGCCGGCGAGCACGCGATCAACCTGCTGGACGCCAAGGCCGTCAGCGCGCTGCCGCCCGGCCAGTACGACGTCGTGGTGGAGGCCGCGCGCGAGAACGGCGGCCGCGAGGTGCTGCGGGTGCCGTTCGAGTGGCCCGTCAGGAAGGCGCAGTCGGCCAAGGCCGAGGGCCAGGGCGAGCTGGGCACGGTGTCCCTGATCGCCCGGCCCTGAGGACGAGGCGATGTTCCAGACCCTGCGCGCATCCCTCGTCGCCGCCGGCGCCCTGCTCAGCCTGTCGGCGCACGCCCATCGTCCCTGGCTGCTGCCTTCCACCACGCTCGCCGATGGCGCCGCGCCGGTGGTCAGCGTCGACGCCGCGATCTCCGAAGACCTGTTCGAGTTCGACGCCTCCGCCCTGATGCTCGACACCCTGCACGTGACCGCCCCCGACGGCAGCGCCGTGGCGCCCGACACGCGCATCGAGGCCAGGCGCCGCGTGAGCTTCGACGTCAGGCTCGCGCAACCGGGCACGTATCGCATCGCCGGCGTCAGCGACACGGCACTGGCCTCCTGGAAGGTCGGCGGCGAGACCCGGCGCTGGCGCGGCGCCCCGGCGGCGCTCGCCGCGCAGGTGCCGGCCGACGCGCAGGACCTCCAGGTGACGCGCCAACTCCAGCGCGTCGAGACCTTCGTCAGCAACGACAAGCCTGGCGTCCTCGCGCCCGCCGTCACGGGCGAAGGCCTCGAACTCGTGCCCCTGGACAACCCGACCGACCTCAGCGTCGGCGACGCGACGCGCTTTCGCGTGCTGCTCGATGGCCAGCCCTGCGCCGGCGCCGACGTCACCGTGATCCGCGGGGGCCATCGCTACCGCTACAGGATGGGCGAGATCGCGCTCAAGACCGACGCGGCTGGCGAATTGCGCGTCACCTGGCCCGAGGCCGGGCGCTACTGGCTGGGCGTCAACCACGGCGCCCGCGGCGCGCCGCGCCGCGAGAGCTACGCCGCCACCTTCGAGGTGCTGCCCCGGTGAGCCTGGACGTCGCGCCGACGCGCGCCCGGCGCGTGCTGCTGCCCGCGTCCATCGCGCGGACCCCGCCGCCGCTGGGGGCGCAAGTGCACGAGTTGCACGGGCGCACGATGGGCACCACCTGGAGCGTGCGGCTCGTTGCCGGCCCGCGCATCGATCGCGCGCCGCTGCGGCGCGCGATCGTGGACGCGCTCGCCGAGGTGGTCGCGCAGATGAGCACCTGGGCGCCCGACTCCGACCTCAGCCGCTTCAACCGCGCCGCCCCCGGCACCTGGCACGCATTGCCCGACGCCTTCGGCCAGGTGCTGGCCTGCGCGCTCGACGTGGCCGCCCGCAGCGATGGCGCCTTCGACCCGACCGCCGGGGCCCTGGTCGACGCGTGGGGATTCGGTCCGCTCGCGCGCACGGGCGTGCCGGGCGCGCAAGCCCTGGCGCGTGCCCGCGAACGCGCCGGCTGGCGCCGGCTGACGCTCGCGCCCGGCGGCGACGCCGTGCTGCAGCCCGGCGGCCTGGCGCTCGACCTGTCGGCCATCGCCAAGGGGCATGGGGTCGACCTCGTGTCCCGGCGCCTGGCCGCGTTGGGCATCGACAGCCACCTCGTGGAGGTCGGTGGGGAGCTGCGCGGAGCCGGGGTCAAGCCCGATGGCTAGCCATGGTGGGTCGCGTTGGAGGAGCCCGGCGCCGCGGCCCCGTCCACGCTGGTCGCGCTGCACGGCCTGGCGGTGGCGACCTCGGGCGACTACCGGCGCTGGTTCGAGCACGAGGGCACGC
>Ga0209677_101417_pt1 | contig 10379 bp, 7 predicted proteins | sample AraplaCvi_mCL_r2_2_FD_184285 | JGI IMG/M metagenome (GOLD analysis project Ga0209677, IMG submission 184285) | Arabidopsis root microbial communities from North Carolina, USA - plate scrape CL_Cvi_mCL_r2 (SPAdes) (version 2) | ecosystem: Host-associated > Plants > Roots > Endosphere | place: USA... | reverse complement strand
ATCCGACCAATCCAAACTCCGCCGCCTACAATCCGCTGCTGGAGGTCCGCAAAGGCGAATGGGAGGTGAGGGACGTCCAGAACGTCGCCGACGTCTTGGTCGACCCCGAAGGTTCGCTCGAAAAGCGGAACCACTGGGAGAAGACCTCCCACTCGCTCCTGGTTGGCGCGATCCTGCATGTTCTCTATGCCGAGAAGGACAAGACGCTTGCCGGCGTTGCCGCATTCCTCTCCGATCCGCGCCGGCCGATCGAGTCGACGCTCGCGGCAATGATGACGACACAGCACCTCAGAGAGAAGGGGCCGCATCCGGTGATCGCCAGTGCCGCCCGCGAACTCCTCAATAAGTCAGACAATGAGCGCTCCGGTGTGCTGTCCACGGCCATGTCGTTTCTCGGGCTCTATCGCGATCCGGTCGTCGCCGCGGTCACCCGCGGCTGCGACTGGCGGATTGTCGATATCGTCGGTGGCGAACAGCCGGCAACGCTCTATCTGGTCGTGCCGCCATCGGATATCTCACGTACCAAGCCGCTTGTCCGCCTCGTTCTCAATCAGATTGGTCGTCGGCTGACGGAGGATCTCCACGCCCGCGAGCGCCGGCACCGCATGCTGATGATGCTCGATGAGTTTCCCGCACTTGGCCGCCTCGACTTCTTCGAAAGCGCGCTCGCTTTCATGGCAGGCTACGGCATCAAGGCCTTCCTGATCGCGCAGAGCCTCAATCAGATCGAGAAGGCCTATGGTCCGAACAATTCCATTCTCGACAACTGCCATGTGCGGGTGAGCTTTGCCACGAACGACGAACGCACCGCCAAGCGCGTGTCCGACTCGCTTGGCACGGCGACCGAAATGCGGGCGATGCAGAATTATGCCGGCCATCGGCTCGCACCCTGGCTGTCGCATCTGATGGTCTCTCGCTCGGAGACGGCAAGACCGCTGTTGACCCCCGGCGAAGTGATGCAACTCCCGCCGGACGACGAAATCGTCATGGTGGCCGGCATTCCGCCGATCCGGACGAAGAAGGCGCGGTATTATGGAGACAGGCGCTTGACCGAGCGGGTGATGCCGACCCCAACAAGCGCTGCACGGCGCGAGCCTTCACCGGTCAGGGACGACTGGTCAAACGCGGTCGTCATTACAGCAGGCGAGGATAGGACAACGCAGGAGCATCAATCAGGCGGCGTCTCATCGAGCCATGCTGAAGAAAGTGACGCCCACGCGAATGCGGGTCTTCGGCGAGAGCCCGGGCTTGAAAAGCACAAGGATATCGCACCGGAAGCGGCAATGCCCTCCTTGAACGAGTTCGATGTGGATGCCGATGAGCCCGAGCGCGATGCTCTCCCCGCACGCGCCCTGAGCCGGCGTATGCGCCAAGTGGCGCGTCAGGCTTCCATGGATCCCAACAATGGCGCGGAGCTCTGAAGTGGCAGCAACCTCAGAAAAGAAGCAGCGCCTATCGGTATATCTGGAGCCCGATTTGAAGCGGCGTCTTACCGACATTGCCTACCGGCGACAGCAGTCAGTTTCTCTGATCGCGGAGGCTGCCATTGCGTCCTTCCTCTCGCCAGATGCCGATCAACGCAGGGAGGCGGCGATTGCTAAGCGCCTCGATCGGCTTGATCATAAGTTTCAGCGTTTTGAGCGGGATCTGGAAATCACCAGCGAAACATTGGCGCTATTCATCCGGTTTTGGTTAAACTCAACTGTGTCTTTACCGGAGAACGAGGAAGCGATTGCGCGCGCGAAAGGGGCGCAACGCTATGAGAAGTTTATCGAAGCGCTCGGAAGGCGTGTCGCCGACGGTCGAACGGTTCGGAATGAAATCACCGATAATGCGGCCTTCAGCTGAGCGCCTCCTGTCCGATCAAAATGACTTCTGCTGCAGCTCGCTAGCACAATGCACTGGAAGGATATATGCGCGAACTTGCACAGTTTACTCAACTGCTGAATTGACGCACAGGAAGAGCAACTCACGGGCAAATCCGAACAGCCCGTGAGTCCGACCAATCGACCGTAACTTACTTTCGATCTTCAACGAGGAACGCTATGCCAATTCCGGCTGCGCTTCCGATAGCTAAGAGGGGCCCCAGATAGATGAATATAGGGCTAATCCCCGCCAGTGTGACAGTTGCGCTGGATGCTATAACGGCCGCAATGGCTGTCCAGGCGTAACCACCATCTTCAACGGTCTCATTCTCACCCGACGTTTTGTCGGCGTCTCGAATAGCTGCCACGGCTCCCCGCGCAAGACCGAAGAAAAAGAGGAGGGTCGCGATGCCGCCCAATGCGAGTGCGATGTGAAATATCGACATTGCTTCACCTTTAGATTTTTGCTGTTTCGAGTTGGCCGATAGGGGCGGTAGCGGTGCTATCGACACCGATTTCGCTCCTGACATTCCGCAGCGATGCCATGTCGAATTTCCGGCCGTCCAGCAGGCCTGCTACAAGAACCGTACCGCCACTCACTGCCAACGTTGTGAGGGTGCCCCACAGTTCACCATGGAAATAGCGAACCGTTTGACCGAATATGATCGCGAGCACAACGCCACCCACAAAGCCGATTGTGCTGGTGCGTGGCCAGATTATTGCTAAAACGAAGGGGACCAGGATTGCCGTACGTAGCGAGGACTCCGTCAAGACCAACGACGTGAAGTCAATACCGGTGAGCAAGATGGCCAAGCCGACCGCTCCACCGGAAAGAATCGAGACCTTTGTGATCAGGAACAAACGGCGCTCGTTCGTATCCGGCCATAGCCTGCGTACGATATCGACTGCGACCACGGAAGAGAGTGCGGAACTTGCGGCATCAATGCTCGAGTACGACGCGGCCAGGATGGTGAGGCAATAGATTAGGACAAGGATCACGGGTAGCCCAAGGTGAGACACGATATACGGACCGATGGCAACGATATCGCCGCCGATATCCGGAGGTGTCAGACCGTAGGCAATGCCAACCAGGCCCAGCATGCCCGCCGCTATCGGAATGGGGTAAAAGAGTGCGCCTGCCCAGAAAAACACCCGTGTGACTTCGCGGCTGCGGATTGACCAGACTTTCTGCCAGAGGGCTTGGTCTCCGACAGCCGTAAGCAGACCGAATGCTAAGGTGATACCAAAACCGGCGGCGGCATCGGCACGCAGGACGCTCAGGTTCTGGGGATTGGCTTCACCCACAGCAGAAAATACTGCGTCGGCCCCACCGGGTATAAAGTGATACACGGCAACGACTACAATGGCGGACGGCACCGTTAGCATCAGTGTGTTCAAGGTTCCGGTGATGACGCTGGTCCACAAACCACCGAAGTAGGAATACGCCAATATGCAAAGGATGCCGATGGTTGCAGCCAACTCAGGCTTAATCCCGAAAACGACAGACATGACGATCGACAGGCCTTTGAGGTTGATTAGTACCGCCAGCAGAATGCTTAGAATGACCGACAAGGTCACGACGCCGGATGCAAGTCTGGAGTCGTCGAAACGATGCTTGATGAACTCCGCAATCGTGTAGCCATTCGGCATGCTCCGGCGAAGAATGCGCGCAAACGGGATCATGGCCATGACCGCGAAGCCGTTCGGAACTACGAACCAGAGCAGTCCGGACAGGCCCCACTGGAACGTCATTCCCGCGCTCATCAAAACCGCCATGGCATAGGTCCAGGCCGAAATAACCGCGCCCACTCCGAAGCCGAATCCCACTTGTCTATTGGCGATGATGAAGCCGTGAGTGTTACGCACGAAGATGCGCTTGATCGTGTAGGACAAGACCAAAAGCACCAATGCCAGCGCGATCATTTCCAAGTAGCCATAAAGCTGGGGGAGGCCCCCCGAGACCAAACTGTCCTTATTCATCCGTCCCTCTTCTCACTCTCAAAGCTTGGGGCCAATCCGGATGTGCTGAGACGTGAACAGCTTGGCCTGGGAGGAACCGAGGTCCAACCGCGGCTGCCTGCTTGATCTGCAAGATTGGCGACTGATAATTGTTAACAATTAAAACTCTACAAATTATATGGATTATGTCAAGGGCAACTCTCGAGCGCCTAAGGAAAGTGCTCTGTCCCGGGTCGAGCACTGACGTTTTTTGAAATCTTGCGCCCCTGGGTACGCCTCTTTCAGGGACCTATTGCCGCCGTCGAGGGTGTTGGCTCTTCGCAGGGGAGTAACCTAAAGATCCGGATTACCGCTGCCTGCAAAGAGCGAAATTAGCCGCCGAGGCGTAGCTGCCGCTCGAGCCTGGGCGTTTGGCGGTCGAGTTAAATGGACACTTTGGTCCTGCTCTTGAAGACTTCGGCTATATTGCTCGGCTTATGCCTTTGACACGGGCCCAGCTTCTCATGGCTCTCGTTCAGCTAGCGCAAGAAAATCGGCGAGCTCTCTATTGGAACGCTGGAAAAAGTCCCGAAACGCTTGCTCTGCGCCATCTCCGTCGCCCCTCAGGATTGGCTCGATAAGTTCGTAATGCCGCGCGATGATGCCACCCTCAATTCCAACAAGATGGTTGGACGAGGCGATATAAAGTCTCAGTTGATTGGCGATGAGATCATAGTGGTGGGCGAGCCGACTGTTGCCCGATAAAGCGACGATGGTCCTATGAAACGCAAGATCGGCCGACAAAAGATCCTTATTCTCATCGCGAGTAGCTTCCTCCATGGCGCGAATGGCACTCATGAGAGCCGACCTAGCACGATTGTCAATCCGCTCCGCCGCAAGCCGTCCCGCGAGACCTTCCAGGCTCGCACGCAATGTACCTAGTTCCCAGACATCATGTGGGGACAAGGTAGTAACCTCCCAACCTGTATAAGGCCGCTGCACGATAAGGCCTTCAGAAACCAGCCGCTGCAAGGCGGCTCGAATGGTTCCGCGTGACAGGCCAAATTGCTCAGCTAGGGTGATCTCTGTCAAACGCGCGCCCGCTGCTACTCGCCCGGACACCAGCGCATCACGCAGCCTGTCCGCGGCCACGCGGTCCAGGCTTTTTTTCGTTGCTGGTTCGAGGTCGGCAATACCGTTCATGAGTTCCCTGCCTTCTTTTTCGAGTTGACTTTATCTATAGACAAGATCAACAATCGTCAATTGTTAACAATTAACTCTCAGAGAATGCCCGCCGTCAACGTGGGCGTGACGGGTCGCCTTGCGCGTCTTTCACCACTTCTCGCGCTTCTCTGGTTTCAGCGGAGCCGCCCCAAGCATGGAGAACCTCTTGAACGCCGAACGTGCCCTTAACCACCAGACCCGAAAAGCTGGCCGTATCGTTAAAGCCGAAGCCATTTTGGTCGCTGTTCCTTTCCAGACCGATGCAAAACCGGTTTGGAATTTCACAGGAGTGCCGAGGAATACGTTCGACACAATGCTGGTTAGAATCGAGACCGAAAACGGTTTCGTAGGCTGGGGAGAAGCTTTCTCCCGGACGGAGGATGTTGCGCTCAAAAGCCTCATCGAAAACAGGATCTTCCCGCTGATTATCGGCGAGGATGCTGCGGCAATTTCGAAAATCAAATTCAAGCTGGAATTCGGGCTGCAGAATTTTGGCCGTGTCGGCCCGACTATGTATGCGATTTCCGCTGTGGACATTGCACTGTGGGACATCGCAGGCAAGGCAGCCGGACTGCCGCTGGTGGATCTCCTAGGCGGCGAATTCGCACAGAATGTGAGTGTCTACGCGAGCTTGTTGCGCTACGACAACCAAGAGGGGGTCGTCGCAGCGACCCGTCAAGCGATTTCACGTGGATACCGACATATCAAGCTTCACGAAGTGAACTACCCGGAGATTGCAGCAGCGTGCGAGGCAGCAGAAGGGCAGGCAGCAATCATGCTGGACGTGAATTGTCCTTGGTCCGTTGCAGAGGCTCTCGTTATGGACGCGCGCCTCGAAGGCCTTGGCCTTCTATGGTTGGAAGAACCCGTCTGGCCACCGGAGAACTATCGTGGGCTCGCACGCATTCGCGCCGAAAAGCGTCACCGCATCGCCGCTGGAGAAAATGCCGGCTCGCTTCACGACTTCGCTGCGATGATCGATGCCCAGGCCATCGACATCGCGCAGCCTGATGTCGCTAAGACGGGTGGCATTTCGGAACTTTTGAAAATTTCCGCCCTATGCGACGCGAGCGCCGTTGAGTTTGTGCCGCACTGCGCCCTCTTCGGACCCGGCATGATCGCCACCATCCACATCAATGCGGCACAGCGCACGGTTCCTTTGCTAGAACGGCTCTACTGCGACTTTGAAGCCGAACTCTATGGAGGCGCCACCGTCCCAAAAGAGGGCAAGCTATCCGTTCCCCAGGGCCCGGGACTTGGGATCGATCCGGACTCTGATGTGATCAAACATTACCGCGTCAAATGATTTAGCCGTCCGGCGACCGGACATGGGATATTTGTACAGGTGGCATATGACATCAACAACAGACCTTGCAATGAGTTGGGAAGAATGGATCAAACAAGATGCCGTTGCGCTTGCGGAGCTAATCCGAAGCAAACAGATCAGTCCTCAGCAAGCGGCGGCGCAGGCAGGGGCCGCGGTCGAACGTCTCAATCCTCAACTCAGCGCCGTACTCGAAGTCTACGAAAACACCCTTGAAGATATTCACGCCGACGGTCCAGACAAGACTGGCGCGCTTTATGGCGTGCCGATGCTTCTTAAAGATCTCGGTTCCGGTCTCAAGGGACGGAGGCAGGAAGCTGGGTCAAAGCTTTATCGGAACCGCGTGGCAACATCGACCGATCCCGTCGTTGAAAATTATCTGCAGGCCGGCCTTATTCCACTCGGCCGGTCGACCACGCCTGAATTCGGAAATTCGTTTGATACTACGACTGATTATCTTGGCAAGGTTCTGGTCACCCGTAATCCCTGGAACTTGGATCGAACGCCGGGGGGCTCCTCGGGAGGGTCGGCAGCAGCAGTGGCGGCCGGGATCGTTCCGATTGGCTCATCATCGGACGGGGGAGGGTCAACGCGCATTCCCGCTTCATTTTGCGGGCTGGTAGGCCTGAAAGCAAGCCGCGGGCGAGTGCCCCAACCGCTCGCAATGAATGAGTATATGACTCGGCACGTCATAGACGGCGTCCTAACGCGTAGCGTCCGCGACACCGCAGCCGTGTATGATTACCTCACACGCATCCCCAGTGGCGGTACGTTCATGCAGCTTGAAGCGCCCGACGAATCCTATGTCTCTATGGCCTCCCGTAATCCGGGCCCCCTTCGAATCGCTCTCTCGACTGGCCGGTGGGGTCGCACCACCGAGACAATAGACGAGGTATCGGAGCGCGTACGGAGCGTGGGTGCTCTGCTCGACAAACTCGGTCACGGGGTGGAAGAAATTGACGACACCTCCATCTGCGATTGGGATGCCCTGTGGGATGGCTATGTCACGACCTGGATTTCGAGCAACGCACAGCTTTGGCGCGATGCGCAGGAGCGCGGTGTCGATCCGAACGATCTAGAGAACTACGTGACACCCATGATCTACCGCCACTATCTGGCGGCAGACCGCTACGACAAATACGACATCTGGCGGGCGATGGAGCGCAACAACCAGGTCACACGTGCGTTTGGTCGCTTTATGAGCCGGTTCGATCTTCTGCTAACACCAACGTTTGCCATACAACCACAGAAAGCGAACGGCCCATACTCGCTTTTGCGAGACCAGGAGCTTGACCCCTGGGTTTCCAGACTTTGCGATGCCTGTCGTTACGTTATGCCTGGGAATGAAACAGGAATGCCAAGCATCTCAGTGCCGACCGGAATTGACGGCGAGGGGCTTCCAATTGGTGTACTCCTGCATGCGAAATGGGGCCGCGAAGATCTGCTGCTGCAGATTGCAGCACAGCTGGAGAGATGGAAACCGCAGTGGTTTGAAGTGTTCCCGCCGGTTCACGCTGCGATTTGACGTCATCAAACCTGCAGAACATTCCCGGTTCGGGTATCTTCCAATACCCATGATTTAAACTTCATCTTTGCAGTAGTGCAGTCCGCGTGAAGCCAGCGCGCACAGCGTGCGCTCGTTCGGCCTCGCTTTCCCCATGATCGGTCCGGCGCCGGATGCTAACGGGAGCCGCCGAGTGGGACTGGCCGCTCAAAAGATGGTGGAGCCGGCGAACACCTGTTTGCCGTCGGCCGGTTCGCCTGGCCGGCATCGTGCGCCGACTTACCCAATTTTACTCAAATCATCGCCGACTCTCATATGAGTTTCCGGTTTTCTGTCTCTATCCTTAGTGATGGCAAACCCGGGATTGGAGAGGGTGAGCCAAGGTCAATCAGGCTGAGTGCCGAGGGAGGAGAGAATGAGTTATTCATTGAGCGTTGTTCGTAGCAGTGCGGCACGCACTGCTAAAGGCTTTGTGTTTGCGTCCGCATTGATGGCAACGACAGGCGTTGTCTCGTCGGCCACTGCGGCAGATAAAGTCAACTGGCGCCAGTTTGAAGGAACGACGATAACCTGGGCGTACGATATTCATCCTTACGCCGACGCCCTGGCCGCCAAGCTGCCCGAGTTCGAAAAACTGACCGGCATTAAAGTTGTACCGGAGCTCTACCCCGACGACTCGTACTGGAACAAGTTGACACTTCAGCTGACGACCAAGTCTCCAGCGTGGGATGTCGTCGGAACCGGCATTCAGCCTGCCTGGGACTTCGCTCCCGGTGGTTCGCTCGAACCGCTCGACAAATATTTGAACGATGCCAAGCTGACCGACGCAGGTTATGACTACGAGGATTTCTTCCCGTCGCTGCGCACCGCGCTGACGTGGAAAGTAGAAGACGGCCAGATCGCGCAAGGCGAGGGCGGCAACGTCTGGGCCATCCCACATGCGTTCGAAAACATCCAGCTCTTTTACCGCAAGGACATCCTGGACAAATATAAGATCACAGTGCCGACGACTCCCCCGGAAATGGCCGCGGCCTGCGAAAAGCTGAAGGCCGCCGATCCCTCCGTCACACCGCTTGGCGTTCGAGGCGTCCGCTTCTGGAGCAGCATTCACACCGCGGCGATTTCGATTGCGAGCTCGTACGGCGTGAAGGACTTCGTCATTAAGGATGGCAAGCTGGACACCGGCTTGGACTCACCTGAGTCGATCGCCTTCCACAAAGACTATGTGGATATGATCAAGAAGTGCGCGGCGCCGTCCTTTGCCAACGACAACTGGTATCAGGTTGTCGACGGCATTTCGTCCGGCCGCACCGCCATGGCGATCGACTCCAACATGTTCGGCTTCTGGAACGACGTTGCCGGCCAGCCGGCCTCGGGAAAGATTGCTTTCGCTCCGCCGCTCCATGCGCCGAATGCCAAGAACTTTGAATCCAACATCTGGATCTGGTCATTGGCGATGAATGCTGCGTCGCAGAAGAAGGGTGCCGCGTGGTTGTTCATCCAGTGGGCGACATCGAAGGACATCGTGCTTGCAGGAGCCGTCTCTGGCAAGCTCGTTAACCCGCCGCGGACGTCGACGTGGAACGACAAAGCGTGGCTCGATTACGCGTCCAAACCCGAATTCAACAATTTTGTCGAGAGCTTCAAGACAACACAGGATCGCGCTGCGCTCGCCTTTACCGCGCGTGTGGGCTTCGGCGAGGCGATGAATGCCTGGGCGGTCGCCATGCAGAAAATGGTCAACGGTGACGACGTGGAAACCACGCTGAAGGCGTTGGCTGAAGAAATCCGCGCCGGCCTCTAAGCCAAGAAGGCGGCAGCTCGTGGCTGCCGCCTTCCGTTACCCGGATGGAGACATCAATGACACATCATGTTTCGGAGACGGCAATGGCTGTCCGAGCGAGCGCACCCGGAAAAGCGCAACTGACCGGGAAAGCGGAAAGACCGGCCGTCCAGAAGGTCGACTGGTTCAGCCTGGTCGTGATCGCTCCAGCCGTATTGATTCTGCTTGGCTTCCTGCTTTTGTTTTTCTACGGCGTCTATCAGTCACTGACAGATCTCCGTCTTGGCCGGCCGATCGTGCGTTTCGTGGGTTTTGCGAACTACGCTGCGATGATGAGTACCGCCGACTTCTGGAACAACGTCAGGGTGACGGTGACTTATGCCTTGTCTGCAGTATTGTTGCAGGCGCTTCTGGGCTTGGCAATAGCAAAGCTCTTTGCATCCGGTGTCTCACTCGCACGCTGGCTGAGACCAATCATCCTGCTGCCGCTTGTGCTTCCGCCGATGAGCGTTGCCCTCATGTGGACAACGATGATGAATCCGCAGAGCGGTGTTCTGAACTATCTGCTCTCCCTTGCCGGCCTTGGCCCGTTTGCATGGATTTCAGACCCAGCGACCGCATTGATATCGGTCATCCTGATCGACGTCTGGACCTACACCCCATTTTTCGCGCTCATCATCTTTGCTGGGCTGCAAGGCATCACCGATGACATCCGTGAGGCCGCCCGTATCAACGGTGCAA
>Ga0209677_101416_pt1 | contig 10389 bp, 9 predicted proteins | sample AraplaCvi_mCL_r2_2_FD_184285 | JGI IMG/M metagenome (GOLD analysis project Ga0209677, IMG submission 184285) | Arabidopsis root microbial communities from North Carolina, USA - plate scrape CL_Cvi_mCL_r2 (SPAdes) (version 2) | ecosystem: Host-associated > Plants > Roots > Endosphere | place: USA... | reverse complement strand
CGTGAACGCGCTCAACGAGGCAAGCTCGATCACCGCCTTGACCTGGTTCTCGAACAGCACCGGCAGCACCACGAGGTTCTTCGGCAACATCCGCACCAAGGCCGAGCCGACCGGCACGGCGTCGGAGGGAATATCGCCGACCAGTCGCTGCCGCTTGTCGGCGGCGCATTGGCCGACCAGGCCCTCGCCGAACTGCACGAGCTGGCGGTGCGGGTAGATGCCGTCATCGGCATAGGACGCGAGCAGACGCAGCTGCGGCGCATACTCGTTCTCGACCTGGTAGATCACGCCGCGATGCGCATTCACCAGCGGCGTCAGCTCGGTCAGAAGCAGCCGGCCGACGGTGGTCAGGTCGCGCTGGCCCTGCAGCATGTTGGTGAATTTGGCGAGGTTGGTCTTCAGCCAGTCCTGCTCGGTATTGAGGTCGGTCGTGAGCCTCAAATTGGTGATCATCGTATTGATGTTGTCTTTGAGCTCGGCGACCTCGCCGCGCGCATCGACCTGGATCGAACGGGTGAGGTCGCCCTTGGTCACGGCGGTTGCCACCTCCGCGATCGCGCGCACCTGCGAGGTCAGGTTCGCCGCCAGCAGGTTGACGTTGCCGGTGAGGTCCTTCCAGGTGCCGGCAGCGCCGGGCACGTTGGCCTGGCCGCCAAGCCGGCCTTCGACGCCGACCTCGCGGGCGACGCTGGACACCTGATCGGCAAAGGTCGCGAGCGTCTCGGTCATGTTGTTGATGGTGTCGGCGAGCGCCGCGACCTCGCCTTTGGATTTCACCGTCAGGTTCTGCTTCAGGTCGCCGTTGGCGACCGCGGTCACCACCTTGACGATGCCGCGGACCTGTTCCGTCAGGTTGGCGGCCATGAAGTTCACGGTGTCGGTCAGGTCCTTCCAGGTGCCGGCAACGCCGGGCACCTGCGCCTGGCCACCGAGCTTGCCCTCGGTGCCGACCTCGCGCGCGACGCGGGTCACTTCGCCGGCAAACGCGTTGAGCTGGTCGACCATCGTGTTGATGGTATTTTTCAGCTCGAGAATTTCGCCCTTCACGTCGACGGTGATCTTGCGCGACAGGTCGCCGCGCGCCACGGCGGTCGTCACCTCGGCGATGTTGCGGACCTGCGTGGTCAGGTTGGCGGCGAGCAGGTTGACGTTGTCGGTGAGGTCCTTCCAGGTGCCGCCGACGCCGGGCACCACGGCCTGGCCGCCGAGCCGTCCCTCGGTGCCGACCTCGCGCGCCACGCGCGTCACCTCGGCTGCGAACGAGCGGAGCTGCTCGACCATCGTGTTCAAGGTGTCCTTGAGCAGCAGGATCTCACCGCGGACGTCGACGGTGATCTTCTTCGACAGGTCGCCACTGGCGATGGCGGTCGCGACATCGGCGATATTGCGGACCTGCGCCGTCAGGTTCGAGGCCATGAAGTTGACGTTGTCGGTCAAATCCTTCCAGGTGCCGGCGACGCCGGGCACCTCGGCCTGGCCGCCGAGCTTGCCCTCGGTGCCGACCTCGCGCGCCACGCGCGTCACTTCGGACGCGAAGGCATTGAGCTGGTCCACCATCGTATTGATGGTGTTCTTCAGCTCGAGAATTTCGCCCTTCACGTCGACGGTGATCTTGCGCGACAGGTCGCCGCGCGCCACGGCGGTCGTCACTTCGGCGATGTTGCGGACCTGTCCGGTCAGATTACCGGCCATCGAGTTGACGTTGTCGGTCAGGTCCTTCCAGGTGCCGGCGACGCCAGGCACCTGCGCTTGGCCGCCGAGCCGCCCCTCGGAACCCACCTCGCGCGCCACGCGGGTGACCTCGCCTGCGAAGCGGTTGAGCTGGTCAACCATCGTGTTCAGCGTTTCCTTGAGGCTCAGGATCTCGCCGCGCACGTCGACGGTGATCTTGCGCGACAGGTCGCCGCTGGCGATCGCCGTCGCCACCTCGGCGATGTTGCGGACCTGCGCGGTCAGGTTGCCGGCCATCGAGTTGACGCTGTCGGTGAGGTCCTTCCAAGTGCCGGCGACACCGGGCACCTCGGCCTGGCCGCCGAGCTTGCCGTCGGTACCGACCTCGCGGGCGACGCGCGTCACTTCGCCGGCAAACGCGTTGAGCTGGTCGACCATCGTGTTCAGGGTTTCCTTCAGCTGAAGGATCTCGCCGGACACGTTGACGGTAATCTTCTTCGACAGGTCGCCCTTCGCCACGGCGGTCGCGACCTCGGCGATGTTGCGGACCTGGCCGGTGAGGTTGGAGGCCATCGAGTTGACGCTGTCGGTCAGGTCCTTCCAGGTGCCGGCGACGCCGCGCACCAGCGCCTGACCGCCGAGCTTGCCCTCGGTACCGACCTCGCGCGCCACGCGCGTCACCTCGCCGGCGAAGGCGTTGAGCTGGTCGACCATGGTGTTGATGGTGTCCTTCAGCTCCAGGATCTCACCGCGCACGTCGACCGTGATCTTCTTGGACAGGTCTCCATTGGCGACCGCGGTCGTCACCTCGGCGATGTTGCGGACCTGCGCCGTCAGGTTCGACGCCATCGAGTTGACGCTCTCGGTGAGGTCCTTCCAGGTGCCGGCGACGCCGAGCACATTGGCCTGGCCGCCGAGCCGACCCTCGGTGCCGACCTCGCGGGCGACGCGCGTCACTTCGCCGGCAAAGGCATTGAGTTGGTCGACCATCGTGTTCAGCGTTTCCTTCAGCTGAAGGATTTCGCCGGATACATTGACGGTGATCTTCTTCGACAGGTCACCGCCGGCGATGGCGGTGGCGACGTCGGCGATGTTGCGGACTTGTGCCGTCAGGTTCGACGCCATGAAGTTGACGTTATCGGTCAGATCCTTCCAGGTACCGGCAACGCCAGGCACCTGCGCCTGGCCGCCGAGCTTGCCTTCGGTGCCAACCTCGCGGGCGACGCGCGTGACTTCGCCGGCAAACGCGTTGAGCTGGTCCACCATGGTGTTGATGGTGTTCTTCAGCTCCAGAATTTCGCCCTTCACGTCGACGGTAATCTTGCGCGACAGGTCGCCGCGCGCCACCGCCGTGGTGACCTCGGCGATGTTGCGGACCTGGGTGGTCAGGTTGGCCGCGAGCAGGTTGACGTTATCGGTCAGGTCCTTCCAGGTGCCGCCGACGCCCGGCACCACAGCCTGGCCGCCCAATCGGCCTTCGGTGCCGACCTCGCGCGCCACGCGCGTCACCTCGGCCGCAAAGGAGCGCAACTGATCGACCATCGTATTGATGGCCTCCTTCAGCTGCAGGATCTCGCCGCGGACGTCTACGGTGATCTTCTTCGACAGGTCGCCGTTGGCGACCGCGATCGTCACCTCGGCGATGTTGCGGACCTGGCCGGTTAGATTGTTGGCCATCGAGTTGACGCTCTCGGTCAGGTCCTTCCAGACGCCGGTCACTTCCGGCACCTGGGCCTGGCCGCCGAGCTTGCCTTCGGTGCCAACCTCGCGCGCCACGCGCGTCACCTCCGAGGTGAACACGCTGAGCTGCTTGATCATCGTGTTGACGATGTTGGCGGACTGCAGGAACTCGCCGCCGAGCGGCCGGCCGTCGACATCGAGCTTGACGGTCTGCAGCAGGTCGCCTTGCGCGACCGCGGCGACCGCGCGTGTCACCTCGCGCGTCGGCCAGAGCAGATCGTCGATCAGTGTGTTGACCGAACCTTCCATGTCGGCCCAGGAACCGCTGGCAAGGCCGAACTTGACGCGCTGGCTGGTCTTGCCCTCGCGGCCCACCACTTGGCCGACCCGTTCGAGCTGCTGGGCCATCCGTTCGTTGGCGGCGATGATCTCATTGAAGGTGTCGGCGATCTTGCCCTCGATGCCGAGATAGTCCCCGCTCATCCGCACCGAGAAGTCGCCGGATCGCATCGCCTGCAAGGCATGGAGCAGGTCCTGCTGCGAGTCCGTTCGTCCCGTGCCGTTACCATTGCGCGGAGGAGCCTGCCGCAATGGCGGCGACGCGGCGCCGGACTCGAGATCGCTCATAATGGTCCCCCAGACGTGCTTCAAATGCCAGAATCTGCAGCGCAGACCATAGGCATAGAAGCTACGGTCACTTGCCAAATCAAGAAGGAAGCACGGTACGGCAATAGATGGAACCCGCGCCACCGGGCCTGAGTGCGACAACTCGGTGGGCGAGGACGCGTTCCGCTGACTACAAAAAAGAGATATCGCAGTGCAAACTTGCCGGTGGACGGGCCCGTAGTCCACAGGAACCAGAGCTGGTGGCTGGCTTTATTCCCGAAAGCAAAGGGGATTTGCCATGAAGGCTATAAAGCCAGCAGTTGTTGTCGCGGTTGTGCTTTGTTCCGGAGCTGCCTTGGCGCAATCCGGCGGAGCGAGCGGACGGGGCGCAGTAACCGGCGATCCGGCGGCGAGTTCGGCCACGCCGGGAACGTCGCCGACAACGGGAAGCTCCATGAAGCCAAGCCGGAGCGGAAGCGGCACGTCCAGCTCCGGCGGCAGCGATGCCAATGGCGACCAGGGGCTCGACAAGATGCCGGACAGCGACAAGAACGTGATGCCGCTCGATCAGCAGCACAAACCGCCGAATGGGAGGTGAGCGGCCGTGAAGCGATCTGATCACTTGTTGCTGAGTGCATTCCTGGTGTCGGCGAGCTCGGAGAGCAGAACGGGCAACTGAGCCGCAGCAAAGCTCCTGATGTCCTCATTGTCGGGGGACTGCAGGTATTGCTCGATGAGAACGACTGTCAGCTCGTATTCAGCGAGCTGTGTGGCATAAAACTGGCGCACATAGGCTGGCCCATCGGTGCGGTCCGCGGCATCGACGCTGTGGGCACGCATTGCAGCCGCCTTGTGCTGCGCAGGGACATCGGTCCTGGTTCGCCGTTGCAGCTCGGCCAGCGCCTTGTCGCGCTTGGCGGCCGCGTCAGCGCGCGCAGCCACAGTCGTCAGGACGTCGCTCGAGGGCGCACTATCGGCGCGCTCCACGGCATTCTGCTGGAACTGGTCGAACTGATAGAGCTGGGAGATCACGTCTGCCGCGGTAGGGACGGGATGGGCATCGGCGTCGCTGCGTTCTGACATGGTTTCGGCTCTCGCCGTTGCACAGGCGAACAACAAACAGCCGAATGTCAAATAGGCTATGGCCGCGAAACGTCGCATCGCCTTTCAATAGGCAGCTCGCGCGGAGGTTCCCGCAAACATTAATATCCGGTAAGGGGAGTTGAGCTTTGTGATGGAGCTCCCACGTCATTTACATGAAACAGTCAGATCTGCTGCGGGAAAACGCAGACAATTGCCTTCAGCTCGCCGAACGCGCCGAAGGTGAACCGGCTCACAGACGCTATACGCGAATGGCGCGAGGATGGACCGCGCTGGCCTACGAGCAAGACTGGCTGGATGGCGAAGTGCCTCCGGTCGTCACAAAGCCGGCAAAATCGTAACAACAAGCGACACGCGCACGGAGCGAATGAACGTGTCGTCGGTCCGGCCGTCGGGTGCGGACGTGCCGTGCAATCGTATCAATTGAGTACTCGACCGAAAAGTTCGTGCCGAAAGGAGGATATCGCATGACCCCACGATTGGTTCTGGTTGCGCTGCTTCTGGCTTTCGGCATTGCGTCCGCGGCCGCGACAATCACCACAATCCGCCAGGTCAAGACAGCCAACTACGCGCTTCCGCAGCCGGTGACGCGAATTTAGCGTCCCGGCTCTGACATTCGCTTCGAGGACTCGCGGCGATACTGAAGCGAATGTCAGTTCCTCCGCGCCAGCGCTTCGTTTTCGAACTTCGCAGCGGGCGCATCTATTTGATCTATCGCGCTTGCGAAAGTGCGATAGCGAGGAGGCGTCGCGATCGTACGGGTCCTGCCGAATGCGCAGCGCTTTGTCCCGCTCAATGCGAGGCGAAGCGGCCAGATCGTCGATGGAGCAGCACCGTCGTTGTCGCGCGGCCCGCGAGCCCATGTTCGCCGGCAGCGACGAGCGCAGCCAACGCTGTCTCTCCCTTGGAAGCGCAGCGAACGATCTCTTTCGCGGCACGCTTGCGAATGGCGTGATCTTCTCCGTCAGGCACCTGGGCACAGACCTTATCAAGCGCAGCGTTCATGGCGGCCAGGGTGCGTGAGTTGAATTTGCCCTCGATCATCTCACTGCCTCGAAGTTGGGGGACTTTGCGAAAAGGCTACCACCAGGAGGGTCAGCTACACCTCAAGACGTGCATATGGGATTGGGAGACACGGACCTGCTACGTCATCGCTCGGAACAATTTGCGCTGCAAGGCGTCTGCTCCCGATCGTTGCGGCGTCGCGCCACGCCGCCACAGCACGTGTGACGGCTTGCGATTGGTCGCAGCAACATGTCGAGGAGCCGTTGATGCCATTCTATCACTTCGATCTGATCAATTCCAGAACTGTAGCCGATGAAGGCGGAGCTGAATTGCCTGATGACATCATGGCGATGGACTCCGCTGATGCGCTGGCGCGGCGGCTGCTCGACGAATATCCGGATCTGCGCAACCAGCACTACGCCGTGCTCGTCACCAATGACGATGGCGACGAGATCTGCCGCGTCCCGCTCGATATCCTCCACTGACCATATTGCGGAGCACACGTTCATGGCACATTCCGATCAAGGCATTGTCCGGCCCAGGGCTGAAGAGCAGCCGACCGACAAGAAGCGCGCCCGGAGCGCCCATCAGACCGACTCGGCGCAATCCGTTTCGCGTGAGGCGACCCGGGATCCGAAGCTCGATGACAAGGGCACGACCGCCGGCGCTGGAACGAGGTCTGGCGAGAGTCGTGATCTGTCGAAGCACTGATCGGTCGCGCGGCTGCCGGTCGCACTTCCGCGCGGAACGATGTAAGAGCGCGTTCGTTGCTCCGGCACGTTGATTGACTGAAGGGTTCACGATTGAACGGAGGGTTCACATGGCAATGGCGATGGATGAACGCGAAATGGGCAACCTCATCGGCAGCGACAAGGTCGAGGGCACCTCGGTCTATGGACCGGACGCGACCAAAATTGGCTCGATCGAGCGGGTCATGATCGACAAGCAGAGTGGCAAGGTCTCCTACGCGGTGCTCGGCTTCGGCGGCTTCCTGGGGGTTGGCAACGATCACTATCCGCTGCCCTGGCAGTCGCTGAAATATGACACGCGGCTCGGCGGCTACGTCACCGGCGTCACCGAGAGCCAGTTGCGCGGCGCTCCAAAATATCGGGATGACCGCGACTGGAACTGGAATGACATGGGCGCCAACCGCGTGGTGAATGACTACTACGGTGTTCCGCTCGTGTAAGAGCAGGGCATGAATGAAGAGAGGCCGCCCTCGCTGGCGGCCTCCTTCGCATTCGGATGAGCGATCCCGCGATGACCACGGGTCCGGTGGCCATTGTGGTAGCCACGGCCTTCGTGCTCGCCGACGAATCGCAACCCCGGACCGCGTGCCAGTTGTCCTCGTGAACGACGATCCTCGTCGAAGTCGGATAGTCGCAGCATGCCAGGCGAGGTGAGCAATTGCAGCATGATTTGGGGAACGAAGCTCCGGCGCAATCATTACCTTTGCACCATCGCAGCAGGCGTGGGGCCGCATCAGCTACGAGCCGAGGTCGATCGACGTGGATGCCCAAACCAAGCCGCGAGAGCCGTTCGCCGAAAAGCCGCAGTCGTCTGAGCACCGGCCCGACCAGAGGCGCGAGAGCGTCGCCCCGGCCGAGCAGCGTGGCGACTCTGCCAACAAGCCCTCGTTCCGCGACCGCCTGAGACAGCATCCCGTCGTGACGGCCGTTGTCGTCTGTGTCCTGATCGCGGCCGCGGTGGGCGCCTTCGCGTACTGGCTCGACGTCCGCCATTACGAGACCACCGACGACGCGTTCATTGCGGCGCGCAGCTTCTCGGTAGCGCCCAAGGTCGGCGGCTATGTCACGGACGTGCCCATCACCGACAACCAGCATGTCAATGCAGGCGACCTGCTGGCCCGCATCGATGAGCGTGACTACAGGATCGCCGTCGATCAGGCCAAGGCCCAGGTCGCGGTCGGCGAGGCCAATGTCCACAACATCCAGGCCCAGATCGAAAGCCAAAAGGAGCAGGTCGCACAGGCCAAGGCGCAGGTGGACCAGACCCAGGCCCAGCTCGACTTCGCTCAGCAGGAGGAGGCGCGTGCGCGCGACCTGGTCGAGAAGGGGGCAGGGACTGTGCAGCGCGAGCAGCAGACCCGCTCCGACCTGCAGGCGCAGCAGGCCAACATGGCTAGGTCCAAGGCAGCGCTGACCGCGGCCGAGCTCGGCATCAAGACCCTGCAGGCCCAGCTCGAGAGCGCACAAGGCTCGCTGCAGCAGGCGCAGGCGCAGCTCGATCAGGCCAATCTCAACCTGCAATATACGGCCGTGGTCGCCGCTGAATCCGGCCACGTCGTAAAGCTCTCGGCCGCCAAGGGCACCTTCGTGACCGCGGGCCAAAGCCTCATGATGTTCGTGCCCGACAAGGTCTGGGTCGTCGCCAACTACAAGGAGACGCAGCTTACTTACATGCGTCCTGGGCAGACGGTCGAGGTCCGGATCGACGCCTATCCGGACCGCAAGCTGACCGGCCACGTGACCTCTGTGCAGCCCGGCTCGGGCACCGCATTCAGTCTGCTGCCCGCCGAGAACGCCACCGGCAATTACGTCAAGGTGGTGCAGCGCGTGCCGGTCCGGATCGACATCGACAACTGGCCGGCTGACATTCCGGTCGGGCCGGGCATGTCGGTCGTGCCCTGGGCCAAGGTCCGATGACGGACACTGCTGCGGGCGGCTGGTCACCGGAACGGTCGGCGGCCGGCGGGCACAATCCCTATCTGATCGCTTTGGTGGTCTCGATCGCCACCTTCATGGAGGTGCTCGACACCACGATCGCGAACGTCGCGTTGCGCCACATTGCCGGCGGGCTGGCGGTCGGCATCGACGAGAGCACCTACGTCATCACGTCCTATCTGGTCGCCAACGCCATTGTGCTGTCGATCTCCGGCTGGCTCGCCACCGTGATCGGCCGCAAGCGGTTCTACATGATCTGTGTGGGCACCTTCGCACTGGCCTCGCTGCTGTGCGGCATGGCCTGGAGCCTCGAATCCCTGGTGCTCTTCCGCATTCTGCAGGGCTTCGGCGGTGGCGGCATGGCGACCAGCGAGCAGGCGATCCTCGCCGACTCCTTTCCGGCGGAGAAGCGCGGCCAGGCGTTCGCAATCTATGGCGTTGCGGTGGTGGTCGCCCCGGTGGTCGGCCCGACGCTGGGCGGCTGGATCACCGATACTTTCACCTGGCACTGGGTGTTCCTGATCAACGTCCCGATGGGCCTGCTGTCGCTGTTCCTGGTCGGGACGCTGGTGAGCGAGCCGTCTGGCGCCCAGGAGGAACGAGCTCGACTGCTCAAAAACGGGCTGCGCGTCGACTTCGTCGGCTTTGCGCTGGTGGCGATCGGCCTTGGTGCGCTGGAATTCGTGCTCGATGAAGGTCAACGCAACGACTGGTTCAGCTCCAACATGATCCTGGGCTTCGCGCTGATCTCGGGCTTCTGCCTGCTGGCGCTGATCCCCTGGGAGCTCACCCGCGAGGACCCGATCGTCGATATCTCGCTGCTTGGCCGTCGCCAGTTCGGCGCCTGCTTCGTGGTCATGCTGGCGACCGGCGCGGTGCTGATCGCGACCACCCAGATGCTGCCGCAGATGCTGCAGGCCGAGCTGAACTACACGGCCTATTTGGCCGGGCTCGCGCTCTCGCCCGGCGGCATCGTCACGATGATGATGATGCCGGTCGTCGGGCGTCTCGTCAGCGTGGTGCAGCCGAAATATCTGCTGGTGTTCGGTGCCGCCGTGGTGTCGTTCGCGATGTGGTATCTCACCGGCCTGAACGGCGATATCACCTACGGCTACGCGGCGATGTCACGCGTGATGCTGGGCGTCGGTCTGCCGTTCCTGTTCCTGCCGGTGACGACTGCCTCCTATGACGGCGTCCCTCCGGACAAGACCAACCAGGCGTCGGCGCTGATCAATGTCGCGCGCAATGTCGGCGGATCGATGGGCGTAGCGCTGTCGCAGACCATACTGGCGCAGCGCCAGCAATTCCACCAGAGCCGCCTGATCGAGCATGCGGCGCCGTCCGATATCGGCTATCAGCAGACCATCGACGCTATGACGCGCTATTTCCAGGCGAGCGGCTCGAACGCGAGCGATGCCGCCGGGCAGGCGATCGCCTGGGTCGGCCAGACCCTGCAGCACCAGATCGACCTGCTCGCCTATATCGATGTGTTCTGGACTCTCGCGATCCTTGGCCTGTTGATGATCCCCGTGGCGCTCAGCCTGCGCTCGATCGAGCTCGGCGCCGCGCCAAGAGGCCACTGAGTGCCATGATCAGGCCGCGGTGCTGTCCATTGTCTCGGAAGTTGCCGTCACTGCGCGGC
>Ga0209677_101415_pt1 | contig 10391 bp, 8 predicted proteins | sample AraplaCvi_mCL_r2_2_FD_184285 | JGI IMG/M metagenome (GOLD analysis project Ga0209677, IMG submission 184285) | Arabidopsis root microbial communities from North Carolina, USA - plate scrape CL_Cvi_mCL_r2 (SPAdes) (version 2) | ecosystem: Host-associated > Plants > Roots > Endosphere | place: USA... | reverse complement strand
TCGACCGGGCGCAGCCGGCCGCCGGCCAATGGGGCTACGACCCCGACGGGATGGTGACGAAGGCGGCGACCGACATCACCGACAAGTACTCGACGGGGTTGTACCAGAACACGACCCGGCTGACCTATCACCTGCCCCTGGACGCGGGTACGTACACGCTCACCGGCGGTTTCACCGAGTGGTGGAACCTCTCGCGGTCGATGTACCAGACGATATCGGTGAACGGCACGGAGCTCGCGAAGGGGAGCATCCCGCTGTCCGGCACGAGCACGCCGCTGGCCGAGGACCTCACCTTCACGCTGGATACACCGGCCACCGTCGACTACGTCGTCACCAACGAGGGTGCGGGAGGCGAGAAGCCCGTCATCTCGTGGCTGGCCGTGGCCGACGTCACCAAGCCCGCGGCTCCCGCCGACGTGACGGCCGCCGCCACCGGCGACACGTCGATCAGGGTCTCGTGGGCACCGTCGTCGCCGGCGGGACTCGGGTTCACGGGGTACCGGGTGTACGACGGGGATGCCAGTACCCCGGCCTGCACGACGTCGAAGACCTCGTGCACGATCACGGGCCTCGACCTCGGCTCGACGCACACCTACACCGTGACGGGCGTCAACCAGCTCGGCGAAGGCTCGCCCTCGGCGGCCTCGAACCCGGTGACGCTTCCGGAAGTGGCGTCGAACGACGGTGCGACCTCGGCTCCGGACACGGCGGTCCTCTCGTCGAACGACGGGTGGGACAACGGGTTGAAGGACGGTACCTTCGACGTCACGATGAACCTGTGGTGGGGTGTCAACGGCCAGCTGTTCAAGCTCTACCAGGACGGCACGCTGGTGAAGTCGGTGCGACTCACGATGATGTCGCCGCTCGGCCAGCAGGCGGTCGTGCACATCGACGGCCTCATGAACGGCACCTATACGTTCACGGGCGAACTCGAGAACTCGCAGGGCACGACGGCGACCCACCCGCTCACGGTGAAGGTGACGGATGCGTCGCCCGGCACACCCGTGCTCTCCGCGAGCGCCCCGCGTGCAGGCTCCTTCACTCTCTCGGCAGATCTGTGGTGGGGGACCAACGCGACCTCCTACACGTTCCGCGAGGGGGCCACGGTCATCGGTTCGGGCAGCCTGATGGCAGCCACGCCCGGCGCGCAGCATGCATCGGTGGTCGTCACCGGCGCAGCCGCGGGAACGCACACCTACACGGTGACGTTCACCAACGCTGCCGGCTCCACCACGAGCAAGCGACTCTCCGTCACGGTGCACTGACTGCGGCACTCCTCGCGGGTCCCGAATGTGCGGGTCGCGACCTGTTCTGCCCTTTGTCGCAGTGAGCGGGTGGCGGTCGGATGTCGTCAGGAGGTGACGGCGCGGAGGACGTCGGCGGGTGCGAGCCATCCGACGAGCACGTCGTCGGCGACGACCGGGATACCGTCCGTCGCCTCCGCTCCGATGACTCGGTCGAGCACGTTCGAGACGTGGTCATCGGTGGAGAGGGTGGGGATCCGTTCGCTGAGGTCTGCAGCGGTCCGCCGGGTGGCTTCGTCGTCGGTCGCAAGCGCAGAGGCGGCGTCGGCGGCCGTAAGGACTCCAAGCAGGGCACCGTCGGCTCCGACGACCGGAGCCGCCCGGCGGTGGGATGCTCCGAGCCGGGCGATGGCTGCGCGGGCGTTCTCATCGCCGGAGATGGTGGGTGGCGGCGGTGACATGAGCGACGAGACGGTCGTGCTTCGCAGGGCGGGCAGCGCGGGCGCGGTGAGGTCGACGCCGCGCCGGCTGAGCTTGCGGGTGTAGATGGTGTCCCCGCTGAGCAGCCGGGAGACGCCGGTGGCGACGATCACGGCAAGCAGCAGCGGCAGGATGATCGTGTACTCGCCGGTCAGCTCGAACAGGATGATGCCGGCGGTGATCGGCGCCCGGGTGGCCCCGGCGAAGACGGCGGCCATACCGACGAGGGCGAACGTCCCGGCCTGTCCGGAGAGCCCGGGTTGGACGAGTCCGATCGCCTCACCGACTGCTGCTCCGAAGGCGGCCCCGATGACGAGGCTGGGGGCGAAGACTCCGCCGGACCCTCCGATGCCGATGGTGAGGCTGGTCGCGGCCATCTTGGCGACCACGAGAAGCAGGAGGAAGCCGATGGTGTATCTCCCCGCGACGCTCGCTTCGAGTACGGGGTAGCCGACCCCGTACAGCTGCGGCATGGCGAACAGCAGCAGGCCGAGCAGGAGGCCGCCGACGGCGGGGCGCAGCCACTCCGGTCCGCGCCATGCCCCGTCGCAGAGGTCTTCGATCGCGTAGAGGATCTTGCTGAACAGCACGCCGACCGCTCCGGCCAGAAGACCGAGGCCGGCGAACAGCAGGTACTCGCTGGGGCTGTTGACGGTGAAGGCCGGCAGAGCGAGGAAGGGGTGATCGCCGAACACGGCACGGCCCACCACGGAGGCGGTGATCGAGGAGAGCATGACCGCGGCGAACGAGCGGGTGGCGAAGTCGCGGAGGATCAGCTCGAGCGCGAAGAACACGCCGGCGATGGGGGCGTTGAAGGTGGCGGCGATGCCGCCCGCCGCGCCGCATGCGACCAGGGTGCGCAGCTGGGATTCGGACATGCGGGTGATCCGGCCGAGCGTGGAGCCGAGCGCCGAGCCGATCTGGACGATCGGTCCTTCGCGGCCGACCGAGCCTCCCGACCCGATGGTGATGGCGGAGGCGAGCGCCTTGACGACAGCGACGCGTCCCGGGATGTGCCCGCCGCGTCGCGCCACCGCGTACATGACCTCCGGTACGCCGTGGCCGCGGGCCTCCCGCGCGAAGCGATGCACGAGCGGCCCGTAGAGGAGGCCGCCGACGGCCGGGGCGAGGATGACGAACGCGCCGCCGAGCCACGGGACCCACGGGTTCGCGGGATGGCCGGTCGTGGCGGAGTAGTCCGTCGTGCCGGTGAAGATCAGCGTGGCGGTCTGCACCAGCCACCGGAATACGACGGCCGCGAGACCTGCGCCTGCTCCGACGACGACCGCCGCCGTGATCAGCGGGGCGGGGCCGGCCAGCGCGCGGCGCCAGCCGTGCGTCAAGCTTGCCTGTGATCCCGTCAGGATTCCACGGATGCTCGCCGGGATGGCCGACACGAAGCTCCAATCATGTAGAAGTGCAACTGTTGCAGAATTGCATCAATAGGGTAACACTGGAGGAACCATGCAGAATCACGGCTTCCCGCACGAAGCGACCGAGGCGACGCTGCGAGCGTCACGGGCGCTGCTCGGGATCGTCGCGCGCTCGGTCGCGGACGCGCTGGAGCAGGTGACGCTGCCACAGTTCCGAGTACTGGTCGTGCTCGCGGGGTCCGGCGCGATGCGGATGGGTGCGCTGGCCGCGCGAGTCGGCGCGGTGCCGTCGACGTTCAGCCGGACCATCGACCGCATGGTCGATGGTGGCTGGGTGGCGCGGCAGGAGAGTCCGCAGAGCCGACGGGAGATCCTCGTCGATCTCACTGAGGACGGACGCCGGCTCGTCGACCAGGTCACCGAGCGTCGGCGCCGCCAGGTGGCCTCCGTGCTCACCTCGCTCACCACGGACGAGCAGCAGCAGATCATCGCCGCCCTGGAGCTGTTCTCGACGGCTGCGGGCGAGCCGACACCGGAGGACCTGTTGACGCTCGGACTCTGACCCCGGGCCGTGCGGGGACACGGCCTCCACTTCACTGGAAAAGAGATGCGATGACGGTGAGCAGTCGTGAAACGAGCGCCGGCGCGCGTGCGGTGCTGACGGGCGCGAACATCCTCGGTGCCGCGGGCGCCGCCTTCTTGGTCTTCGGCCCGATCTCGGTCGCGACGCCCGTGCGCGCGTGGCTCGTGGTCGCCTTCTCTCTCGTCTACGTGCTCCGGGTGGTCGTCACCACCTATGTGACCGTGCAACGCCCGGTGACCTATGCGGAGGCCGCACTGGTGGGCGGTTGGATGTTCGTCATCCACGTCACGATGGGCTTCGTCGCCGCCCAGATGAGTGCCGCTCTCGACGGCTGGACCGTGCTGGGCGTCGTGCTCTACGTCTTCGGCTCGTGGATGAACACGTTCTCCGAACTGCAGCGCCGGGCATGGAAGGCCCGCACGGAGAACACGGGACATCTGTACACGCTCGGGTTGTTCCGTTGGTGCCGGCATCCCAACTATCTGGGCGACACCCTCCTGTTCACCGGGTTCGCAGCCGTAACCGGTTCCTGGGTCGCACTGGTGATCCCGGCGATCATGGCCGCCGGTTTCGTGTTCGCGGCGATCCCCGCTCTGGACCGGCGGTTGGAGGCGCACTACGGCGACGAGTTCGATCGCTGGGCGGCGAAGACGTCGCGATACATTCCGCTGGTGTGGTGAGGGGCGCATAAGGGCGCACGGGCGTAACGGACGGCGAGGAGGTCGTCATGAAGGTGTTGATCGTGGGAGCGGGGATCGCCGGCCCGACGGTGGCGTACTGGTTGCGGCGGAGCGGGCATGAGCCGGTGCTGCTGGAGTCCGCGCCCGAGTTGAGGCGGGGCGGGTACCTGGTCGACTTCTGGGGCGCGGGGTTCGAGGTCGCCGACCGGATGGGCATCGCCGACCGTGTCCAGGCGGCGGGCTACCGGATGCGGGAGGTGCGCGAGGTCGACGACCGCGGGCGCCGGATCCTGTCCCTGGACCCGGTGAACCTGATCGGACGGCACGGTGCCCGTTACGTGAGCGTCGGGCGCTCCGAGCTGTCCGAGATCATCGTCGATGCGTTGCCGAACGATGTCGAGCAGGTATTCGGCGACACCGTCGAGGAGCTGCGCGACGAGGGGGACCACGTCGCGGTGCGACTGGCGCGCGGCGGCGATCGGCGGTTCGACCTGGTCGTCGGAGCCGACGGCCTGCACTCGGTGGTTCGGCGGCTGGCGTTCGGGCCCGAGTCCGCGTTCGAGCACAGCCTGGGCATCGCGGTCGCGGTGTTCGACGTCGCCGGGTACCGGCCGCGGGACGAACTCGTCGCGGTCATGCGCACTCAGGTCGGCGCGCAGACGCTGCGGCTCAGCCTGGACGACGACGTGTCGATGTTCGTCTTCACCTTCCGTCAGGAGGGTCGGATCCCGCTCGACGACGTCGAGGCTCAGAAGGCCCTGCTCCGCGAGCGGTTGGGCGGGCTCGGCTGGGAGGTGCCGTCGATCCTTGCGACACTGCCGCAGGCGCGCACGTTCTACTTCGACTCCGCCAGCCAGATCCGCATGCCGTCGTGGAGTCGCGGGCGGATCGTCCTGGTCGGCGATGCCGCGGCCGCCCCCTCGCTACTGGCCGGGCAGGGCACGGCGCTGGCCATGATCGAGGCGTACGTGCTCGCCGCCGAACTGCACGCCGCCGCAGGCGACCACGTCGCAGCCTTCGCGGCATACCGGGAGCGGCTGGCCGCGTTCATCCAGGCCAAGCAGCACGGCGCCACTCGCATGGGCGGCGCGTTCGCGCCGCGCAGCCGAGCGCTGCTCCGGGTGCGCAACACGGTGATGCGGCTGATGACGGTGCCCGGCGTGTCCGACCTCGCGGTCGGCCGCAGCCTGTACGACCGGGTCGAGCTGCCCGACTTCCGGCCATGAGGGAGCTCCCGGTCCTTTCCTCCTTCGTAGCGGGAGGAACGAGCGTGACCTAAAGCAAGGGATCGGTGAGCGACAGGAGTACGCTGTCGCCTGGTGTGCCGGGAAGTCTGGTCGGCGGACGACCTGACTGGTCGTTCTCTTCGAGGACGGAGTTCCCATGCCCCCGGTTTCCCTTTCAGCGCACACGCCCGCGCGCGGGATCAGTCGACGACTTCGATCCGGTCCGGTTCTTCTGATCGCGTTCGCGTTCGCCGTGATGGCCGACCCGGTGTCGTCGGTGGCGTACGCGGTAGAGGCGGCGCTGCGAGCGCTGAACGGCGACCTTGCGCTCCTCGTGCCGACGATGGGACTGGTCGTCGCCATCATCGCCCTGGTGATCGTCAACTATCGACAGCTGGTGTCCCGCTATCCACAGGGCGGCGGCGCGTCGGCGGCGGTCGGGGAAGCATTCGGTGACGGCTGGTCGTTCATCCCCGTGGGTGCCCTCGTGGTGGATTTCGTGCTCACGATCGCGATCAGCGTGTCAGCCGGATCCTCGGCGGTCATCGCGTACTTCCCGGCGCTGGCTCCCTACCGGCTCGTGTTCGCGCTCGGGCTCGTGCTTCTGGTGGGCGCCCTGACGTGGTTCGGTCACTTGGGCAGGCTGTTCTTCGCTGTCCTGACCATCGGCTTCATCATCGTCGCCGTCGCTGTGCTCGTCTTCGGGCTGTGGGCGCAGCCGCAGCCGACGGGGACGATCACGGGTACGCCGGGCCACGAAGTGCCGCTCGCGATCGTGCTGGCGTTCCCCGTGGCCATGGCTCTCGCGACCGGCGTCGAGGCGCCGTCCTCGGCCATCGCGCAGCTGGGCCAGCTGGACGACGGCGGCCGGCGTCGCTTCGGGCGCGTCACCCTGATGCTCACGCTGGTCGTGGTCGGCTCGATCACCCTGGGGCTCGCAGTCGAGGCCACCCGGCTGAAGATCGGCATCCCGCCCGCGGAGTCGACTCAGATCGCAGAGCTGGCGCGGGTAGCCGCGCCGGCGCCGCTGTTCGCGGCGTTTCAGCTGATGACCGCTCTGCTCTTGCTTTCCGCTGCCAGTTCATCCTTCCAAGCCGGTCCCGGCCTCCTGAAGGCGCTGGCCGTGGAAGGTTCTGCCGGTGCCGGGAGGTCGGGCATCCTTCCTGCGGTGCTCGGCCGAACGAATCGCCATCACACGCCGTATTGGGGTGTGGTCGTGTTCATCGCGCTGGCGGGTGTCGTCACCGCCGTTGCGGGCGGTAACGACCAGGAGCTGGTGCTCTTCTACGCGGTCTCGGTCTTCCTGAGCTTTCTGGCGGGGCTGCTGGCGATGGCGCGCTTCTCATGGCGCGAGCGTCGCATCGGTTCTCTGGTGCTCAACATCGCCGGTGCGGTCGTGGTCGCATTCACCCTCGTGGCGAACCTCTCGCGCGGGACCCCCATCGTCAGCCTCGTCGCCGCCTTGGCGATCGCGGGTGGGCTGTTCGCCCGGTGGGTGCGCAACGGCCGTCCACCCGGTATCCGCAATGCCGCGGCGGAGGCGGAGGAGTCCGACACCTGATGGTCCAGGGAATGGCGCTCTCCGGCGTCTCCCGCACGTTCGCGGGCGGCGTGGGTGTCCACGGCGTCGATCTCGACATCGCCCCTGGGCAGGTCCATGCGCTCGTCGGACTGAACGGCGCAGGCAAGTCCACACTGATGAAGGTGCTCCTGGGCATGCTGCGACCCACGTCGGGAGCGGCCCGAATCGCGGGTGTCCCGGTGCGATCGGCGGGCGCCGGGGTGTGGTCGCGGGTCGGGCACCTCGTGGAAGGCCCCTTGGTGTACGGCGAGTTCACTGTCCGAGGCAACCTGGAGATGTCGGCGGCGCTGCATGGCGTGCCACGGCCCCGGCGTGCGGCACTGGTCGATCGGGGCGTCGTGGAATTCGGTCTCCAGCCCTACATGCATCGCCGCGCTCGGAGCCTCTCGTTCGGAAACAAGCAGCGGCTCGCGCTTGCGGCCGCGCTCCACCACGATCCCGACTTCGTCGTACTCGACGAGCCCACCACCGGCCTCGACCCGGCCGGGACCATCCTGCTGCGAGAACGGCTTCGACGCTGCGCAGGCGAAGGGGCAGCCATCCTCATCTCCAGCCACCACCTCGACGAGGTGTCCCGGGTCGCCGACCGCATCACGGTCATCAACGAGGGACGCCTGATCGGTCGGCTGGAACCGAGAGGCGCCGAACTCGAGCAAGCGTTCTTCGCACTCGTCCTCGCAGACGACGAGCGACGGCGAGCGGGCGAAGAAGCGGCATCATGAGCGGCGGCGCACTCCGGGCGGCCGTCGCGGTCGAACTCCGAAAGTCTGTTCGCGCCCGCGTTCCCCTCGTCGCCGCCGCATTGCTCGTGCTCGGTGTCGTCGCCATCAGCGCGTCGGCCATCGCTGCAGTGAGCGCCGGGCCGCCCGAGGTCCTGGCCAAGCTCGGCCCGGTCGTCGGCGGAGGCGGATGGGCCGGCTACGTGGATGCGGCACTCCAGGTGACCGGGGCCGCGGGTGCGGGAGCGTGCGGCATCCTCATCAGCTGGAGCTTCGGGAGGGAATTCGCGGAGGGCACCATCGCGGGACTGTTCGCGCTACCTGTGTCCAGGACCGCCGTGGCGGCGGCGAAACTTGTGGCCCTGTTCGTGTGGACGGCCTGCGTCACAGCCTCCCTCATCGCCGTACTCCTGACAGCCGGACTCCTCGTCGGGTTGGGCCCACCGACCGCGAGCGATGTCGGAGTCGTCGTCGGGCGCATCCCTGTGCTGCTGCTGGCGACCGCGGCGATGACAGTCCCGGCTGCCTGGGTGTCGACGATCACTCGGGGGCTGATGGGTGGGATCGCCACGACGGTCGTGCTCCTGGCGAGCGCTCAGGTGATCGTGTTCAGCGGCGGTGGCGCCTGGTTCCCGCCGTCGGCCCCGGCCCTCTGGGCTCTCGCACCGTCGCCGTCAACCCTCGTCACTCTGCTCTGGTCGCTCCTCTTCCCAGCCGTAGCGATCATCCTGACCGTGGTCTCCTGGCATCGCCTGCAACTGGACCGATGAGGTCAGCTGGCCGCAAGGCGACTCCATGACCGCTTATCCTCCGCCCCACATCCGCGTACCGTGTCGCGGAACAGAAGGATGCATCAGGACCGATGGAGGAGGACGTCATGGGCATCGAGGACAAGTTCGACGCGGCCGGTGACAAGCTCAAGGGCAAGGCCGACGAGGTCATCGGCAAGGCCACCGACGACGAGTCGCGCGTGATCAAGGGCAAGGCGGAGCAGGCGAAAGGAAGCGTCAAGGACACGGTCGCCGACGTGAAAGCCCACGTGAAGGACAGCGCGGACGAGGCGCGCGACCGCGCGGACGACAGGGACGTGCCGTACGACGACGCAGACCGAGGCAACCTGGAGTAGCGGCGTCCGGCGCTACCCACCGCCGCGGAACGCCGTCACTCCCGAGTCCGTGCCGATGAGCAGCAGCCCGAGGGCCGTGCTCGGGCTCGCGAAATGCGGCACGGACTCCCCGACCGGCTGCCGCTGAAGCAGCGCCCCGGTGGAGGCGTCGAACTGGCTGAGCGTGCCGTCCGGGTAATGCGCGGCCCAGACCGTTCCGCCGATGACGATGGGCGGGCCGTTCGCGCCCTCCAGCCGCGGACCCGCCTGATCGCTGCTGAGGTCCACGGTCTGGATGCCGCCGTCGCTGCACGGGACGAACAAGCGGTTCGCCGCCTGGTCGTAGGCGGGGCCACCGTCGGGGTCGCTGCCGCAGATTCCGTTGATGGTCGCGACCACCGACAGGTCGGACTGGCGGAGGACGAAGCCGACATCGGTCTTCCCGACGACGAACACCTGGCCGCCGGGCAGCAGCACGGGGTTCCCGGTGCCGAGGTCGTCGTCGGCGCCCGCGGTCGTGTCCTTGAAGACGGCGAGGGGCTTCAGGTCGCGTGAGAGCTTGACGACGCTCTCCGCGTACTGGACCGTGTCGGGTCCGCCCGACGGCGGGTCGGGGGTCGAGTTGCCGGTCGACACGTAGAGGTTCCCGGCGCCATCCACCGCCGGCGCGCCGCCGCCCTGCCAGATCGCGCCGCCCTGGCCGTCCGGGGCCGCCTCGAAGGAGACGAGGCCGGGTGCGCCGGTCTCATTCACGCCGACGACCCAGCCATGGTACGTGCCGCAGTCGCCGTAGTTTCCGCCGTACGAGACATAGACGCGGCCGTTCGCGACGGCGAGCGACGCGCGCTGAAGCAGGTGGACCGGGTCCTCGCCGCTGGGGAGGGGCGGATCGACCGGCTCGGTGAGCACGACCTGGCCGGTGGCGGGGTCGAATCCCTCCAGCTGGTGATGCATCGCTCCTCCACCGGTGCTCACCTCGCCGACGACGAAGACCGTTCCGCTGACCGGGTCCACGGCGGGCGTGCTGGTGACACCGAGGGGGTCGATGTTCCCGCAGCCGGCGACCGATCCGACGTCGGTCAGCGGCGACCCGAGAGAGGCCGACCAGACGATGGTCCCGGTGCCCGGGTCGAGCGCGACCACGCGGTTCGTCTCGGCGGCCGCGAACACGCGGCCGCCTGCGACCAGAGGCTGCCCGAAGACCGCGCCGCCGAGGTCCGCAGACCAGGCCCGCGTGAGGGATGCGAGCGACGCCCCGGCGACCACGGCCCCTGTGCGCGAGGGGTCGGCATGGTACGAGGACCAGGCCGTGATGCCCGGGACCGCGACGGCGACCGGGGTCGGAGGCGCGGACGGGGTCGGACGGGAAGGCGACGGCGCGGACGGCGCGCTCGGTGCA
>Ga0209677_101414_pt1 | contig 10394 bp, 6 predicted proteins | sample AraplaCvi_mCL_r2_2_FD_184285 | JGI IMG/M metagenome (GOLD analysis project Ga0209677, IMG submission 184285) | Arabidopsis root microbial communities from North Carolina, USA - plate scrape CL_Cvi_mCL_r2 (SPAdes) (version 2) | ecosystem: Host-associated > Plants > Roots > Endosphere | place: USA... | reverse complement strand
GTCGCCGAGTTCCTGATCCCGCGGCTGACACCATCGGCCGAGCACGAAGAGCTCTTCGCCATTCCGACGAACCGGCGGGCGCTGATCGTCGCGGGGCCGGCGATCTCCGTACGTGGCGACCAGCTCGGCTTGCTGCGGCGGAGCGTGGCCTGGACCGATCGCGTCGACCTGTTCGTGCATCCGAAGACCGCTCGGCTCGCCGCGACCGCCCGCGGTCTCGTCCGCGATCTGGAAGGCCAGACCACCGCGACGATCACCGACAGCGATCTCGCGTTCCACGCGCTCCGGCCCTACGAGTCCGGCGACGACATCCGCAACGTCCATTGGCGCACCTCGGCGCGAACCGGCCAGCTGATGGTGCGGCAGTTCCAGGAGACCCGGCGCTCGCAGCTGCTGCTGCTGCAGAGCACGGAGTCCGCCCACTATGCCGGCGAGGACGAGTTCGAATTGGGCGTCTCTGTCATGGCGTCGATCGGCGTGCAGGTCATCCGCGAGCAGACCGATATCGACGTGGCCTGGGACGGAGGCACCCCTCGCACCCGCACCCCCACCGCACTTCTCGACGACTGCTGCCGGATCGAGCCCAGTAAGACGATCCATCCCACGCTCCGGGAGTTCGCACGCAGTGCCGGCCGCCGTATCGGGACGCCGAGCCTGGTGATCCTGGTCGTCGGCTCGCTGGCCGAGCTCGGTGCGATCCGGTCCGTCTCCACGCTGTACGGGCCGGATACGACGACGCTCGCCGTGCGGGTGGAGGACGGCGCCGATCCCCGTCTGGCGAAGGTGGGCGACGTCATGGTCATGACCGTCGGCCGGCTGGGCGACATCGCCGGGCTCCTGGATCGGGTGGGCCGATGAGCGCGGAGGCGCGGAAGATCCCGCAGATGCCTGGCGTCCTGCCGGCGTCGTCCTGGGGCGATCTCGTCGTCATCGCGGTGCTCTGCCTCCTGGCCGTTTCCGGATTCGAGCCGGCGTTCGGGCAGTACTGGTTTCTGGTCGCCGCGGTCGGCGGGCTGCTGATCGGAGGCGGTGTCGCCGTCATCGGCGCCGTTCGCCGGTGGAGCGTGCTGCAGACCGTGGCCGTCGCCATCGCCGCGTACTTCCTTCTGGGAACGCCATTGGCCGTTCCTGCTCAAGGGATCGGCGTCGTCCTGCCGTCGGCCGACAGCCTGACCTCGTTGGTTGTCGGTGCGGTCTTCGGGTGGTCGGACGCGATCACCCTGCGCGCGCCGGTCCAGCAGCCTCCGTACGTCGGGGTGGTCCCCTTCGTCGCGTCGTGGGTCGTCGCCCTCGTCACGATCTCTTTGGCTCTGCGCTGGCTTCCTCGGCGCCCCCGCACAGCCCTGCGAGCCGGCGCGCTGCTCGCCGGGCCGCTCGCGCTGTTCCTCGCTGCGATCCTGATCGGGACCGAGGACGCGTTCTTCGCCGGAGTCCGCGGGGTGGCGTTCGCTGCGATCGCGCTGCTCTGGCTGGGGTGGCGGCGACGCGGCCGCGCCGGCGAGGGAGTGGCGGCGGTCGACCCGAGCGCCCGGCGACGCAAGGTCGTCGCCTCGGCCGCGATCGTCCTCAGCGCGGTGGCCGTCGGCGCTGTGCTGGGTGGCATCATGACGCCGGCGGCCGCCTCGCGCTACGTTCTGCGGCAGGAGGTCACGCCACCGTTCCAGCCCCTCGAATACCCCAGCCCGCTGGCCGGATTCCGTACCTATACGAAGAAGCTCGAGAAGACGGACCTGTTCTCGGTGACCGGGCTGCAGGACGGACAACTCATCCGGCTGGCGACCATGGACAGCTACGACGGCGTCGTCTGGAACGTCACCGGACCGCGCGACCAGACCGCGGGATCGGGGAGCTTCGAGCTGCTGGGCCAGCACATCCCCGCACCCTACATCTTCACTCCGGGCGCCCATTCGACCGTCCGGGTGAGCATCGACGGCTACGACGACGTCTGGCTGCCTGCGCCCGGGTACGTCGACCGGCTCGCCTTCACCGCCCACGACGGTGCCGACCCGACCACGATGGTGCGCGTGAACGCGATGACGGGCACATCCGCTGTGACCACCGGTGTCCGGCGAGGCCTCAGTTACGCGCTCGACGTGACGTCGCAGAGGATCCCCAGCGAGAAGGCTCTGCAGAAGGTCCCGCCCGCGCGCATCCAGATGCCGCCGGTGACGAACATCCCGGATGTGGTGGCCGCGAAGGCGCAGGAGTACGCGGGCTCCGCGACCACCGCGATCCAGAAGCTGCGTAACATCGAACGTTCGCTCAAGACGCTCGGCTACCTCAGCCACGGCCGCGCCTCCGATCCGGTGCCCTCCCGTGCCGGCGAGGGCGCCGACCGGATGGCCGAACTCTTCTCCCGGAGGCCGATGGTGGGCGACGAGGAGCAGTACGCGTCGGCGTTCGCCCTGATGGCGCGACACCTCGGCTACCCGAGCCGTGTGGTGATGGGATTCAAGCCCAAGGTGACCGGCGGCCAGACCACGGTCGTCGGTGGCGACGTCACCGCGTGGGCTGAGGTGGCGTTCGACGGGGTCGGCTGGGTGCCGTTCTTCCCCACGCCCACCAAGACCGACGCTCCCCAGGACCAGACGACCAAGCCGAAACTGGAGCCGCAGCCGCAGGTGCGGCAGCCGCCGAACTCGAATTCGCAGTCGGATGCGCTGCTCACCCCGGTGAAGACCAAGAACGACGATCCCACCGACAAGAAGCAGTTCTCGTTGCCTGGATGGGTGTACCTGCTCGGCTGGGTGATCGGCGTGCCCGTTCTGCTGTATGTCATCCCGCTCGCGGTGGTGGCCTGGCTCAAACGCCGCCGCCGTCGACGGCGGAAGACCGCCGGGCCTCCGGATCGCCGGGCAGCGGGTGCGTGGAGCGAGCTCGTCGATCGCCTCGCAGAGCTCGGGTTCCACACGCCTGCCCGGTCGACCCGCCGGCAGGCGGCGACGGAGGTCGAGCGGCAGATCCGAGCGCAGGGCCTCGACTGTCCGCCGGGCCAGGTGGACGGGGTCGCGCGCCTCGTCGACGCGGCCGTGTTCTCCGGGTCCGCAGTCGCCGACGAGCAGGTCGCCGAAGCGTGGGAGCACTCGGATTCGATCGTCGGCGAGGTCGCCTCGCGTGCGGGCCGGTTGCGACGCCGGCTCGCCGCGTTCCGGTTCCACCGGGGCACGCGGGAGCCGTCGCGGCGAGTGGCCGCGAAACGCTCCGCACCCGATCCCGTTCCCGTGGTTTCGGGCGCCAACCTATAGTTGAGCCGTGGACAAGCCAGGTTTCATCGTCCCGCCGCCCGGGCTGATCCCTGCGGCGCCCGAGACCGTGCCGGACACCCGTCGGACGGCCCCACCGCGGCCGAGCCTTCCCGTCTTCGTGCCGACAACTCCAGGGCAGGCGGCACCGGCTCCGGCGTCGCCGGCTCCGGTGACGGCCGCACCGGCCCCGGTGACGGCCGAGACTCCCGTCGTCGACGTGCCCGCCGACAGCGGCGCGTCCCCTGAGGTGGGAAGGTGGCGGCTGATCCTCGCGGACGGTTCGCAGTTGACGGTGCCGCCGAGCATCGTTCTGGGCCGCAAACCTCAGGCGACCGGTGAGTGGCAGGCTGCCGAAGAGCTGCCCCTCGACGATCCCGAGCGGTCCGTGTCGAAGACGCACGCCGTGCTCTTCGTCGACGGCGCCGACCTCGTCGTCGTCGACCTGCATTCCACGAACGGCGTGGTCGTCGTTACCGACGACGGCACTGTGTCGACGGTCGCCGCCGGCGATCGCCATCGCATCGAGGCGAGCGCGACCATCGAACTCGGGCGCTTCAGCCTTCGCGCGGAACGGGACTGAACCCCGGGCGCCGGTCCACAAGAAATTGTCGGCATTTGGCGTCATGATCCGGCCCGGAAGCCATCTCTTAGACGTGATGACTTCGGTGGACTATCTTGCGGCGCGACGTCGGGCGCATCGTGAGGCATTGGTGGTTGCGTCGACGATGGCCAGTGTGCGTCGCCGTCCGACGGAGGACGATGTGGAGCGGTGGGTCGCGGCGTTCACCGCGCATCTGGCGGCGATGACCTCTGAGGGCTCGTCCGTGACGGTGCGCCGGCGGCGGCATCGCCCGGTCCCCGCCTGGGCGACGCGACCGTGATCGGGCACGGGGAAAACCCCATCGTGAGCTTGGCGAGAATGGCCGCAGCTTTCCCTATATATTCTGGGTGCGGATGATTCTGTGAGCCGATGGTGGGGGCTTAGGGGCTTATGAGCACGGACGGACGTAGCGACGGGCGGGGATTTCAGGCTCCGCCGCCGGGGTGGTACACCGATGCGCGGGATCCTTCACTGCTGCGTTGGTGGGATGGTGCGACCTGGACCGGACACACGTATCCCGCAGCAGGGAAGCCGGCCGCGCCACCACAGGGCGGCACCGCACCGCAGTCTGTCCCGCAGCAGCCCGTGAGCCCCGCACGGGCCAGGCGGCGGACCGGTCTCTGGCTGGCCATCGCAGCCGGCGTGGTCGTAGTCGTGCTCGTGGCCGTGGGAGCCATCCAGCTCGGAGGTGCTATCGCCAGCGGCACCGGCGGGGGCGCGGACTTGGCTCAGCTGCCTGCCGCACCGGCTGCAGGCTCGCCGTATGCATACACGAAGACGTTGGATGACGTCCCGGCCGATCGCACGTTCACCCTGCCGATGCATTTCAACTTCCGGGAGAAGATCGCCCAGCTCACCCGTGCGGAGAGAGGAAAGAGCTCCGCCGCGGACCCGTTCACCGCAATCGGCGTGTACACGAACCCGGGACTCACAGTCCCCGCGGACGTCAGCATCGAACAGTTCGAGAACTCCGACGAGGTGGTGATCCGCCCGGTCGAGCAGGAATCGGCCACCCAACTCACGGGAAGGGATTCACTGGACGAGGGGCCGCAGGTCCGGATCAGCGACGGCAAGGGGTGGCGGCTGCACCACGACTACTACATCGTCCGCCACGTCTCCTCCTCAGGAAGCCCGCTCACGAAGCCGATCGTCACCCACTTCACGGTGGCCGGCCAACTGCCGCAGCCGGCGGTGAATACCACCGTCGGGCCGGACGGCAAGATCAGGTTGCGGTGGAAACCTGTGGCAGGCGCCACGAACTACTTGATCGTCACCGAGTCGGCCTCCGATGACCCTTCGGAAGGCGGACGGCTCGAGTTGCTCGGTCGAACCCCGAAGACGTCGTGGACGAACGACGTCGAGTACAAGGACCAGGCGTCGGTCTATCAGCAGAACGTCGGTTTCCAGGCCGCGAGCACCGTGGTGGACGACACCAAGAGCGGCTTCGGCGTCGACGAGCACGCCCACGCATACCAATTCGGGGTCATCGCCACCGACGGGACCAGATTCTCGGGCTGGCGCAGTTACGACACTCGAGGCCTTCTCGGGAACGTGCCTTACCAGTTCGCCAGCGAAGCGGCTGCCAAGGTGTTTCCCGCGCAGAACCAGGCGAGGTCGATCGATGAACTCCCCACCGTCTTTCCGTACGCCTCGGTGGATGGAGTCACCCGCCAGACCGCTCCGCAGATCGTCCTGGACAGCATTCGCCTGGACCCGAGTGACACCTGGGACCACTACTTCTACGACTTCCAGCTCAAGGGCCAAGGCACCGACCTGATCCAGCCCTTCGCCGTCGTCTACAACGGCGACCTGGCGGCGTTCAGCCAGGCTGCGGCCGCCTACAACGCGCAGATGCTGCGAACTCTGCCTCCGGCCGGGACAGCGACCTTCAACTACGACATCGACGCTGTCGTCGGCTCCGCCTACGACCTCGAGCACCCGTCGACAGTCGCCCCGGCCACCGACCTCCCGCTCTACGCGACCAACCCGCTTACCAAGTTCATCGCTGCGAACCTGATCGCGCACAAGACCGTCATCAATGTCGGTGCGTTCATCGACAAGCCCGGCGCACCCTCCATCGACAACGCCATCTGGGAGGCCGTCTATCAGAACCCGTACGTCGTCGGCTACGAAGGCTGGTCGTATGTTTCTGGAAGCGTGTTCCAGGTCCAGTACGCCTACGACGCCGCCAAGACCAAGACACTGCAAGACCAGCTGCGAACCAAGATCCAGCAGGTGGCCTCGAGCGTCGCGAACGAACCCGACACGGCAAAAGTCACGGATCTGAACAATTGGCTGGTCGACAACGCCGGCTACGACGAACCCGCGTTCGACGCCCTCAAGAGCAGCGGAAAGGTCAGCGCCGACTTCCAGTACTCACAAGACGCGACAGGAGTCCTCCTCGACGGCAAGGGCGTCTGCTCCAGCTATGCGCGAGCCTTCGAGGCCCTGGCGCAGCAGGCCGGAATCCAGACCGTTGTCGTCACCGGAACGGTCACGGCGAACGGCATCGGCCACGCCTGGAACAAGGTCAAACTCGGGGGCGCCTGGAAGGACGTCGATGTCACGTGGGACGACACCCCTCAGGGCAACGCATACCTGATGATCCCTGACTCCGGTTTCACGGGCCAAGCCGCCCGAACCGAAGACAACTACTGGATCGACAGCGCCCTCATCCCCACCTACGCCGCGCAATGAAGCTGGCTGCTAAGAACCGACATCATGGTTACTTTTCAGTTACTTTTTTGACATTCGAATGTCTATGACGCATAGACTCGATTCATGATCGTCCACACGCCGGTAACGCTGCACCGCAGCACCAACCGGAGCGACCCCCACGAGATCGTGCGTCAACTCAACGAGGCGCTCGGGTCGACGTTGGTCGCGGCACTGGCGGGGGCGAAGAACCGGAAGCAGCCGTACGACTGGGCGCGCCCTGACGGTCCGGAACCACGGGACGCAGCTTGGAACCGCCTGCAGTTCGCGCACCAGATCTGGATCGCTCTGGAGGCCGAGGAGGGTCGCGACGTAGCACGACGCTGGTTCATCGGTGGAAACCCGCTGCTCGGCGAGAGGACGCCGGTGATGGCGATCCGGGAGGACCATCACGCCGAAGTGAGGCGCGCAGCGCAGGCGTTCATCGACGACGACGTTGACGAGTGAGTCTGACAGACGGCCGCAGTTGCACGAGAACCGGGCTGCGGCTGATCCGGGTCGACGACGCGGAAGGTTTTCATCTCGCGAAGCGCACGTATGCGCAGCCGTCGGCACCCTGGCGATCCGCGGACGTGCATCGACAGGAGTGGGGCCGCTTCGACACGCTCGGGCGAACCTATTACCTGGCGGGGACCGCGGAGTGCGCCTACGCCGAAGTGCTCGCTCCGCTCCGCCGCGGCAACGGCACTGATGACCCGCTGGCACCCGTCGCTGCCGCCCTCGGCCTCAGCCTTGAGGAGACCGTAGAAGCCATCGCGGACGAGTGGGATGAGTCTGACTTCCGCGGAGTGGGAGCCCTGCCGCCGACGTGGTTTCACCTCCGCCGGATGTATCGGACTCGCATCGTCGACGGCGGGTGGCTCGTCGACGTGGAGCACCCCGATACGATCGCGGCACTGCAAGGGCCGGCGGATGGCCAAGTGGCGCGCTTCCTGGCGAACCAAGGCATCCCGATGCTCACCACGGCAGTGTTGCGGAGCGAGAACCGCCTTGTGACCACGATGCTCGCGGAACTGATGCGTGACGCCGAGCTGGATGACGGGACGAACCCCCGCGGTGTCCACTTCGGCAGCAAGCACGGCGGAGCCTGGTGCCGTGCTGTGTGGCTGCCATACCACGAGGCCAGTCCTCCCGGTGTTGAGATCGCGGCTGCCGACGACATCGATTCCAACGACCCGGCAATGCGTGCAGTGGCGAGACGTCTCGGCCTGGTGTTAGGGCGGTCTTAGCGGTCAGCGGACGGGCGGCCCATCTGCGAGTACATCGCATGTTCGGTTGCCAGGTATGGCCGGCCGAACGAGGGAGCTATTCGGCTAGGACTTCGGCGCCGCTTTTCGGTACGAGGGCGAGCATCGCCCGGGCGGCGCTGTCGAACGGTGCGATGCTTCCTGCTGCGCGGCAGAGCACGTGTGCCCCTTCGAGCAGGTTGATGAGGAGACTCGCCAGGTCGGCGGCTTGTGCGGGGGAGAGGCCCCTAGGGCGAGGCTCTCGGCGAGTCGGCTTGTCCAGGACGAGAACGCCGAGGCGGCGACTTCTCGGAGTCCGGAGTCAGCGTCGGCCGGCTCCACGGTGACAGCGGCGACCGCACATCGGCCCGCAGCGCTGGAGTGGCGGCGACCACTCGTCTCTTCGACGGCGAGGTCGTACGAGCTGCGAGCGTCGACCTGAGCTCGCCCTACTACGGCGAATGAACGGTGAAACCGGATCAGGCGGGAGCTGAGCTCCCGGTTCAGGTGCCTGGAACCGTCCCGTCGGCGAAGCGACGGGGAGGGGCGGCGTACTCGTCGCGCTTGCTGGTGCCCACACCGATCCGCGACATGGCAGCGACCAGGCCGGTCGCGCCGCTGACGCCGTCGACCACCGGCACGCCCACTCGTTCGGACAGGCTGTGGCACAGATCGGCCATCCCTGCGCATCCCAGGACGATGGTGTCGGCTCCGTCGCGCACTTCGCGGAGGCAGATGCCGACCAGCGTCTCGTAGTCCTCGGAGGAGGTGCTCTCCAGGGCCAGGACCGGGATGCCGGATGCGGTCAGTGACGCGCACGCATCCGTCATCCCGTATCGCGAGAGCAGATCGCGCGCTCGCCCGAGTGTGCGGCTGAGGGTGGTGACCACAGCGAACGTACGACCCGAGATCGAAGCCAGGTGCATCGCGGCTTCGGCGATCCCGACGACCGGTACATCGACCAGCTCTCGTGCAGCATCCAAGCCCGGATCGCCGAAGCATGCGATCACGTAGCCATCGCTTCCGCCGGAGCTCAGGTCCTCCTCGATGAGACGGAGGACGGCGGCGGCGGCGAACACCTCGTCGACGTGGCTCTCGATTGCGGCCGGCCCCTCCGTGGGACAGACTGCGGAGATCTCCACACCGGGCCCGGCCGCCTCCCGGGCGGCGGCCGCGATCTTCGCGGTCATCGCCCGGGAGGTGTTCGGGTTGATCAGGGTGATTCTCACGGACGTCCCGCGGCCTGGACGGGGATCTCCTGGGAGACGGCGGACGGTTCGGACGTGGTTGTCGCCAGCGCGCCGCCGAGCGTGCCGTCGGAGACGCCGTCGCTGTCGTCGTCGAAGGTCGGGACCATCGGATTCGCGCGTTCGAAGAGCGCGAACAGCAGGAATCCGAGGCCGCAGCCGATGAACCACGTGAAGTTGCTGATCCAGGTGATGTTGAAGAGCCCGAGCGCGGCCAGGCTGCTCGGCAGCACCGCGATCAGGATGTTGGGGATGCCCGCGATCAGGATCGCCTTGACGGCGTTCGGGTTGTAACCGTTCCTGTACCAATAGGGACCCGCGGTGTCCAGCGTGAACATGGCGTCGGTCTTGATGCGTTGACGCGCTGCGATGTAGTAGCCCGCGATCAGGATGCCGAACAGCGGTCCGATCAGCGCCCCCAGCACTCCGAGGGTGTACTGGATCGCGGTGTCGTTCGAGTACCAGTTCCACGGCGTCAGGAGCACCGAACCGACTGCAGCGATCATGCCGCCCATCCGCCACGAGATCTTTCGCGGCGCCACGTTCGAGAAGTCGAATGCCGGCGAGATGAAGTTCGCGACGATGTTGATGCCGACCGTCGCCGTCACGAAGGTCAGCCCGCCGAGCAGGACAGCGAAGACGGAGTCGATGTGCTGAACCGTGGCGATCGGATCGGTGATGAGCTTGCCGAAGACCGGAACAGTCGCCGAAGCGGTGATCACCGTGAGGATGGAGAAGAACAGGAAGTTGATCGGCAGGCCCAGGAGATTCCCTCGTTTGACCGCCTTGAAGGACTTGCCGTAGCGCGCGAAGTCGCCGAAGTTGAGCATCGGTCCGGAGAAGTAGGACACGACGATCGCGATCGCTGTGATCATCACGGGGATGGAAGCCCAGAAGTCCAGCGGCTTACCGACCGACAGGTTGAGGCTGATGTTCTGCCATCCGGCCTTCGAGACGAGGTAGACCGCCAGCGCGATCATCACGACGTACACGGCAGGCCCGCTGAAATCGATGAACCGGCGGATGACCTCCATGCCGCGCCAGAAGAGCGCAGCTTGCGCCAGCCAGAGGATCGCGTACGAGATCCAGCCCAGGGCCCACAGGCCGAGGAAACTCTGGTGCAGGAGCTCGGCGCTTCCCGGGATGAACTTGAGGAACACGATGTTGAGCGATTCCGCCGCCAGGAACGTTTGCACCCCGTACCAGGCGATCGCGATGACGCCGCGGATGATCGCCGGGATGTTGGCGCCGCGAATGCCGAAGATCGCCCGGTTGACCACCGGGAACGGAACGCCGGTCTTCTGGCTGGGCTTTGCGACGAGGTTGGCGAACACCTGCACGATGATGATGCCGATGATCA
>Ga0209677_101413_pt1 | contig 10399 bp, 9 predicted proteins | sample AraplaCvi_mCL_r2_2_FD_184285 | JGI IMG/M metagenome (GOLD analysis project Ga0209677, IMG submission 184285) | Arabidopsis root microbial communities from North Carolina, USA - plate scrape CL_Cvi_mCL_r2 (SPAdes) (version 2) | ecosystem: Host-associated > Plants > Roots > Endosphere | place: USA... | reverse complement strand
GGTGCCGCGCTCGCGCAACATCGAGACTGCGCTCGACCTTAACGGCAGCAAGGTCTGCGTGCAGGACGCCACCACCAATTTGCTCAACCTCGCCGACTACTTCCGCGCCAACAACATGAAATACGAAGAGGTGAAGCTCGCCAAGCTCGACGACGTCGTGAAGGCCTATGACAGCGGCAAATGCGACACTTTCACCGCCGACGTTTCACAGCTCTATGCATTGCGGCTGAACCTGTCGAAGCCCACTGATCACGACATCCTCGCTGACGTCATTTCCAAGGAGCCGCTCGCGCCCGTGGTGCGCCAGCGCGACGATGACTGGATGATGATCGTGAAATGGACGCTCTATGCGATGATCAATGCCGAGGAGCTCGGCGTCACATCCAAGAACATCGACGAAGCCCTGAAGTCGAAGAAGCCGGACGTGATGCGGCTGGTCGGCAATGACGGCAGCTATGGCGAGGATCTCGGCCTGACCAAGGACTGGGCCGTGCGCATCATCCGCCATGTCGGCAATTACGGCGAGGTCTATGAGCGCAATATCGGCGAGCAATCCAAGCTGAAGATTCCGCGCGGCATGAACCAGCTCTGGAACGCCGGCGGCATCCAATACGCCCCACCGATCCGGTAAGAAGCGTTATCCAGGCAGTCTCTCAAAACGAAGACCCCGGCAGGGGCCTGCCGGGGTGGTTTCGCGCCGTCACCAATTACTTCTGCGGCGCGGTCGTCGACCACAGCACCGTGGTGGCGTCTTTCTCGTAGGCCATCCCCTTGGGATAGCTGATCAGCTCCATCTGCAGGCCCCAGGGCGCGGAGAAATACAGGATCGACTGGCCCGCGGCCGGCCCTTCGGTGACCGGGATCGGTCCCTGCATCGTCTTGACGCCCTTCGATTTCAGGTAGGCCGCCGCCTTGTCGATGTCGTCGACATAGAGCGCGATGTGATGGCCGCCGATATCGCTGTTCTTCGGCAGCGCTGTTGCCTGCTCCGGCGCCTCGTACTGGAACAGCTCGATGTTCGAGCCGTAGCCGCAACGGACCATGCTGATCTCATCGATCCTGGCGCGCGGATGCACGTTGACGACGTCCTGCATGAACGTGCCCTTGTCGTCCGCGAACGGCCCGAACGACATCGCATGCTGGCAGCCGATCACGTCGGTGAAGAAGGCGGTGGCTGCCTTCACGTCCGGCACGGTGATGCCGGTGTGGTCGTGCCCGCGCAGCCCGGGGATGGAATCCGCAGATGCGAGCGTGGTGGAAAGAGTGAGTGCGAGTAGTCCGAGACCTGTGCTGGATGACTTCATCGTTTGCTCCTACCCCTCAAGCCTTCAGCCCGACGCCAGTTGCCGCTCAACCGCCTTGTGATCCTGCGCAAGCCCCGCGGCGAGGCCCTTGGCCATCTCGCCGACGTAGATGTCTTCTTCGCCCGCCTCGTAGCCGTCGAGCATTTCGCGCGCGGCGTCCGCCGTCGTCATCTTCGGGATCGAAAGCACGGCGGTCATCCGCGTGTCGATCGCACCGGGCATCACGGCAACGACGCGCACGCCTTTCGGGCCGAGATCGGCGCGCAGGCCCTGCGTCAGGCTGAGTGCCGCCGCCTTGGAGGCGCAATACGAGCCCATGAAGGGCAGGTTGACGCGGGCGAGGATCGTGAGCAGGTTCAGCACCGCACCTTTGTTCCTGATCAGCGCCGGTGCAAAGGCCCGCGTCACGCGCAGCGGCGCCAGATAGTTGACCTCGATCTCTTCCTTCGCAATCGACAGATCGTCCGCCAGCAGGAACGCGGTGTTGTGGTTGACGCCGGCATTGTTGATCAGCAGCGTGACGTCACCTGCAAGGGCGGCCGCCTTGGCCACGCCGTCGTCGCTGGTAACGTCCATCTTGACCGGGATGATGCGGTCGGTGGCCGCAAGGGCCGAGACATCGCGCGCGCCGGCATAGATCCTGGCGGCGCCGCGCGCGAGCAGCTCGGCGATGAGCGCCGTCGCAATCGCGCCAGTGGCGCCGGTGATGAAGACGACGGAGTCCTTGATGCCAGTGGTCATGCGGCTGATCCCTGCTGCTGAGGACGTGGATGTGGGTCATCATCGTCGAGCCAGCCCGGCTCGACATCGGGCAACGGAATGGCGGCCAGCAATCGGCGCGTATAGGCAGCTTGCGGCTGGGAGAAGATGCGCGCCACCGGCCCCTGCTCGACCACCGCGCCGCCTTGCAGGATCGCGACCTCGTCGCAGAGCACACGGACGACCGACAGATCATGGCTGATGAATACCAGCGTGAGCTCGAGCCTGGCGCGCAGCTCCTTCAACAGCAGCAGGATGTGCGCCTGGGTCGAAACGTCGAGGCCGGAGACGATCTCGTCGGCAACGATGAAGTCGGGCTCGAGCGCGAGCGCCCGCGCGATGCCGGCGCGCTGGCGCTGGCCGCCGGACAATTCATGGGGGTAGCGATCGATGAACGCGGTCGGCAGGCCGACCAGATCGAGCAGATCAGCGGCTCGGTCGCGGCGGTCGCGCCGGCTCCTCAAGCGGCCGTAGACCTGAAGTTGGCGCGTCAGCGTGACCGCGAGCGGCAGCCGCGGATTGAGCGAGGATTGCGGGTCCTGGAAGATCATCTGGATCCGCGCGCGCCAGGGGCGCAGCTCAGCCTCGCCGAGATGGCTGATCTCGACACCGTCGAACTGGATGCCGCCGGCGGTCGGCTCCAGCAGCCGCACCAACAGCCGGCCGAGCGTGGTCTTGCCTGAACCGGATTCCCCGACCAGCCCGAGCACGGCGCCACGCCCGACGGCAAGATCGACGCCCTTGATTACCTCGCGCATCGCGCGCCTGCCGAACGGCGAACGACCACGCTCCGGATAGGCGAAGCCGAGCTGGCTGGTGCGCAGCAGAATCTCGCTCATGCCGGCCTCGCCGCGACTTGCCGGTCGAGCCGGTGCGCCTCGGCCCACAGGCTCTCGATCAGCGCCGGCGGCACGGGTTTGAGCGCCTCCGCCGGCCGGTCGGCGCGCGGCGTCGCCGCCAGCAGCGCGCGCGTGTAGGCGTGATGTGGCTTGGCTAGCACGTCGGCAGTGAGGCCCTCCTCCAGCACGCGGCCGGCATGCAGCACGCTCATGCTGCGACAGATTTTTGCGACCACACCGAGATCATGCGTGACGAACAGGATCGCTGCGCCATGCTGCTTGCGCAGCCGCTCGACCAGCTGGAGCACCTGGCGCTGGACGGTGACGTCGAGCGCCGTGGTCGGCTCGTCGGCGATGACGAGCGCAGGATCGCAGGCGAACGCCATTGCGATCAGCACGCGCTGGCGCATGCCGCCGGACAGCTCGTGCGGATAGAGCGCCAGCACACGGTCCGGCTCGCGGATCGCGACCTCGACCAACAGCTCGGCAGCACGGTCCATTGCAGCGCGCTTCGACAGTTGCAGATGATGCTGCAGGATGGCCGTGACTTGCTTGCCGATGCGCCTGACCGGATTGAGCGCGGTCATCGGGTCCTGCGGGATCAGTGCGATGCGGCGGCCCAGCAGGCCGCGTCGCTCCCGTTCCGGCATCGCCAGCAGATCGCGGCCCTCGAAGCAGATGCTGCCGGCGCTGATCCTGGCCCTCGCCGGCAACAGGCCGAAGATCGCACGCCCGACCATCGACTTGCCGGCGCCGGATTCGCCGACCAGCCCCCTCACCTCGCCGGCCTCAATGCACAGGTTGACGCCGCGCAGCACGTTGGCCGCGCCGATCGCGACATGGAGGTTCTCGATTCTGAGCGCGGCGCTCATCGGCGCTGCACCGGATCGAGCGCGGCGCGCAAGCCGTCGCCGAGCAGGTTGAAGCCGATCACGCTGGTGATGACGCAGATAATCGGCAGCGCAGTGATCCACGGCGCCTGGTAGACGAGCTGCCGTCCTTCCGTGATCATGCCGCCCCAGCTCGGCGTGTCACCGGCCACCGAGATGCCGACGAAGGACAGGATGACCTCGACGAGGATCGCAATGCCCATCTCGACCGAGAGCAGCGTGACAATGAGCGGAACGAGATTGGGCAGGATTTCGAGCCGCAGCGTCTGCATACGGGAGAGGCCGAGCACGCGCGCGGCGGATGCGTAATCGCGGCCGAGCTGTGCCATGGTCTCGGCGCGGACGGTGCGCGCAAAGCGCGTCCAATCGACCACGACGATGGCCGCGATCACCGAAGTGAGGCCGGCGCCGATCACCGCAGCCAGCACGATCGACAGCAGCACCGGCGGAAACGCCATCCAGACGTCGATCAGCCGCGACACGAGCTGATCGATCCAGCCACTGAGCGCGCCGGCGATGAGGCCGAGCGCGATCCCGATCATGGCCGCCAGCAGCGCCGCGATGAGCGCGACCGCGAGCGCGGTGCGGGCGGAGAACATCAGCCGCGACAGCACGCAGCGGCCGAGACTGTCGGTTCCCAGCGGAAACGCAACATCGCCGCCCTGCATGAAGGCGGGCGGCAGTTGCGCCGACAACAGATCCTGCTCGACCGGATCATGCGGCGCGAGCCACGGCGCAAGCAGCGCGACCAAAACCAGCAGCATGACGATCGCAGTCCCGAGCCACAGCCGGGCGCCGCCGCGCGCGAGCGCGGCGCGCCAGCGCGATGGCGGAGCACTCGAGGCCGACAGAGCAAGCTCAGCCATGGTGCAGCCTCGGATCGAGCAGCGCGACCAGACCATCGACGACGAGATTGAGCGCGATGAACAGCAATGCGAAGGTCAGGATCAGCCCTTGGATCAACGGAAAGTCGCGATTGATCACCGCGTCAATCGCCATGTTACCGATGCCCTCATAGGAGAAGATGCGCTCGACCAGCACGGTGCCGCCGAGCAGCAGCGTGATCTGCACGCCGGAGAGCGCCACGGTCGGGATCAAGGCGTTCGGAAACACCTCGCGCGTCAGGATCGTCGCGCGCGAGAAGCCGCGGGTGCGCGCGATCTGCGCATAGTCCTGGTCCTCCGCTTCCGCAAGCTGCGCCTTCAACAGCCGCGCAACGAGCGCCGCGAACGGCAGCGCGAGGGCCAGCGCCGGCAGCAGCATGTGGCGCAGGAGATCGGCCGCGACGTCGAGGCGGAAGGTCGCGAGGCTTTCCAGCAAATCAAAATGCGTGGCGAAGGTGACGTCGCGCTGCGGATCAATGCGCCCCGAGATCGGCAGCCACGGCAGCAGCACGCCGAGCACGAGCAGCAGGATCAGGGCCCAGAGGAAATCGGGAATCGCCAGGAAGAAGCCGATGGCGGCGTCGACCAGCCATTCGGCACGGCGGCCGCGGACGTAAACGCCGGCGAGCGCAATGAGAACGCCGAGCGCAAGCGCGATCAGCACGGCAAGCAGCGCCAGCTCCAGGGTCGCCGGCAACCGCGCAGTGACCAATTCGAGCACACGCTGATGCAGGCTGATCGAGCGGCCGAAATCACCCAACAGCATCTGACCGGACCAGGTGACGAATTGGCTCAAGAGCGGCTGGTCGAGGCCATAAAGCGCGCGCAACCGCGTTATGTCATCAGCCGATGCGCCTGGCGGGATCATCATCGCGATCGGATCGCCCGGCACGACGCGTAGCAGCACGAACACGATGATTCCGACGCCGACCAAGGTCGGCGGGATGAGGACGAGGCGCCTGAGGAAACCGCTCCACCGCATCTCGGCGCCTCGCGCAGGTTCAGGCCGGAGTGATCAGCTGCGGCAGGATCATGCCGTTCGCCTGCGGCGGCACCTTGACCGTCTTCTTATGCAGGATCGGCTGGACGTATTGCAGCAGCGGGATCACCTCGCCCTCGTCGGCGATGTATTTGTCGACCGCCTTCCAGCCGGCGATGCGCTTGGCCTCATCCTTCTCGCCCCACAAGGGACCGATGCGCTCGACGAGATCCTTGCCTTTCCAGGCCGAATGCGGCGACGGAGCGAACATCGCAAAGCCGGTCGACGTCGTGGGATCGCCGATCGCGTTGCCCCAATTGTAGAACGCGGCCGGCGCCAGCGCGTGGCGCGCCCGCAGCTCGTAATGCTGAGCGATCTCGTAGACCTCGATATTGGCCTCGATGCCGACCTTGCGCCACATGCCGGCTATGGCCTGGATCATCTCGTAATCCTTCGGCTTGAAGCCGCGCGTGGTCTGGATCGTGAATTTGACCGGCTTTTGCGGCGAGTAGCCGCTTTTCGCCAACAGGCTCTTGGCGAGCTCCGGATCGTAGGCAACCTTGATCGCGGGATCGAAGGCGACGTACCCCGGCGCTTCCAAGGTGGCGATCGGCACGCCATAGCCATGCAGCAGCCGGTCGACGATCGCCTTCTTGTCGATCGCATGATTGGCGGCGAGCCGGACATTGCGGTCGAGCATCGGATCGATGTCGGTCAGGAAGATCATGCCGATGTCAGAGACCGGCTTGGTCTGCCCGACCAGCCCGGGCTTGTTCTTCAGCCGGTCGAATTCCTCATAGGGGATTTCGAAGGTGAGGTCGGAGCCGCCGGATTCAATCTCGGCGACGCGGCTGGTCGGATCGGTGACGAACTTGAACACCACGGTCTCGAACGCCGGCTTCGGCCCCCAGTAACCAGGATGCGATTTGAGGCGCAGAAACGCGTTGCGTTCGAAGGCGTCGACCTTGTAGGGGCCGGAGCCGATCGGCGCCTTCTCGAAGCCCTCGGCACCGACCTTCTCGTAATAGGCCTTCGGCAGCACATAGCCGGTCAGGAACGCCATCCATTTGAACAGCACCGGCTCGAACTCGACCACATCGGCGGTGATGGTGTGGCCGTCGATCTTGTAGTTGTTGATCTTGGACCAGACGAACTGGATCGGGTTGCCGCCCTTCGGATCGGCGGCGCGCGTCAGCGACCACACGACATCCTCCGGCGTCACCGGCGAGCCGTCATGCCAGGTCGCGCCCTGGCGCAGCTCCATCGTCACCTTGCTGCGATCCTCGTTCCAGCCCCATTTGGTGAGCAGGCCCGGCTTGAAGGAGAGATCGGCGGCCTGGCCGATATAGGGATCGAAGATCGCCTGGTAGATCGACTGGATGGTCGGATTGACCGCCGAGGCGCCGACAGTCGGATCGAACGACGGCAGGTTGACATTGTAGGCGATGGTCAGCGTGCTCGCGGCGGCCTGCGCGGCACGCGACGGCACACCGAGCGGCAGCGCGGCGAGGCCGGCGAACTGCAGCAGCGTGCGGCGGGAGACGGAATGGAAACGCATAGCGATGCAACCCCCACAGATGAGAATGGCGCCCGGCATGCCGGACGCCATCATTGATAAGGCGATTATGTCGGTGCGCTGTCGGACCAGCGGGCCATCAGCGTGTTCGATGGCAGGGACTCGTCGACCAGCTTCTTCGCGGTCTCGATGCCTGCCGCCGGCAGCGTCGCCGGATCGAGCAGCCCGATTTGCACCAGCACCGAGGCTTGGTCCCAATAGATGTGCTCGTTGTAGAGCTTGTCGCCGCGGAAGCGCACGATCGCGACCAGTGGAATCTCGACATATTTGCCGGTCGGCGGCACCCCTGGCAGCATCCAGTCGATCTCGATGTCGTGGGTGAAGCAGAACAGCATCTCGTCGACGACGCGGTCGGCGCCGATGGTACGCGAGATCGGCACCAGCTTGGTATCGACAGGCGTCTTCGGGATGAAATGGTTGGCGTAGAAGCGCAACAGATCCTTGTAGCCGACGCCGCCGGTCATCGTCGGGATGTGGTTGACATAGGGCTCGGCGACCATGGTGCCCATGGTGGCTTCGGCCGAGCGCGTTGCAAATTCCAGCTCGGTGTGGCGATCCCACAGGCTTGATAGATCGTAGTGCGGGCCGAGCACCTTGCGGAACAGCGCGATCGAGCGCGAATGCGCCATCAACGTCGCCGGCTTGTCAAAGCTTGCACGTTCGGGCGCGGCAAAGGCGTGATCGCAGCCCGGGTAGAGATAGAACTCGATGTCGGCGCGGCCGGCGAAGCCCGCCTTGATCTTTTCACGCGCCGCAGCATCGGCGTATTTGTCGAGCTCGGCAAAGTGAAACACCATCGGGCCCTTGATGGCCTTGGCCTCGCCGATATCGGCGTCGATGCCGACCCCGTAATAGGAGACGGCGCAATCGACATCCGTGCGTGCCGCGGTGAGATAAGCGAGCTTGCCACCGAGGCAGAAGCCGAGTGCGCCGACCTTGCCCCTGCACTCGGGACGCGCGCGCAGCACCTTCAGCGCATCCGCGACATCCTTGATGGCCTGATCGGCATCGAAGCGCTGATAGTAGTCGAATGCCTTGGCGAAATCGGCCTCGCCATAGCCGAGCTCAACGCCGGGCTGCAGCCGCCAGAACAGGTCCGGCGCCAGCACCACATAGCCTTCCTCGGCGTAGTAGTCGGCGACCGTGCGCATCGAGGCATTGACGCCGAAAATTTCCTGCAGCAGCACGATGCCGGGGCCCGAGCCTTGCTCTGGGACGGCGAGATAGCCCTTGAACGTGCCGCCACCGCTTGCGGCGATCTCGATCCATTGTCCGGCCACTGTCGTGCTCCCCCGTGCCATGCAATCCCCAGCCGCAACGCTGCGGCAGGGCTCTTCGTGTTTTCTTCATTGAATTTTTAATGTAAAAATCACTGATGTAAACAGCAGAGATTCAGCACGGGCTGCCTATGTGTTGTGCGCAGCAACAGCCGGAGACGCGATTTTGAAACGGACGAACAGCACCGCAGCCAAGCGCACCGGCGGCATCGCACGCGCGAAATCAGCCGCGGGGCGAGGCGCCCGCACCAAGGCGGATCCGGGCGTCGAGCGGACCGCCGCGGGGGCCGGCTCAGCGCCCGGCTCCTGGCATCTCGCACGCAACGATGCCGAGCGCCGGCTGTCGGATTTCGAGTTCGCGCTGGAGCGGCTGGCCCAGGCCTATTACCGCTGGAAGGCCTCCTGCCTTGCCGCCGTCTGCGAGGTGCCGCTGACCGGCGATGATGTCGCCGTGCTCAACGTCATCAGGATGGGCGATGAGCCGAAGCGGCTGGCGGAGGTCGGGCAGCTGCTCAACCGTGTCGACGTGCCGAACCTGCAATATGCGACCCGCAAGCTGGTACGCGCCGGCCTGATCGAGACTGAAGGCAGCGCCTCGCGCAAGGAGACGCGCTATCGCGCCACGGCACGCGGACGCAGCATCACCGAGGACTATGCGAGCTTACGCGCGCAGACCCTGCCGCCGATGTTCGAGAGCCTCAGCGGCTGGGCCGAAGGCTGCGGCGCGATCACGACGCAGCTCGACCAGATGGCGGCGCTCTATGCGCAAGGCGCCCGAGTCGCGATCACCAAGCGGCATCAGCCCTGAGGACGAAGACGGGAAGGTCAGAGCAGGCGATATTCCGCCGGTCTTGCGCCCGGATCACTGCTGCACGCCGCGCAATGACGAGAGTGTGGGCAGTTCGTGCTCGATGCGGTAGAGTTGCGCGTAGGCGCCGCGATACAGCACGGACAGGCCTGCAATTGGCGGCAGCGGCGCCGGCGGATCGATCAGCAGCACCTCATCGAAATTGGCCCGCCAGTTGGGGAGATAGGGCGCGACGGACAACTGGAGAATGGAGTGCGATTGGTCGCTCAGCCACTCCCACTTGACCGGCATCCCCACCGGATAGGAAAGCTTGTCGTAGGGCGGCCGCACCCTGATCGGCTGCTGCGCCGGATGCGCGAACAACAGAGGCCAGAACGCACGCCGCTCGATCAGAAGCAGCGCCGGAAGGTGATTGTCCGTGGGATAGAGTCCCGGCAGAAGACGCCCGGGCGACGAGGCATAGACGAGTTCGTCGGGGTAGCTGCGCGCGGCCAGAACGCGTGTGCCGGGTGCGACGTTGGCGATCGCAGCCCGAACGTCGGCCAGATCCTTGCGGTGATCGAGCCAGGTGGCACCGACATAGGCGCTTCGAACCACGATCAGCGCACCGAACACGGCCGTTACCAGCCGCGCCTGGCGCGCGGTCAGATTCGGCTCCAGCCCTGCAAACAGCAGCAAGCAAGCCATGGTTGAGAAGCGGAGGTCGATGAGAGTCCCGGTGCTCATGGTTTCAGGAACTGCGACATAGACGATCATCAGCACCGCCAGGGCGAGCGGCAGCCCCGGCACGCATCGCAGTTGGCGCCGGAGCAGCATCAGCGAGGACAGCATCGCGACGGCCGTGAGCGCGGTCAGCCCGGCATCGTAGGTCATGAACGGCGTGAGCAGCCGCCACAGCTTCGCATCCCACAGCCACGGGCCCATCGGCGCGGTGGCCGCGTTCAACGGACAAAGACAATAGAGCAGCACCGCAGGACTCAAAGCGGCAGCGGTGCGCGCCGCGACCAGCGCGCCAGGCAGCATCAGTCCAGCGGAGCGGCGGCGCCACAGCCCGTCGGCTTCAAAGCTACCGATCAGCAGCGC
>Ga0209677_101410_pt1 | contig 10410 bp, 4 predicted proteins | sample AraplaCvi_mCL_r2_2_FD_184285 | JGI IMG/M metagenome (GOLD analysis project Ga0209677, IMG submission 184285) | Arabidopsis root microbial communities from North Carolina, USA - plate scrape CL_Cvi_mCL_r2 (SPAdes) (version 2) | ecosystem: Host-associated > Plants > Roots > Endosphere | place: USA... | reverse complement strand
TCGCCTCGCGCAGGAAAAACGCGATTTCCGCGGCGCGCGCGCCTTCCGGCGCATCGATGCCGGTCTTCGCATCGAGGTGATAACTCCCCTCCCCTGTTTCCATCTGCTGCGGCTTCGGAATGATGGAGATTTCCGCAACCGCCTGCGTGCTCGCAACAACGATGGACAGACCAAGGCACCAGGCCAGGAGAGGTTTCAGCATTCGATGGACTCCCTAATAACCACGCAGCATGGTGATGACTGTCGTGATGAAAACTGCCCTGAAGTCCGTCGTTCCCGCGAAAGCGGGAACCCATCTTGCGCTGATGCACCTTTAAAAATGGACTCCCGCTTTCGCGGGAATGACGGCCGTCAGGTAAAGGAACTTATACGGCACTCTGCATTACGCCAAAAGGCAGCGAGCCCGGCTTTAGGCCGGGCTCGCTTTGTTGCGTCAATCAAGCTTGTAGTCGAACGTGAGGAATACCTCGCGACCGTTGTACTCGCTACCGGTCTGCCCGGTGGTGACGTACTCGAAGCCACCTGCGTAGTACGGAATCGACGAGACTCTGTCGAAGATGTTGTTCACCGTGAGCTTCAGCTTGGTCATGTGGTTGATCTGCCACGCGACCGAGGTGTTCCAGGTGATCCACACCGGCGTGTGGCCCTGATACTCGGTGTCGGCAACGTTGACAGTGGCGCCATTGAGTTTCACCTGGCAAACACCGGTAGCAACCGTCTCGGTGCCACTTTGCACCGTAACCATGCTTGGCTGAATACCATTGGGCAACGTGTTGCAGCTACCGTAGTTCGGGGCGCGCATACCGCCGTCGCGGACACCGGAGACCGACACCTCCCAGTCACCTTTGTGCCAATCGGCGATCCAAGCCATCCTGCTCGCCACCATGTTATAGCGTGTGTTTTGCAACTGGTCTGAAGCCAGCACACGCTGCTTGTACTCGAGGTTGTCGGTGTAGTTGATGTTGGCGCGGAAATCACCCCAATCATCGGTGTGCAGCTTGTAATCCAGCGAGGCGTCGATACCACTTACGTACAGTGAAGCTTCGTTGATCGGGCCTGACTGTTCCTTGATGATTTGGCCGTCCCCGTTCTCACGCGTAACGTACTTGATCACCTGCTGGCAATATGCCCCACCGCGTGTCTGCGCCGTATACGGTGACAGAGAGGACGAACCGTTTACCTGGTAGCCAGTAAGGCAGCCGGCCTCGTCGGCCAGCACCTGCTCTTTGCTTTGGTACTCGATGGCGTTGTCCACGCCCATATGCCAGTAATCGGCCGAGAACGATAAGCCCTGCACACCTGGAACCTGCCACACGAAGCCGTAAGTCCACGAGTGGCCGGTCTGCGATTTCAGATAAGGGCTGCCAGTCGTGGACAACTGGTACCACTGCGATTGAGGACGCTGTACCTGAGTGCACCACGTGCTATTGGACTGGCCTGCCTGGATGGCCTTGATGCATTGCAGGGGATCAATGTAATCACCTACCGGCGAGCTGGTGTTGCTTAGGTAAATGGCCTGCATGTCCGGCGCCTTGAAGTTGGTGCCATAGCTGCCACGTAACAACAGACCGTCGTATGGACGCCATTCCAGGCCCGTGCCCCAGGTACGGGCGATATCAGCGCTGCTGGCGTCGTGGTACTTGTCCAGGCGTCCGGAAATGGTCCACGTCACGGAGTCCAGCACCGGTACGCGGAACTCGTTGCCAATCGAATAGCGCTGACGGGTGCCGCCGCCGGTGAGATATGAAAAGAACGGATTGGTGAAGGTACTCTGGTCGGCGCCGCGCGCGTCGGGCGAGAGCTTGTAGCCGTTGTCCGCCGCCTCCAGCACCGCCGCCCAACCAATCGGCTGGTCGTGCACCCACGGCAACGTGTACAAGTCGCCGTTGACGCGGAGCTGCACCTGGTTCAGCCACGACACCGCGGTGTCTTCGCCATTAACCGCGAACTGGCTGTATTGCTGCGGCGTGATCGGGTTCCACCACTGCTGCCAGTTCATGGCGTAAATGGGCGTACCGTCGGCGGTAGTGCCCTGCTGCTTCCCAAGGAAGAAGTCGTTCATGCCTTGCTGATTTATGCCCGTGTAGTCTTCGCGCACGGTGTACTTCTGGGAATTTAGGTTCAAATCCCAGTTGAACCGGCTATCAAACAGGGTGCCGCGCAGGCCCGCCTGCAGGTTCCAGTTCTGCTCGCGATCATGGGTATTGGCTGCCGTGCCCATTTCCTGTGCGGTCAACTGGCGTTCCGCCTGGTTGATGATCTGTCCGGTGGTCTGGTCGTAGAACTTGCCTGTGGCCTCAAAGAGCAACTGCGTGTTGGAAATACCTACCGTGTCGTACAACGCTGCCGAACCATAGGCCTGCAAGCCATTGCTGAAGTCGTACTCGCCGGCAATGTAAGCATTGGTGCTACGGCTGCCGGGCGTCAGCACCCAGTTCTGCCACAGAGTGGGTTGCGAGCAGTAGTAACCATTGTCAGTCACGCTTGCGATCTGAGTGCCATTGGCAGTAGTGCTGTACGAGTGACTTAACTGCGAGTTGGTGAACTTCCCGCAGGTACCTGCCGGAGGCGTGATGTAATGGCCCGAAGCGTCCTGCGCGGAAAGGGCAGTGGCGGCGTTGACGTCGTACTGGTAACCAAACATGCGTGACGCCGGACTCCAGGAGCCGTAACCCGCATCGGCCACCGAATCCTGATACGGACGATCCGAACCCCACAACGCGGTGCGGTTGGACTTTTCCAAGTTGTAGGTGACGTGCCAGTTTTCACCGGAGTGGCCACCCACGAGATTGATGTCGCCATAGGCGCGGCCGCCGCGGGTAGAACCACCACCGGTAACCTGCAGGTCGTCACCCTGGTAGTTCTTCTTCAAAATCACGTTGATTACGCCCGCCACCGCGTCCGAACCGTAAATCGACGAAGCACCGGAAGCTAGGATTTCGACATGGTCAACCATGCCAATAGGAATGTTGTTGTAGTTCTGGAAGTTGCTCTGCTTGCTCAACGGCTGCGGGTAATCGACGATGCGATGGCCGTCGATCATCAGCAGGCTGAAGCCAGGCCCCACGTTGCGCAGATTGACCGAGCGCGCATTGACTGAGCTGGAACCCCAAGAGGCCGGATCCTGTTGCTGCTGCCCGACTTGCGGCAACGAATCCAGGAATTCATACAGCGTGGTGAAACCCTGGTCCTTGATCTGCTGACCGGTGAGTGAGACGACGGGCGTCGGACCCTCGACCTCCACGCGCGGGATCATCGAACCGGTCACGACGACCGTTTTCAGCTCTTTCGCATTCTGCGGCGAATTGCTGGAAGACGTGCCTTGCTGCTGGTTGCCAGCCGACGCCGTCGACGTCTGCGCAACAGCATACGGCGCAAAAAGCGCCAGCGCCAAAGAACTAGCCAGTACGCCGCGGCGTACGTGAATGGTATTCATAATGTCCCCTCCCGGTAAAAAACGATGGTGCCTGCCGCCTCGACGCCCCTGATTCCTCATCGAGTCGAAGCTGACATGTGTGGGTCTGTTTGTTTATACGTGCTTCGGTCGAGCCGAAGCTGCTGCTTGGTCAAACGGCATCGGTGTGTGGAAGTCCTCCGGTCTGGTTTTCAGAACATCGTCTTCCTGTCGATGCGCCAGGGGATTGCCTGCGCACAGGCGTTCCCCTCAATCGAGTCAAGCGTGCGGCGCGTGGTTCATCAGCCAGCTCGCCGCGCCGATCACGCCCAGTTGCGCGTGATCCACTACATGGACAGGTACGGTCTGCTGGAACGGACGCATCACGCCTTTGTCCAGGAAGCGGCTGACAAAGCTACTCTTGGCCATGAAATCGGTCATGCGCGACAGAAAGCCGCCAGCTACGTAGATGCCGCCGCTTGCGCCGTAAAGCATGGCCAGATCGCCGGCAAAGGAGCCGAGCCATCCGCAGAAAAGCTGCAACGTTTCCACCGCCTGCGCATTCGTGCCCGCGCATGCCGCGGCAGTGATCGCAGAAGGTTCGCGCAATTCGGCATCCGCACCATCGAGGCGGCAAACCGCTTCATAGACGCGCAGCAGGCCAGGGCCCGACAACACCGAGTCATAGGGAATATGTGTATCGGCTGGCACCAATTCGGTTAGCACAGCCTGCTCGCGCCCCACGCGCGCAGCCAACTGGATGTGTCCGGCTTCGGTGGCGAGCACTTGCGGCGGCGTGCCAGGCAGGCGCACCGCGACGCCAAGTCCGGTGCCGGGGCCGACCACGACTACAGGGCCTTCTTCGGCACTCTTGCTGCGGCGAGGATCGTGCAGCGTGATCATGCTTGCATAATCCAGATACGCGGTGCCGTACGCCAGCGCTTCGAAATCGTTGAGCACCTTCACTTCGCTCAATGCCAACGTGTTTTCCAGGTTGGCCGGAATGATGGGCCAGCGCAGATTGTTGTTGACGACTTCGCCTTCGTGCAGAAAACCCGCGCAAGCCAGCGCAAGGCGCTGGGGTTTCACTGAAAACTCATCGCAGAAGGCGCGCACGATCGCGTCGAAGCTCGTGAAATCCGCGCACTGGTAGATGCGATACGCGAGCGTGACCGGAATGCCCTGGCCCGGTTTAAACGCAATCAAGCCGATGCGTGCATGCGTGCCGCCGACATCGGCAGCGAGAAAAGCATCTTGCATAGAGGAAGGCTGAATCACGGGAGCGGACAACGCAGCGGATTCATTGCGTTCGTCATGACCGAGGAATGCACCCGCGTCGGAAGAACTCCGCGCGTCACCGTATCGCTCGTAGCCGCCGCCGTCACGCACGCTTGGCCCCCGTACCCAAAACCGGTCGAGCTGTGACGATCTTAGTCCTAATTTGGATCGAACCTCGCATAACCCCTCCGGCACCGCAGCGCACGCTTGCGCCATTCATATACGAATGTCCATTTCATATGTAGTTCGTACAGAGCTTATATGGGGGGTTTAGATCGTGGCAAGTCGCGACGCAACAGAATTTGAAGATTTCTGTCATTTTCTTGCCGCTCGGCCGATCAGGCAGCTCTTATAGGCGCGCCGGGTCGATCTCCACGTGCGCTATGCGTAACCGTTTCCACGTATAAGTAACGTGGATCCGGCCGTCTTGGGCCTGGATGATTGCGGGATAGGAAAACTCCGCGCCAGGGCTCTGTTCCAGCGTCAGCACCCGCTTCCAGTGCTCGCCATCGGCCGAAATGGCCACCGCAAGTGTACCGCGGCCGTTCCACCAATCCTTGCCGTGGGTGGTCGGGTTGTAGACCAGGCAGGCGCGGCCGTCGGCCAGCATGGCAGCGTCGATGCCCGAATTGGGATTGGGCACGTCCAGCAGCTTCAGCGCGGACCATGTACGCCCGCCATCGGTGGACCAGGTGGTGAAGAGGCGATCCTGTTTGGTCCGGCCGATGGCCTGCAACTTGCCGTGCGGCCAGCGCAGCAGGCTCGGCTGGATCGCTTCGATGCCGCCGGGATTGGGAACCGGCTGGCTGGTTTGCCAGGTAGCGCCGCCATCGGTGGAAAGCTCGAAGTGGATCGTCCAGCGTCCCAGCTCGGTGCTCGATGGGCTGACGATGCTGCCATCGGCAAGCTGCACGGGTTTGTCCTTGATGGGGCCGAGCATGCCTGCCGGCAATGCGCGCGCGGCAGACCAGTGCTCGCCGTTGTCGCTTGATGTTCTGAGCATACCGCGCCAGTGCTGCGGATCAGCGCCTACCTTATAGAACAGCATCAAAGGCCCGCGATGCGGCAAAAACAGTACGGGGTTCCAGGTCGGCTCGCGATGCCCATTCGCTTGCACACCGTTCGCCACTTCGACCGGAGCTGTCCAGCGACCCTGCACGTGACGCGACAACCAGATGCCAACGCTGGGATCACGCTCCTGCTTGCCGCCGAACCAGGCGGCGACCAGGCCCGCCGGCGTGTCCACGATGGTGGAAGCGTGGCTTTGTGGCGTAGACGGCGTGGTGGCGATGAATTCGCGCAAGACGACGGGGCCGGTTGCCATGACTGGCAGTGAGGTGAGGATCAGCAGCAACCCTAGCGCTAGCCGCCTCAGCGAAAGCGTGAAGTTCATTTGGCCGTCTTTGCGTCCGGCCCATACCAGACCGGCTGCACGGCGCCATGCACCACCCTTTCGTTCGGCGCCTGCAAATCAAACATCACCACCGTATTGTCGCCCTGCTCCATCCACGGCGCCGGCAAGTACAGCGAACGCTGTGGACCGATATCCCAGATGCGCCCGAGATTGTGCCCGTTCACCCAGGCGAAGCCTTTGCCGAACGCGCTCATGTCCAGAAACGTATCGGCAGGCAACGCCATCTTGAAATGACCGCGATAAAACGCCGGTCCGCTCACGGACTGCGTGGTCCATCCGCGGATCGCATCCGGCGAGCTCATCGGCAGCGGATAGGTCTGCCAGCCTTGCAGTTGCTTGCCATCCAGCAAAACGGGATCGACCAGCCCTGCCCGTCCATCATCGAGACGAGGCCCGTAATTGATGCGGCCGGTATTCTCCACCAGCACGTCGAGCGTATGCATGCCCGCATCAAGTGTGATCGGCAGCCCAACTTGTTTCAGACGCCTATCCACCGTTCCAACTGGCTTGTGATCGACATACACCGCGGCGTAGTCGCGCACCTCGCCCAGATAAAGCTGCCCCGTTACCGGACCGCTCACTTGCGTGCGATAAAGGATGTAGCCATACGCCTGGCCAAATTGCTCCATCGGCTGCGGTTGCTCAGTCGTCACCGCTTCGGGCAGGTTGTCCCACAGCGATGCCGATTCGGTGAGCGAAAATGCCGGAACAGCCGTAAACGATGTGGCCGAAGGTAACGGCGGCGGCTTGATGCCGGTGGCCTTTTCGATCGCCGCGCGAAACATCGCAAACTTCGGCTTCGGTCGGCCGGCTTCATCCAGCGGCGCGTCGTAGTCGTAGCTGGTGGTTTGTGGCGCATAGTGATCGGTCGGATTGCCCTGCAAATTGGCGCCATTCATAAAGCCGAAGGTCGTACCGCCTTCGAACATGTAAATGTTGACGGAGTAACCCTGGCTCAACATCCACGCCAGCTCTTTCGTCTGCACACCGGCATCGGTGTGCGCATGCGGTTCGCCCCAATGGTCGAACCAGCCGGCCCAGTATTCGCCGGCCATGCTGGGTTGATCCGGGCGAAACGCCTTGAGTTTCGCAAAAGCGCTTTTCGCTTCGCCGGTATTGAAATTGACGACCGCCAGCACGCCGGGCAATGCGTCGTTGGGCATTTGATCCGCACCATCGGAGGTGAACATCAGATCCGTGCCAAAGCCTGCGCGAATCAGCGCTTGGTGAATCTGCTCCATGTAGGTGCGATCGTCGCCGTAGGAGCCGTATTCGTTCTCTACCTGCACGGCGATGATCGGGCCGCCATGCGCAGCCATCAACGGCGCCAGTTCCTTGCCCAGCCGCTGGAAGTAGCGCTCCACTGCCTTGAGGTATTTCGGATCTTGCGTGCGTACATGAAGATGCGGATCGGCGAACAGCCAGGCGGGGAATCCACCCGCTTCCCATTCGGCGCATACATACGGGCCGGGGCGAAGAATCACGTCCAGCCCTTCGTTCTGCGCCATGCGCACGAAGGCGGCCACGTCGTTGTCGCCGTTGAAATCAAACTGGCCCGGCCTGGGTTCGACCGCGTTCCAGTAAACGTAAGTGGTGATCGCGTTCAAGCCCATCGCGCGGGCTTTCTGCAGGCGGTCTTTCCAATATGCGCGAGGGATGCGCTGAAAATCCATCGAGCCGGAGAGGATTTGATGCGGCTTGCCAGCACGAACGAAATGGGCGCCCTGGATAGTGACGGGCGTATTTGCGACGGCCGGAGCAGCCACAAGCGCCAGCACGCCCAGCATGCATGCGGCCATCACGGTTTGCGACAAGCGGATCATGATTTTTCCTGGCCTAGGCTGTCATCCCAGCCTACGCATGCGATTTCATTTTGCCAACGCCTCGCGTCCATGAATCGCGAACGCGGCGGTAACGCCCTCGGCGTATCCGGGCTGTCCGCCACCGATGAAAATGCGGTAGCGCCCAGCATTGACCGCGCGTTCGCCAGTTGCGTCGACGGTGCTCAACTGTCTTGGATCAAGTTCAAAACTCACTCGCCGGCTTTCCTTCGCAGCCAGATGCACGCGCTGGAAACCCACCAGCGCATGACGTGGCGCCAACGGATCGTCAGGCGCGCTCAGGTAAACCTGAACGACTTCATCGCCTTCGCGATCGCCATCGTTGCGCACGACAGCGCTTACGGAGAGCTTTGCGCCCGCTTCAAGCTTCGCCGTGGACAACGCCGGCTCGCCGTACGCGAAATGCGTGTAGCTCAAGCCATAGCCGAATGGATAAAGCGGCGCGCCTTCGAAATAGCGATAGGTACGCCCTTGCGTTGCGTAGCTGACGAAAGGTGGCAGATCGCGCGTGGAGCGGTAGAACGTCACCGGCAGGCGTCCGCCCGGGTTGTAATCGCCGGCCAGCACTTGCGCGATGGCGCGACCACCCTCTTCGCCGGGATACCACGCCGCCACGATGGCGTCGGCATGTGCTTTGGCCCAATTGAGCGCGACGGCGCTGCCGGACATCAACACCACGATCAGCGGCTTGCCACTCGCCGCCGCGCGTTCAAGCAAGGCCTGTTGCGGTTGCGGGAGGCCGATATCCGTGCGATCGCCACCGTTGAAACCTGGCACGTCGATGTTCAGCTCCTCGCCTTCCACATCGGGTGAAAGGCCGACGAACGCCACGATCGCATCTGCATCGCGCACGGCAGTTTGCGCTTCCACCAACTGCGCATCGGCAGGCGCCAACCATTGCAGACGCACGCCCTGGTCCTGGCCGCTATGCACGTATTCCAGGCGGATAGCATGCAGCCTGGCGTCGGTCACGTGCAGCGTGGTTTGCACGTGCGCATCGTCGCCGCTGTCGTCGAGCACTTTGTTGCCGTCGATATACAAGCGCAGCGGATCGTGCTGCTTGTTGCAATCGAAGCAGCGGTCTACGTGCACGGCGAGCGTGTAGTCACCTGGCGCCGGTGGCAGCCATTCACCGCTCCAACGCACGGCGTAACGATCGGCATGCAGCGCGTCGGCCGGCGCAACGTGATCCCAATCGAAATCGATCGTCCGATCCGTGCGCGTTACGGCGGCTTTGCCGCTGAAGTCGAGCTTGGCGAAATACTCGCCCGCAAGCCCGGGGCCGCCATCCGTGCGCAAGGCGGTTTCCGGTATCGGCACGGGCACGCCTTTAGCGATCGGAGCGCCTTGCGCATACTTGATGTGCTCCGCACTGAAGCGCTCCCGCAAGCCATCCAGCGGCGTGACCGGTGCGCGCGCCGTACCGTGGTAGTTGGCTTCCAGGGTTTCCAGCGTGTCGGCGTTGGGACCGATCACCGCCACCTTTGCACCGTTGCGCAAAGGCAATGCGCCATGGTCGTTCTTCAAGAGGACGATCGATTCCAATGCCGCCTGCAAGGCGAGCTTGCGATGCGCCGCGCTGTCCACTTGATCCATGCCTATGCTTGCGTACGGGTTCGTGCCACTACCCCATTCGCCCACGCGGTAACGGGCAGCGAACAAGCGTGTCAGCGCGGTATCGAGCACCGATTCCTTGACATAGCCCTTGTGCACCGCCTCGAGCAGATCAGCGTACGCAACGCCGCAATCGAGATCGGTACCGGCCTGGATGGAGGCCGCGGACGACTGCGCATTGTCCGGCTTGAAATAGTGGAACTTGGTCATGTCGTCGACCGCATCGCAGTCGGAAACGGCAAAGCCCTGGAAGCCCCAATCGTGGCGCAAGCGCGTGGTCAGCAGATCGCTGTCCGCACACACCGGCGTACCGTGTAGCGCGTTGTACGCGCACATCACCGAATCGGCGCGGCCTTCTGTGATGGCGGCGCGGAACGCAGGGAGATACGTGGCTTCGAGATCATGTGGCGACGCGTCCACATCAAAGCCGTGCCTGCCGGCTTCCGGACCGCTGTGCGCGACCAGATGCTTGGGCGTGGCGATGGCGCGTGGATGCGCCGGATCGTCGCCTTGAATGCCGCGAATGAAGTTCACCGCCAGTTGACCGGTAAGGTACGGATCTTCCCCATAGGTCTCCTGTCCCCTGCCCCAGCGCGGATCACGAAAGATGTTGATGTTGGGCGACCAGATGGTCAGGCCTTCGTAGCGGGCGTGATCGTGACCGGCACCCACGGCATTGAACTTCGCACGCGCTTCGGTGGATACGGTGGTGCCGACGTGTTGCAACAGGCCGGTGTCCCAGCTTGCGGCCAGGCCGATGGCTTGCGGGAAAACGGTGGCGTATCCGTTGCGAGCAATGCCGTGCAGGCCTTCGCTCCACCAGTCGTAAGCGGCAATGCCAAGGCGCGGAATGGCCGGTGCGCCACTTT
>Ga0209677_101409_pt1 | contig 10421 bp, 9 predicted proteins | sample AraplaCvi_mCL_r2_2_FD_184285 | JGI IMG/M metagenome (GOLD analysis project Ga0209677, IMG submission 184285) | Arabidopsis root microbial communities from North Carolina, USA - plate scrape CL_Cvi_mCL_r2 (SPAdes) (version 2) | ecosystem: Host-associated > Plants > Roots > Endosphere | place: USA... | reverse complement strand
GCGCCATCGCGCGCCAGCTGCGGCTGCGCAACCTGGGCGGCATCATCATCGTCGACTTCATCGACATGACGCGCGAGGACCACCAGCAGAACGTGCTGGGCGAGTTCCGCAAGCAGCTCGGCAAGGACCGCACGAAGGTGACCGTGAGCGGCTTCACCGGCCTCGGCCTGGTGGAGATGACGCGCAAGCGCACCCGCGAATCGCTGGCCCACATGCTGTGCGAGCCGTGCCCCACGTGCTCGGGCCGCGGCCAGGTCAAGACGGCGCGGAGCGTCTGCTACGACGTGCTGCGCGAGATCCTGCGCGAGGCGCGGCAGTTCGATCCCAAGGAGTTCCGCGTGATCGCCAGCGCGGCCGTGGTGGAGATGCTGCTCGACGAGGAGAGCGCGCACCTGGCCGATCTCTCGGCGTTCATCGGCAAGCCGATCTCGCTGAGCGCCGAGCCCACGATGAACCCGGAGCAGTACGACATCGTGCTGCTCTAGTGTCGTGATCGGGATATCCGACGCGTCATCTCGCCCAATCGACGAATTCCACTCAACACACCAGGAGAGCCGGAATGCCACAGTGGATGCAGGACATCGGGGGCGCGTTGCACGAGCCGCTGGCCTGGTCCTATTTCCGTCACTTCTTCGTCAAATACGGCATCGCCGAGAGCCTGCAATATCTCGTCATCGTGACGACCGTCTGGCTCGTGCTGCACGTCGTGTTCAGGAAGCGCCTGGCCCATCGCCTCATCGCCGAGTGGCCCCGCCGCGGGGACATGCCGCGCGAGATCGCCTACGCCGCTGCGGCGCTGGCGATCTATGCCGCCGGCGCGTCAGCCATGCTGGGCCTGGTCGGTGCCGGGCGCATCGAGGTGTACTCCGATCCACTCGCGCACGGCGTCGTCTGGTTGCTCGCGAGCCTGCCGCTGCTGCTGCTGTGGCAGGACTTCTTCCTGTACGTCGCCCATCGCCTGCTGCACACCCGCTGGTTGTTCCGCCATGTCCATGCGGTCCATCACAGGTCGCGCCAGCCTTCGCCATGGAGCGCCTACGCGGTGCATCCGATCGAGGCCGTCGTCAATGGCTCCGTGCTGTTGACGTGGCTGATGTTCGTGCCCCTTCACCAGGACGTGCTGGGGCTGTATCTGCTGCACCAGGTCGTCAGGAACGCCCACGGGCATTCGGCCATCGAAAGCCTGCCCGCGGGCTTCAATCGCCACGCGATCGGACGGTGGTTCACCACCTCGACGCATCACCACATGCACCATGAGTCGCCCGGCGGCAACTACGGCCTGTGGTTCACATGGTGGGACCGATTCTTCGGCACCGAGCATCCCGACTACATGGACCGATTCGACGGGTTGACGACTCCGCGTGCGACGTCTTCGCTGCATGCCCGGAATACCTCGATCCAGGGATGAAAGCAGGCGTTTACATATCCCGCATGGCTTGATCCAATGAGCCATGCCCGACATTCTCGAGATCCCCCAGGTGGCGCCAACCCGAATCCTGGTCGTCGATGACGACGACGCCTTCCGCGAGTCCGTCTGCGCGGCCATCGCGCGCGACGATGGCATGGCGTTGGCCGAGCAGGCCAACTCCGTCGCCGCGGCACGCCAGGCCATCGAAAGCGGCGACTTCGATGTCGCGTTGATCGACCTGGGCCTGCCCGACGGCAACGGCATCGAACTGATCCGCGAGATCTCGCGCACGCGGCCCGATGCCGACGTGATGGTGGTCACCGTGTTCGGCGACGAGGCCCACGTGCTCGCCTCGATCGAGGCGGGCGCCACGGGCTACCTGCTCAAGCGCAGCCTCAACGACACGCTGGGCGAGACCGTGCGCGAACTGCGGGCCGGCGGCTCGCCCATCAGCCCGGTGATCGCGCGCCAGCTCCTGCACCGCTTCAAGCGCGCCACGCCGGAGGCGCCTCAGCCGCCCGCCACGGTGGTCGACGATGGCGGACTGTCCGAGCGCGAGCGCGAGGTACTGCTGTTCATCGCCAAGGGCTTCACGGTGGGCGAGATCGCCAACATGCTGCACCTGTCGGCACACACGGTGGCCACGCACGTCAAGCACATCTATCGCAAGCTCGCCGTGCACTCGCGCACCGAGGCGGTGTTCGAGGCCGGCCGCATGGGCCTGTTGTGAGCGCGGCGCGCCGTCGCCGCGACCCGGTACGAGGGTCGTGCCGATGATGCTGCGATGGTGGCGCGCCGTGCTGGAGCGGCTGCGTGTCCCCGTGAGCGACCGGGTGGTCGTGCCCACGCTGGTGGTCGCCCTGACGCTGCTCGCCTGGCTGGCGCTGGGAGGCGCGTCGCCCGAGGCCAACCGCGGCGTCACCGTGGCCAATGCCTTGGCCGACGACGCGCCGAGCCTGACGCTGCGCGAGGCCGACACCTGCCGACCCGCCGTCATGTCCGACCAGCTGCCCGGTCCCGAGTGCGGGTGGCGGAAGGTGCCGCTGGCCAAGATGTGGCCCAGCCGCCGCAACGGCCAGCCGCAATACGACGTCTGGTACAGGCTGCGCTTCCACCTGGACACCGTGCCGGTGCGCGGCCTGGGCGCCTACATGGTGGCCTTCAACCGCACCGGACGGCTGTTCGTCAACGGCCACTACGCCCACGAGTTCGGCGCGATGACGGCGCCGCTGCCGCTGAACTGGAACCGCTCGCAGTACGCCTTCATCCCCGCCGCGCTCCTGCGCGCGGGCGACAACGAGCTGCAGATCCAGCAGCGTGCGTACGACTGGGACCAGGCCTGGCTGGCACCCGTGCAACTGGGCCCCGAGGCCCGGATGGTCGACCTGTGGCGCGAGCGCGTGTTCTGGCAGAACGAGCTCGTGCGCATCCTCGGCGTGAGCGCGGCCACCGTCGGGCTGTTCATGCTGGGCGTCTGGCTGGGCCGGCGTTCGCAGGCCATGTACTTCTGGTTCGGCTGCGTGACGCTGCTCTGGTCGGTCATCAGCCTCGACTATTTCGTGGCCTTCCCGCTGCTGCCCGCGCGACAGTGGGAGCGCTGCATGGAGGCGGCCCATGTCCTGCGCGCCGTGATGATGTTCATGTTCACGCTGCGCTACTGCGGCAAGCGCTGGCCGCTGGCCGAGTTGGCCGCCTGGGCCTATCTCGTGCTGGGCGCTGCAGCCATGTTCAGCCAGGTGTTGCCCAGCTACGCGATCGACCTCTGGTACCTGGGCACCCTGCTGTTTTCGTTCGTCTACTTCATCATGCTGGTGCGACACGGGCTGCGCAACGGTCTTGTCGAAGGCGCGATGCTGGCAGTGGCCGGCGCCACGCAGTTGGGGCTCAGCGTCTACGACCTGGCGCTCTACTCGTCCAACACGTGGACGGACCGCGTCTACCTCACGCATTTCAGCGTGCCGCTGTTCGTGGGCGTGATGGGCTTCATCCTCATGCGGCGCTTCGTCGAATCGCTCAACGCCTACGAGCGGCTGGCAGCCGTGCTCGAGCAGCGCATCAGCGAGAAGGCGGCCGAGCTCGAGCGCAACTACGAGCAACTGGTGGAGGCGCGGCGCAACCAGGCTCTCACGACGGAGCGGGGCCGCATCATGAGCGAGATGCACGACGGCATCGGCTCGCAGCTGACGCTCGCGCTGTCGCTGGTGCGCCGCATGGATCGCGAGGCCAACCCCGGCGCGCATCCGCAGGACGGCCAGGTGGCGACCGTGCTGCGCGAGAGCATCGAGGACCTGCAACTGATCATCGACTCGCTGGAGCCGGTGGAGAACGACCTGCTCACCGTTCTCGGAACCTTGCGCTACCGACTGCAGGATCGTCTCGGCAAGAGCGGCATCGAACTTCAATGGAACGTCGTCGACCTGCCGCCTCTGCCGATGCTCACGCCGCACAGCGTTCTCTCCATCCTGCGCATCGTGCAGGAGGCGTTCGCCAACTGTCTGAAGCATTCGGGCGCCACGCGCATTGCCGTCACCACCGGCCTGAGCGGCGAGCCGGGCCAGGGCGAGATGGCGCACATCGCCGTCACCGACAACGGCCAGGGCATCGAAGGCAACCGCGTCGGGCGAGGGCTGGAGAATATGCGGCGCCGGGCGGCGACGCTGGGCGGTTCGCTGCAGATCAACTCCGGTCCGGCCGGCACCGAGGTCTTGCTGGTGTTTCCCACGCTGCGACCCGCCGCCGGAGACGTCTCGTTTCCCCTGAAAGGGTGATTTCGGGGGGAGGGACTTCCCGGCGTGCCCAACAAAACCACACACATTCGCTCAGAATGAGAGACCGCTCGCAGGCATGGCGTGCAGATCAGGCCGCGCGCGGCCAAGGACGCCGGGCCCCGACATGGCTCCTGCAGACGAAGCCCGTGCGTCTCGACTCTCGTTGGAGCATGTTCATGAAAAAGCCGAGGTTGATCGCCCTCTTGCTGGCGGCCAGTGCGTTCTTGGTCGGCTGTGTCCATCCGGACGATCTGAACGACGGCGCGGCCGCCCAGCCCACCGCCGCTCCGCTGTCCACCAGCCACTCCTGACCAGCGCCCGAGCGGCCGCACTTTCCAGGCTTTGTTCCCGGCCTCAGGACGGCCGGAACTGCATGGCATGCAGGCGGGCGTAGAGCCCGCCGGCCGCGAGCAGCTGCGCATGCGGCCCCTGTTCCACGATGCGTCCATGCTCCATCGCCACGACGCGATCGGCGCCCTCGATGGTCGACAGCCGGTGCGCGATGACCAGCGTCGTGCGCCCCTTCATCAGCACCTCCAGCGCCGCCTGCACCGCGCGTTCGGACTCCGAATCCAGTGCCGACGTCGCCTCGTCCAGGATCAGGATCGGCGCGTCCTTGTAGATGGCCCGCGCGATGGCCAGGCGCTGGCGCTGACCGCCTGACAGTTGCGTGCCGTTGTGGCCGATGCGCGCGTCCAGGCCGCCCGGCATCGTCATGACGAACTCGAGCAGGTTCGCGCCCGCGAGCGCGTCCCGCACCCGCGGGTGATCGATCATGGCGCCCAGCGCCACGTTGGCGGCGACGCTGTCGTTGAACAGCACCACGTCCTGGCTCACCAGCGCGAACTGGCTGCGGAGCGCGGCGATGTCGTAGTCGGTGATGGGCACGCCATCGATCAGCACCTGGCCCTCGGTCGGCTCGACGAAGCGGGGCAGCAGGTTCACCAGCGACGTCTTGCCCGCGCCGGACGGCCCGACGAACGCGACGCTCTCGCCGGCGCGGATCGACAGCGTGACGCCCGCCAGGGCCGCCGCCGGCGTCTCGGTGGCCACCTCGGACGGATCGCGCGCGGCGTAGTGCAGGCCCACCTCGCGGAACTCGATGTCGCCCCTGACGCGGCCCGGCGCGAGCGAACCGCCGCGCTCGACGGGGATGGCCTCGAGCATGTCGAGCCCGCGCTCCATGGCCGCGGTGCCGCGCGTGATCGGCGCCATCACGTCGGACAGCTGCTTGAACGGCTGGATCAGCATCAGCATGCAGGTGATGAAGGCCACGAAGTCGCCCACCGTGCCGCCGTTGGCGTGGTGGCTCTGGTCCAACGCCATCCACAGCACCGCCGCCAGCGCGAACGACGCGAGCACCTGGGTGACGGGCGCCATCAGCGAGCCCGAGGCCTGCTGCTTGATGTTGAGGCTGCGCATCAGGCGCGAGCTGTCGTCGAAACGCTTCTGCTCCTGCGCCGCGGCGCCGTGCAGGCGCACGATGCGCCAGGCGAGCACGTTCTCCTCGACCACGTAGGCGAGCTCGTCGGTGGCGTTCTGGCCGGCGACATTGAGCCGGTGCAGCCGCTTGCTGACGATGCGCACCAGGTAGCCCGTGATGGGGAACAGCACCAGGACGAACAGCGTCAGCCGCCAGTTCAGCACCACCAACGAGATCATGAAGAACAGCGCCGTGAGCGACCCGCGGATCAGCACCTGGACCGCGCCCATCAGCAGGTTGGAGCCCTGCTGGATCTCGTAGACGATGTTGTTGGTGATGCTGCTGGCGGTGTTCCTGGCAAACAGCGGCGGCGCGGCGCGCAGCATGTGCGCGAACAGGTGGCTGCGGATGGCCAGGATGGCGTTCTGCGAGGCCTTGGCCAGCCCGTAGCTGGAGAGCCACCACGAGATGCCGCGGAAGATGAACAGCACCACGATGGCGGCGGGGATGGCCCAGAGGGGCAGGCCCGAGGTGTCCTTGAAGCCGCTGTCCAGGAGCGTCTTGAGGATCAGCGGGATGACCGGCTCGGTGGCGGCCGCGATCACCATCCCGACCGCGGCCACCAGCAGGGCTGAGCGGCTGTTGTCGCGGAAATAGGGAACGACGCGCGCCACGCGCTGCTTGAGGGTGCTCATCGAGGACGGGGAGGGCGGCGCTGGGAGGCTGCCTGGGAGCGTTGGAAGGCGCATTATCCGGCCCCGGCGCGGATGCGCGCTTGGCCTACAAGCGGGTACCGTTCTTGCTGCCTACAATGCGCCTGCTGAACAGCATGTTCGTGAATCCGGAACTTCCCGACTGAACAGGACTCATTGATTCCTCCATGTGGCCTAGAAGACATGCCCTGCGCGCCCTCGGCGCCTCCCTCGCCCTGCCGGCCCTGACGCCGGCTTTGGCCCAATTCCGCGTCGAGATCGGCGGCACGGGCATGACGCAGATTCCGATCGTGCTCGGTCGTTTCCGCGACGAGGATCGCCAGCCGCAATCCATCTCGGCCATCGTGCGCGCCGACCTGGAGCGAAGCGGCATCTTCAAGGTCGTGGACGGCGTCGCGCCGGTCGACGAGAACGGCACGCCCGACTACAACGCGCTCAAGGCCCGGGGGGCCGACTGGGTGGCAGCCGGCTCGGCCGCGCGCCTGGCCGACGGCCGGATCGACGTGCGCTTCCGCCTGTGGGACGTCGTCAAGGGCGCCGACCAGGGCGGCCAGAGCGAGCCCACGCTGCCGGTCGACCTGCGCATGTCGGCGCACCATGTGTCCGACCAGATCTACCAGAAGGTCACCGGCCAGCGCGGCGTGTTCTCCACGCGCATCGCCTACGTCACCAAGGCGCCGGGCAAGTTCACGCTGCGCATCACCGATGCCGACGGCGAGAACATCCAGGCCGCGCTGATCGACAACCAGCCCATCATCTCGCCGTCCTGGTCGCCCGACGGCGGCGAGCTGGCCTATGTCACGTTCCACGACAAGAAGGCCAAGGTCGTGATCCGCAACGTGCGCACCGGCGCCACGCGCGAGGTGGCGGCCTTCAAGGGCTCCAACAGCGCGCCGGCGTTCTCGCCCGACGGCCGCACGATGGCCGTCACGCTGTCCAAGGACGGCGGCTCGCACGTGTTTCTGATGGACCGCAACGGCGGCAACGTGCGCCGCTTCACCGACAGCACCGGCATCGACACCGAGGCCCGGTTCTCGCCCGATGGCGGTTCCGTCTACTTCGTGAGCGACCGCGGAGGCGGCCCGCAGATCTACCGCCAGTCCGTGGGCGGCGGCGGGGCCACGCGCGTCACGTTCAACGGCGCCTACAACATCAGCCCGGCGCTGAGCCCGGATGGCAAGCTTCTTGCGTACATTTCGCGGGGCAACGGGTTCAAGGTCATGGTGATGGACCTCGCCACCAACGAGGTGCGCAGCGTCAGCGACACCAACGATGACGAAAGCCCGAGCTTCGCGCCCAACGGCCGCTACATCATCTACGCGACGAAGTCCGATGGCCGCGACGTGCTGATGACGACGACCGTCGACGGAAAATTCAAGTCGAAGCTGCTCGAATCGGGCCTCGACATCCGAGAACCTGTCTGGGGCCCGTTCGGCCGCTGATCGTGGGGAAGAGCTGCGGCGCAGGGGCGCTCGCGGCCATTTTCAAAAGTGCTGGTAGGAGTAAATCGATGATCAAGAATTCCGGAAAGATGTTGCTGGTCGCGGCGAGCGTGGCCTTCATGGCCGGCTGCGCCTCCACGAAGCTGGACAAGCCGGTCGAAGTCGAGAAGAAGGACGTCACGACGACGACCACGACGCAACAGACCGACCCCAACGCCGGCAAGTCGACGGTGGCCACCACCGACCAGAGCACGAAGCTGAACGCGCCGATCACCCTCGACCGCGTCATCTACTTCGACTTCGACAGCTACGCGGTCAAGGACGAGTTCCGCCCGATCGTCGAGGCGCACGCCAACCTGCTCAAGCAGAGCTCGGGCGCCAAGGAAGTCGCCGAAGGCCACACCGACGAGCGCGGCGGCAGCGAATACAACCTGGCCCTCGGCCAGAAGCGCGCCGAGGCCGTGGTCCAGCAGATGAAGGTGCTGGGCGTGGGCGACTCGCAGCTGGAAGCGGTGAGCTACGGCAAGGAACGTCCGGCGGTCGACGGCCACGACGAAGCGGCCTGGGCCAAGAATCGCCGCGTCGAACTGCGCAGCAAGTAAATGACCACGGTTCCTGGGCTTGACGCGGGCACCGGCTCGCGCGACTCCAGCACGGCGACGGTCGTGACGCCCCCGGAAGCGTCACGCCGCGCACGCGCGTTCGCGGGCGTGCGCCGCGCGTGCGCGCTCGCCGCGTTGCTGGCCTGCGGCACGGCCGCGAACGCGGGCATCTTCGACGACGACGAAGCCCGCCGCGCCATCATCGACCTGCGCACGCGCATCTCGCAGCTGGAGGACGCGGGCAAGTCGCAGTCCAGCCAGACAGCGCAGCAGCTGCAGCAACTGCAGAACGCGTTGCTGGACCTGACCAACCAGAACGAGCAGCTGCGCCAGCAGATGGCCCAGCTGCGCGGCGCCAACGAGCAGCTCGCCAAGGACTTGTCGGACGTCCAGCGCCAGCAGAAGAACATCACGCAAGGCGTCGAGGAGCGGCTCAAGAAGATGGAGCCGCAGCAGGTCAACCTCGACGGCAAGGTCTTCACGGCCGACCCCGAGGAGATCTCGTCGTACGAGGCCGCCACGGCCACCTTGCGCAGCGGTGATTTCGACAAGGCGCAGATCGCCCTGGGCGGATTCCTGCGCCGCTGGCCGGGTAGCGGCTACGCCGACCTGGCGCGCTACTGGCTGGGCAACGCGCAGTACGGCAATCGCGACTTCAAGGGGGCGATCGTCACGTTCCGCGCCTTCATCGCGGCCGCGCCCGAGCACGCGCGCGCGCCCGAGGCCGAACTGGCCGTGGCCAATTGCCAGATCGAGCTGCGCGACATCAAGGGCGCCAAGGCCACGCTGGCCGACCTGATGAAGACGTACCCGAAGTCGGAAGCCGCCGTCGCCGGCAAAGAGCGCCTCGCGTCGCTGAAGTGAGCCTCGCTCCCGACGTCCCCGCGGTGACGCCCGCCACGTCGGCGGACGTCGGTGCGGCGGACGACGCCGACCTCGATCGCCGGTTCGGCGGCCTCAAGCGCTTGTACGGGGCGCGCGGCTACGCGCGCCTGCGCGCGGCGCGCGTGGCCGTGGTCGGCCTGGGCGGCGTCGGCTCGTGGGCCGTCGAGGCGCTCGCGCGCAGCGGCGTCGCGCAACTGGTGCTGATCGACCTCGACCACGTCTCCGAATCCAACGTCAACCGCCAGATCCAGGCGCTGGGCGCGACGCTGGGCATGTCCAAGGCCGAGGCGCTCGCGCGCCGTATCGCCGACATCCATCCGGGCTGCGTCGTTCACTGCATCGAGGAGTTCGTCGACGCCGACAACTGGCCCGGCCTGCTGCCGATCGAGGTGGACGCGGTCATCGACGCCTGCGACCAGAGCAAGGCCAAGCTCGCCCTGGCCGCGTGGGCACGCCGCACCCGCACCGCCTTCGTCACCTGCGGCGCCGCCGGGGGCAAGCGACGGGCGGAACGGATCGAGGTCGACGACCTGCACGCCACCACCCACGACCCGCTGCTGGCCAGCCTGCGCCAGCGCCTGCGCTCGCAGCACGGCGCGCCGCGCACGGGCCGGATCGGCGTGCGGTGCGTGTTCTCGCGCGAGAGCGTCGCCCCGCCCGAACCCGAGGAGGCCGCCTGCGAGGTGGGTGACGGGGTGGCCGGTGACCTCCCGTCCACCGCGCGCCGCGACAACTCGCTGAACTGCCACGGCTACGGCTCGACGGTGATGGTCACCGCCAGCTTCGGGCTGGCCGCGGCGGGCGAGGTCGTCGCGCAGCTGCTCAAGTGACGCGCACTTGCCGGGCAAGCGATCTGCATGCTATGATTTATGGCTCTACCGGAAACGGGGGTTGTTAGCTCAGCTGGTAGAGCAGCGGACTTTTAATCCGTAGGTCGTGGGTTCGAGTCCCGCACAACCCACCACCTTCGCCGCGTCGCAGCGGCAACGGTCTTCCGGAAGAACAAAAAGTTTTTGCTTGCAGGTTGAGCAAAAACCGAAGTAGAATCTAAGGCTGCAGTGATCGCTGTTCAAGCGAAAGCCGCAACCGAGAATTTCGGGCTCTTAGCTCAGTTGGTAGAGCAGCGGACTCTTAATCCGTAGGTCGAGTGTTCGAGTCACTCAGGGCCCACCAAAATTAA
>Ga0209677_101407_pt1 | contig 10444 bp, 9 predicted proteins | sample AraplaCvi_mCL_r2_2_FD_184285 | JGI IMG/M metagenome (GOLD analysis project Ga0209677, IMG submission 184285) | Arabidopsis root microbial communities from North Carolina, USA - plate scrape CL_Cvi_mCL_r2 (SPAdes) (version 2) | ecosystem: Host-associated > Plants > Roots > Endosphere | place: USA... | reverse complement strand
GGTTGAAATTCCAATGGCCGCCCCCCTCAAAGCCGTCGATGGCAGTGCCGATCGCACCAGCGATCTCCTGGCGCTGATGTCCGATCTCGCCAACCGTGCCCGCGCCGCCGCGCGCGTGCTGGCGCTGGCGCCGCCGGAGCAGAAGAACCGGGCGCTGGAAGCCATGGAGCGGGCGATCCGCGCGAGCTCTGCTGCAATTCTCGCCGCCAATGCCGAGGACGTCGCGGAGGCCCGCGCGTCGAGCAACATGACAGCGTCCTTCATCGATCGCCTGACGCTGACGCCGGCGCGGGTCGAAGCGATGGCCGAGGGAATCAGCATCGTGCGGGGCATCGCCGATCCCGTCGGCATCGTCACCGAAAGCTGGCAGCGGCCGAACGGCATGACCATCGAGCGCGTGCGCGTGCCGCTCGGCGTCGTCGGCGTGATTTTTGAGAGCCGGCCCAATGTCGCTGCCGATGCCGGCGTGCTGTGCCTGAAGTCGGGCAATGCCGTGATCCTGCGCGGCGGCTCCGACAGTTTCCGCTCCTGCCGCGCGATTCACGAATGTCTCGTGCAGGGCCTGCGCGAAGCGGGCCTGCCCGAAGCCGCGATCACGCTGGTACCGACGCGCGACCGCGCCGCGGTTGGCATGATGCTGTCCGGATTGAACGGCGCCATCGATGTCATCGTGCCGCGCGGCGGCAAGAGCCTCGTCGCGCGCGTCGAGGCCGAGGCACGCGTGCCGGTGTTCGCGCATCTCGAAGGCGTCAACCACGTCTATGTCGACGCCAGCGCCGACCTCGCCATGGCGAAGTCGATCGTGCTCAACGCCAAGATGCGCCGCACCGGCGTCTGCGGCGCCGCCGAGACGCTGCTGGTCGATCGCGCCGCTGCCGGTAAGAACCTGAAGCCGCTGATCGAGATGCTGATCGAGGCCGGCTGCGAGGTCCGCGGCGACGACGCCGTGCAGAAGGTCGATGCGCGCGTCAAGCCCGCGAGCGAAGACGATTGGGGCACCGAATATCTCGATGCGATCATCGCAGCGAAAGTGGTCGACGGCGTCGACGGCGCGATCGCGCACATCCAGACCCACGGCTCGCATCACACCGATGCGATCGTGAGCGGGGATGAGGCCGCCGCGAAGAAATTCCTCAGCGAAGTCGATTCCGCGATCGTGCTGCACAACGCATCGACGCAATTCGCCGACGGCGGCGAGTTCGGCTTCGGCGCCGAGATCGGCATCGCCACCGGCCGCTTCCACGCCCGCGGTCCTGTGGGCGCCGAGCAATTGACCAGCTTCAAGTATCGCGTTCACGGCACCGGGCAGACGCGGCCCTAAGCAACGTCGTGGGGCGCGGGCCTTGAGTAACAATTTCGTCGTGCCGCGTTTCCCGGCGCAAGCGATCCCGCCCTATACGGAGGGCATGCGCATCGGCCTGCTCGGCGGCTCATTCAATCCGCCGCATCAGGCCCATCGCGCCATCAGCCAGTTCGCGCTCAAGCGGTTGCAGCTCGATCGCGTGTGGTGGCTGGTGACGCCGGGCAATCCGCTGAAGGAGAACGGTACGCTGCATGAGCTCGGTGAGCGGATGCAGGCTGCGCGCGAGGTCGCCAACGATCCCAGGATCGAGGTGAGCTGTCTCGAATCCGTCATCCGTACCCGCTACACTATCGACACGATCAACACCCTGCGCCGCCGCCTCCGCGGCCTGCGCTTTGTCTGGATCATGGGCGCCGACAACCTCGCTCAATTCCATCGTTGGCAGGACTGGCGCCGCATCGCCGGCCAGGTGCCGATCGCGGTCATCGATCGCCCGCCGCAGAGTTTTCGAGCCCTTGCCTCTCCCGCCGCCAAGGCGCTCGCGCGCTACCGCCTGCCCGAGAATAAGGCAGCACTGCTTGCGGATCAGCCGGCCCCGGCCTGGGTTTTCCTGACCGGATTGAAGCTGAATCTCTCCTCGACGGGCCTACGGAACCCGGACGGGAGCTGGATAGGTACGAAGTGAGTCAGACTGTGCGGACGGCGTGTGGAATTCGGGCTCTCTGGCATATTGAAACCCTTAACCCCACATGATGTAGTGTAACCAGTGGACGCTGGATTCGGCGTTCGCGATACAGTGAAAGGAATGGTCCCTGACCACATCTGTATTGTCCAAGACAGCTTCGACGAAGTCTGTTTTACCCAACGCAAAGCCGGCGCGTAAAACATCGACCAAAGCTGCGGCCTTGAAGGCGCAACCCGACGCCGACAAGACGCTGAGCCTGATCCTCTCCCGCCTCGACGACATGAAGGCGGAGGAGACGGTCACCATCGACCTTCGCGGCAAATCGGCGTACTCGGACTACATGATCGTCACCACCGGCCGGGTGAACCGGCACGTTGGCGCGATCGCGGAAAACGTCGCCAAGGGCCTCAAGGAAAACGGTATCAAGAACATCCACGTCGAGGGCTTGCCCAATTGCGACTGGGTGCTGATCGATTCCGGCGATGTGATCGTGCACGTGTTCAGACCCGAAGTCCGCGAATTCTACAATCTCGAGCGATTGTACACGCAGGGCCCAGGGGCGGCGAAAGCGATCGCGGCGAAGGCGGTCTAGAGGCGACTGGCCGATTTCGAATCGGCTGACGCGCATGCTAGCGTCGTGCGCGCGCAACCTGCGCGCGGTCTCGAAAACACGACCCTGAAAACATCATGCGTGTTGCAGTCATTGCGGTGGGCCGGCTGAAGCAGGGCCCCGAACGGGAGCTGGCCGACCGCTATTTCGAGCGGTTCGACGAGGCCGGCCGCAAGCTCGGATTCCGCGAGCTCGCCATCCACGAAATCCCCGAGAGCCGCGCGCGCGACACCGCGACACGGATGGCCGAGGAGGCCGCGGCGATCTCCGCGCATGTTCCGGACAAGTCGATCCTGGTGGCGCTGGACGAGCGCGGCCAGAACCTCGACTCCACCGTATTCGCACGGAATCTCGGGCGCTGGCGCGACGAGGGCGCCGGTCATACGATCTTCGTAATCGGAGGGGCGGACGGACTTTCGCCCGAATTGCGCCGTAAGGCCAAGCTCGCGATTGCGTTCGGCTCGGCGACCTGGCCGCATCAAATGGTCCGCGTCATGCTTCTGGAACAGCTTTATCGGGCCGCCACCATTCTGGCCGGCCACCCCTATCACCGCGCGTGATGCGCGCCACAACGAGCACCTTTGCTTAAAGCGATGCGAGCGCCCGTCATCAACCTGCTGCTGATCGCAAGCGTCTCGGGCGCAAGCGTGTTGGGCGCAAGCCTCGCGCAAGCTCAGACGACAACGCCGGCACAGCAGGCCGCGGCCGTCTCGCCCGATGCGGTCAAGCAGCGCGAGCAGGAGCTGGAAGCCGCGCGCGCCAGGCAGAAGAGCGCGGAAGAGGCGCAGGCCAAGCTCAAGGCCGAGATCATTTCGCTCGGCCAGGATCGCACCCAGCTCAACCAGCAATTGATCGACACCGCCGCCAATGTGCGCGCCGTCGAGACCAAGGTCGACGAAGCGGAAGCGCGGCTGCGGTCGTTGAACGGCCGCGAGCAGCAGATGCGCGCCTCGCTGGATTCGCGCCGCGCCGACATCGTCGAGGTGCTGGCCGCCCTGCAGCGCGCCGGCCGGCGGACGCCGCCGGCGCTGCTGGTGCGGCCCGAGGACGCGCTGCAATCGCTGCGCACCGCCATGCTGCTCGGCGCCGTGGTGCCGGAACTGCGCGGACGCGCGGAAGCAATTGCAGGCGAGCTCGGCGAACTCGTGGCCTTGCGCCGGAACATCGCCGCCGAGCGCGACCAGCTTGCCACCGACCGCGACAGGATTCGCAGCGACCAGACCCGGCTCGCGGCCCTCGTCGACGAGCGGCAGCGCCAGCAGGCGTCACGGGAAAAGGACCTCAGCGCCGAGAGCGCGCGCGCCATCACGCTGTCGAAACAGGTCGGCGATCTCCAGGGCCTGATCGCCAAGATGGAGCAGGATCTGCAGAGCGCCGCCAAGGCCGCTGAAAAGGCCGCCGAGGCCGCAAAGCTGGCGGAGGCAAAGGCGTCCGCCAGCGCCAAGCCCGGCCCCGGCGCTTTCAAGGATCGGTCCCGGACCACCCCGGCCATCGCCTTCGCCTCGGCCAAGGGCCTGCTGCCGCTCCCGGTTAACGGTAACAAGATCAGGGATTTTGGCGGTTCCGACGGAGTCGGCGGGGTTCAGAAGGGCATTTCGCTGGCCACCAAGCCCGGCTCCCAGATCACGACGCCGTGTGATGGCTGGGTGGTCTATGCCGGCCCGTTCCGCAGCTATGGACAACTCTTGATCCTCAATGCCGGGGGCGGGTATCATGTCCTGATCGCCGGGATGGAGCGCATTTCGGTCAACATCGGACAGTTTGTGCTCACGGGGGAGCCGGTCGCGACCATGGGGTCGACCTCTCAAGTCGCCTCCATTCTCGCCACGAACGCGAGTCAACCTGTGCTGTATGTCGAGTTCCGTAAGGACGGCACTCCAATCGATCCAGGCCCATGGTGGGCCGCAAATGAAGGCGAGAAGGTTCGCGGATGATGCGCAAGACTTCAGTTATCCTCCTCAGCGCGGCCACCGGTGCTGCGCTGACGCTGTTCGTGACCCAGCCGCGCGCGGTCTTCATGGGCTCGAGCGCACGGGCCGCCACCGCGGACACCTATCGCCAGCTCAACCTTTTCGGCGACGTCTTCGAGCGCGTGCGCTCGGACTATGTCGAGAAGCCCGACGACACCAAGCTGATCGAATCCGCCATCAGCGGCATGCTCACGGGCCTCGATCCGCATTCGAGCTACATGGACGCGAAGAGCTTCCGCGACATGCAGGTGCAGACCCGCGGTGAGTTCGGCGGCCTCGGCATCGAGGTGACGATGGAGGATGGCCTGATCAAGGTGGTCTCGCCGATCGACGACACGCCCGCCTCGCGCGCCGGCGTCATGGCCAACGACATCATCACCAATCTCGACGAGGAAGCGGTGCAGGGCCTGACCCTGAACCAGGCCGTCGAGAAGATGCGCGGTCCGGTCAACACCAAGATCAAGCTGAAGATCATCCGCAAGGGCCAGGACAATCCGATCGACGTCACGCTGGTGCGCGACAACATCCGCGTCCGCTCGGTGCGCGCGCGCGTCGAGACCGACGACATCGCCTATATCCGCATCACCACCTTCAACGAGCAGACCACCGAGGGCCTGAAGCGCGAGGTCGCCAACCTCTCGAATCAGATCGGCGACAAGCTGAAAGGCTACATCATCGACCTGCGCAACAACCCGGGCGGCCTGCTCGAGGAAGCGGTCACCGTCTCCGACTCGTTCCTGGAGAAGGGCGAGATCGTCTCGACTCGCGGCCGCAATGCCGAGGAGACGCAGCGTCGCACCGCGCATGCGGGCGATCTGACCAAGGGCAAGCCGGTCATCGTGCTGGTCAATGGCGGCTCGGCCTCGGCGTCGGAGATCGTCGCCGGCGCGCTGCAGGACCACAAGCGCGCGACCATCGTCGGCACGCGCTCGTTCGGCAAGGGCTCGGTGCAGACCATCATCCCGCTCGGCTCGGGCAATGGCGCGCTGCGTCTGACCACGGCGCGCTATTACACCCCGTCGGGCAAGTCGATCCAGGCCAAGGGCATCGTGCCCGACATCGAAGTGCTGCAGGACGTGCCGGACGAGTTGAAGTCGCGCACCGACACCAAGGGCGAGGCTTCGCTGCGCGGCCATCTGAAGAACGACGGCGACGAGAAGACCGGCTCGCAGTCCTACGTTCCGCCGGACGCCAAGGACGACAAGGCGCTCAAGCTCGCCGGCGACCTGCTCCACGGCATCAAGAACAGCGCCTCCGCGGCGCCCACGCCGGGCGACAACAAGGGCGCGGCCACCGACAAGCCCAAAGCGGCGAACTAAGTCGGGCGCATCACGCGATTCGGCAAAAGGGCGGCTCCTGGAGCCGCCCTTTTTGCTTGGTCTTGCGTAATCCCCGGCGCATCCCGGCCTGCCGCCGCTTGACCTCGGCGTGGTATCGTCGGCGGGAGTGATTCGGGATCTCGCATGACTGAAACGGCCGATGATCTGAGCGCCCCGCTCGGACAGGACAAGCCGCGCCGGAAGCGCCGGCTGCGGCTGCCGTTCACGGCCATGCAGGCGCTGGCCGTCATGCTCGGCCTGTTCCTGGCCGCCTTTGCCGGCTTTGCCATCTTCAACAAGGATCCGCTCGGCGGCGAGCCGATAACGCGGATCGCGATCCAGCCCAAGGCCACCGACGAGAAGCCCGCGGCTGCCGGCCATGGACCGGAGAGCAAGCAGGCCAGCAAGCACGAGGCCAAGGAAGCACCGAAGCAAGCGGGCGAGCAGAAGACCGTCACCATGATCGACGGCTCCACCGGCGCGCGCCACGACGTGGTGATCGGTGGCGGGGACTCGGCGGACAAGGGCGAAGCGGCCGCGGCGAACGCGCCGCCGCCCGTCATGGCCGGGATCGACCCGAAACTGCTGGAGAAGTCGCGCTACGGCATGATCCCGGTGGTGGCCGGAGACCTGAAGCCGTTCAACGTCTATGCCGCAGATGCCGACCGCGCCAAGGCCGCCAAGATGCCCGTGGTCGCGATCCTGATCGGCGGCCTCGGCGTCGGCGCTGCCAAGACCACCGACGCGATCATGCGGCTGCCGCCGGCGGTGACGCTGGCCTTCACGCCCTACGGTGCAGACCCCGGCAAGCTGGCCGAACGGGCGCGCGCCCAGCGCCACGAGATCTTCCTCCAGATCCCGATGGAGCCCTACGACTTCCCGGACAACGACCCGGGGCCGCAGACGCTGCTGACCTCGCTCACCGCCGACCAGAACATGGACCGCCTGTACTGGCATCTCAGCCGCATGCAGGGCTATGCCGGCCTCACCAATTTCATGGGCGCCCGCTTCGTGGCGACGGAGCCGGCGATGCAGCCGATCATCCGCGAGGCGGCCAAGCGCGGCCTCGGCTTCTTCGACGACGGCTCCTCGCCCCGCAGCATTGCATTGCAGGCTGCGGCCGGCGCGGCGATGCCGTTCGGCAAGGGCGACATCGCAATCGACGCGGTGCCGACCCCGGCCGAGATCGACCGCGCCCTGAGCAAGCTCGAATCGATGGCGCGCGAGCGCGGCACCGCCGTCGGCATCGCCTCGGCCCTGCCGGTCTCGATCGAGCGCATCGGCGCCTGGACCAAGACATTGAGCGAGCGGGGTATCCTTTTGGTGCCATTGACAACCGCGATGCTGAAATCAAAATCCAGCTAAATCAACGGATTGGTACGGCACAGGTCCCGCGGGGGCCGGCATGCCCGCCAAAAGCACGCGAGAGGCCTGGCGGAATGGCGCGTTACGAGGATTTGCCCTACCGGACCTGCGTCGGCGTGATGCTGATCAACCGGAAGGGACTGGTGTTCATCGGTCGCCGCGCCGGCGGCATCGAGCATGTCGACGACAGCCATGTCTGGCAGATGCCGCAGGGCGGCGTCGATCCCGGCGAGGACACCTGGGACGCGGCCAGGCGCGAGCTCTATGAGGAGACCAGCGTGCGCTCGGTCGAGCGGCTCGGCGAGGTCCCGGACTGGCTCACTTACGACATTCCGCGCACGGTCGCGGGGCGTGCCTGGAAGGGCCGTTACCGGGGCCAGCGCCAGAAATGGTTCGCAGTGCGCTTCACCGGCGAGGACAGCGAGATCAACGTCGAGCACCCCGGCGGCGGCCACAAGGCCGAGTTCGTGAGCTGGCGCTGGGAACCGATGAAGAATTTGACCGGGCTGATCATTCCCTTCAAGCGCCCGGTCTACGAGCGCGTGGTGAAGGAATTTTCCGCGCTGGCGGATGAATAAATAAAATTGGCATTCCGGGTTCGGTGCTAAGGCATCGCCGGAATGACACGGAAGATCCGCACGTGACGAATGAAAAGCCCTACCGTCCCAATGTGGGCATCGCCTTGTTCAATGCCGACGGCCGCGTTCTGATCGGGCACCGCTTCAAGGGCGACGGGCCCGAGATCATCCTGCCAGGCCTCGACTGGCAGATGCCGCAGGGCGGAGTCGACGACGGCGAGAATCTGCGCGACGCCGCGATGCGCGAACTCTGGGAAGAGACCAGCGTCGTCAGCGCTGATTTTCTCGGCGAGACTGACTGGCTCACCTACGAATTCCCGCCCTATGACGGACCGCAGACGCACCGGCTGGCGAAGTTCCGCGGCCAGCGCCAAAAGTGGTTCGCGCTGCGCTTCACCGGCAAGGACGACGAGATCGATCCGCTGACGCCGCGCAACGACCAGCCCGCGGAATTCGACGCATGGCGCTGGGAGCGCCTCGACCGCGTCGCCGATCTCGTGGTTCCGTTCCGCCGCGACGTCTACCGCGCGGTGGCGCAGCAGTTCGCGCCGTTCGGAAACTGAAGCTGCAAAACAACCCCATGCACAGTAGAATGGGGTTTGAAATCCTTAGGGAATTTTTCGGCGAAAATTTGGGCGTCAGGGGCGCACCATTCCCTCGCGCCCTCTCCCGCTTGCGCTGCGATCTTGCGCTTCATCTGCGCGCGCGGAATGCCGCTACCGGCGGCAGGGTGCAACAAAGTTTCAGCGCCCGCCACGGCCGTGACGAGCGCTGAACCTGTTCAGGAATTTGAAGCTTGAGCCCCGGAGCGGTGCCCCGGGGCTTAATGCATAGCCGTGCTGTTGAGCTGCTGCTGGATGCTCTTGAAGTGGTCGAGCCGTGCGATGGCCTGGTCGAGCTCGTTGCCTTCGTGCTCCTTCAGACCCTCTTCCATCTCCGAGACGGTCGCCGCGAACTGGGCGCGGTCGAGCTCGGCCAGCGACGTCGCCACGTCGGCGAGCACGGTCAGGCCCTTTTCGGAAACCTCGGCGATGCCGCCGAGCACGATGACCTTCTCGTGCTTGCCGCCGGTGGTGACGGTGAGAATGCCGGGGCGGATCGCAGCCACGACCGGCGCATGTCCCGCCAGCACGCCGAAATCACCCTCGACGCCGGGAATGTCGACCTGATCGACCTCACCCGAGAATGCGAGCTTTTCCGGCGAGACGAGATCGAAGTGGAAGGTGGCCATGGGCTATCCGTTTTTTTCCGCTTGTCACCCGCGGGCCTGACCCGCGGGTCCATCCATCAAGATTCCTATCTGATGGATCGCCGGGTCAAGCCCGGCAATGACACCTAGAATCAGGCCGCTTCCGCCGCCAGCTTCTTGCCCTTCTCGACAGCCTCTTCGATGGTGCCGACCATGTAGAAAGCGGCTTCCGGCAGGTGATCGTACTTGCCTTCCACCAGGCCCTTGAAGCCCTTGATGGTGTCAGCGAGCTCGACGAACTTGCCCGGCGATCCCGTGAAGATTTCGGCGACGTGGAACGGCTGCGACATGAAGCGCTCGACCTTGCGAGCGCGGGCCACGGTCAGCTTGTCCTCTTCCGAAAGCTCGTCCATGCCGAGAATGGCGATGATGTCCTGCAGTGCCTTGTAGCGCTGCAGCACCTGCTGGACCTGACGGGCGACCGCGTAGTGCTCCTCGCCGACGACCAGCGGAGAGAGCATGCGCGAGGTCGAGTCGAGCGGGTCCACCGCCGGATAGATGCCCTTTTCGGCGATCGAGCGCGACAGCGTGGTGGTCGCGTCCAAATGCGCGAACGAAGTCGCGGGCGCCGGGTCGGTCAAGTCGTCGGCCGGAACGTAGATGGCCTGCACCGAGGTGATCGAGCCCTTCTGCGTGGTGGTGATGCGCTCCTGCAGCGCGCCCATGTCGGTCGCGAGCGTCGGCTGATAACCCACCGCCGAGGGAATACGACCCAAGAGCGCCGACACTTCCGAGCCGGCCTGGGTGAAGCGGAAGATGTTGTCGACGAAGAATAGCACGTCCTGGCCCTTGTCGCGGAAGTCTTCCGCGATGGTCAGACCGGTGAGCGCGACGCGGGCGCGGGCGCCGGGCGGCTCGTTCATCTGGCCGAACACCAGCGCGCACTTCGACTTGACGCTCGGATCGGGGTTCTTCGGGTCGGCGTTGACCTTGGACTCGATGAATTCGTGATAGAGGTCGTTGCCCTCGCGGGTACGCTCGCCGACGCCGGCGAACACGGAGTAACCACCGTGCGCCTTCGCGACGTTGTTGATCAGCTCCTGAATCAGCACGGTCTTGCCGACGCCGGCGCCACCGAACAGGCCGATCTTGCCGCCCTTCGCATACGGAGCCAGGAGATCGACGACCTTGATGCCGGTGACGAGAATTTCAGCTTCGGTCGACTGGTCGGTGTAGCTCGGCGCTTCCTGGTGGATGGCGCGCAGGCCTTCGGTCTTGACGGGACCTGCTTCGTCGATCGGCTCGCCGATGACGTTGATGATGCGGCCGAGCGTGCCTTCGCCGACCGGAACGCGGATCGGCGAACCGGTGTCGGTCACTTCCTGGCCGCGAACCAGACCTTCGGTCACGTCCATCGCAATCGTG
>Ga0209677_101405_pt1 | contig 10452 bp, 10 predicted proteins | sample AraplaCvi_mCL_r2_2_FD_184285 | JGI IMG/M metagenome (GOLD analysis project Ga0209677, IMG submission 184285) | Arabidopsis root microbial communities from North Carolina, USA - plate scrape CL_Cvi_mCL_r2 (SPAdes) (version 2) | ecosystem: Host-associated > Plants > Roots > Endosphere | place: USA... | reverse complement strand
CATTTGCTGGCCGCTATTCTCTCAGTCCGGCGTTAGCCACGGACAGTCCCTCCGAGCCAGCGCGCCAGTCGCTCGCGCACTACGCCAAGCAGCAGGCCTAGTCCATTAATGTTCTGGCTCGCGGCTCGCTCGCCCGGCGCAACGCCTTGCAGCTTGCGATCGAGATTGCCGGCAAACTCCGTGACCATGCGCCGCGCCAGATCTCGCACCAGGCCGCTGCGGCCGACCTGCGCCAGCAGGCCGGTCAGCGTGTAGCCGATCGAAAGATCGACGCGCGTGGAAGCGCCCTCCGCGATCGGCGTGAGCCGATAGCGGATCTCGCCTCGCGTGGTCGAACGGCTGCGCTGATCCTGGCCCGACCCGATGATGCGTCCGGACATGTCGACCGGATTGCGCTCGATCCGGGCATTGCCGGCAAAGCTTGCGACAATCGGCCCGATCTGCACGCGGATCTCGCCCTCGACGTGTTGCGGGTCGTCCACGCTGGTCAGCGAAGCGCCAGGCAAGCAGGCCGCGACGGCGGCGACGTCGCCGAACAGCGCAAACACCTGCTCCGGCGGATACACGACCTCGAAGGATTGTTCGATGCTGGTCGCGGGCGTGAAGTCCGCGAACGTCAGGTCCGCAGCCGGCGTTGCCGATCGCGGAATCGATGGAACGCCCGGCTGCGGCGGCGCAGCCATCTCGTGTCCATGGCCGGAGCCGACCGGCCCGAGACATTTGCGACCACCATCGGCTTCCGGACCGATGCCGCGCGCGCGGCGCTCCGCGATGACCGAGCCGACCGCCCTGACGATGCCAACATAGCCGGTGCAGCGACACAGATTGCCGCTCATGCCGACCCTGATCTGGTGTTCGTCTGCGTCGGGCAACCTCATCACCAGGTCACGCGCCGAGATCAGCATGCCGGGCGTGCAATAGCCGCACTGCAGCGCGTGCTCGCGGGTGAAGGCCGCGCGCAGCTCCGTCGCGATATCGTCTTCGTCGAGCCCCTCGATGGTGGTGACGTCGGCGCCGTCGCAGGCGACGGCGTAGGTGATGCAGGACCGCGCCAGCACGCCATCGAGCAAAACCGTGCAGGCGCCGCAGACGCCATGCTCGCAACCGAGATGGGTGCCGGTGAGATCGAGCTCGTCGCGCACGACATCGGCGAGGCTGATGCGCGGCTCCGCCAGCAGTTCGACGCCGCGTCGGTTGACGGTGAGCGCAAGCGGCGTCATGCGGCCTCGCCGATCGCGCGCTTCAGCACGGTAAGATGGATGTGACGATGCACGGCATCGGTGATTCCCGCGGCAGCCAGCAGGCGGTCGCCGACTCGCGCATCGAATGTCTGCTTGTAGTTGCCAGCGATACGGCCGCCGAACATCTCCTCGGGACGCGGGACCAGGATTGGCGCTGCATCGATCGCGCCGATCACGATGCGTGCCATACCTTGGTCCGGATCGATCAGGACCGCGCAGAGCGCGTGCGCGAATTCGCCGGTCTTGCGGCATGTCTTGACATAGCCCCACTGCGCCGACGCGGCGCGTGCGGGGATATGGATCGACACGACGAGTTCGGCCGGCCGCAGGCAGGTCTGCAGCGCGCCGGCGGCAAACTCCGCGACCTCAACCTTGCGCATGCCCGTCGGGCTCGACAGCATCACGCTGCCGCCGAGCGCTGCAAGCGCGGACAGCCAGTCCGCGGAAGGATCTGCATGGCTGAGCGAGCCGCCAACCGTGCCGCGATTGCGCACCGCGCGATAGGCGATGTTGGCGGCGACGCCGCGCATGGCGCCGCGCGTCACGTCCGGCACGCGGCCATCCTCGATATCCGCATGCGTGATGCATGCGCCGAGCACGAGCTCGTCGCCGCAGATCTCCGCCTGCTTGAGCTCCGGGATCGCCGTGATATCGATGATACGCTCGGGCGCGACCAGCCGCAGGTTCAGCATCGGCCCGAGCGACTGGCCGCCGGCGATCACCTTGGCGGCGCCATTCCCTTCGGCGAGCATCGCCAGCGCACCTGAGAGACCGTGCGGCCGATCGTAGACGAAGGGCGCAGGCTTCATGCCGCAGCCTTCCCCTTGTCCTGCGCGCCGAGCACGGCCTCGACGACCCTGTAGGGCGTGATCGGCGAGCGCATCAGCTCCGCGCCAAGCGGGCGCAGCGCGTCGTTGACGGCGTTTGCGATCGCAGCCGGTGGGGCAATCGCGCCGCCCTCGCCGATGCCCTTGACGCCGAACTGCGTATAAGGCGATGGCGTCTCCATGTGATCGAGCCGCGGCGCCGGCACTTCGGTTGGACCCGGCAGCAGATAGTCGGCGAGCGTGGTCGCCAGCGGCTGTCCCGCCGCGTCGAACGGCATCTCCTCGTAGAGCGCGGTGCCGATGCCTTGCGCCAGGCCGCCATAGATCTGGCCATCGACCACCATTGGATTGACCAACACGCCACCATCTTCGACGATCACGTAGTCGAGGATCTCGACGGTGCCGAGATCTGGATCGACCGCGACCACGGCCGCGTGCGCCGCGTAGCTGAAGGTGCCGCTGTCGCGCTGCGGCTTATAGCCAGTGGTCACCTCGAGCCCGCCGGCATCGACATCGCCGGGCAGGTCCTGCGGCCGGCGATACCAGGTGTGCGCAATCTGCTTCAGGCTGACGCTGCCATTGGTCCCGCGCACCTCACCCTGCGCCAGCACCACCTGCGCCGGATCCTGCTGCAGCAGCTTGGCGCCGATCCGCCGCGCGCGCTCGCCGAGTTCGCGGCAGGCCGTGGCGACCGCGCCGCCCGCCATCACCATCGAGCGCGAGCCCCAGGTGCCGGTGGAGTATGGCGTCATCGCGGTGTCGCCGAGAATGATGCGGACCTTGGCGACATCGATGCCGAGCATCTCGTGCGCGACCTGGGCCAGCGTCGTCTCCATGCTCTGGCCGTGCGAATGCACGCCGACGCGCAGCTCCAGCCCGCCGTCGGGCGTCAGCCGTGCTGTCGCCTGCTCGTGCCCTGGCACCATCGGAATGCCCCAGCCGGAATACACCGAAGTGCCGTGCGCGGCCTGCTCGCAATAGATCGAAACGCCAAGGCCGATGCGGCGTCCGTCCGACTCGCCCCGGCGCTGCCGCACGCGCACGCTTTCGAGATCGACCGCGGCCAGCGCGCGCCGCATTGCCTCCGGATAATCACCGCTATCGAAATGCTTCCTGGTGATGTTGTCGAACGGCATCTGTTCGGGACGCACGAGATTGCGCAGCCGCACCTCGCCCGGCTCGAGGCCCGCTTCCGCCGCGACGAGATCGAGCATCAGCTCCAGCGCAAAGCAGACGCCGGTACGTGCGACGCCGCGATAGGGCAGGATCGGGCACTTGTTGGTCGCGACCGAAAAGGTCCGGCAGCGATAGGCCGGCATCACGTAAGCCCCCGGCAGGATGCTCGCGACCTGGGCGGCTTCGAGACAGGCAGAAAACGGGTATGACGAATAGGCGCCGGAATCGACCGTCGCCTCGCAATCGATGCCGCGCAGGCGTCCGTCACGATCGGCATAGACCGTGATCTTGTAGTGGTGTTCGCGGCAGTTCGCGCTCGCGGTCAAATGCTCGCGGCGATCTTCGATCCAGCGTACCGGATGGCCGAGTCTCATCGTCAGCCAGGCCAGGCAGATTTCCTCGGGCAGCAGAATGCCCTTGTGCCCGAAACCGCCGCCGACATCCGGCGAGATGACGCGGATGCGGCCCTGCTCGATGCCGAGGCATTCGGCGAGGCCATTGCGGTTGATGTGCGGCATTTGCGCCGCGGAATACAGCGTGAGCTGATCGAGCCTGTTGTCGAAGGTCGCAACCACGCCGCGGCCTTCCAGCGGCGCCATGCACTGCCGCGCGGTCGTGATCTCGCGCGTCACCTTGATCGGCGCGTCCAGCGCAGCCGAGATATCGACCTCGTAGTTGGTCTCGAGGAAGACGTTGTCGCCCCAATGCTCATGCACCAGAGGTGCGTCAGGCGCCCGTGCCTGCAGCATGTCATGGACCGCAGGCAGCTCTTCGAGATCGAGCACGACCGACGCGGCGATGTCCTCGGCTTCCGCACGCGTCGGTGCGACACACATCGCGATCAGCTCGCCGACCTGCCGCACCTTGCCGGTGGCGAGCACCGGCTGCTCGGAGATCTTGAAACCCCGCAGGCCCGACACGGCACGGATCGGATTGACCCCGGTCAAATCCTCGGCGGTGAAGACGCGGTCACGATAGCCTTCCGGAATGTGGATGCCGCGGATCCGTGCGTGCGCGAGCGGGCTGCGCACGAAGGCGACGTCCTGCATCCCGGCCAGGCGGATATCGGCAACATACTGGCCGCGCCCGCGCATCAGCCGCTCGTCTTCCTTGCGCGGAAGACGAGCGCCGATGCCTTGATGGACTGTGCGATCTGCGTTGCCCAGTTGGTCGTGACACAAAGAAGGACTCCCGTGCGATGGAGCGCGACTGGCTCAGGCGGCAACCGCCTCGGGCAGGATCGAGGCGTCCGCGTCGTAGCGCACGCCGGCGCGCAGGCAGAACGCGGGCTGCAGCAGGCTGTCAGCAATCACCTGCGTGCCTTCATTATCGCGCAGCACGAAACGCCCGCTGCGCTGCGTCAGCACCGACACGTCGGCGTCCATGCCCACCTTGATTGCACCGATCTCGTCGGAACGCCCGAGCATCTTGGCGGGATTGGCCGTCACCATCGGCACCACCTGCTCCAGTGACAGGCCAAGCGCCATCATCGAGCTCATCGCCTGCACCAGGCTGAACTTGGCCTGGCCCGCGAATGGATGGTTCTCGTCATCCTTATGCTGATCGGGCGTGCCGGCCGGCACCGGCACATGCGTGTTGTAGCCATGGATATCGGCACCGAGCGTGGTCGGCACGATGCCGGCAGCGATCGCCTTCTTCGCCAGCCGATAGGAGAAATGGCTGCCGTGACCCACGTCGACGGTGAGGCCGCGGTCGAGCGCGGCGCGGATCACCGGATGCACCTCGCCCTCGCGATTGATGAAACCGCCGGGATGGCGGGTGAACGGATGCGCCAGCACGTCGCCCTGCTTCAGCAGCGGGATGACGCGGGTCAGGATCGTATCCGCGTCCTCGCCGTTGGCGCCGCTCTCCGGCAAACCCCAGAGCTGGCCGAAGTGCACATAGACCGGGAGCTCGGAACGGCGCCCAATCTCGGCCGCCATCTCGATGACCTTGATGCCCCAGCGCGCGAAGCCGCCGATCTCGGCGTGGGCCTTGATGCCGCGGACGATATCGAGATTGGCCCTGGCCGATTTGGCGGTAGCGTCGATGTCGACGCCGTCGGGGCTGTAGAGCTGCGGATAGTAATGGCCTTCAAGACCGCCCACCAGATAGGCAGACAGGAAGGCATAGACACGCGACTTCGCGGGCTCGGCGATGAAATAACGGAAGCCGGGCAACGTCATGCAGGACGGCCCGCCCTGATCGACCAGGGTCGTGACGCCGGAATGGACGCCGACCATATCCGCATTCATGCCGAAGCGGCCGGTGACATATTGATAGACATGCGCATGGGTATCGATCAGGCCGGGTAGCACCAGCTTTCCAGTAGCGTCGATCACCTCCCTGGCGCTGGTCGGCAGGATATCGGCCTGCACCGCCGCGACCTTGCCGTGACGTATCGCAACATCCGTGAGACCATCGATGCCGCAAGCCGGATCGATCACGCGCCCGCCGCGCAGCAGCAAGTCAAAGCTCGGACTGACGGACATAGGCGCTCCTCTCCCTGACGTCGACGTAGAATTACGAAGCATGCTTCGCAATTCTACTAAGCAAGCGTCGTGCCATCGTCTGCGTGTGGTCAGCGATATCGAATCGAGCTAGTTGCAGCTGCGACAGCGCGAGTTGGAGAGGTGAAATGCGGCAAATGCAGCAAAGGAAGAGCCGGGACAGCCGGCGCCCCTGGCCATTGTCGGAACGTCCGGGCTTCTTGATCCGGCGGCTGCATCAGATCCACGTCGCGCTGTTCCAGGAAGCGTGCGGCCGCTTCGAGATCACGCCGCTGCAATATAGCCTGCTCTCGGCCCTCGCGGCCCGGAAAACCGCCGATCAGACCACTTTGGCAGCCGATATCGCGCTCGATCGCACCACCACGACCGGCGCGCTGAAGCGACTGGAAACACGCAATCTGGTCGAGCGCCCGATCAATTCAGAGGATCGCCGCGCGCGGCTGTGTCGGCTGACCAGAGCCGGCGCAGCGCTGCTCGCCAAAATCGAAGGTGCCGCGCACGCGGCCCATGACGCCACGTTGGATCAACTGTCGGACAAGGAGCGCGCACAATTCATTGCGATGATGCAGCGCATCGTGGCCTGCAACGGCAGCCGAAGCAACGCAGCGCCGCTGCTCGACTGATCCGGCCGCCTGCTCTGCCGCTGTTTTGGTCCACTCTGCTCAATTCGTGATCAGGATTGTTGTCCTTGATAAGCGGTGCGCGGCGCCCTCGGACGCGGAGCGGTTGCCGTACACCTTGGATCGCTCTCATTCGAACTGCACCGGCGACGATGCGGGATAGGCCAGCGCGACGAACTCGCAGAAGGCGCGCGCCGCCGGCGACAATTTCGCACCGCTCTTCCACGCAAGGCCGACATCCATCGTGTGAATGTCGTCGTCGAGCGTTTTGACGTCGATCCGATGTCCTTCCAACGACCATGGCCGATAAACCATGTCGGACAGGATGGTAATGCCCATGCCAGTCGCCACCATGCTGCGCACCGCCTCCATCGACAGCGTGCGGAAGATGACGTTGGGCACATGCGGCGTACACTGCCAATAACGCATGGCGGAGCGTTCCGCCTCATCCACGGTCAGCATCAGATACGGCTCGGCGGCGAGGTCGCCCAAACGGACAGTGTCCTTGTGCAGCAGCGGATGATTGGCGCAGGCCCATAGCCGCCGCGGCGAGCGCAACAAAAGGTGCGACCGGATCGAGCCACGATCGTGCAGGTTCGAGACCAGCATGACTGCTGCATCAACGGTACCATTGATGAGGCTGAGCTCGATCGCATCGCGCGCGTATTCATGAAGCCGGACCGTGATGCCCGGAAATGCCCGCCAGAACCGGGACAGCAGCGCGGGCATGAAATATCCGGCAACGGTGTAACTGACGGCGACGTCGACAGTGCCGTCGACATGCTTGCCCCAGCGGTGCGGGCTGCGCATCGCGTCGGCGACGCTGGCTTCGATCGCATGGGCTCGCTACAGGAACTGCTGTCCGTCGAACGTCAAGGTCACGCCGTTCGAATGGCGGTCGAACAGCTTCTTTCCGAGCTCGGTTTCGAGCAGCTTGATCGACGCGGTGATGGCCGATTGCGTGACATTGAGCGTCGCCGCGGCCGCCGACACCTTGCCGGTTTCGGCCGTTGCGATGAAGTGGCGGACCTGACGGAAGGTCAGAGCCATCAAAAATTCCGATATCAGCGAACAATTTTTCGAGTTTTACAATTGCTCGGTGCGACGCCGAAAATCAAGCCGTTCGCTCGCGGTTCTGAAAAGGCGTCACGATGGCTTCGGCTCGATTGGACCTGATTGCCCAGAAGATCAGTGTCCAGTTCGAAGGATTGAAAGCCCTCTCGGACGTCTCGCTGACGGTGCCGCGCGGCCGCATTACCGGGCTGATCGGGCCGAATGGTGCGGGGAAGACGACGTTGATCAACGTCCTGACCGGCTTCCAGCAAGCCGATCATGGTACCGTCGCCCTCGAGGGTGAGACGATCAACGGCATCGCAGCACACAAGCTGCGCCGCAAAGGCGTGGCCCGCACCTTTCAGTCGGGCCGGTTATTTCGTGAGCTGACCGTTGTCGACAACCTGGAGGTCACCGGGGTCGGTCTCGGCCAAAGCCGTCGCAACGCGCTTGCGGAGGCCGAGCGCGTCATGGACTGGCTCGGAATCTGCTATCTCGCGGGCACGATCGCCGGAGCACTGCCCTACACCGACGAGCGCCGTGTGGCCATTGGCCGCGCCATCATGTGCAATCCGCGCTATCTGCTGCTGGACGAGCCGGCCGCAGGCATGTCGGAGCACGAAAGCCACGATCTCGCGTCGATCATTAGGCGCATTGCCTCAGAACTTGGCATCGGCGTGCTGCTCATCGAGCACAATATCGGTCTGGTGCTCGAACTCTGCGAATGCATATTTGTTCTCGACTCCGGCGAGATCATTGAAGTCGGCCCTCCGGCGCAGATCCGTACCAGCGATGCCGTCCGGCACGCCTATATGGGCACGCAGCACGACGAGGTCGTACCGGCGCTCGCTGTCGATGGGGCGGTCGCCTGATGAGCTTGCTCACTGTCGACAATCTCACCGTGCGCTACGGCCGCCTGACCGCGCTGCGCGGCGTCAGTCTGGCTATCGACAGAGGCGAGATCCTGTTCGTGACCGGCCCCAACGGCGCCGGCAAGTCGACATTGCTGAACGCGATCGCCGGCGTTGTGCCGCCCGTCTCAGGCAGCATCACGCTCGACGGGACTGACATTACGGCCGCTGCACCCGAGCAGATCGCCCGGCTTGGATTTTCAATGGTGCCCGAGGGCCGCAACGTCTTCGGCGCATTGACGATCGAGGAGAATCTGAAGGTCGGCGCCGGCATGCGGCCCGACAAGCACAAGATCGCGGCCGATCTGGACGCGGTTTATAGCGAGTTTCCTATGCTGGCCGACCGCCGCCATGCCGTCGCCGGCATGCTGTCCGGTGGCCAGCAGCAGATGCTCGTGATCGGCCGCGCGCTGATGACGTCACCACGGCTGATCGCGATCGATGAGCCGTCGCTCGGGCTTGCGCCCAAGATCATCGACCAGGTCTATGAGATCCTGGTTCGGCTGCGCGCGCAGCGCAGGCTGACGCTGCTGATCGTCGAGCAGAGCTCGACCCGCGCGATGATGACCGGCGGACGGATGATCCTGATGCGCGGCGGCCGCATCGTGCTGGAGGGGCCCGCCGGCGAGATGGTCAAGAACGAGCGCCTGAAGCAAGCCTATTTCGGGTTCGGAGATCACTAGGCATGACGGAGTTGCTGCAGATCGTCTTCGATGCGCTGAGCCTCGGCAGTCTTTATGCGCTGGGTGCGCTCGGGATCGCCCTCATCTTCGGCGTGATGCGACTGGTCAACTTCGCCCACGGCGACTTCATCGCGTTCTGCGTATTCGCGATGCTATGGCCGTCGACCAATGCTGCGGCGATCGTGTTTGCCGGCAATTTACCGTCCTATGTGCTAGTGCCGCTGCTGCTCCTCATCGGCGCCAGCCTGTCAGTATTGTCTGAGGTGATCGTATTCCGCCGCTTCCGCAACGCGAACCCAGCCACGATGATGATCGCCTCCTTCGCGCTCGGCTTCGCGATCCGCAATTTCCTGCTGATGCTGTATTCGAGCCGGCCGAAGTCGATCACGCTATGGCCGACCCTCGGCCTCCCGGTCGAGGTGCTCGGCGCCCGCATCCCGATGCTGCAGGTCGTGACGATCATCATCACGCTCGCCGTGCTCGCTGCCTTGACGGTCTTTCTCAAGCGCACGCGCTATGGCCTGGAGATGCGCGCGGCAGCCGAGAATTTCACCATGGCCCGGATGCTTGGCGTACGTGCCAATGGCGTCATCCTGTTTGCCTTCGCCATCAGCGGCATGCTGGCGGCCGCGATCGGGCTGATCCTGGCGACCAATTCCGGCACGGCCGACATCAACATGGGCGCCAACGTCATGCTGATCGCCTTCATCGCCACCGTCATCGGCGGTCTCGGCAGCGTACCTGGAGCGGTCGCCGCCGGCTTCCTGATCGGTGCGGCCAGCATCGTCTTCCAGGCCACGCTGCCGCACGATGCCCGTGTATTCCGCGATGCCTTTGTCTATGGCGCCGTCATCGTTGTGCTGCTGGTCCGCCCGCAGGGGCTGTTCGCGCCCAAATCCGCCAAGCAGAGGGTCTAGCCATGGCGCAGCGGGCTTCAGTGCTATGGCGGACCATCGCGACGCCGATCATGCTCGCCGTGCTGCTGCTTGCGATCGCAGCCCTCACCTACCAGTTCGGCAGCCGGGCCTTCAATCGCACTATTGTCGAGATGTTCATCAACATCATGGTGGTGGTCGGCCTCTACGTGTTCATCGGCAATTCCGGACTGCTGTCGTTCGGCCATATCAGCTTCATGTGCCTCGGCGCCTACATGACCGCATGGCTGACCATCCCGCCGGTGATGAAGTCGATCACGCTCAAGGGGCTGCCCACGTGGCTGCTGCAGACCAAGCTGTCGATGTGGGTAGCGACGCCGCTCTCCGGCCTGTTCGTGGCGCTGTTCGCTCTCGTCGTCGGGCGCGTCATCATGCGGCTGTCGGGGATCGCAGCCTCGATCGCCACCTTTGGCCTGCTGGGCGTCGTCAACAACATCTATTCGAACTGGGACTCGGTCACCGGCGGGCAAGGCTCGATCGTGGGCATCCCGCCCAC
>Ga0209677_101404_pt1 | contig 10460 bp, 8 predicted proteins | sample AraplaCvi_mCL_r2_2_FD_184285 | JGI IMG/M metagenome (GOLD analysis project Ga0209677, IMG submission 184285) | Arabidopsis root microbial communities from North Carolina, USA - plate scrape CL_Cvi_mCL_r2 (SPAdes) (version 2) | ecosystem: Host-associated > Plants > Roots > Endosphere | place: USA... | reverse complement strand
GTCTTCATAGAGCGTGCCGTTTGAAGAGCACCGTGCCTCGCCACTCACCCGGATCGCACCGGACGATGCTTCGCATCGCCAGACGCGATCCGACCTCTCCCCGCAAAGAGCGGGGAGAGGTAAGGGAAACGCCGGATCCAACTACTTCCCCGGCATCTTGTCGTCGACGCCCTTGACGTAGAAATTCATGCCGAGGATCTGGGCGTCGTCGAGATGATCGCCGCCCTTGCATTCGATCTCCTTGCCGTCCTGGCCGAGCACCGGGCATTTGAACGGATGCAGCTTGCCCGCGGTGATCGCCGCCTGGGTCTCCTCGGCCAGCTTCTTCACGTCATCGGGCATGTTGGTGTAGGGCGCCATCTCGAACATCTTGGAGTCGAGCCCGCCCCAGGTGTTCTCCTCCTTCCAGCTGCCGTCGAGCTCGGCCTTGACGCGCGAGATGTAGTAGGGCGCCCAGGTGTCGAGGATCGAGGTGAGTTGCGCCTTGGGGCCGAACTTGATCATTTCGGAATCCTGGCCGAAGGCGAGCTTGCCGCGCTCCTCGGCCACCTGCATCGCTGCGGGACTGTCGGTGTGCTGCATGACGATGTCGGCGCCCTGGTCGAGCAGGGCTTTCGCAGCATCGGCTTCCTTGCCGGGGTCGAACCAGGTGTTGACCCAGATGATCTTGACCTTGATGTCCGGATTGATCGACTGTGCGCCGAGCATCGTGGCGTTGATGCCGGAGATCACCTCGGGGATCGGGAACGAGCCGATATAGCCGAGCACGCCGGCCTTCGACATCTTCGCCGCGATCTGGCCCTGGATATAGCGGCCCTGGTACCAGCGCGCCGAATAGGTCGACATGTTCTTGTCGCGCTTGTAGCCGGTGGCGTGCTCGAAATGCACGTTCGGATATTTCTTGGCGACCTTCAGCGTCGGGTCCATGTAGCCGAACGAGGTGGTGAAGATCAGCTTGTTACCGGCGCGCACGAGTTGCTCGATCGCGCGCTCGGCGTCAGGGCCTTCCGGCACATTCTCCAGATACGTCGTCTCGATCTTGTCGCCGAATTCCTTGACCAGCGCCTGCCGTGCCAGCTCGTGCTGATAGGTCCACCCCAAATCGCCGATCGGCCCGAGGTAGATGAAGCCGACCTTCAGCTTGTCGGCGGCGAATGCCGCGCTGCCAAGGCTGCCGGCCAGGAGAAGGGCGGCAAGTGCGGCGAAAAGTCGTTTCGTCATCGGCAATCTCCACAACGATTTGTGGCAATTTTCGAGGTCCGAACGCCACGCCCCATCGCACGCACTCGGACGATTTCGGTTTCACCGGTCAGGCACGAACACGGTGCCAAGCGTGGCCGGCGCCGTCGAGCCGCCGCGGCGCGTGCGCGACAGCAGCACCAGCACGATCACGGTGGCAAGATAAGGCAGCGCCGACATGAACTGCGAGGGAATGCCGATGCCGGCGCCTTGCGCATGCAGTTGCAGGATCGACACCGCGCCGAACAGATAGGCGCCGACCACGAGCCGGCCCGGCCGCCAGGACGAGAACACGACCAGCGCCAGCGCGATCCAGCCGCGGCCCGCGGTCATGCCCGGGATGAAGAACGGCGTATAGGCGAGCGGCAGATAGGCACCGGCAAGGCCTGCGCAGGCGCCGCCGAACATTACGGCGAGCAATCGGATGCGCAGCACGGGATAGCCGAGCGCATGCGCCGAAACATGGTTGTCGCCGCAGGCACGCAGGATCAGGCCCGAACGGGTGCGATAGAGGAACCACCAGACGCCGATGATGAGCGCGAGCGACAGATAGACGAAGGCGTCCTCGCCGAACACGATGCGGCCGAGCAGCGGGATATTGGTGAGGAGGGGGATATGCAGATGGGGCGCGGTCGTGATCCGCTGGCCGACAAAACCGGCGCCGATCAGTCCCGACAGCCCGGTGCCGAGAATGGTGAGCGCCAGCCCTGTCGCGACCTGGTTGACCGCGAGGACCAGCGTCATGAGCGCGAAGATCAGTGATAGGGCGGTGCCCGCCAGCACGCCGCAGAGCGCGCCGACGACGATCGAGCCGCTAGCCCAGGCGCCGCCGAAGCCGCAGGCGGCGCCCACGATCATCATGCCCTCGACGCCGAGATTGAGCACGCCGCAGCGCTCGGTCACCAGCTCGCCAGTGGCCGCGATCAGCAGCGGCGTCGATGCCGCCAGCACCGACAGGATGATCGCTTCAACCAATTCCATGCGTCACCTGCCGCGAGACCAGACGGAAGCGGTAGAGGATGAACGAGTCGCAGGCGAGCACGTAGAACAGCAGGATGCCCTGGAACACCTTGGTGACGTCGAGTGGAATCTTCATGGTAATCTGCGCCTGCTCGCCCCCGATAAACGTCAATGCCAGGAACAGTCCTGCAATTAATATTCCAACCGGGTTGAGCCGGCCGAGAAACGCAACGATGATCGCGGTGAAGCCGTAGCCGGGCGAGATGCCGGGCTGCAGGTGGCCGATCGGCCCTGCGACCTCGATGATGCCCGCAAGCCCGGCGAGCGCGCCTGATATCGCGAAGGTGAGCAGGATCAAATGATCGGCGTTGAAGCCGGCAAAGCGCGCCGCGCGAGGCGCTGCGCCGACCACGCGGATCTCGAAGCCCATGATGGTTCGGCCGAGCACGACGAAGGCGCTGGCAACGACGAGGAGGGCGATCAGGCTGCCGAGATGCAACCGGCCGCCTTCGATCAGGACAGGCACGGTGGCGACAGGATCGAACTCGGCGGTGGTCGGGAAGTTGAAGCCGGCCGGATCGCGCCAGGGACCGCGGACGAGATAGTCGAGCAGGAGGTCGGCGACATAGACCAGCATCAGGCTGGTCAGAATCTCGCTGGCGCCGAACTTGACCCGGCACAGCGCCGGGATCAGCGCATAGAGGGCGCCAGCAACCGCACCCGCAAGCAGCATCGCCGGCAGCACCCAGTGGCCTGCATCGGTGCCTTGCGTCTTCACTGCGATCCAGCTGCCGGCGACGGCGCCGATCAGGAGCTGGCCCTCGGCGCCGATATTCCAGGCGTTGGCGAGATAGCAAAGCGAGAGGCCGATCGCGATCATCACCAGCGGCGTCGCCTTTACTGCGATCTCCTGCAGCGAATAGCCATCAGTCAGCGGATCGATGAAATAGACCCCAAGCGCGAGAAGCGGGTTCTTGCCGAGGAGGACGAATAGAATACTCATCGTCAACAACGTCAGAGCGATCGCGATCAACGGCGATACCAGCGCGATGGTGCGCGACTGCTCGAGGCGCTTTTCAAGCACCAGCTGCATGTACAGGCTCCTTGTCTGCGATGCTGCTGCCACCCATTAACAGGCCGAGCTTCTCGCGTGTCGCCTCAGCGCGCGACAAAGGCGCCGACAGCCGTCCGTGGAACATCACCGCGATCCGGTCGGCGATTTCGATCAGCTCATCGAGGTCCTGGCTGGTGACCAGGACCGCCGCGCCCGCATCCGCAAGATCGAGTAGCGCCTGGCGGATCACGGCCGCCGCACCGGCATCAACGCCCCAGGTCGGCTGGTTGACGATCAGCACGGCGGGTCCCCGCAGGATTTCCCGGCCAACGACGAATTTCTGCAGATTGCCGCCGGACAGGCTCGCGGCCTCCGGATCGCGCTTGGCCTTGCGGACGTCAAACGTCTTGGTGGCGCGGTCGACCGCGCGCAAGGTCGCAGCGGCGTCGACAAAGCCGTGGTGGACCATGTCACCGGCGGCATGGCCGGTCAGCAGTGCATTCTCCGACAGCTTCATGCGCGGCGCCGTGCCGTGCCCGAGCCGTTCCTCCGGCACGAAGGCCGCGCCGAGCCTGCGGCGCTGGGTGATCGAGAGGTGCCCGCAGGCGATGCCATCGATGACAACCGTGCCGGGCTCGCGCACCAGCCGCTCGCCTGACAGAGCTGCGAACAGCTCGTCCTGGCCGTTGCCGGCGACGCCGGCGATGCCGAAAATCTCGCCGCCCTTCAGCTCCAGCGAAATCTGCCGCAGCCGCACCCCGTGCGTATCCTCCGGCGCGAGGTTCAGGTCATTGACGACGAGGCGCGGCACTGTGATGCGGCGGGTGCCGGCCGCCTTCACCTCCTTGACTTCCGTGCCGACCATCATCCGCGCCAGCGAAGCCGCGGTTTCCTGGCGTGGATCGCAGGCGGCGACCTTCCTGCCGGCGCGCAGCACGGTCGCAGTGTCGCACAATAGCTTCACCTCTTCGAGCTTATGGCTGATGTAGAGGATGGCGCGGCCCTCCGCTCTTAGTCGCTTGAGCACGACGAAGAGCTGATCGGCCTCCTGCGGCGTCAGCACCGCTGTGGGCTCGTCTAGGATCAGGAATTTCGGGTTCTGCATCAGGACCCGGACGATCTCGATGCGCTGCCGTTCGCCGACCGAGAGCTGCCAGACCTCGCGCTTCGGATCGAGCGGCAGGCCATAGGCGCGCGCGACCTCGTCGAGCCGCGCCGACATCGCCTTGAAGCTCTCTCGGCCGTCGAGGCCGAGCGCGACGTTCTCGGCGACGGTGAGGTTCTCGAACAGCGAGAAATGCTGGAACACCATGCCGATGCCGAGCGCGCGTGCCTGCGCCGGCCCCGCAAGCACGATGCGCTGACCCTGCCAGCGCAGCTCGCCGCTATCAGGCTGGATCAGCCCATAGATGGCCTTCACCAAGGTGGATTTGCCGGCGCCATTCTCGCCGAGCAGCGCGTGGATCTGACCGCCGCAGACCTCGATATCGATGGCATCGTTGGCGACGAACGCGCCGTAGCGTTTGGTCAGCCCAAGCGCTTGCAGCAGCGGCGTGTCGCTGCGAGACGGATCGTCGGAGAGGAGTTCTGACATTCGCTGCCGCGCCTGGAGAAGAGTTTGCTGCCTCAATTCTGGGCTAATTTGCTCGGGCAGGTAAGAGGCGAAACGCGCCATCACCTGCTCAGATTGTGCTCAAGCCCCGGCTCCGCAGCAGGCTCTCGCATTCGCTGTGCGCTCGTGGCGGATTGGCGCGAGCGGTATCCAAGCGCGTCCAGATTGCGTCGATAGCATGTTGCAGATTTGCGACAGTCGCGCCAATTCAGCCTGAGAGGGCAGCGCTGCTTGTTGGATGAGCAGCATCATCTCAACTCCGCAGCTCCTGAGTTTGCGTCGGCGATGACGATCGCCGCGTGGCGCTGGCCGGAAGTCCCGGCAAGCCAGAAAACACCAGCAATATGAACACCGAAAACCCGAAATTGAGCCAGCTCTCGCAACGGCGTTCTGCGTCGTCACGCGGAAGGCTGACCGCAGGAAAAGCGCGACAACAAGTCCATCGGCTTGGTCAAAGTGACGGCAGGCGCTGAAAAAACTTGAGGCTTCTCGCGTTTCACAAACGGCGCAACTCTCCGAACAACAAGTTTGAATCAGTTGTTACTAACTCGGGGGTGCTGCAAGATGTCGTTTCGCCGCGCGATGATAACGGCCGCCATGTTGGCGGTGGCCGCCTTTGCTTCTGTAGGCTTTGCCGGGGCGGCCGACCTGCCGGTCAAGGCGGCCAAGAAGGCGGCGGACCTGCCGTTCTTCCTCGTCATCGACGATCGAGTCAGTTTCTCCTGGATGCCGAAGGGCACAGATCCCGGCGTGTTCTCGGTCCGGCCCAACGGCAGCATCAACGGCACGACCGCCAAGCAGGTCTACTCCTTCACCCATTTCGACCTCTGGCAGTACGGCACCAACTTCTTCACGATCTCGGCGTTCAAGTCGGATCATAACGATCCGGCCAATCCCTGCACCAATGCCGGCGTGGTCTTCAATCCGGGCACCGGCATCGCGACGCCGGCGTCCTGCGAAGGCGCAACCGAGATCTATGGCCTGTTCCGCTCGACCTTCAGCGGCAATTCGATCTTCAACACCAAGGCATTCAGCTACGGCCCGCTGCACGACATCTCGCTCGAGGTCGGCATGGATGCCAACACCGAGAACAACTATCTGTCGCCGGCCAAGCGCGACGTGGTCGCCGGCCTGCAATTCGCGTTCGACCTGCCTTACAAGGGTTATGTCGACGTCGCGCCGCTGATGTATTGGGAGTTCGCTAATCGCAACGCCTTCACCCAGTGCGGCGGCGGCTTTGCCGGCAATATTCCGTATCCGAATGCCGGTGCCAACTGCCTGACCGACGGCAACCGCAGCTTCGATCCGACCTGGGCGGTCGAGGTCAATTACTACATGGATCTCGGCTTCCTGCCGGAGAACATGCAGTTCTGGTCGATCAGCGGCCGCGCCGGCTGGTACGGCAAGAAGGGCTATGAGAACAATCCGCTGACCGGCGTGAATACCGCGATCGAACTCAACTCCGAGCCGATCCGCCTGACCTTCGATGCGAGCAAGGCGGTGTGGGGTGCGAAGTATTCGCACTTCGTCGATCTGTGGGTCGCCTATCGCTACTGGCAGAACAAGTTCGGCATTGATCACAAAACCAGTGGCGTCTGCAACGTCTCGCCCGGCGTTAGCAATCATTCCTGCACCGAGGAGACGGTGTATGGCGGCGTGACCGTGAAGTTCTGAGGGCCTGATCGAAACAGGCTGGGCGGCGGGCGGTGGCGTCGCGCATTTTATGCGCGGCGCCATTTGCCTTTCATGAGCGCTATCGCTGCCAGACGCCTTCGTGCACCGCTTCGGCTTCGTCCTCCAGCAAGGGACCGATGACCTCGGTCGGGCGCTGCCCCCGGGCGAACACATCGCGGCAGGGCAGGTCGAGGGTAGGGTTTTCCGGATGATCGCCGGTCAGTGCGCACAGCCGCCGCTCGCTCAAGCCATAGACCACGCGGCCGATGCCGGCCCAGTAGATCGCGCCGGCGCACATCGCGCAGGGCTCGGCGGAGGAATAGAGGGTCGCCTTCGCCCTGACGTCGTCGACAAGCGTCGTGCAGGCTTCCGTCGCCAGCAGCCGCTCGGCATGCCCGGTGCCGTCGCGTGCCGGCATGTAGCCGTTCTCCATCTCGATCAGCACTTGACCCTGCTGATCGACCAGGATCGCCGCGAAGGGGTGATTGCCGTGGGTGAGCGAGCGGCGCGCGACCGCGAACGATCGGCGCAGAAAATCTTCGTCGCGCTCGCGCTGTGCAGGCGCTGATGTTCCGTTCGCCATATCCCATCTCCGTCGCGCGATTCTGCGCTTCCGGCCGGAGGTTGTCCAAGGAAATCCGGGCGACTAACCTGCCGGCGGAATCAGCGAGGAGCAGATCATGGCGCGTGTGCGTTGTATTACCGAGATGGGCATGGGCGTCGACGTCCATGGCCGGGATGCCACCAAGGCGGCGAAGCGCGCGGTGTCTGACGCCATCCGCCATTCCAGCCTCGGCTTCTTCCGCTTCGTCGGCAAGACGCCGCATGACATGTTCGTCGACGTCACCATCGGCGTGCCGAACCCGGAGGCGGTCGATACCGCGGCAGTCGCCAAGGAGCTGCCTTACGGCACGGTGACCGTGACGGCGGTCAAGGGCGGGCTCGAGATTCCGGCCGAGAGCGGCGGTGACGCGATCATCATCGCCAACGCCGCGGTGTTGGTCAGCCTCGACGACGGCAAGGCGGCATAGCCGCCTCACGTCGCCAGTCGCGGCACCAGCCGCATCGCATTGGCGCTGCCGATCGCCTTCAGGTCGGACGCATCGAGCCCCAGCCGCTCAAGGTCGCGCATCTGGTCGAGCCGGAAATAGGGATAGTCCGAGCCGTAGGTGACCTGCGAGCTCGGCACCAGCTTGAGCAGCGCGGCCATCGCCGGCCCGCTGGCGGCGTTGGCGGTGTCGTAGTTCAGCCGCCGCAACTCGCCGATGATGCCGTCGGGCGCGAACTGATGCATGTCGGGCCGCGCACCATAGAACGACTGGATCCGGCCGGCCATCATCGGCATGGTGCCGCCGGCATGCGAGAACAGCCATCGAATGTTGCGCCAGCGGGCAAAGCCGCCGGACAGCAACAGGCTGGTGATGGTGCGTGTGGTGTCGTGCGGCACCTCGAGCACCGCCGGGAACGTGCCGACGCTGAGCTGCGTACAGCAGCTCGCGACCAGCGGATGGACGTAGACCACCGCCTTGCGCCGGTTGAGCTCATCGAACACCGGCCGATAGGCGGCATCGCCGAGCCATTTGTCGCCGTAATTGGTCTGCAGGCCGACGCCATCGGCCTTGAGCGTGTCGAACACGTATTCGATCTCATGCAGCGTCTTGTCGATGTCGAGCATCGACAAGGTCGCGAACAGGCCGAAGCGGCCTGGATCGTCGCGCATCATCTCGGCTGCGAAGTCGTTGCATTCCCGCGCCAGCTCGTTCGCCGTGTCGGCGCCGAGATCGAACCACACGCCTGGCGTGGAGGCGACCGAGAGCATCGCGGTGCGGATACCGGTGGCGTCCATATCCTCGATCGCCTTCGCCTTCGACCAAGCCACCTGGCCGGGGAAATGCGGTTGCTTGTGCGCGTCCTCATAGTCGAGCCACAGCTTCTGATAGCGCGGCGGATAGAAATGATGATGGGTGTCGATCAGCCCGCGGCTCTGTGCCAGTGCCGGCCTGCCGTGCAGAACCGAGGCGCTGCCGATCGCCACGGCGCCGGCGACGAACTGGCGGCGCGAGAGCGAACCGGGCGCCGCTGTGATGCAGCAGGCGCAACCGATGCGATGACCGGTGCGACGTGACGGGCTGTTCACAGATGTCCTCCCTGACCGATTGGATTATGGCAGCATGCGAGGGTGCGATTACGGAACGATGTCAGCGCAATGGTACGGAGTTGCTGTCGTAATAAGTAGATGCAACAGTGATCAGTGCAGAGACGCAGCCGGAGGCGCACGGTACGGCGCCGGCGCGGTGATGTTGGTGTTGCGGCCGAGCATCGCGCCATGCGCGAGCGCAAGCGCGATCTCGTCGGCGAGCAGCGGCCAGCGCACGACATCGACGATGCCGGCGTTCACCAGCCGGTCGGCGCCGATCTCGAGCGCGGCCTTGGTGGCGAGCACGATCGGAACACGCGGCAGCAGCCCGTGCAGGGTCGCAGCCAGCTTGAGTGATGCCGCGGCCGAGCCGGAATGGCCGACCACGACGATGTCGAAGCGGTTCGGACTGGTCCGCGCCGCGGCGAGCGCCGACTCGGCGGTGCTGAAACCGACCGGCTCGTAGCCGAGCGCGGCCAGCACCTCCTCGTTGCGCAGCACATTGTCATTGCCCTGGGCGGCGAGCATCACGGTCTCGCCACTTCCTTTCGGGCGCCCGGGCTGGCCAGGATCGGAGGAGGCCGGCAGCGTCGCGGACACCCGCGGCAGCCAGATCTCGAACCGGCTGCCCTCGCCGGGCTTGCTCTGTACGTTCAGCGCGCCGCCATGCTCGCGGACGATCTCGCGCACGGTGGCGAGGCCGAGGCCGTTGCCGGCGGGCCGCGTGGTGAAGAACGGCTCGAAGATGCGGCTCAGCATCGTCTCGTCCATTCCAAGGCCGGTGTCGGTGACGGAGATGCAGACGTATTGGCCGGGATCGATCTCGTCGTGGCTCAGCGCGCGGGGCTTGTCGACTTCGTGCAGCTCGGTCGCGACCTCGATGCGGCCACGGTCATGCACCGCGTTGGCGGCGTTGCGGCACAGGTTGAGCAGCACCTGCTGCAGCTTGGTGTGATCGCCGGCGACGATCGCAGCGGTGGGCGGCTGGCGAATGACAAGCTCGATCGATGCGGGCAGCGAGACGTCGAGCAGCGAGGCGGCCTCGGCGATCAGCGCGCCGACGCTGAGCGGCTTGCGGCCTGTATTGCGGCGGCGGCCGAACACCAGGATCTGGTCGACGAGATCGCGCGCCCGCTCGGCGCTCCGTCGGATAGCGCCGAGATTGCGCACCAACTTGGCGTCGGCGCCGACATGCTCCTCGATGACCTCGGAATGGCCGAGAATGCCGCCCAGGATGTTGTTGAAATTATGCGCGATGCCGCTGGTGAAGAAGCCGATCTGCTCCATCCGCTGCGCCTGTTGCAGCCGTGCTTCCAGCCGCGCGCGCTCTTCTTCCATGGCATGGCGCGTCACGGCCTGGAGGATGGCATCGAGCGCCATGCTCAACAGCGAGAGCTCGCCATCCTCCGACACCTGGCAGGGCCGGCCGACGGCGTCGAAACCGAGTGCGACACGAACGCCATTCTCCTCGACCCGCGACACGCAGGCCCAGCCGCCGAGGCCGACATCGAGCAGCGCCCGCTTGTGGTCGCCGGTCGGCATGCGCTGGACGCGTGGGACGTGGACCACGACGTCGGTGCCGCTGCCGATCTGCGCCGCAAGCTCCGGCGCGCGTTCCAGCCAGCCGGCAGGCGGTGCCATGCCCGGCCGCTGCCAGAGATGAATCCGCGGGGTGGGGCCGCTCATCACGAAATAGCCGCGGTCCGGCCCGATGAGCGCGCACATGTCGGCGAGGGCGCGGTCGATCTCGGCGCCGAGCGTCCGTGGATCGGCGGTGATGAAGC
>Ga0209677_101403_pt1 | contig 10462 bp, 11 predicted proteins | sample AraplaCvi_mCL_r2_2_FD_184285 | JGI IMG/M metagenome (GOLD analysis project Ga0209677, IMG submission 184285) | Arabidopsis root microbial communities from North Carolina, USA - plate scrape CL_Cvi_mCL_r2 (SPAdes) (version 2) | ecosystem: Host-associated > Plants > Roots > Endosphere | place: USA... | reverse complement strand
CCATCGAGAAGATCGCCTACCGGCCGCTGCGCAACGCGCCGCGCCTGGCCCCGCTGATCACGGCCATGGGCATGAGCCTGCTGCTGCGCACGCTGGCCATGATCATCTGGAAGCCCAACTACAAGTCCTACCCCACGCTGCTGCCGCGCGACCCCATCTTCATCGGCGGCGCGGTCACCAACTTCACGCAGATCACCATCATCGTGGTCACGGGGATCACGCTGGGCGGCCTGATGTGGCTCGTCAACAAGACCCGCCTCGGCCGCGCGATGCGTGCCACCGCCGAGAACCCGCGCGTGGCGGCGCTGATGGGCGTGCGGCCCGACAACGTCATCTCGGCCACCTTCGTCATCGGCGCGGCCCTGGCGGCGCTGGCCGGCGTGATGTGGGCGTCCAACTACGGCACGGCGCAGTTCTCGATGGGCTTCACGCCGGGCCTGAAGGCCTTCACGGCGGCCGTCTTCGGCGGCATCGGCAACCTCGCCGGCGCGATGGTGGGCGGCATCCTGCTGGGCGTGATCGAGGCGTTCGGCTCGGGCTACATCGGCGACCTCACGGGCAACGTGCTGGGCTCCAACTACCAGGACATCTTCGCGTTCATCGTGCTGATCCTCGTGCTGACGCTGCGTCCCAAGGGCCTGCTCGGCGAACGTGTCGCGGATCGCGCCTGACCGCCCGGACGACCAGGAGAACATTCCCATGAAGAACAAGATCGTCGCATTCGGGCTCGGCCTCGTGGTGCTCGTGCTGCTGCCCTTCCTCGCGCAGTACTTCGGCAACGGCTGGGTGCGCATCATGGACACGGCGCTGCTTTACATGATGCTGGCGCTGGGCCTGAACATCGTCGTCGGCTACGCCGGCCTGCTGGACCTCGGCTACGTCGCGTTCTACGCGGTCGGCGCCTACCTGTTCGGCCTGCTCGCCTCGCCGCACCTGGCCGACACCTTCGACTGGTTCAAGACGCACTTCCAGCAAGGCCTGCACGCCCCGATCTGGGTCGTGATCCCGCTGGGGGCACTGGTGGCGGGCACGTTCGGCGTGCTGCTGGGCGCGCCCACGCTGCGGCTGCGCGGCGACTACCTAGCCATCGTCACGCTGGGCTTCGGCGAGATCATCCGCGTGTTCATGAACAACCTCGATGCGCCGGTCAACATCACCAACGGCCCCAAGGGCCTGAACGCGATCGACTCGATCAAGATCTTCGGCTTCGACCTGGGCGCCGACCACACGATCGCCGGCATCGAGGTGCACTCGGTCACCTGCTACTACTTCCTGTTCATCGTGCTGGTGATCCTGGCGGTCGTGATCTGCCAGCGGCTCGAGAAGTCGCGCATCGGACGCGCGTGGATGGCCATCCGCGAGGACGAGATCGCGGCCAAGGCGATGGGCATCAACACCCGCAACCTCAAGCTGCTGGCGTTCGGCATGGGCGCCACGTTCGGCGGCGTATCGGGCGTGATGTTCGGTTCGTTCCAGGGCTTCGTGTCGCCGGAATCCTTCTCGCTGGACGAGTCGATCATGATCGTCGCGATGGTGGTCGTGGGCGGCATCGGCCACATCCCCGGCGTGCTGCTCGGCGCGCTGCTGCTGTCGGCGCTGCCCGAGGTGCTGCGCTACGTGGCCGGGCCGCTGCAGGAGGCCACGGGCGGCCGCCTGGACGCGGCCATCCTGCGCCAGCTGATGATCGCGCTGGCCATGATCGGCGTGATGCTCTCGCGTCCGCGCGGCCTGTGGCCGGCGCCGGAACACGGCAAGGCCGCGCCCGCCGCCGTATCCGTCAAGTAAGAACACGAGGGAACTCCATACCATGAGCAACGCAGTTCTCCAGGTCAACGGCGTGTCCAAGCGCTTCGGCGGCCTGCAGGCCCTGTCCGACGTCGGCATCACCATCGAGGCCGGCCAGGTCTACGGGCTGATCGGCCCGAACGGTGCCGGCAAGACCACCTTCTTCAACGTCATCACCGGCCTGTACACGCCCGACGCCGGCAGCTTCATGCTGGGCGGCGCGCCGTACCAGCCCACGGCGGTGCACGAGGTGGCCAAGACCGGCATCGCGCGCACGTTCCAGAACATCCGCCTGTTCGCCGAGATGACGGCCATCGAGAACGTCATGGTCGGCCGCCACGTGCGCACCACCTCGGGCCTGATCGGCGCCGTGTTCCGCACGGCCAAGTTCAAGGCCGAGGAGGCGGCCATCCGCGCGCGCTCGCAGGAGCTGCTCGACTACGTGGGCATCGGCCGCTTTTCCGAGTACAAGGCGCGCACGCTGTCCTACGGCGACCAGCGGCGCCTCGAGATCGCCCGCGCGCTGGCCACCGACCCCAAGCTGATCGCGCTGGACGAGCCGGCCGCCGGCATGAACGCGACGGAGAAGGTGGTGCTGCGCGAGCTCATCGACCGCATCCGCAAGGACGGCCGCACGATCCTGCTGATCGAACACGACGTCAAGCTGGTCATGGGCCTGTGCGACCGCGTCACCGTGCTCGACTACGGCAAGCAGATCGCCGAGGGCACGCCCGCGGACGTGCAGAACAACGAGAAGGTGATCGAGGCCTATCTCGGCGCCGGCCACAAGCCGCATTGAGGGAGCGAACCCACATGGCAAACGTATTGTTGGAAGTCGACGGCCTGCGCGTCGCGTACGGCGGCATCCAGGCGGTCAAGGGCGTCAACTTCAAGGTGACCGAAGGCGAGCTGGTGAGCCTGATCGGGGCCAATGGCGCCGGCAAGACCACTACGCTCAAGGCCATCACCGGCATCCAGCCGGTGGCCGGCGGCGACATCAAGTTCCTCGGCCAGTCCATCGCCGGCCAGGGCGCGTGGAACCTCGTCAAGCAGGGCCTGGTGATGGTGCCCGAGGGCCGCGGCACGTTCACGCGCATGACCATCACCGAGAACCTGCTGATGGGCGCCCACGTGCGCAAGGACAAGGAAGTGCAGGCCGACATCGACAAGGTGTTCGCCACCTTTCCGCGCCTGAAGGAGCGCGCCACGCAGCTGGCCGGCACGATGTCCGGCGGCGAGCAGCAGATGCTCGCCATGGGTCGCGCGCTGATGGCGCGCCCCAAGGTGCTGCTGCTGGACGAGCCGTCGATGGGCCTGTCGCCGATCATGGTCGACAAGATCTTCGAGGTCATCGAGTCCATCCACAAGCAGGGCACCACGGTGCTGCTGGTCGAGCAGAACGCCAGCCGCGCGCTGGGCATCGCGAACCGCGGCTACGTGATGGAGTCGGGCGAGGTCACGATGGACGGGGAAGCGCAGACGCTGCTCAACGACCCGAAGGTGCGAGCCGCGTACCTGGGCGAATAGTTCACGTCCACGCCATCCCCAGGAAAGCGCCGAACGGCGCTTTTCGCGTTTTTGGTGCGGAAATGCACCGTCTTGGACGAAAGATCGGGTTCCCCATCTGGTCAATAAATTAATGAGTCGTTATCTTGGAAACCAAATGATTTCCGAGACGTAGTTGGCCGTTCGGGGCCGGTCTCGGTCGGAGACAAGCGTGAACCTGAACAAAAAATTACGTCGATGGGCCACGGTGGGTGCCTGTTCGATGACCCTGCTGGCCGCCTCGGCCGCGCAAGCCGCCGACGTGGAGGTGCTTCACTGGTGGACGTCCGGCGGCGAGGCCAAGTCCGTCGAGGCGCTCAAGCAGATGCTCAAGCAGCAGGGCATCGGCTGGCACGACTTCGCGGTGCAGGGCGGCGGCGGCGATGCCGCCATGGGCGTGCTCAAGACGCGCGTCGACGCGGGCCACCCGCCCACCGCGGCGCAGATCAAGGGCCCGGCCATCCAGGAGTGGGGCCGCAAGGGCGTGCTGGCCAATCTCGACGACGTGGCGGCGCTGGGCAACTGGGACGTCAAGCTCCCGCGAACGATCGCCGCGCAGATGAAGGTGGACGGCCACTGGGCCGCCGTGCCGGTCAACGTGCACCGCGTCAACTGGCTGTGGATCAACCGCGACCTGCTGCGCAAGGTCGGCGGGCGCGTGCCCGACACCTGGGACCAGTTCTTCTCGCTGGCCGATCGCTTCAAGGCCGCGGGCGTGGTGCCGCTGGCGCACGGCGCGCAGCCCTGGCAGGACCTGACCACGTTCGAGGTCGTGACGCTGGGCGTGGGCGGCCCAGAGTTCTATCGCAAGACCTTCGTGGCGATGGAGGCGGCCGAGTGGCGCAGCGCCACGATGACCAAGGTGATCGAGACCTTCCGCCGCCTCAAGCCGTACACCGACGCCGGCGCGGCGGGTCGCGACTGGAACAAGGCCACCGAGATGGTGATCAAGGGCCAGGCCGGCATGCAGTTCATGGGCGACTGGGCCAAGGGCGAGTTCCTGGCCGCGGGCAAGAAGCCGGAGTCCGACTTCGTGTGCACGGCCGCGCCCGGCACGTGGAACGCCTACATCTACAACATCGACAGCTTCGCGATGTTCAAGCTGCAGGACGCCCAGGCCGTCACCGGCCAGAAGGCGCTCGCCACCACCATCATGAGCGGCGAATTCCAGGAGATCTTCAACCGCAACAAGGGCTCGATCCCGGTGGCGCTGGGCGCCAACATGAACGGCTTCGACTACTGTGCGCGCGAGTCCAGCGGCTACTTCGTGGCGGCCTCGCTGGCCAATTCGCTGGTGCCGTCGTTCGCGCACAAGATGGCCGCGCCCGAGGCCCGCGTGGCCGCGGTGCAGGCGGTAGTGGCGCGCCTGTGGGACGAGGACGGCTACCCCTTGGCGCAGGCGCAGGCCGACCTGGTGGCCGCTGCGGCGCCGCACTGACCCCGCGTCAGTAGCAGGCGCCGACCAGCCCGCAGCCGGCGACGATGGTGGCCAGCGGCGCGATGAGCACCGCGACGGCCCCCACCGCGAGCGCGGTGCCGCGGGCCCAGCGCGCGGGCATGCCCGCGCGCGCGAGCGACTGCGCCGAGGCCACGCACACCGCGTCGGGAAACACCAGCAGCAGTGCCACGGCGATCCACTCCAGCGCGCGCGCGGCGAGCCAGTCGGGGGCGGCGTGCATCAGCATCGCGCGCGCGTTGGGCGCGAGGCAGGCGGCGATCAGCAGCATCGATCCCGCGAGCGGCCATGCGCTGCGCGTGCGCGATGCCCACTCGGACAACGGCCACAGCGCGGCGACGGCGAACACCTCGGCCCCGATCATCAGGGCGATCAGCAGGTCCTGCGTGAAAGCCGACATCAGGCGCCGTGCTTGTCGGCTTCCGAGGTGAAGCTGTCGGCGTAGAACTCGTCCTCGGGCAAGCCGCAGCGCGCGACGAAATCGCGCTGCGCCGACTCCACGACGATGGGCGCGCCGCAGGCATAGACCTGGTGGCCCGACAGGTCGGGCAGGTCGGCCATGACGGCCTGGTGGACGAAGCCGGTGCGGCCCGTCCAGCCGTCCTCCGCAAGCGCGTCGGACACCACCGGCACGACCTGCAGCTGCGGCAGCAACGTCTGCGCGGTGGCGAGCCAGTCGGCCAGGTACAGGTCGGCCGGGCGTCGCGCGCCCCAGTACAGGCGCACGGGGCGGATGCTGCCCAGGTGGTGCAACTGCTCGATCAGCGCCTTGATGGGCGCGAAGCCGGTGCCCGAGGCGAGCAGCACGATGGGCTTGTCGCTCTCCTCGCGCAGGAAGAAGCTGCCGAACGGGCCTTCCATGCGCAGGATGTCCTTTTCCTTCATCGCGCCGAACACGTGGTCGGTGAACTTGCCGCCGGGCATGTGGCGCAGGTGCAGCTCGATGGCCGCGGGCGTGCCCAGGTTGTGCGGCGCATTGGCCATCGAGTAGCTGCGGCGCGCGCCATCGCGCAGGATGAACTCGACGTACTGCCCCGCGCGGTAGCGGAACGGCTGCGTCGCGGGCAGTTGCACGCGGATGACGGCCACGTCGGCCGACGGGCGCGCCATGCTCAGCACGCGGCCGGGCATCTTGCTGATGGGGTACTCGCCCGCGCCCACCACCATGCGCGCCTCGACCACGCAGTCGGTCTGCGGCGTGGCGCAGCAGGTCAGGATCAGGCCGTCGGCTTCCTCCTGCTCGGACAGCGCCTTGGGCTGGTGCGCGCCGTGGATGACGCGGCCGTCCTTGAGCCGGCTCTTGCACGACCCGCAGGCGCCGTCGCGGCAGCCGTAGGGCAGGCCGACGCCGGCGCGGATGGCGGCCGACAGGATGGTCTCGTCGCGGGCGACGTCGAAGGCGCGTTCGGCTGGGTGCAGGGTGACGGTGAAGGTCATGGTATTCGCGGTGGACGCCGTATGGCGCCGAATGGCGGATTATCCCGCGCCGGCGCGCCGGCGCTCTAGACTGGGCGGATGTCCGACCACGCCGCCCTGCGCCAACCGCTGCTGAGCATCCGCGCCTACAGCGGCGAGCAGACCGTCCACGAGCACGACCACGCCCAGGTGCTGTTCGCCTGGCGCGGCCGGATGGACATCGAGGTGGGCGCGTCGGCTGGCTTTTCGGACAACTCCTGCGGCCTGATCATCCCGGCCGGCGTCAGGCACGCCTACGCCGCGTCGCCCGACCTTCGCATGGTGGTGGTGGACGTGCCCGACGGCCCCGGCCTGGATCGCACGCGCCGCTTTCGCGTGACGTCGGACGTGCGCGCGCTGGTGGGCGCCGCGTCGCCCGAACGCCTGTTGGCCGCGATCCTGGGTGCCCCGCGCGCAGGCGTGCGCCGCGGCCTGGCGCTCGACCGGCTGCAGTCCACGCTGGTCGCCGCGCTGCACGAGCCCTGGACGACGGCGCGCATGGCCGAGCGCTGCGCGCTGAGCCCGCAGCGCTTCCATGCGCGGCTGCTCGAGCTGACGGGCCAGGCGCCGCAGGCGTGGCTGCGCACCTTGCGGCTGGACGAGGCGGAACGCCTGCTGCGCCGCGGCCTGACCTTGGAGGCCTGCGCGGCGCGCGTGGGCTACGCGTCGGCGAGTGCGCTGGCGACGGCGCTGCGCCGCGAGCGCGGCGTCAGGGTGCGGGGGTTGTCGGGCGTCTGAGTGGAGTTCGGGGTCGCGACTCTCCCCGAATCGCGCCACCGGGCCTCGCGAGCCGTGACGTCCCGGCGCGATTCGAGGCGAAGGCCCGAGCCCGGGCCCCGGAGCTCCGGCAACGACAGGTCGAGAGTCCCGCGACAAACCGCGGGCAGCGACCCGCCACCATGGGCGCATGAAGACCGCATCCTGGCCCGGCATCGTCCTCGCCCTGTCCGCCGCCGTCCTGTGGGGCACCACCGGCACGTCGCAGCATTTCGCCGGCCCCGGCCTGTCGCCGTTGTGGATCGGCGCGCTGCGCCTGGCGATCGCCGCGTCGTTTTTCGTGACTCTCGTCGCGGTCACCGAGCGCCATGCGCCCGCAGGGCCGCGCGTGCCGGGCCTGTGGCGTCGGCAGCTGCTGGCCGGCGCGGCCATCGCCGTCTACAACCTCGCGTTCTTCGCGGGCGTGCGGCTCGCGGGCGTGGCGGTGGGCACGATGGTGGGCATCGGCAGCGGGCCGCTGTTCGCCGGGGCGCTGCAGGCACTGATCACGCGTCGCCCGCCCGTCGGCCTGTGGTGGGTGGGCACGCTGCTGGCGATCTGCGGCGGCGCGGCCATCGTGCTGGGCGGCGGCGTGGACGCGCGCCCCGACGTCTCCGGCCTGCTGCTGTGCCTGGCCGCCGGATTCTCGTACGCGGTGTACACGCTGGCCGCCAAGTCGCTGTCCACGCACGCTTCGCCGGCCCGTGCGAGCCTGTGGGTGTTCGGCATCGCGGCGTTGATCGCGCTGCCGGCGGCGTGGCTGGCCGTGCCTTCGGGCGTCGGCGACCTGGTGAGCGCCACGCCGCGCACCTGGGCCGTCGTCGCGTGGCTGGGCATCGTGGCCACGGGCGTGTCGTACCTGCTGTTCAGCACCGCGCTGCGCTACATCTCCGGCGCCACCGGCGTGGCGCTGGCGCTGGCCGAACCGCTCACCGCCTTCGCGCTGGCCGTGCTGCTGCTGGGCGAGCCGCTCCGCGAGAGCGGGTTGGCGGGCGTCGCGCTGGTCATGGCCGGGCTGGCCCTGGTGGTGCAGGGCGAACGCCGCCCTTGAGACAATGCGCGCCATGTCCTCCTTGCTCATCGTCGGCTGCGGTGATGTCGGCCTGCGCGTGCTGCGCGTGCTGGGCGGGCGCCTGCGCGTGTTCGCGCTGACCTCGTCGCCGGACCGTTGCGACGCCTTGCGCGCGGCGGGCGCGCATCCGATCGTCGGCAACCTCGACGCTCCGTCGTCGTTGGGACGGCTGGCGGGCCTGGCCGATGCCGTGCTGTACCTCGCGCCGCCCCCCGGTTCCGGCCACACCGACCCGCGGCTGCGCGCGCTGCTGGCCGCGCTGTCGACGCGCACGCCGCCCCGACGCGTGGTCTACGCGAGTACCACGGGCGTCTACGGCGACTGCCGCGGCGAGCTCGTCACCGAGGCGCGCCCCACTGCTGCCGCCACCGACCGCGCGCGTCGCCGCGTCGACGCCGAGTCGCGGCTGCGCGCCTGGGGCCGCGCGACGGGCGTGCGCGTGAGCGTGCTGCGCATCCCCGGCATCTACGCGAGCGACCGCGACGGGGGCCGTCCGCAGGATCGCGTGCAGCGCGGCACGCCGGTGCTGGCCGCGCAGGACGACGGCTACACCAACCACATCCACGCCGACGACCTGGCGCGCGCGTGCATCGCGGCGCTGTGGCGGGGCAAGCCGCAGCGCGTGGTCAACGTGTGCGACGACACCGACCTGAAGACCGGCGACTACTACGACCTGGTCGCCGACCTTGCCGGCCTGCCGCGCCCGCCGCGCGTGACGCGCGCGCAGGCGGGCGAGCGGTTCACGCCCGCGCAGTGGAGCTTTCTCAACGAGTCGCGTCGCCTGTCGAACGCGCGCATGAAGCGCGAGCTGCGGCTGCGGCTACTGCGGCCGACGATCCGCGAGGGCCTCGCCTGATCAGTGCACGCGGCGGATGTGCGAGGGCGGCTTCTTGCGCTTGAACGACGGCGGACGCCAGCGCCAGAACAGGATCATCAGGTAGCCGCCCAGCGCGCCGCCCAGCTGCGCGACGGCGCTGGCCCAGGCACCGCCGCCATTGAACAGGGTGCCCAGCATCAGGATCACCTCGATGCCGAGGAAGATCCACACGGCCATGCGCATCTCCACCTCGGCCACGAAGTACAGCATGAGGCGCTGGCGCGGGAACAGCACGCCGAAGGCCACCAGCATGCCCAGCATGGCGCTGTTCAGTCCGAACAGCGGGAACGACGCCGGAACGACGAGCGACAGTGCGACGAACACCAGCGCGGCCGTGAGCGTACAGGCGAGCAGGAACTGGATGTAGCGGCGCACGCCCCACAGATCCTCCAGCCGCGCGCCGAAGAAGTACAGCATCAGCATGTTGAAGAACCATGCCATGGCATCGAAGTGCACGAACGGGAACGTGAGGACCTGCCACGGCCAGAACGAGCCCGACAGGACCGGGTAAAGGGTCAGCCACGTGAGCTCCGCGCTCTGGATCGGGCGAATGGCCGCGCCCAGGAACCACAGGACGGTGCACGCGATCAGCAGGGCACGGGTGATGGGCGGCGGCAGTTGGAATTGCATGGCGGGGGGCGCGAGGGGCGGGAAGGATTTCAGTGTGCCACGCGCGCCAATCAGCGTTCGCCGACCACGATGTCGACCAGTTGGTCGCCACTGCCGCGATGCACTCGCAGCTTCAGGTGGTCGCCCGGCTTCAGGCCGTGCATCAGGTCGGAGAGCTTGCCGCCGGCCGTGCCGGCGATCGGGATGTCGTTGGCCGCCACCACGTCGTCGCCCACCAGCAACCCGGCCTTCTCGGCGGGCGCGCCGGCGGTCAAGGCGGTGACGCTGACTTTCTTGAGCGTCGTGCTGAACAGCCCGTCCGTCTCGACGGCGAAGCTCATGCCGATCACGGGCTTGCCGGCGGCATGGGCCGTGGCGATGGACGACAGGGCGAGGGCGATGGCGAGGAGACGGCGAGCGGGCATGGGAAAGTTCGGAGTCTTGGCAACCGAGAGTGTGCCGCAGTGCCGACGTTCGTTCCTGGTTCGAGCCGCGGGCTTGCCCGGGTGCATGGCGCCGCCTGCAGTTCGCTGAGGCCATGCGCGCGGAACGGGAAGCTGCACTTCCGATGTCGAGATGGGCCATCGTCCGCCAAGGACTGGCGCACGGATACCCACTGGTGCCTCGGGTCGGACTCGAACCGACACCCCTTTCGAGAACGGATTTTGAGTCCGTCGCGGCTACCGATTACGCCACCGAGGCAGGGGATGCTGCGCGGGACAAACACCGCGCAGGGGGCGGATTATCACATGACGAAGGCGAGGGTTGTGGTGCGCTGCGACAATGGTGGGCCCTGTCCAGCACTTCCTATCGACGGAACCCGAGCCTCCATGCCGACGTACAAGACCCTCGAAGACGCCATCGGCCACACGCCGCTGGTGCGGCTGCAGCGCGTCATCGGCGCGGA
>Ga0209677_101401_pt1 | contig 10471 bp, 8 predicted proteins | sample AraplaCvi_mCL_r2_2_FD_184285 | JGI IMG/M metagenome (GOLD analysis project Ga0209677, IMG submission 184285) | Arabidopsis root microbial communities from North Carolina, USA - plate scrape CL_Cvi_mCL_r2 (SPAdes) (version 2) | ecosystem: Host-associated > Plants > Roots > Endosphere | place: USA... | reverse complement strand
CGACATCCGCGAGCAGCCGCGCGCAATACGGACCGGCCAGCATGATCGAGAAATCGAGCACGCGAAGTCCCGCAAGCGGCTTGGTGGTTTCCGATATCGGCATGCGATCCTCCCTATCTCGGCAAGCCAAGCGCGCGTTGCGCGATCAGGCTGCGCTGGATTTCGTTGGTTCCGATACTGATCACCCACATCAGCGAATGACGCAGGTTCTGCTCGAACCGGCCATTGTCGATCGCCCCACTCATCTGCTCGGACAGCGTGGCGCGCATACCGAGAATCTCGAGCGCCGTTTCACCGAAGCGCTCCATCAACTCCCCCGAAAAGACCTTGCTGATCGCGCCATATTCAGGCGGCGTCGCGCCGCCGGCGGCAAGCTCGGCACAATGCATCATCAACTGTCGGCCGACTTCGATCTCGCAGGCCAGAATCGCCAGCCTGTCCCGCACGATCGGATCATCGGCGAGCCGTGGCTGGCCGCCGTCCGATTGCATCACATGCTTGCGCAATTGCTCAAAGGCGTGCGCGACTTTCAGCACGATGCCGCCGCCCACGAGGCCGCGCTCGAAGGCCAACGCGCCGGTCAGGACTTTCCACCCGCCATTGAGCTCGCCTATGAGACTGTCCAGCGGAATCCGGACATTGTCATAGAAGATGTTGGCGAACGATCCGTCATACATCGTGGTCGCGGGGCGGATCGTGATCCCCGGCGCATCCATCGGCACGATGAACATGCTGATGCCGGCGTGCGGCGGCTTGACGTCCTTGTCTGTGCGCGCGGCAAGGAACATGTATTTGCCCCACCACGTGGTGGTCCAGATCTTCTGGCCGTTGATGACCCAGGCATCGCCGTCCCGCGCGGCGCTGGTGTGCAGCGCCGCGAGGTCCGAGCCGGCCTGAGGCTCGCTGTAGCCCATGCCGTGCATGGCTTCACCACGAAGAATCTCCGGCAGATAGCGCGCCTGCTGCTCTGAAGTGCCGAACATCATGAGAGCGTTGGACTGGATCGATGCACCGATCCGAGGCGCCTCGCCGCGCTCCATCGTCTCCATGAAGGCGATCTGCTCCAACGGCGAGCGCGCCTGGCCACCGAACTCCAACGGCCATCCCAACCCGATCCAGCCGGTCTTGCCGATGTCGCGGGCAAAGTCCGCGTCGAACTCCCGCTTGCTGAACGCCTGTGCGTCGAAACGTGCCTTCCGGTCACCCGACCAATTATCTCCGAGCCACGTCCGCACCTGCTCGCGCAATGCGTTGCCGGCAGCACCAAGATCGTAGTCCGGCAAAGCCGAGCCACCATCATCGAGCAAATATGCCCCCAGACGACCCCGGGCGACACGCGCTCTACCTAACGCAATCGTATCCAGATGCACGCGCTTGAAGTGCTGTGGGGCCTCGTGTTCCTCGGCATAGCCGATGGCACCGAACACGTGCTGCGTCTCCAGCGAAACGCGCCGCAGCGCACCGCCAGCGAAAGCCGTGGTGCAATCGGCGAAATAGCGCCAATCGCGATTCTCCTGATCGTGCAGTTTCGCCGCGTGATCCAGGATGAGGCGTACGCCTTCCAAATCGATCAGGCAGTTCGCGAGCTTGTGCTGGATCGCCTGGAATTTCCCGATCGGTTGGCCGAACTGATGGCGCTCCTTGGCATAGTCCACGACCATCTCAAATGCGCGGCGCGCGGCACCGTAGGCCCGCGCGATCAGCGCGACGCTCCCCTTCAGGCAAAGCTCGTCCAGATCCAGCCCATCGACGGACAGCAGCGTCGCCGGCACGGATACCAGCCGGACCTCGTACAAGCCCCAGGCGCCCATCGCACGCGTGGGCACGATCTCGACGCCAGCAGCGTTCAACTCGATGAGCACGAGCTTGGACGCTTCGATCGCAGCCAGCAGATGCGTGGCCGTGCCTGCGGCCTCGACAAAACGCAGAATACCCGTTGCCATCGGACCATCAAGCTGGACCGCGCCCGTGCTACAGTCCGGATCGAGGCAGCCGAACGAGAACGCAACCCGTGCTGTACCAGCATGGACTCGTTCGAGCAGATCAACTGCAGCCGCAGCCGATGACCCCGAGAGAGCCAGATTGACCAGCGCGGCGGACCACATCGGCGCTGGACAGGCCGCGCGGCCGAGCTCCGCCATGGCGATGAGCACTCCGCGCAAGCCTCCCGTCTCTGCATCGGCTCCCAGTACAGCGATCCCCTGCCCGACCAGCCTGCGCCAGATCGCTGCAGTCTCCTCCGCCAGCGTCGCTTCTGCGGCACCCGCAAGCTTCCAATGCGCGCCAAGAAACCCGCGCAAGGAGTCGCGGAGCATCTCGACGACATCGTCGCCCGCGCTCTCGTTCCCGTCCATAGCGGAAGCCTAACCCTGGCCGAATCTCGGCTTGCGCTTCTCCTTGAATGACATCGTCGCCTCTTTGTGATCCGCTGTCTCGAACGTCACCTGCTCAAGCGCCATCGACGCTTCAAGCAGCATGTTCACGCGATCCTTGACGATCTGGTTGATCGACAGCTTGGTCCAGCGGATCGCCCAGGTCGGACCATTCGCGAGCTCGATCGCGATCTCGCGCGCCTTGCTCAGGACCTCGGCGCGTGGCGCGACGTGATTGACGAGACCGATGCGCTCGGCCTCGTGCCCTTTCAGGAGCGTGCCGCGGATCAGAAATTCCTTGGCCTTGTTGATACCAATCAGCAGCGGCCAGATCACCGTGCCGCCATCACCTGCAACCAGCCCGACACGCGAGACGTGCGTATCGCCGATGCGGGCGTCGTCGGCCATCACGGTGATGTCGCAGAGCAACGCATGCGTGGCCGCAAGACCGATAGCGTCGCCATTGATGGCGGCGATGATCGGCTTGTCGAGCTCGAGCTGACGGGTGACACCGCGCCGGCTGATCATGGGATCATGGACCTCGCCCTCCTCCAGCACGTCGCCGCCGGGCCGTTCCGACATCGCCTTGACATCACCGCCGACGCTGAAGAAATCGCCGGCACCGGTCAGCACCACGACATTGACAGCGGGATCGTCGGCGAGATCGTCCCAGATCGTCCTGAGCTCGCGGATAAGCTTCTGGTTGATGGCATTGCGCGCCTGCGGCCGATTCAGGGTCACCGTCGCGACCTTGTCGGCTACATCAACCTTCAAGCATTCATATTTGGCGTAACTGGACACGTCTTCCTCCGTTGTTATTGATGATCCGGCGCGGATCATTGATGTCCGCACCTTCCTGTATATTCAGGCTCTGTCAGCGGCGCATGCCGGGCTGCACCTCCGCCAGCGCGACCTGAAGCGACATGGCGCCCGGATCCTGCTCCAACAGCTGCTGCACGGCCTCCAGATGCGACCGCATCAGCCGGCTCGCCGAGGTCACGTTTCTCTCGCTGAGAGCAGCCAAGAACCGCCTGCGCCGCTCTGCCAGCCGCGGCATCGCCACGCCGCTCGATACCACCTTGGCGTAGACGAAGCGCATGTGAATTTCGGTGACCGAATCCATAATCATGGCGATCACCTTGTTACCGGTCGATGCCGCAAGCAGCTTGTAGAACTCGCGCGAGCACTCGACCCGGTCCAACAGCCGCCCTTCCCTGGTCGCAAGATCGGTGCGCTCGACATTGGCTTCGAGCGCATCAAGGTCGGCCTGGCGCGCATTCGCACAGGCCAGTCGCACCACCAGATCGAGCACGTGGATGCGCGCCTCGGACAGCTCCCGGACGGAAATCGTGCCGAGGCTCAGCATGTCCCGCATCACGCCGTTCATGCGGCTGGTGTCGCCCTCCTGAATGAACGCTCCGCCTTTGACACCCTTCTGCAGCCGGAGGACGCCGGCCATTTCGAGGCTTCGCAACGCTTCTCTCAGGACGTTGCGGCTCACGCGCAGCTGCTGCGCCAGTTCGCGTTCAGGCGGCAGCTTATCACCGGGCTTGAGCACGCCGAGCGCCAGCTGCTCGCGAATCCGCTCGCAGATTTCCTCGAAGGCGCGGCGGGTGTGGATCGGACGAAAATTCGGCGCCGAGGTCGGCGCGGCTGTGCGGAGATCGGCGCCTCGCTCGCGCCGGATCGGCGGAGGCCGCTTGGGACGAGCGGGTGGACGGGGGCTTGACTTGGTGCTCATGGGGTGAATTACTAAATGGATCACCCATTCAATGGAAGTCCCTTTTGAGGCTTCCGATAAGAAACAGCCGAGGAATCGCCGTGAGCTTCACCGAGGAGCAGGTCGCGTTTCGCGATAATGTCCGCAAAATGGTCGCCAGGCACGTCGCTCCAATCGCCGCCGAGATCGACGAAACCGATCGTTTTCCGACCGAACTCGTCAAACTGTTCGGCGAGATGGGCCTGATGCAGCTCTGGGTGCCCGAGCAATATGGCGGCCCGAACGGTAACCTCACTATGGCGTGCCTCGCCCGCGAAGAAATATCGAAAGTCTCGCCCGCCTGCGCCTCGATTGCGGCGCTCAACACCATGTTCATCATGCCACTACTGCATTTCGGCTCGGAGGAGCAGCGGCAGAAATACCTTCCGATCATCGCCAAGGGCGGCGTGGTGACGGCGATCGCCATCTCGGAGCCGCAGGCCGGCTCCGATGTCACGGCGATCAACACCCGCGCCAAGCGCGACGGCAACAGCTACATCCTCAACGGCCGCAAGCAATGGTGCAGCTACGGCGTGGTTGCCGATTATATCGTCGTGATGGCGCGGACCAGCGACGCTCCGGGCGCCGACGGCATCAGCGCATTCATCGTCGAGCCGAGGGCGATGCACGGCATCACCTTCGGCCGGCACGAGCGCAAGATGGGTTTCCGCGGCGCGCCCAACACGCCGATCTTCTTCGACAATGTGCGCGTCCCAGCCGAAAACCTGGTCGGCGAGGAAGGCAAGGGGTTTCGCGCCTCGATGCGCGCGCTCGATCTCAACCGTCCGAGCATTGGCGCCCAATCGGTCGGACTGGCGCAGGGCGCGCTCGACGCCTGCATCGCCTATGCGAAGGAACGCAAGCAGTTCAAGAAATCAATCTCCGAATTCCAGGGTGTGCAGTTCATGCTCGCCGACATGGCGATGCAGATCGAGGCAGCACGTGCCCTGGTTTATGAATGCGCCCGCGCCGGCGATAACGGCGACTGGAAGCGACTCAACATGCTTGCCAGCATGGCCAAATGCGTCGGCAGCGACATGGCCATGAAGGTCACGACAGACGCCGTGCAGATCTTCGGAGGCTATGGTTACACTATGGATTATCCGGTCGAACGCATGATGCGCGACGCCAAGCTTACCCAGATCTTCGAAGGGACCAACCAGATCCAGCGCGTGGTCATTGCCCGCGAGCTGCTGCGCTAGAACGACCGAACAAAACAAAAATGATTGGGAGGAAACACGTGAACCGGACCATTACCGGAGCCTGGACTGTGGCTGCGCTTTGTATGCTCATGAGCAATTCCGCCTTCGCGCAGAAGGCCTATGACCCGGGCGCCAGCGACACCGAGATCAAGCTCGGCCAGTCGACGCCCTTGAGCGGCCCGGCCTCCGCCTTCGGCGCCGGCGCCGGGCGCGCCGTCGTCGGCTATTTCGAGATGCTGAACGCCCAAGGCGGCATCAATGGACGTAAGGTGAACTTCACCCAGTTGGACAACGCGTACAGCGCGCCGAAAGCGATCGAACAGTCGCGCAAGCTCGTCGAAGATATCGGCGTTCTCGCCGAGGTCGGCACGATTGGCACGGCGCCGAATGTCGCCATCCAGAAATTCCTGAACAGCAAGCATGTGCCGCAGCTCTTCATCACGGCCGGCGGACGGCGTTTCAACGATCCGAAGGCGTTTCCGTGGACCGTGCCGCTGTACCCGGATTTCGAAACCGAGGGGCGCGTCATCGGCAAGTACATCGCGAGCACGAAGCCTGATGCCAGGATTGGCGTCCTCTACCAGAACGACGATTACGGAAGGGACTATCTCAAGGGCCTTCGCGCCGGTCTGGGCGCGAAGGCGTCGCAGATCGTGACGGAAGTGTCCTACGAGATCGCCGATCCGACCATCGATTCGCAAATCGTGCAGCTCAAGGCCGCCGGCGTCGACACGCTGATCGAACAGTGCTCGTCGAAAGCCGCTGCACAATCGATTCGCAAGGTCCACGAACTCAATTGGACTCCCCTGCACGTGATCGGCGGGTCCACGGCATCGGTCGAGACCATCCTGAAGCCGGCCGGGCTCGAGGCGTCGAAGGGACTGATCACGACGCAGTTCCTCAAGCAGCCCGGGGACCTCGCCTGGGCCAACGACGACGAGGTCAAGGCGTACAAGGATTTCCTGAAGAAATACGCGCCCTCGGTCAATCCGGACGACTACTCCGTTCTGGTCGCCTACATGAACGTCCACGCCATCACGTTAGCCTTGCAAAAATGTGGCGACGACTTGACCCGAGCCAATCTGATCCGGCAGGCGACCTCGCTGAACGGCGAGCGGCTGCCGATGATGCTGCCCGGCGTGTCGATCAGCACCAAACCCGACGATTATACGCCGTTCCGAAACCTGCGGATTGCGCGGTTCGACGGCGAAAGCTGGTCTCTGATCGGTGAACCCCTCTCGGCCGATTGATCAACCAAACCACCGCATCGCGGCCGATCACACAGAAAGTCGTCGGCCGATTTTGACCCGCCAGACCTGAGTATAGACGTGTCGCCATTGCCGGGATCACCCTGGGGAATCGCGAGCACTTATCACTCTTGACGATAGAAAAACAGCTCCTCGGCGCCTCCTGCCACACCACGGACCACCTTGCAGATTGCCGCGTCGAGACCAAACAGCGAGTCGCAATTAACAACGGGAAGCGCCCCGCGTCCCGAACGCAATGAACATCTTTTAAGCTATTGATCTTTCTTACGTGGCGGCCATTTCCGCCCGCTTTGTTCACGGTCGTTTCACCCAATTCATTGTGATTTCGTTGCGGCGTGCCGAGTCCGGCCCCTTCATTTTCTGCTTAGGGCGTTCTTAGATTACTGCCAGGGCGAAGGTTCATCTCTGAATCTTTGGGAGTAATGCGACGAAACCCAGGAGAAGACGGTATGACCGAGATGTGGCCAGACATCCCTTACGAAGCATGGCACGAGACTTGTTCCGCGCTTCACTTGTATTCTCAAATCGTCGGCAAGTATCGGCTCGCGAGGACGCCGTGGATCAACCATTCCTGGCATGCGACATTCTATGTGAATGGACGGGGATTAACGACATCACTTGTTCCAGATGGTTCAAGTATCGAGATCCTCTTCGATCTGCGCGATCATGTCGTGATCGGACACGCGGCCGATGGGCGCAGAGCTGAAATCCGGCTCGGGCCAATGTCAGTGGCCGAATTTCACGCCCGGTTCTGCGAGTTGGTCGGACGTCTTGGCGGCACACCCAAATTCGACGGAGGGCCCAATGAGGTGCCCGACCCGATCCCCTTCAGGGATGACCGCCAGATCAGGCCCTATGATGCACAGGCCGTGACGCAGTTCTTCTCAGGACTGATCGCGATCAACCGCGTGTTTTCACGGTTTCGGACGGGATTCGTCGGAAAGGTCAGTCCAGTCCACCTGTTTTGGGGGAGCTTCGATCTCGCGGTGACGCGCTTCTCTGGGCGCTCCGCCCCGCTTCACCCGGGCGGCGTTCCCGGTTTACCGGACAATGTAACACGCGAGGCCTACAGTCATGAGGTCTCGTCCGCGGGCTTCTGGCCGGGCGGCGGTGGCACAGACTTCGCGGCTTTCTACTCCTATGCCTACCCCACCCCGAACGGATTTGCCGACCGAGAGGTTATGCCGGCAGCCGCGTACTTCGATCGGAAGCTTGGGGAGTACCTTCTGCCTTACGACGTGGTGCGGAAATCCAGTGACCCGGAGGCGACGCTCATGGCCTTCCTTGAAAGCACCTATCAGGTGGCGGCCGATGTCGGGAGCTGGGACCGTGCCACGCTCGAGTGCCCGATTGGCTGCCCCCGACAACCCCGCCCCTTAACTATGTGACGCCGACTGCCCGGGCTCACGTCTGCGTTGGGCCAAAATGCGAAGGGCTCGTGTGAGCAACTCTCACACGCCACTCCACTGAGCGACCTCAATGGTGCGTGTCGCCACTTTCCTATTTGCCCAAAGCCGATGTCCACCACTTGTGTTTAGCGCTGGAGGTTCTGACGAGTGGAACGGGTGCTCACCGGCCAAATGGAAGCTGCATGACTGGGCCAATATAGGCGCCGCCAAGCGCTCATGAAACCTCCCTTAAGAGGTCACCGACAGCGCGAGGTTTCCGGGCTCCGGCTTTGATGTCGGTGATCCGCACGGGCGGATGGCAGCTGTTACGAAGCACTGGCACCCGTTGGGCGCAGGTTTTCATTTCCGTAATCCTGTGGCTGATGGTTCAGGTAGGTCACGTTGAGGACAATCCGAACGATCGGCACTTAGGGCACGCCATCTACGGCAGCTCGGGTTTGACGGCGATCTTTTCCTTCAGGTCGGTGCAGGTCTGGCGAACCTCTGCCGTCACCCGCGAGCAGTTCTCGATCTCGACGAACACGCGCTTGGCCTCCTCGCGATAGCGCCTTGCGGTTTCGTTCAGTTCCCCGGTGACGGCGAGCGCATCGCGTGTCATCGCCTCGCATTGCTTGACGCGCTCGATCAACTCCACGCCCATCGCCTCGATCTCTTTCGCCGCAGCTTCGTATTCGGCAACAACGGCTTCCGCCGACAGCTTGCCTATCTCGGTAGCGCCGTCGCGATGTTCGACATACTGCGGCATCGCAAGAGCAGGCGCACGCACGCTCGGTGGCGCGAAAGGATCCGTCTCGTGAGCAGGCGGCCGGCTTCGAATCTCTTCACCGATTTCGCGCTCCAGATCTGTCAGGACCCGTCCTATTGTTGATTGCACCATCAATAGTACTCCTTTGCTAAGAACCAGGGAAACCGCACCTCCCGGCACAATCGTTAGTTGTTCTGTGAAATCGGGCAACAAGACCTATTTGTTAAGGTTGCTGATTAAGCTTTATGTCAGCGTTGCGGGTTAACGCTGGTGCATCGATACCGGGCGACAGCCCACCCAGCGCAAGTTGCTCGCTCGGACAGCATCCATGGACACGACGGATCGGCCACAGCCACATTACACGATGATTGAAGCATTTCGACGTGGAGCTCCGTCGCATGTAGATCACGCGCGGCAGGATGAAGCCGCCCTATGGCGTCATTGGGATCACCTTCTCTTCGAAGTCGCTGCTTCGGTCTCTGGGCGCCGCCAGGGTCCCCCTTCTCGATGGCGCCGTTCTCATGCGCCCTGGGTGCACTCAGTCGATCACTATCTGCGCCTGCATGCGCATCGGCGTAGTCCGGTTCTGTGCGCCAGCGGTCCGGAATCTTGCAATGGCTTCGTCGGGCCTGCCGAGATCGAACAGTAGGCTGCCTATGTTGTTGAGCGCTTCCGGCCAGGCTAGGTTGCTCGCGAGCACGACGTCGTAACAAGCCTCCGCTTCTTGGAAGCGCCCGGCTTCACGAAGCGCGTTGCCGAGATTGAGCTGGGCAGACGGATAGTCCGGCTTGAGACGCAACGCTTCCCGGCAGCATGCCTCCACCTCATCCAGGCATCCTCGGCCACGCAACAGGCAGCCAAGATTGTTGAATGCCTCCGGAAAGTGCGGCTTTAGCTTACAGGCTGTACGTAGATTGAGCTCGGCATCGTCGACTCGCCCGAGCTTTGCGAGGAGCAGGCCAAGGTTATTATGCGCTTCCGCGAAAAATGGGTTGATTTGCAGAGCCCGACGGTAGCAATGCTCACTTTCATCCGACGCCTTCAACTCTAACGAGAGCGCGCCGAAATTGATGTAAGCTGCAGCCCAATCCGGCTTGTACCGCAACAACTCCCCGAATTCGCGGATCGCCTCATCGAAGCGCTTCACGATGAGAGCGTGCAATGCCCAGTGATCCGAGTACGACCTCAGCGTCTCCCGCCTCCCACTGATTGGACGGCGATGCCCCTCGCGATACTTCGCCTGATTTCGCGCGGGGTTCCGTTCAAGCTTTGTCCGCGACATATGTAAAGAGATGATGCGATGAGCGTGGCACCAGTCGAGCCGATGTTGCGCAAAGCGGCCGAGTATTACCAAACCGGCCGCTCGGAATCAGCCGGCGCGCTTTGCGCGGATGTCCTGGACCTGGAGCCGGACTACATTCCGGCGTTGCATCTGGCTGCTGTGATCGCTTTTTCCCGCGGTCGAATGGCCGATGGTGCGGACCTCCTGGAAAAGGTCTTCCAGCTCGATCAGAGCCACGTTCCTGCTCTCGTCACGCTCGGTGACGCATTGGCTGTGATGGGCGAGCGCAACGGCGCCGTGTCAGCGTTCCAGCGCGCGGTGAACCTCCGGCCACTTGATATCGGTCTTCACGCCAAGCTCGGCGCTGCATTGGTCGAGGCCGAACGGTTCACAGATGCGGCTTCAATCTATCATGCTGCGCTGGAGCTCGATCC
>Ga0209677_101400_pt1 | contig 10475 bp, 8 predicted proteins | sample AraplaCvi_mCL_r2_2_FD_184285 | JGI IMG/M metagenome (GOLD analysis project Ga0209677, IMG submission 184285) | Arabidopsis root microbial communities from North Carolina, USA - plate scrape CL_Cvi_mCL_r2 (SPAdes) (version 2) | ecosystem: Host-associated > Plants > Roots > Endosphere | place: USA... | reverse complement strand
GCCCATGCGGATGGCCAGATCGAAGTTCTCGCCGATCAGGTCGACGCGGCGCGGCGACAAGTCCAGTTCCAGGGCCACCTCGGGGAAGTCGCGGATGAAGCCGGCGAGCGGCTTCTCGAGCGCGGTGCTGGCGAAGTCGGCCGGCATCGACACGCGCAGCCGCCCGCTGGGCCGCGCCTGGCGCGACAGGGCGAACGCGAGCGCCGCGTCCACCTCCTCGGACATCGCCCGCGCATGATCCAGCACGCCCTGGCCGAACTCCGTGATGACCAGCTTGCGCGTGGTGCGCTGCAGCAGCCGCTCGCCCAGGCGCTTTTCCAGCGCGGCGATGCGGCGCGACACCGTCGACTTGGGTAGCTGCACGCGCTCCGCGGCCCGGCTGAAGCTACCGGACTCGGCCACGCGGGCAAAAAGGAGAAGGTCGTCGGCGTCGGGGCTCATGGCGAACGGCAGAGGGTGCCTGCCGCATTCTCGCCTGCGTGCTGATTGGCAAGGGCGGGAGCAGCTCGGACTGCGGCTGGCCATGGCCCGCAGAGGGCCTTTGACGCATCCAGACCTCGCAGGGGTTGCCAGAGTTGAACGCGCCGTGCGCCCCGCCGGGTCGAGACGTCACCACCCGACGTTTTGTTCCACTGGCGGAACAATGAAGTCCAATTCAGCGACTTCCGGCCCACGATCGATGTCAATACAGTCTCATCAAACGGCCCGCCCGTTTCACCGAAGACCGGACACCGCTTCCAAGGAGCCCCACCATGAACATCCTGCAGATCAACTCCAGCGCCCGCCCGTGGACCAATGGCCAGGGCTCGCAATCCACCCGGCTCGCCAGCGAGCTCGTCGACAAGCTGCGCGCCGCCCACCCCGGTGCCACACTGACGCTGCGCGACCTCACGGCCAATCCGCATCCGGCGCTCGACGAGGCCGCGCTGGGCGCCCTGTTCACGCCGGCCGAGGCGCGCTCGGCCGAGCAGCATGCCCGCGTGGCCATCGACCAGGCGCTGATCGACGAGGTGAAGGCGGCCGACGTCATCGTGATCGGCGTGCCGATGGTCAACTTCGGCATCACCAGCCAGCTGAAGAACTGGATCGACGCGATCGCCAAGGCCGGCGTGACGTTCAAGTACACAGCGACCGGGCCGGTCGGCCTGATCGAGGGCAAGAAGGTGTACGTGGTGCTGACGCGCGGCGGCATCTATCGCGACCAGCCGCACGACACGCAGGTGCCCTACCTGCGCCAGACGCTGGGCTTCCTGGGCATCCGGGACGTCGAATTCATCTACGCCGAAGGGCTGGCGATGGGGCCGGACGCGGAGGCCAAGGCCCTTGCCGCGGCCCGCGCCGAGATCGCGGCCGTCCTGGCCTGATCATCATCCACTGCGGCCCGCCGGGGCCGCCCTCGAGGACACCTGCCATGACCACGACCCTGACCCTGACCGATCCGCCCATCCCCGCGGCCGCGGACGCCGCCGTGCGCCACCCGCGCGCGGTCGAACGGCTGGTGACGGGACAGGCGACGTCCGACGGGGACGGCGTCAAGCTCACCCGCGTGCTGACGCCACCGCTGCAGCGCCGGCTCGACCCGTTCCTGATGCTGGACGCGTTCGGCTCCGACGACGCCGGGGACTACATCGGCGGCTTTCCCGACCACCCGCACCGCGGCTTCGAGACGGTCACCTACATGATCGCCGGCCGCATGCGCCACCGCGATTCAGCGGGCAACGAAGGCCTGCTGCAGAACGGCGGCGTGCAGTGGATGACGGCCGGCCGCGGCCTGATCCACAGCGAGCTGCCCGAGCAGGAAGAGAGCCGCATGGAGGGCTTCCAGCTGTGGCTGAACCTGCCGGCGGCCGACAAGCTGACCACGCCCGGCTACCGCGACATTCCCACCGGCGAGATCCCCGAGCTGCATCTGGCGGGCGTTCGCGTGCGCGTGATCGCGGGCCGGAGCCATGGCGTCATCGGCGCCGTGCAGAAGGCGCACACCGAGCCGCTGTACCTGGACGTGCACCTGGAGCCCGGCGCGACCTTCGAGCAGGCGCTGCCCGCGGATCACAACGCGTTCGTCTACGTGTACCGCGGCGACGTGGAGATCGACGCCGGCGTCGCGCGCACCCCCGTGCCGCGCGAGCGCATGGCCGTGCTCGCGAACGCGCCCGACCGCGACGGCGTGCGCGTGCAGGCGGGCCCTGGCGGCGCGCGGGCGCTGCTGATCGCCGGCCGGCCGCTGAACGAGCCGATCGCGCAGTACGGGCCGTTCGTGATGAACAGGCAGGCCGAGATCTTCCAGGCCGTCGAGGACTTTCGCGCCGGCAAGTTCGGCACCCCGCCGGGGCGTTGAATGCGCCTCCCGGCAAGCATGAAAAAAGGCGCCCGCGGGCGCCTTTTCAGCTGTCGACAGCGGTGGGGCTCAGGTGCCCGAGGCCGCGCGGAAGAAGTCCTTGGCCGGGCCGCCGCCGGGCGGCACGCTCACGACGATGTCGGTGAAGATGTTGGGCAACGTCATGATCTGCACGTGCGACAGGATCGCGTCGGTGCCGTTGAACACTTCGACCGTGGAGTTGGCGGCTTGCGGCGTGGGCTGCTCCGCGTATTCCGAGGCCATGCCGTACCCGATGTTGGACGCGATGCTCAGCGAGTTGACCGACATCGACAGGGCCAGGCCCTGGTTGTCCGACGCCAGGTTGATCAGTCGGAACTTGACGCCTTGCGACGTGACCGGCGCGGTGTTGTTGTCCTGGATCAGCTTGGCCGTGGGCGTGCTGCCGTTCAGGTACACCATCAGCGTGTAGTCGCCGCCGGCCGCGAGCGCGCCCGGCTGGCCCGTCGTGACGGTGCCGTCGGCGGCCTTGACGTCCATCAGCACCGGCACGGCGCTGCCGTTGACCATCACCACCGGCGGGGTGCCGGTGTTGACCACGAAGTAGTTGGAATACTGGGGCGCGGTGCTGGAGCCGAGGATGGTGACCGAACCGGCGGAGTTGGTGCCGGTGACCGAGGCCTGCATGCCCGGGACGGCCGTGACGGCGCGCACGCGAGCGGTCAGGTTGGCCAGCGGGTCGGTGGCGCCGTTTGCCGGGATGGCCGTGCCCTGGGTCAGCAGGATCGCATTGGCCAGCACGCCGCTGGCGCCAGGCGTCAGGATGATCGTGAGGACTTCCAGCGCCGTCAGCGTGATCTTGGTGGCCGTCTGGAAACGGACGTCGCTGATGCCCTTGGCGACGCTGTTGGCGCCCACCACGGTGATGTAGTAGTCGCCCGCCAGCGTGGGAGCGAACGCGCTCTGCTGCACGCCGGTGATGCTCGAGGCGATCAGCGTGGAGACGGTCAGCGCCTTGTCGGACGACAGGTAGACGTCGACGGGGCCGATGTCCACCGAGGTGTTGAGCACGTTGACGTTGGCCTTGCCCGCGTCGGGCGTGACCGTGCTTTCGGTGATGAGGACCTGCTTGAGCTCGTTGGCGAACCCGTAGGCGATCAGCGAGTAGCGGCTGTCCTTGCTGAGCGTGCGGATCTGGGCCGACGTGGCGGCTTGGTTGGCCACCGTCAGCGTGATGCCGACGGCACCGGCCTGCACGGTCTCGAACGGGCTGGCGAAACCATAGGCGACATCCGTGGACGTGGCCTCGGTGGACTCCACCATGAATCCCAGCTTGGGATAGCCGACGCTGGCGTTGACCAGGCGCACCGGAGCGCTGCCCGTACCGCTGCCACCGCAGCCAGCCAACATCAAGGGCACGGCGCCGCCCGCTGCCAGGAACTCACGTTTGTTCATCGAAAACACTCCACTTTCCAGGCGGACGCCTGTCATCTGAATCCAACATTATGGGGCATGGCGTGTTGCCCGTCTGTTGCCGGACGAGCGCGCGGGCAGCCAGGCGCCGGGGCAAAGCTTGCGGATGCTTCAGCCGGCCGACCGGCGAAAGTTGGCCGCCGGACGTCCCGGATTAGTGCGCCGCCTCGATTCTGACAGGCCGCCACGGTCGCGTTCGGACCTACCATCGCCGGTTCCGGCCCGCCCGCCTCCGCCGCCCCGAGACACCGATGTCGATGCCCTATCCCAAACTGCTCTCGCCCCTGGACCTCGGGTTCACGACCCTGCGCAACCGCGCGATCATGGGGAGCATGCATACCGGCCTGGAGGACGCGGCGCGCGACTTCCCGCGCATGGCGCAGTTCTACGCCGAACGCGCGCGCGGCGGCGTCGGCCTGATCGTGACGGGCGGCTTCGCGCCCAACTTCGAAGGCTGGGTCAAGCCGTTCGCCGGCACGCTGTGGACTCGCTCGGGCGCGCGCCGCCATCGCCAGGTCGCCGCGGCCGTGCACGCCGAGGGCGGAAAGATCGCGCTGCAGATCCTGCACGCGGGCCGCTACGGCTACTCGCCGCTGTGCGTGGCGCCCAGCCGCATCCAGAGCCCGATCTCGCCGTTCACTCCGCGGGCGCTGACGGCGCGCGGCATCGAGCGACAGATCAAGGCCTTCGTGCGCTGCGCGGTGCTGGCGCGCGAGGCGGGCTACGACGGCGTCGAGGTGATGGGCAGCGAGGGCTACTTCATCAACGAGTTCCTGGTGCGCCATACCAACCAGCGCACCGACGACTGGGGCGGCGCGTACGCCAACCGCATGCGCCTGGCGGTGGAGATCGTGCGCCGCATCCGCGAGGCCGTCGGCCCCGACTTCATCCTGATCTACCGGATCTCGATGATCGACCTGATCCCCGACGGCAGCACGTGGGACGAGGTGGTGCAGCTCGCCAAGGCCGTGGCCGCCGCCGGGGCCACGATCCTGAACACCGGCATCGGCTGGCACGAGGCGCGCGTCCCCACCATCGTCACCAGCGTGCCGCGCGCGGCGTTCGGCTGGGTCACCGGGAAGATGCGCGCCGACCTGCGCGCCGCGGGCGTGGACATCCCGCTGGTCACGAGCAACCGCATCAACACGCCCGAGGTCGCCGAGGGCCTGCTGGCCGCCGGCATCGACCAGCATGGCCAGGCGGACCTGGTGTCGCTGGCGCGCCCGTTCCTGGCCGACCCCGCGTTCGTGCAGAAGGCCGCGCAGGGTCGCGCCGACGAGATCAACACCTGCATCGCATGCAACCAGGCGTGCCTGGACCACACGTTCAAGAACATCCAGGCCACCTGCCTCGTGAACCCGCGCGCCGGCTTCGAGACCGAGCTGAAGATCACGCCCGCCGCCACGCCGCGCCGCTTCGCCGTGGTGGGCGCGGGCCCGGCCGGCCTGGCCGCGGCCACGACGCTGGCCGAGCGCGGCCACCGCGTGGTGCTGTTCGACGGCGCCGAGCGCATCGGCGGCCAGTTCAACATGGCCAGGCGGGTGCCGGGCAAGGAGGAGTTCAGCGAGACGCTGCGCTACTTCGCGCGCCGCATCGACACCCTGCCGACGCTGGAGTTGAAGCTGAACACGCGCGTCGACGCCGCGGCGCTGCAGGCCGGCGGGTTCGACGAGGTGATCCTGGCCACCGGGGTCGTGCCGCGCGACCCGCGCATTCCCGGCCAGGACCACCCGAAGGTGCTCAGCTACATCGACGTGCTGCTGCATGGCAAGGCGGTGGGCCAGCGCGTGGCCATCGTGGGCGCGGGCGGCATCGGCTTCGATGTCGCCGAGTTCCTGGTGACCGGCGCCGACCGCGGCGAGCCCTCGCCGTCGCTGCACCTGGACGAGTGGAAGCGCGAATGGGGCGTCGGCGATCCGGCCCGGACGCCCGGCGGCCTGGAGGCCCCGCAGCCGACGCCGCCGTCGCGCCAGGTGACGCTGCTGCAGCGCAAGCCCGGCAAGCACGGCGCCGGCCTGGGCAAGACCTCGGGCTGGGTGCATCGCGCCACGCTGAAGATGAAGCAGGTCGAGATGCTGGCCGGCGTGAACTACGAGCGCGTCACCGACGAGGGACTGTTCGTCACGTTCGGCCCCGACCGCAAGGACGGCACGCTGCTGCCGGTGGACACGATCGTGCTGTGCTCGGGCCAGGAGCCGCTGCGCGAGCTGCAGGCACCGCTGGCCGCCGCCGGCCTGAAGGTGCACCTGATCGGCGGGGCCGACGAGGCCTCCGAGCTCGACGCCAAGCGCGCGATCAACCAGGGCACTCGCCTCGCGGCAACCCTTTGATCGAAGCGCGGCCTCACATTGGCCTCACCGGCCCCCGCTAGGATGATCGGCTGACCGATTCGTTCCGACCAAGGGTGCATGCAGGAAGGCCTGGAGATCCATTCGCTGTTCTGGTTTGCCGTCACGCGGCTGGGCGAGGCCCAGATCCTGCTGCCGGCCTTTCTCGCGGGCGCGCTGTGGCTCGCGTTCGCGCGGCCGGCGGGCGCCCGCGACCGCCTGGCCGAGGGCAACGCCCATGCGCACGACCATCCGGCCCGGCGCTCGGCACTGCGCTGGATCGCGTCCATCGTGGCGACGACGGCCGTCGTGACGGCCAGCAAGATCGCGTTCCTCGGCTACGGCATCGGCAGCGCGGCGCTCGACTTCACCGGCTTTTCCGGCCACTCGATGTACGCGACGGCCGTCCTGCCCGTCCTGGCGGCCATCGTCGGCGGGCGCCGTGGCGCGGTCGTTGGGGTGCTGGCGGCGGTGCTGGTCGCGTGGTCGCGCGTGACGCTGGGGGCGCATTCGCCCAGCGAGGCGGTGTCCGGCGTCGCACTGGGGGCCGCCGCCGCGGGCTGGACGCTGGCCGACTACCTCGCCCATCCCGGCGCCGTCCGGGCACCGTGGTGGCTCCCGCTGCTGCTCGTCGGCTGGCTGACGCTGCTGCCGATGAAGGCGCCGCCCTCGCGCACCCACAGCCTCGTGGTGTCGATCGCGCTGAAGCTGTCGGGCCGCCACCGGCCTTACACCCGCTTCGAGCTGCTGGCCGGCCTCATCGACCACCCGCTGCGCACGACGCCGCCCTGACGAGGGTCACGTCTTGGAAATTGCAGGCGCGGTCGCCGACGCAATCTGCAAGACGCGACCCTCCAAAGGCGGCGGCGCTATCCTCGTCCTCGTCTCCACGACGAGGATCACGATGGACAAGCGCTACTACTGGGAGGACTTCCCCGTCGGCCGCGTGATGGCGCTGGGCAGCACGACCGTCACGCGCGAGGCGACGCTCGCGTTCGCCGCCCAGTTCGACCCGCAGCCCTTTCACCTGGACGACGCCGCGGCAGAGGCGTCGCTGTTCAAGCGGCTGTCGGCCAGCGGCTGGCACACCTGCGCGATGACGATGCGGCTGATGTGCGACGGCTATCTCAACGAGTCGTCGAGCCTGGGCTCGCCCGGCATCGACGAACTGCGCTGGCTGAGGCCCGTCTACCCGGGCGACACGATCGGCGCCGAGATGACGGTGCTGGAGGCCCGTGTGATGAACAGCAAGCCGCACGTCGGGCTGGTGCTGTCGCGCTGGCGGGTGTTCAACCAGGACGGTGTCGACGTGATGACGATGCAGGGCTGGGGCATGTTCGGCCTGCGCCATCCGGCGCCGCGCACGGACGCGTGAAACCGCTTGCAGAGCCACCATGCGCACCACTGCAGGGAAGCCGGGCGGAATTGGTATTACGACTGGTTCATTCCGCATCGTGGCGCGATGCGCAACCCCGTACGGGTTTCTGCCTAGTTTCCACGAGTGAAATGGGTCGGCTAGCGGACATATCGCACAGCCGCGCATCATTGACAGCGGTCTCTCATGGTACTATAGTGGTATCACATCTATGAGCCACACCTGCTATCACCCCGCCTTCGAACAGGCCGACATCCGCTTCGCTTTGGGCGTGGATGGTGGCGGCACGGGCACCCGCGTTCGCCTCTGGACCAGCGCCGGCGCCCTGATCGGCCACGGCGAGTCCGGCCCGTCGGCCCTCGCGCAGGGCATCGAGCAGGCGTGGAAGCACATCGGGCAGGCCGTCGAGCGCGCGTTCGCGTCGGCGGGGCTGGCCCTGCCGGTGCCCAACCACTGCGTGCTGGGCCTGGGCCTGGCCGGCGCGGTGGCGCCGCACCTGGCGGCCGCGTTCTTCCGCGCGGCGCCCGACTACGCGCTGATCGTGCTGGAAACCGATTCGCGCACCGCGCTGATGGGCGCCCATGCGGGCCGCCCGGGCGCCATCGTGGCGGTCGGTACCGGCGCGGTGGGCGAGGCGCTGCATGGCGACGGCCGCCGGGTGGCGGTCAGCGGCTGGGGCTTCCCGGTGGGCGACGAGGGCTCCGGCGCGTGGCTGGGCCTGCGCGCCATGCAGATCGCGCACCGGGCGATCGACGGCCGCGCCCCCGCGGGCACGCTCGCCCACGCCGTTTGGCGCCAGGTCAGCGACCGCCGCGACAATCTGCTCGAGTGGTGCTCCAGCGCCGGCCAGCACGAATACGCGCAGCTCGCGCCGCTCGTGTTCGAGTGCGCGGACACCGATGCCGCGGCGCAGTCGCTGGTCCGGGAAATCGCACAGGAAATCGAAGACATGGCGCTTGCGCTGGATCCAGGACTGCAACTGCCCATCGTGCTGCTGGGCAGCATCGGGTTGCGCATGGTCGACCGGCTGCCCGCCGCACTGCGTGCGCGCATCGTGCAGGCCTCCGGCGACGCGGTCGACGGCGCGCACCGCCTGGTGCGCCAGCAGATGAAGGAAGCGGTTGCATGAGCGCACGTAAGACCGTTCCGAAGGGCGCTCGCGCCGCAGGCCGCAGGCCGGAGGCTCGACAATGAGCGTCCAGCGCGACCAACTGAGCGGCAACGTGCTGACGCCGCAGGGCTTCATCCGCGGCAGCCTCAGCGTCGTCGACGGCCGCATCGCGGGCATCGAGGGCCAGCCCATCAGCGAAGGCCAGGCGCGCGTGTCGGGCGAGCCGCTGATCCTGCCGGGCTTCATCGACCTGCACGTGCACGGCGGGGGCGGCTTCGACACCATGGAAGGCGGCGATGCCGTGGCGCAGATCGCGCGCATCCATGCGCGCCACGGCACCACGTCGATGCTCGCCACGACGATGACCGCGCCGATGGGCGACATCTCCAAGGCGATGGCCGCGCTGTCCGACGCCTGCCACACGCACGCGCGCGGTGGCGCCCACGTGATGGGCGTGCACCTCGAAGGCCCGTACATCAACCCGGGCGCGCTCGGCGCGCAGCCCGATTTCGCGCGTCCCGCGTCGGTCGACGAGATCAAGGCGCTGCACGCCATCGCTCCGATCCGCCTGATCACCATGGCGCCCGAGCTGCCCGGCAACCTCGACCTGATCGCCCCGCTCCGCGCGGCCGGCTTCCACGTGCAGATCGGCCATTCGGCAGGCACCTACGACGACGGCGTCGCGGCCCTGCAGCGCGGCGCCACCGGCTTCACGCACCTGTTCAACGCGATGAGCAAGTTCCACCACCGCGCGCCCGGCATCGCCGGCGCGGCGCTGGCGCATGCCGAGTTCGCCGAGATCATCCCCGACCTGCTGCACGTGCATCCGGGCGCCATCCGCGCCGCGCTGCGCGCCATCCCGTGCCTGTACTGCGTCACCGATTCCACGGCGGCGGCGGGCATGCCCGATGGTGACTACAACCTCGGCAGCCACCGCGTCACCAAGTGCCTTGGCGGCGTGCGCCTGCCCGACGGCACGCTGGCGGGCAGCACGCTCACGATGGACCAGGCGCTGCGCAACCTCGTCGGCCTGGGCCTGAGCTTGGACGACGCGTCGCGACGCGTGTCCACCAACGCCGCCGATTTCCTCGGGCTGCCGGATCGCGGCCGCCTGCTTGTCGGCGCCCGTGCCGACTTGGTCGTGCTCGACCCCGAGCTGCATTTGACCCAAGTGATCGTAGAAGGAGACAGCATTGACCTCACGGATGCATGACGAAGCGCGCGAGGCCCCCGCGGCCGTGGCTCGTCTGATGGCGGCGGACAGCGCCGCCTACACCTCGCTGGGCGAGCAACTCCGTGCCGAGCCGCCGCGTTCCGCCCTGACGGTCGCCCGCGGCAGCTCCGATCACGCGGCGCACTACATGGCCTACCTGGTGATGGCGCGCCTCGGCCGCCTCGTCACGTCGCTGCCGATGTCGCTGGTCACGCTGTACCAGTCGCAGCTCGATTGCAATGGCCTCGTGTCGTGGGGCTTCTCGCAGTCGGGACAGAGCCCCGACCTGATCGCCCCCACCCGCTTCTTCCGCGAAGGCGGCGCGCGCACCGTGGCCGTGGTCAACGACGCCGGCTCGCCGCTGGCCGAGGCCGCGCAGTGGGTGCTGCCGCTGCACGCCGGCGCCGAGACCAGCGTGGCCGCCACCAAGAGCTACATCGCCCAGCTCGTGGCCGGCGCCCGCATCGTCGCCAACTGGCAGGACGACGCGCCGCTGCTGGCTGCGCTCGAGAAGCTGCCCGAGGTGCTCGAACGCGCCGCGTACGCCGACTGGTCGCCGCTGGTCGACGCGCTGGTCAACGCCGACAAGCTGTTCGTGATCGGTCGCGGCACCAGCCTGGCGATCGCGATGGAGGCGGCGCTGAAGTTCAAGGAAGTCT
>Ga0209677_101399_pt1 | contig 10480 bp, 13 predicted proteins | sample AraplaCvi_mCL_r2_2_FD_184285 | JGI IMG/M metagenome (GOLD analysis project Ga0209677, IMG submission 184285) | Arabidopsis root microbial communities from North Carolina, USA - plate scrape CL_Cvi_mCL_r2 (SPAdes) (version 2) | ecosystem: Host-associated > Plants > Roots > Endosphere | place: USA... | reverse complement strand
AGGTTCTCCCCGCTTGGCCAGCTTTCGTGTTTTCACACAGCCAGGGTCAAAATGCGAAACACTCGACCTGAGCAATTCCGGTCGGCTGACCACCCCAAAGCAGACCTCAAAGCGGCGGCTCGCCACTTCGCTAATGGGCCAAGAAGCGACAGCGCTTTTCGCTTGTTGCCTAGATCGGGGCGCGTCGAAACTCTTCGTCAACCCCTAGATGTTGTAAATTTCTCAACCACATCCAAGGAGCGGAATGTCTAGATGGGAGTCTCGATTAGCGACACCGCCTCCACAATCCTGTTGATCACGCTTCTTGTTCTGGGGTTCGTCGCAACGGGCCTGTGGGGGCCGTCCTTCGAGCGGTTCGGCGACGACGTTGAGGCCCCGTATATCTTCAAGCTGGTCGGCATCGGGCTGATCGTGTTCTTCTTGATCGCAATCACCTTCAGGCTCATCTGAACAAAACCCTTGGAAGCGCGGCTCCGGGTCAAAATGCGAAACACTCGACCTGAGCAATTCCGGTCCGCTGACCACCCCAGAGCCGACCTCCAAGCGGCGGCTCACCACTTCGCTGATGGGCCAATTGCGGAAGCAGCTGCCACACGAAGTACTCGAACTTCGGCTCTGTCAGCACGCCAAAGCGCCGACGGCTTCCATGATACGAACCAAAGCACAGTCGCCCATTGAGCTTCAGATAGGCCTTTTCACGCGCACGATCAGTGACATCGGAGCTATCCGCGTGTCCGCCACCACGGGTTCCCTATCTGCCAGTTCCAAACTGGCGCACGGTTCAACGAACTGTTCGATCGCCAGCCCCGCTGAAGTGATCATCTCAACCCACTGACTTAGGGTCCGATGAAAGCGAGGGACACGGAATGGTTCGTCCTGTTGGCGAAGCTCCTTCGGTAAGGTCTCAAACCAAAAAGTGTCTAAGCGGCCGTCGATGCGGTCGAAGTAACCAGCGACGCGTATGGCCACACGACGCCCCTCTTCGTCGCGCAGGACTTTGCGATGAGGCGGGACAAAGCAAGGATGCAAAATGGAGAATTGCAAGAATGCGCCCGGCCGCAGTACGCGCTGCGCCTCTCGTAGCGCGGCGCCTTGGTCGGGCATGTCCATCAGAGACATGAAAGCGGTCGCGAAATCGAAGGTATCGTTTTCGAAGGGCAGAGACGTGGCATCAGCTAAATCATAAACGATGCCCAAAGGCTCAACTTGCTCGGCCTCTTGTGCGTGCTGGATAAAAGTTGGCGCTATATCAATAGCTCGCATGCTGGCTCCGAGACGAGCTAACTGTCGCGTGTTGCTGCCCTCGCCGCAACCTACATCAAGACCCCTTAGGCCTCTGACCGTCGGGAGGGCAGCAAGAAAAGCTGGCGCATTTAGCGCATCTCGATAAACGTCGTATCCGGCTCGACTGTGGCGCGTCCAGGCGGCTGCATTCGCTTCCCAAGCCTCTCTTACATCATCCGCTTCCATGGCGTCCTCCGTCCACGCTCATTTATCGGATCGCACTCTTTCTCTCCAGTACAAACAGCCACAAAACTTCCGGGGACCAGTCTGTCTGATGCGCACGCTCCCTTGTCATTCGGAGACGCGCCTCTTCGCGCGGGCCCGGAATGCATTTCACAGCTCTCTGCGACGCAAATTGGATCCGGGCTCACCGCTTTTCGCGGCGCCCCGGAATGATGGCCAGAGTGCTTGGCGTACGTCAAAGCTTCGGATGCAGGTCTCGCACCGTGCTCACGCCTTCGAGCAACGAGGCCAGATGCAGAATGGTCGACTCGGCGAGCCAGCTTCCGACCAGCTGCACGCCGATCGGCAAGCCTTCCTTGCTGGTGCCGAACCGCATCGACAGGCCAGGCAAGCCGGTGATGCTGAGCGGCACGGTCGCGCCCTGCACGTAGCTCACGTCGACCTTCTGGCCGTCGATGACGAGCTCAACCGCACCGTGCTTGTGCGCCGGGATCGGCAACACCGGCGTGATCAGCGCGTCGTAGTTCTTGAAATACGCGGCATAGCCGTCGCGCAGCCGCTCCGCCGCCTGCTCCGCGTCGATGTAGTCCTTCATCGGCGTGTCAGGTAAAGCAAGAATGGACTTGGCCATCGTGTAGAGCTCCTCGGGACGGCGACCGGCGGTCGTTTCCGCGAACGCAGGCTTCGTCTCCATCACATGGAGGCGATTGAATATGTCGAGCGCGAAGTCGCGCTCAAGGGCCGGGATGCGCACCGGCTCCACGAAGCAGCCGACATCCTTGAGTGCCTCGGCGGCCGCCTTCACGGTCGCGGCGACCTCGGGATCAACAGGCCCGAAGCCGGGCTCGACCAGCCAGCCAACCCGCAACTGCCGGCCGGGCGAGCGCCCCACTCCGGCATCGAATTGGCCGATGCTGGTCGCGAAGGCGTCCTGGCCGTCGGGCCCGCAAGCGCGAGGTCACGGACGCTGCGTGCCATTGGGCCTACATGCCAGAAGCGGCGCGGCGCGCGCGGCCAGATTCCCGTCATCGGCACGCGGCCATGCGTCGCCTTGAGGGCGACAATGCCGGTCTGCGCGGCCGGACCACGCACCGAGATGGTAAGATCGGTGCCCAGGCCCAGCGGCGACATGCCCGCTGCGATGGCCGCGGATTCACCGCCGCTCGAACCGCCCGGAGTGCGCGTTAGATCCCAGGGGTTGTTCGACCTGCCGGTGAGCAGATTGTCGCTTTCGATCCAATAGGAAAACTCGGGAAGGTTGGTCTTCGCCAGCAGGAGGCCGCCGGCCTGCTTCATCCGCGCGACGCTGGTCGCATCAATGTCGGGAATCCGTCCCTTGAAGATCGGTGAACCGCGCTGGGTCGGGACGCCTGCAGTGTCGATCGAGTCCTTCACCGTAAACGGGACGCCGTGCAGCGGGCCGAGCTCGTCGCCGGCGAGGACCGCCTTCTCCGCCGCTCTGGCCGCGTCGAGCGCATCGTCGACGCGCGTGACGATCGCGTTGATCTTCGGGTTCACCGCTTCGATGCGGTCGAGATGGGCCTGCACGATTTCGACCGGCGACACCTCCTTGGACCGGATCAGTGCGGCCAGCCGGGTCGCGTCGGAATAGATGATCTCAGCGCTCATGAATACCTCCTACCTAACGTTTGGTAGGCAACAACAGAAGACTTTCCAATTCCTGCGTCAAGCCCTATCTAACGTTTGGTAGGCTACACGAATGTGTGAGGGTGACTGCTTTGAGCGCGAATTCACGAGAAGCGATCCTGGCCGCGGCGACGCGGATCGCGCAGGCGCACGGCTACGGCGGGCTGAACTTCCGCGACCTTGCCGCCGATGTCGGCATCAAGGCCCCGAGCATCTACCATCACTTCCCCAGCAAGGCTGATCTCGGCGCCGCGGTGGCGAAGCGCTATTGGGAAGACACGGCCGCCGGTCTCGATGCCCTGTCGACGGAATTCGCTGATCATCCGGTACGCGCGCTGCACGAATATCCCGCCAGGACATTCCGGCCGTCGCTTGAAAACGGCAACCGCATCTGCCTCTGCAGCTTCATGTCCGCCGAATATGACGACCTGCCGACGGAAGTGCAGAAGGAGGTCCAGGCCTTCGCCGACGTCAACATCGCATGGCTCGGCAAGACTCTGGTGGCGGCGGGTGTGGTTGGGCGCGCAGAAAGCGAAGCCCGCGCGCGTTCGATCTTCGCCGCCGTGTCCGGCGCTCAACTCATGGCACGGAGCCGGGCTGACATCTCGCATTTTGATGCGCTGATCGACGGCTATCGCGCGGCGGGTCTGTTACCGGACGCCCGGCAGGGCTCGCGCAAAAAGTAGATTCGGCCACCGGTTTCAGTCCGCTGTGCCCGACCGGGCTTCGGCTCGCGCATGCCACGCCGCGAGCACATCCCTCTCCTCATCGCCGGTCAGTCCGACAATGTGGCCGCCGACCGCCTGCAGCAGCTAGGCGAGCGTGTCGCGCGCGGTCTGCGCAAGTGGGCGTCCATTGAGGCCGGCATTGCGTGCGTCCGCCCGGCCGCGCGTTGCAAAGCCGGCGGCCCAGCAGTGCTGCGGATGACCTGGCCGCGCGAACAAAACTGGCTGTTCGAACGAGGCTCATGCACGAGTTGAGTACCTCAGGAGCAATGGCGGAATACACTGCATTGGAACGATTGCTCCGCTCCCCAAGGGGTCGCATGGATATGCTGTCGGGAAGCGACGAACTGGAACTCACGTCCAAGGGTCTTGCCGAGGCTCCCGGGGTCGTACCGCGTCACTTGAAGCCCACTGCAACGTTCGGGACCATCGAGAGCGAAGGTTGAAATGATGGCATATCCTCCGATCTCCAGAGCCTGCCGAAGTCGCGCGATATACGCCACCCGGTCATCTTCGTTCGTCAGGAAATGAAACGCTGCTCTGTCGTGCCAGATTCCGTAAGTCTCCAGCGGCTTCCAGGTTGTAATGTCCGCGACGATCCAATGAACCCGTGCAGCGTCCCTTCCAAGGCGTGCTTTGGCACTCTCAAGCGCAGTTGCCGATAGATCGAGAACGGTGATGTCTTCGAAGCCTTGCCGAAGGAGATTATCGACCAGACGTGAGGCGCCCCCGCCGATGTCGATGATGGGTGAAGCCGCCGTCGCGCCAACCTGCGCAATCAATTCGAGCGAAAGAGCGGGGTTTTCCTCGAACCAGCTCACTTCATGCTCGCGTTTTTTGGAATAGACGCTCTCCCAATGGGCTTGGCGATCCTCGCTCTGCATGGCAGTTCCTCCACTTGGCCCAATGGATCAAGATATGGTCGTTCCCCGATCCGCGACAACAATCATGTCATGATGTTCCACTTTGGCGATCGTCGGTTGGCGTGATCAGGTGGTCGGCGCGTCGTTGCGGTTGTTGTAGCTAAGGAGCTATTTGCCAGCGCCCTTCTCGAGATCGTCGCCGCTTCGTCCCATCGCGTCGATGATAGGAGCTGGCGCACCGGGCGCGCCCTAGCAACTGGCCGCGGGGAAATTGTCAGCATGGCGATTGCAGCGAGCCGAGCGTCCGAGCGGACAGCATCGCTCTCCCCTGCTCGCATGCCGTGTCGTCTCTTCCTTGTCCGTCAGCCCGACCACGCGACCGTTGGCCGCCTCCAGCCGCGCCGGCGTGCCGCGCGCTCTCTGTGCAAGCAGCCGTACATTGAGGCCGACATCGCGTGCGTCTGCCGCGCGTGCGTTGCAAAGCCGGCGCCCCCCAAGAAAATGACCTGTCTGGCGTTAAACCGAGCCTCCGGGGCTTGCACGTTTATGCATATTGTAATTCTTGTTTTTGCATGATACGTGAAATCGATGTCAGATGAGATTCCAATGGCGCGGCGGGATGTGATCGCTGACCGCTTGGCGCAGGGGCAGACCGTGGTTGCTGCGACGCTTGCAGTGGAATTCAGCGTCTCCGAAGACGCGATCCGGCGCGACCTGCGTGCACTTGCGGCTGAAGGGCGCTGCCGCCGTGTCTACGGTGGGGCGCTGCCCGTCTCATCGGGCTGGCTGCCGATGGCAGCACGCATCGGCGAAGGACGCGAGCGGAAGCAGGCGCTGGCCCGCGCGGCGGCGGCTACGATCGAGCCCGGCGAGTTCATTTTTCTCGACAGCGGCAGCACCAATCTGGCGCTCACCGAATATCTGGCCGAGGACGCCGAACTCACGGTGGCCACCAACTCGATCGACATCGCGTCGGCAGTGCTGCAACGGCAGGACCTGCGGCTCATCATGATCGGCGGTGCCGTCAACACCATGGTTGGCGGCTGCGTGGATGCCGACGCGGTTCTGGCGATCACGCGGATGAACATCGACCGGCTGTTTCTGGGCGCATGCGCAGTATCGGCGAACGGCATCAGCGCGTTCGACATGTCCGACGCATCTTTCAAGCGCACACTGCTCTCGGTCAGCAGAGAGAGCTTCGTGCTGGTCACGACCGACAAGCTCGACCAGCGCGCGCCACATCGCATCGCGGCGATCAAGGACATCGCATGCTTTGTGGTCGAGCGCGACGCGCCTGCGGCTCGGCTCGCGCCCCTCGCCAAGGCCGGCGCATCCATCCTGAAGGCCGATCCGCCGGCCTGATGCCGAAACCCTCTCGCGAGAATTATCATGTCATCCTCGGTTCAGCGCGCAGCCAAACTAGCGACCCGTATTGCGTTTTTTGTCGCCGGCTTCGGCATCGCCAGTTGGGCACCGCTGGTACCGTTCGCCAAGCAGCGGCTCGCAGTCGACGACGCGGCGCTGGGTCTGCTGCTGCTCTGCCTCGGTGTCGGGTCAGTGTCCGCCATGCTGGTCACGGGCGTGCTGTGTGCGCGCTTCGGCAGCAAACCGGTCATCACCGCGAGCGGTCTTGGGCTCGCGCTCATCCTGCCGCTGCTGGCGGTTGCATCCACCGCGACCACGCTGGCATTGGCCCTGCTTGCCTTTGGCGCTGCGCTCGGCTCGCTCGACGTCGCCGTGAATATTCATGCCATCGAGGTCGAGCGCGCCGAAGGCCAGCCTCTGATGTCCGGCTTTCATGCGCAGTTCAGCATCGGCGGCTTCGCCGGAGCCGGCTTGATGACGATCCTGCTCGCAACGGGAGCCGACGTGCTGACCGGCGCTCTTGTCTGCGCGAGCCTGGCCGGCCTGGCGATGCTCCTGGCCGCTCCGCGGCTCCTGAAGTCGGCTCCTGCAGAAACCGGGCCGCTGATCGGTCTCCCTCATGGCTTCGTGGTGCTGCTGGCTACGCTCGCCTGCATCATGTTTCTGGTCGAAGGTGCGATGCTCGATTGGAGCGCCTTGCTGCTTACCAGCACGAAACATATGGCGGAGGCGCAAGCGGGCATCGGCTACATGCTATTCTCGATCGCGATGACCGTTGGCCGGCTCGGCGGCGACGCGGTGGTCAGCCGTATTGGGGACCGCGCCACCCTCGTCTGGGGCAGCGGCCTCGCGATCGCCGGCTTCGTCATCCTGCTGATCGTTCCCTTCGCCCTGCTCTCCCTCGCAGGCTTCCTGTTCATTGGCCTTGGCGCATCCAACCTCGTCCCAATCCTGTTCCGCAAGGCGGGCGCGCAGTCGCGGATGCCGGTCGAGCTGGCGGTCGCAGCGGTGACCATGGCCGGCTACGCCGGCGTACTCCTCGGCCCGGCCGCCATCGGCTTCGTTGCCGAGTTCACCGGCCTGCAAACGGCGTTCTTGATACTCGCCGCACTGCTCGGCGTCGTCACGCTCTCGGCCCGCGCGGTCAGCGCAGAGCACAAGTGAGCGGAGGGACCGAATGCGCCTGGCACACGCCGCGCTTTGGACAATGGATATCGACGCAGCCGCCGCATTCTGGCAACGCTACTTTGGCGCCACGGTCGGCGAGCCCTATCGCAGCACGCGTCGCGTTGGCTTCGTCTCCCGCTTCATCACCCTCCCCGACGACGGCGGGTGCATCGAACTGATGGCCGGTCCTTGGATCGCCGCGGCTTGCTCGGACGACAGCGTCGGCTGGGACCACATTGCCTTTTCGCTCGGAAGCACAGCGGCCGTCGACGCGCTCGCCGCGCACTGCGCTGCAGATGGTATCCTCATCTCAGCACCGCGAATCACGGGCGACGGCTTCTACGAGGCCGTGATCGCGATGCCGGACGGCATCCGCATAGAGATCACGGCATGAATTGCCAACACGGCGTGCCGTCTCACGAAAGCTGCCCGATGTCGGCGCGCCCGCAGCTGATCACACGCGCCGGGCCGCCGGCGCTTGCGCACTGCGTCGCGATCAACGCTCGAAACGTGCGAGCGTCTCTTTGAGCAGGCTGATCGTCGCCTCCAGATTGTCACGCCGCGCGCGCAGCGACTTGGCGAGTGTCGAGTAGCTGATATCGGCGACATCGCAGACGTGGCTCTGCTGTTCTTCCGCTTCGATGTCGGCGGTCATGACCTCGCGGGTGGTCCTGAGCGTGTCGATGAGACTGCGGAGACGCGCGGCCTCATGGGACGGATGCTGGTCGATTGTCGCGGAACGGAGCAAAGGCATCATGGGCATTGACCTCGATTGTCCGGCTTTGGCACAGGTCACGGACCACTCCGTGATCTCTGCCCCTCGAATGGCAAAGGCGATGCCAGACGGAATTCAGACCCGAGCAGACGGGAACCGTCAGATTTTGCCCCGGGATAACGCCGCAGGCCCGGCTTAAACGGGGTCCGGCAAGCGGGTAGACTCCGAATCAATCACGACAGGATTCGAATCATGACCGGTCCCCAGATCGTCTGCCCCAATTGCCGCACCGAGATCAGGTTGACGGAACAGCTCGCCGCGCCGCTGATCGCGGAGACGCGGCGGAAATTCGATCAGCAGCTCGCCGCCAAGGAGGCCGACTTCAGCCGACGCGAGTCCGTACTGAAAAAGGCGCAGGACGAGCTTGCGCAGGCGCGCGCCACGGTCGATGAGCAGGTCCTGGCCAAGCTCAAATCCGAGCGCGCACAGATCGCGCAGGCCGAAGCTGCACGGGCGCGCCAGGCGGTTGCCGACGAGATCGGAAATCGCGATCGCCAGCTCGCCGAGCTGCACGACTCGATCCTCACCAAGGATGCCAAGCTCGCGGAGGCGCAGAAGGCGCAGGCCGAGATGCTGCGCAAGCAGCGCGAGCTCGACGAGGCCAAGCGCGAGTTCGAGCTCACCGTCGAGAAGAAAGTGCAGGAAGGGCTCTCCGCCGTCCGCGACAAGGCGCGGCTCGAGGCCGAAGATGCGCTGAAAGCAAAAGTCGCCGAGAAGGAGACGCAGATCGCCGGCATGCAGCGGCAGATCGAGGAGCTGCGCCGCAAGGCCGAACAGGGCTCGCAGCAGCTGCAGGGCGAGGCGCTGGAGATCGAGCTGGAATCGCAGCTGCGCGCCCGCTTCGCGCGCGACCAGATCGAGCCGGTGCCGAAGGGCGAGTTCGGCGGCGACGTGCTACACCGGGTGCTCGGCCCGGCCGGCCAGGCCTGCGGGACCATTCTGTGGGAGTCCAAGCGCACCAAGAACTGGAGCGACGGCTGGCTTTCGAAGCTGCGCGACGACCAGCGCGCGGCCAAGGCCGAGATCGCGATGATCGTCTCCAGCGCGCTGCCGAAGGGCGTCGAGAGTTTCGACCTGATCGATGGCGTCTGGGTGGTCGAGCCGCGCTTTGCGCTGCCGCTTGCGATCGCGCTGCGCCAGTCGCTGATCGACGTCGCCGGCAGCCGCCTCGCGCAGGAAGGCCAGCAGAGCAAGATGGAGCTGGTCTATTCGTACCTGACCGGCCCGAGATTCCGTCACCGCATCGACGCCATCGTCGAGCGCTTCACCGAGATGCAGACCGATCTCGACCGCGAGCGCAAGACCATGATGCGGCTATGGGCCAAGCGCGAGGAGCAGCTGCGCGGCGTGCTCGACTCGACCGCCGGCCTCTACGGCGACCTGCAGGGCATCGCCGGCCGCGCCATGGCCGATATCGAAAGCCTCGACATCCTGATGATCGAAACGAAAAGCGAGGCGGCGGAGTAGTTACTACGCATTCAAATGTCGTCCCTGCAAAAGCAGGGACCCATAAGCACCGGCGCGTGTTGATGGAAAGACGAGAGCTTCAGCGCTGTTCCATAACAAAGGTCTGTGGTTGTAGGTCCCGGCTCGAGGCCGGGATGACAGCCGAGGTTGGGGGACGCCCAACCCAACAAATAACCGGCCCTACAAACAAAGAGGCCGCCTGTTTCGTCAGGCGGCCCAAGTCCAGGGAGGAAACGCCCGAAAGGGCTGAATCATGTCTATCGCATCATTTGATTCGCGGGTATCCGGATAATACCGGAGGTTGCATAAATGTTTCTACTGAAACCCGTGCACGCGCCCGTGACTTTCCCGAGCCGTTGAGCGGACCAGCAACCACCGTGATCCCACGCTGCCGGCGTTTCTCGTCAGCTGGCCTTGCGACGCGGCAGCTTCCAGCCGGGCCGAATGAAATGGCAGGTATAGCCGTCCGGATAGCGCTCCAGATAATCCTGGTGCTCCGGTTCGGCTTCCCAGAAATCGCCGGCCGGGGCGATCTCGGTGGTGGCTGGTCCCGGCCACAGGCCTGACGCATCGACATCGGCAACAGTGTCGCGCGCCACACGCTCCTGCTCCGGGCTGGTGAAGAAGATCGCCGAGCGGTAGCTCAGGCCGCGGTCATTGCCCTGCCGGTTCAAGGTGCTCGGATCGTGAATCTGGAAGAAGAATTCCAGGAGATCCCGATAGCTCAGCAGCGCCGGATCGAAGATGATTTCGATCGCTTCGGCATGGGTGCCGTGATTGCGATAGGTGGCGTTGGGCACGTCGCCGCCGCTATAGCCCACGCGAGTCGAAATGACGCCGCGCTGCTTTCGGATGAGATCCTGCATCCCCCAGAAGCACCCTCCCGCCAGGACTGCGCGTTCAGTCTTTCTTTCCATGGTTCCACCTGATGTTCTTGCGCCGGGTCCGAGACGGGCCCCGGCGCGTGGGGATCGACGCCACAAAAATAAGCGCGAAGAGCGCTC
>Ga0209677_101397_pt1 | contig 10481 bp, 7 predicted proteins | sample AraplaCvi_mCL_r2_2_FD_184285 | JGI IMG/M metagenome (GOLD analysis project Ga0209677, IMG submission 184285) | Arabidopsis root microbial communities from North Carolina, USA - plate scrape CL_Cvi_mCL_r2 (SPAdes) (version 2) | ecosystem: Host-associated > Plants > Roots > Endosphere | place: USA... | reverse complement strand
CGTGTCGGGTGCGCCACTTCGGTACAGAACTGGGCACGCCAAAACCCGCCGTTTTTGCGCTTGAAGTGGCGACGAGCGTGCGCAGGAGCACGCTTTTCGACCCCATGATGCGCAGTTCTTTCTGATCGACTTCGACGCGTTGGGCGAGCGCGCGGAGGTGATCGCGGCGGTAGCCCCCGCGCTCGATCCGCATGCGCTTGCGGGCGGTCCTGGCAAAGGTCTTGAGCGCGTCCGGTGTGATCGTCGGTCCGCCGCGTTCAATCGCATCCTCGGCCCTCTCAGCGTCAAGGCGGGCCTGGTCGCGCGTGGCCTTCAGTTCAGCGATGCGGTCCTTCAGCATGGGATCGGACAGATCGGCGATGCCGTTCTCGATCGCATCGTAGAGCCGCTTGAGTTTGGCGTCTGCTTCCGCCGCCCGCTTACGCAATTCGGCAATGTGCGACTTTCGCCGTTCGGCGCGCTCGGTGCGACGATCGAGAACGTGCGACAAGAGCTGCTCCAGCCGCTTGGGCTGTAACAAACGCTGCTCGATGTATTCCGCGACCAGATTATCGAGTTTCTCCATGGGGACGGTGCGACCGGGACAGCCGGTCTCGCCCTGGCGGGCTTTGGTGCAGCAGGTGTAGTAGCGGTAACGGCCGCTCTTGCCGGTGCGCAGCGTCATCGCTCCACCGCAAGCAGCGCAGAAGCAGATGCCGGTAAGGAGCGTTGGGCCGCTGACGATCCTTGGTGCCGTCATCGCCGGACTGCGGCTCTTGAGCAGCATCTGGACGACCTCAAATTCATCCTTGTCGACGATTGCTGGCACCGCCATTTCCACGATTTCACTCTCCGCCTTGCGCTCGCGGGTCTTCCAGAACTTGGTGTTGAAGCGGTGGCGGCCGACGTAGGTCGTCCGGGTCAGCACCTTATGGACGGCATCGACACCCCAGCGGCCGCCGTCGCGGGTGCGGATGCCGATAGCGTTCAGGTGCGTGGCTATGGACTTGACGCCCATCGGCCCCGAGCTTCCATTCCCCTCTCGGGCCAAGCGGAAGATCAGACGCACGGTCTCGGCCTGGACGGGATCAATCTCAAGGGTCTTCTTGGTCCGGTGCCCGCGCTGCTCGGAGGCCTCCACGATCCGGTAGCCGATCGGCGGCAGGGCGCCATTCCAGAAACCCTGTCGGGCGTTCTCCTTCATGGCCCTGAGGGTGTGCTTGGCGTTCTCCTTTGACTGGTACTCGTCGAACAGCGCCATGATCTGCCGGATCATGTTGCTCATGGGATCGTCGCCGAGCTCCTGGGTGATCGAGACCAGTCGGACCCCGGCCTTGGCGAGGCGGCGCACGTAGAACTCGAGCTGGAATTGGTCGCGGAAGAAGCGGCTGAAGCTGTGGACCAGGATCACATCGAACGCCGGCGGCTTGGTGGTTGCCGCGTCGATCATGCGCTGGAATTCCGGTCGTCGATCGTCCGTTGCGGATTGCCCGGGCTCGACATAGTCGGTGATGATCTCCCAACCGCGCGAAACGCAATAGGCTTTCGCCTGGCGGCGCTGGTCCGGGATGGAAAGATCGCTCTCTGCCTGCCGGCCGGTCGAGACTCGCAAGTAGAGGGCAGCACGAACCGGCATCGTCATGGCGAACTCCAAAGCAAAAGGGGTCAGTGGCGGGTCGAAAACAATTCGTCGAACAGGTCGCCGAACCAAGCCTCGAACACCTCGATCTCGGCCTCGGTGATCGGGACCTCCTGAGGCCAGTCGTCGGTCACGGTCCACTCAGATTGTTTCTTCTTGGCTGGGCGACGCCTTCGTCGAACCGGTGGCCGCAAATGGTCGTAGAGGTCGTCGGGCAACGGACCCAATGACCGCGTTCGTCTCGGCCGAGATTTTTGATGATGAGCCATGGCGCCCCTGCGGCAGGCAGACTCCATCGAGAGAGCGGCGCAAGTTTGTCCGCCGATTCATTTCGATGAGGAGCGGCATCTCGCTCGCGCTGAGCCTTCAGCGCATGGCGGTCAAAACGGCGGGCCAGCCGGTGCCGGTCAAGGCCGTCAAGCCGGCGGAGCCGGGCGCGCGAAGCGCGAGCCTTGACGGGCGCCGGTTGGTCCGGCAGCGCCTTGCTAGACCCAACGGCGCGGCGAGACCAAATCGGGCCGCGTCGCTAGCACATTGTGCTGACCTGTTGAGCACAAAGGAGGACCTGGCCTTTTTGCAATGTGCGGCGATGCCAGAAAAATTGCGATAAGGTTCTGCACTATCTGACGATCGACCGTGGCGCACCTTGGTCGCTTTATCCTGCTATCAAGCGGTCGACGTCCCGAGCCTCGTCAGTCATGCGCCATTCTTCGACAAATTGCGATCACGCAAAGATCGGGAAGAGCATCACAAGAGCGGACTCCGTGTCGGTTTCGTGCAGTCGATATGCAGGCTCGTTGGTGACGGTTCGCGCGCCCAAGGGATCACTGCCAGCACCCGGAGCCGCCGCGGTTGCGCCGGTCGTTTGCTATTCGGGCGCAGGATGGTGGCGACCGAATCGTCCCAACAGAACGCAAAACTCCGGTATTGTGAATAGCGGACGCGAAAGCAGACTCCACAAAAGCGACGAGATTGACCCACTGCGGAAGTTGAAGCCGTTTCCTTAAAAATTGAGCATTTGGCGCCGGGAATGGTTGATATGTTCGGCTTATGCAACCTTGCGACCCTGGGGAGCTTTCATGCGTGCGTGGCTTGTTGGTTTAGTCGCTTCACTCTCGGTAGCTGTGGCCGCCTGTACCCCTGCTCGCGCTGATTATCCTTGGATGTTTGCGCAGCTGACGTGCGCACCGACGCTCGGATATTTCTCGATCCGGCGGATCACGATCATGAACCTTCCTAACAAGGGGCCATACTTGACGGAGGGGCTTCAACCGGGACCGGGCATTGCTGAGGCACTGCGTCGGGAAAACCGGATTTTTGACAGTGATGGTCTGGAGCGTGAACCTTTCACTTGCTCTATTGCTAAATTCAAATCCCCGACCGGGTGGGGCGCAGAGGAGCGGCCCGGTTTCGATGTCAAAGTCGTCGGGCACCTTGACCGCCATAGCGAGGCGACGAGCTACTGTCGGATAGTCGATAACGCGGAGGTATTCCTTAATGGGAAAAGCATCGGGCTAATAGTGCTTAATCCCTGCAAAAACGGCGAAACGACAATTAGCATCGAGATCGCCCATGATGGTGTTCAGCTGGTAGCTAAGAAATGCGTTGAACCGTCAGATTTCGATGATCCCACCGGAAAACAGGTCGTCTGCACCGAGAGCCCGGCTGGTGATGTGCGGCGGTAGCGACGCCATGACCATACGTACCCACGGTGCACGGCAAACGACCGCTTCTAGCTCTTCTCGTTTGTCCGTGATGCTGCCTGGGATGGCCGCTTTTGAGCGGTAACCGGCCCACTCCTCAATAGGGTGGATCCAAGAGGCGTAGTGCTCGATGACAGAGCATCGCAGACTTGCCAATTTGGGCGCACGACGGGCTGCTGCATCATAGCGCCACGGCGAAGCAGTAGTGCCCATCTTCATCGGCCGCGGCGCGCCATTTGATCTCGGGCTGCAGGCCTCGATCACTGCGACCCCTGAGGTGGTCGCCGCGCCAGGTGCAGGTTTCTGGCCTTGTCCAGATTATAGGCCCTCTCCAGCGCAGCCGCGTTCGGCAATAGTGCCGACGCAAGGTCGGCCTCGGTTAGATCGGCCCCGGCCAGATTTGCGTTGGACAAGTCTGCCCCCGCGAGATCGGCGCGGGTGAGGTTGCAATTCGAGAGGTTGGCATTCTGAAGCTGCGCGAATTCGAGATCGGCGCGCGAGAGATTGGCGCCGCTCAGATCCGCATTCCTGAGATCGGCGGATTTGAGTACCCCGCGCATCATGCCCATCGATTGGTTGCGCATGTCAGCGCTTAAATCGGCGCCAGCAAGTTTGGCTCCGGTCAGGTTGGCACCGGAAAGGTCTGCAGTGATGCGCGCTCCGCTCAAATCGGCGTCGCCAAGCTTGGCGCGTTGCATCTGCGCTCCGAGCAGCGAGGTCTTTGCGAGTGACGCCCCCGTCAGATCCGCATCGATCAACCAAGCCTGGTTCAGTATGGCCCGATCAAAGCGCGCGTATTTCAGGCTAGTCCGGTTGAGCTTGACGAGCCGAAGATTGCCGCCAGAGAAGTCGAGGCCCGATAGATCGAGGTGCGACAAGCGCTTTCCCTGCAAATCCGCAGAGCGTTGGCCCGCAGCATCTTGCGGCGTCGCCTTCAGAAGCGCCTCGACCTCGGCGCGCGTCATCTCCGGAGTCGACATTTCGGGGCTGTTGAGGTCGACGTTGCGCAGCATGTCCTGCGCTGCGGTCTCAATTGGATCAAACAACAGCGCCGCGAACAGTACAAACGCAAATGCGAAACGAAACAGCATTGCCGTCTCTCCGCTTTCCGGTGAGGCGGCATTGTCTCCCGCTGCCCGGAGCGGCGCAAGCGCCGAATTCGATCAAGGCGCTGCCGGCGAAATAGCGAACTGGTGAGCGCTTCGGCTGCTGTCGTAGTGCAGGATCGCGGTCCGTCGCGGCGTTGCTGATAGGAGGGCGCGGTGGACTGCGGCATCACAGCGCTACGGCGAAACAATAGTGCCCGTCTTCATCGGCCGTGGCGCGCCAGTTCGTCGTACGCAATCGCAGCCACAATCGGCCGATTGCTCGGTCGAGTTCGTCAAGTTGTCCGATTGAGCGCATTGTTACCGCAATAGGTCTTCACAGGCATGACTTCCGGCGGCCGCTACGGACCCCCGGGTAAGCTCCACGCCATCGACGACCATCTTCCACATCCCCTGGCGGCACCAGTGCATCCGTTTGTTCGATAGCATATGACCGTTCGAAGCGAACGTCATTGTCGTGTCTCATTCGTGGAAGATAGCCTCGTGGCATGAAAGCGTTGCCCGTGTACCGCAACTTTTGTCGAGGGACTCACGTCATGCGCCTGATTGCAGCCGCGGCCGGCATCGTCGCGGCCGTTTGGAGTTTTTCCGCTCTCGCCGATGACAAGCCGTGCTACGGCATGCCAGCGCTCAGCGTCGATGCCGGCGTTGCTCCCACTCTCGCAATCGTTAAGCCAGGCGATCGCGCGCGCTTCGTCAAGGGTGGCGAACAGGCTGGCTGCCCCAGTCCAAGCGCCGGCTGCGCCACACGCGCCTTCGTCGTTGGTGGCGACGCGGTTGTCGTTTCGGCAACGGCCGGCGAATATGCATGCGCCACCTTCACCAGTCCGGGGAAGGCGGTTTCGACGTCCGGCTTCCTGCCGCGCGCACAGCTCGGCGCACCGTCGACGGAGGCGCCGGTCAATGCATCGACGGCGTGGGCTGGCACCTGGTCGTCCGGCGACGAGCAGACCATCACCATCCGGCCGAAGCCGGACGGCCGCATTGTGATCAAGGGAGACGCCACCTGGGGCGGGCACGACCCTGAGCGGGTCAAGCGCGGCGCGGTCAACGCCGGTAACCTCAGCGCCGAGGTGTCGATCGCCGACGGCATCGCGGCGTTCACCGACGACGGCGACGGTGCGACAAAGCCGTTCGACCTCAAGCTACCCGACGACAGCGGCGTCTGCCGAGTCAAGCTGTGGCGCCTGGGGCCCTACCTCGTTGCTGCCGACAATCTGGGCTGCGGCGGCATGAACGTCACCTTCACCGGCGTGTATCGCAAGACCGAGTAAGGCTGGTCGAAGCTCGATGAGCGGGGCGATGTTTGTGGACCTCATTCGGAGCGCTTTCCCCTAATATCACGTCAGTATTCCTCCGCGGTGCCGTACGTGGCGTCAAGGCCACGATGAGGGCGGCCAGGATATTGGTCGCAGCGCTGGCGACGATCGGGAGTTCGTAGCTGTGGCTGAGATCAAAGGCGAATCCGGCGGCGCTCGGGCCGATCAGCGTGCCGAACGCGACGCTGGTGTAGAGCACGCCGATGATGCCGGAGACATTGCGGCCGCCGAAATAATCCATCACGACCGCGGGAAGCACGGCCACCCAACCGCCGTAGAACACGCCGAAGACGAACGCGAAAACCGCCAGGGACCAGACGTTCGCCGAGAGCGCCCAGATCGAAAGCGATGTCCCCATGCCGATGAACATCATCAGCAGCGAACGCTCGCGACCCATGCGGTCGGCCATTGCTCCGAGGAAGAAGCGGCCAGCGGTGCTGCCGATTCCGATCACGCTGAGCAACAGGGCGGCCGTGGAGGTGGCGATATCGTGATCCCGCGCAAAAGGCACCAGGTGCACGAAAGGCACGAACACGCCGAATGAGCAGATCAAGCAGGCCGCATAGAGGCTGATGAAGCGCCGCGACCGGATCGCATCGCGAACCGAAGTGCCGCCCGCTTGCACAGTTTGCGCCTCTTCATCGCCATCAGGATTCAAGCCGCGGTCGCGCGGATCATTCTCTATCAGCCATGCCATCCCGCCGCCGGCCACGAGCGCGAGCACGGCGAGCACGAGATAAGCGCCGCGCCAGCCGAGAGCGCCAATCAGGAGCGAGGCCAGCGGCGGCATCACCAGCGTACCCACCCCGATGCCGGCAACGGCCAGCCCGGACGCAAAGCCACGGCGGCGCACGAACCAGCGCTGCACGGCCCCGATCGCGGGCACATAGGCGCAACCGCAGCCAAGTCCGACACCGAGGCTGTAAGCGGCATAGACCTCGACCAGAGTCCGTGCCGCGCTGGCAAGCGCCAGCCCGACGCCGAGCAAGACCATGCCGATCACGGCGAACAGACGCGAGCCGAAGCGATCGGCCAATGGGCCGCTGATGATCCCCAGCCCGAAATACAAAAAGCCGGCCAGCGAGAACACCAGCGACACCGAGCCGCGCGAGGCGCCGAAATCGCGCTGAAGCTGCTCGACGAACGCACTGAAGGTGTAGGCGCTGCCAAAACCCAGGAAAGTGATGGCGAAAGCCGCGGCAACCACCCACCAGCCATAGAAGATGCGCGGTTCCGCACGGGGCGTTTGGAGGTTCATGATCGACTCCTTGCTAGCTGCACACCAGTAAACGCATTATACAGGTGTCTGTTGCAAGAAACCAGTAAAAGTGATTTAACAGTGTCTGATGTCGAAGCAGTCGCGAAAGTTCCAGGTTCCGGATGCGCTGGCCAATCTCTACGATTTCGCCAACACGCTCGACGTACGGCATTTCACGCATCACGGCGTGCCTCACGGGCAGGACGATGAGCTGACGAGCGCGGACGATCTCGCCGGCTGGCTGGCGCAGCGCAGGCTCGCGCGGCCGGACGCGAAAATCACGCCGGCGATGTTCGAGGCGGCGCTCGCTTTGCGCGCGAGCCTGCGGGACTATTTGCAGCACGATCCGGCGACACGGCGGAGCAAAAGCGCGACGCGTGCGCTAAACGCGGCGATTGCGTCTTTCCCACTTTGTGCCGAGCTCGGCGACGAGGCAGGGGCTGCGCTGCGGCCTATTCGCGACGATGCGCTTTCAGGATTGTCCGTGGTTGCCGCCGAGCTTTATGACGGCGCGCGCGATGGATCGCTGGATCGGCTGAAGATGTGCGCTGCAGACGAGTGCCGGCGGGTGTTCTTCGATCGCTCCAAGCCGGCAACGCGGCGCTGGTGCATGTCAAACTTGTGCGGCAATCGCATCAAAACCAGAGCCTATCGCGAACGCCAGCGCGATAGGAAATAGACCAGAAGCGTCCTGCAAAGCGCGTCAGCGCGTTGCAGGCACGAGTTGGAAACTCGCCACATCACCTCGACCCGGGGACTGATCAGCACAAGGGAGGGGACACACGACGATCCTGGCAAGACGCCTACCCATAAGGCGTAGCCGTGCTGGATGCGTTGGCCTCACATCTTCCGCTTCGCGGCCGCCTCCTGCAGATCCGGCGCATTCACGGCCGGAATCGCGACCCGGCCGGGGCCGGTATGCGCCAGCGCGGCGGCGGCCTTGTCGTTGGCCATGATCTTGGCCATCACGGCCTGGCCGGCCCGCTCGAAGATCGTGCGGTTCTCGATCACGAATGTCTGCGAGCGGCGCAGGCCGTCGATATAGCCGTTGATCTCCGGCACCACGTAGCGCGCCACCATGTCCCAGCTGCGGCGCGTGTTCTCCGGATTGGCCCAATCGTGCACGAAGCCGATGATGTGGCCTACGCCGCCCGAGACCTGCATCAGGTTCTTGATGGTCTTCACCAGGTCGTCGGGCGTGCCGATCGTCGAGGCCGCGCCCTCGACGAAGGCGGTCTTGTCGACGGCCTCGTCCGGCGAGGCGAACGGCTGCAGGCCGGGCCGCATCAAGGTGCCGACATTATATTCGTTGTGCCAGCGCATCAACCCGGCGCCGGCCTCGCGCCGCGCCTGCTCGCGCGTCTCGGCGATATGCCACGACAGCAGCACGCGCCAGTCGGCACGGCTGACGCTGGTGCCGTGCTTCTTCGCCGCATCTTCGGCGAACTGCCACTGCTGCGGCAGCGCCATCAGGCCTTGCGTCGACATCGATCCCAGCGAGATGATGCCGATGCCGTATTTGCCGGCGAGCGTCATGCCGGACGGCGAGATCTGCGAGGCCACCACGAACGGCATCTCCTCCTGCAGGGGGAGGATCTGCAGCGCGGCGTCGTTCATCGTGAACCAGTCGCTCCTGGCGGTGACGCGCTCGCCGTTGAACAGCCGGCGGATGATGGCGATCGCCTCGTCCTGGCGGTCGCGCTGCGTCATCGGGTCGATGCCGAGCGTGTGCGCGTCCGAGGCCAGCGCGCCCGGGCCAGAGCCGAAGATGGCTCGGCCGCCGGTCATGTGATCGAGCTGGACCATGCGCTGCGCGACGTTGAACGGATGATGGTAAGGCAGCGAGATCACGCCGGTGCCGAGCTTGATGCGCTTGGTGCGCTCGCCGGCGGCGGCCAGGAACATTTCCGGCGAGGCGATCATCTCCCAGCCTGAGGAATGGTGCTCGCCGCACCAGAACTCGTCGTAGCCGAGCGCGTCGAGCTGCTCGACCAGATCGAGGTCACGGCGGAACTGCAGCATCGGGTGCTCGCCGATCGGATGATGCGGGGCGAGGAAGGCTCCGAACTTCAGGCGCGCCATGACTTTCTCCCAGATGGAATTTCGCTGTCAGGTGTTGTTTGCCGCAAGGCTACGTGGCGACCGCCGGTTAGGCAATCGCCATGAGATCACGACCGCGCAAAGGAATTTGTGTGCGAATGCCCTGCCGTCAGCACCTGGTTGCAGCCGTAACAGCTTCACAGACGTGTACGACCGCCTCAACATACTCGGTGTCGTCCCGGCTTGAGCCGGGATCCATAACCACCGGCCTCAAAGTTGCGAAGGTTGATCATGGACATCGTGCCTCGAACATCGGCCTGTGAGTATGGGTGCCGGGTCGGCGCGCTTCGCGCTTGCCCGGGACGACGTCGAATGTGATTTCGCGCGGCTATCTCACCGGAGCAATGGAGTCTCTGAACAGCACGAACTGCTTACCTCGCAGGTAATCGCAGCCGCGATCGCGGCTCGCTACATTCAAGCCGGAAGCAGTTCGACAGGTGTTCGTTCCATGCATCAGATGGTCTCAAGCGGCGTCGAGTCGTCGCGGCGCTGGTGGGTGCTCGCGGCCGTGGTCGCGGCCCAATTCATGTTCGGTGTCGACGCCTTCGTGGTCAATGTCGCGCTGCCGACCATCGCGGCCGAGCTCAAGGCGAGCGCGGCGCAGATCGAGTCGGTCGTCGCGATCTATCTGATCGCCTATGCGACGCTGGTGGTGACCGGCGGTCGGCTCGGCGACATCTTCGGCACCAAGCCGGTGTTCGTCACCGGCGTTGCCGGCTTCACGCTGACCTCGCTGTGGTGCGGCCTCGCGCAATCCGGGCCGGAGCTGATCCTGGCGCGGCTGGCGCAGGGCGCGACCGCGGCGCTGATGGTGCCGCAGGTGCTGGCGACGTTGCATCTTCTGTTTCCCGATGACGCGCGCGCTCGCGCCTTCGCCGTCTACGGCATCGTGCTCGGGCTCGCCGGCGCCGCCGGCTTCGTGCTCGGCGGCGTGCTGGTGACGCTCGATCTCGCCGGTCTCGGCTGGCGCGCGGTGTTCTTCGTCAACGTACCCTGCGGCGCGCTGATCATCGCGGCCGCGCTCCGCATCATGCCACAGGTCCCGCGCCGTGCGGGCGTGCGGCTCGACATGCTCGGCGCATGCGTGCTGTTCGCGGGCCTGCTCTGCCTGATGGGGCCGCTGCTGTTCGGCCACGACCTGCAATGGGCGCCCTGGCTATGGCCGGTGATGGCGCTGGGCATCGGCCTCATCGCAGGCTTCATCCGCCTGGAGCATGCGGTCGCGCGCCGCGGCGGCATGCCGCTGATCGATCTTGCGCTGCTCGAGGATCGCGCCTTCATGCGCGGCCTCTGCGCGGTGTTCTGGTTCTTCTTCGCCAATCTCTCGTTCTACCTGGTGATGACGATTCATATGCAGCGCACGCTGCAGGTCCCGCC
>Ga0209677_101396_pt1 | contig 10481 bp, 10 predicted proteins | sample AraplaCvi_mCL_r2_2_FD_184285 | JGI IMG/M metagenome (GOLD analysis project Ga0209677, IMG submission 184285) | Arabidopsis root microbial communities from North Carolina, USA - plate scrape CL_Cvi_mCL_r2 (SPAdes) (version 2) | ecosystem: Host-associated > Plants > Roots > Endosphere | place: USA... | reverse complement strand
GGCCGAGCGCCGATCCGGAAGATCGCGATATTGCCACCGCGCGCACGACAACGGCCGTGGCACCCCTCGTCAATAGCGGTTGGCGCGTCATCACAGTTGACGGACCAAGCACGACGCCTTCGACGTCGCTCCCCTATCAAACCAATTTCTTCTTGCCCGGATAAGTCGGCTCGGTCTGCACCCACCACTCTTGCCCGTGAGTTTCTTCGAGGACGCGAATCCGCCAGGCCGATCTAGAGTATCCCAGGAGCTCAGCAGCCTGGTATTGAGGCAGCTTGCCCTCTTCCAAAAGCGGCTTCATCCGGGGAAAATACTCGACGAAGCGATCTTCGCGTTGAGCCCGCATGTCAATTTGCTTTTCGGCTCTCGGTAAGGAGGCCAGCTCCCGGATCAGTGGATACTCTTTCGGATCGAGAGGTGGCATCCAATCGGTTTTCTCGTAGGACGACTGTGTCCGAGCCAACAGGGGCAGCCGCGTAGGAAAGCGTTCCGCCAGTAGCGTCATCGCGAAGTCGTCGTCATTGATGGCTTGTCCGAGAAGCCCCTCGAATGGGTCGATTTGAAGCAAGAGGTCCAATTCACGAACCACTTCAAGCTTGGGCTTCCTTCCGCGGTACGGTCGCCCCGTGAGGAACGCAGCATCTTCGGCATCTAGAACTTGTCCGGCCACCTCCGCACAGAAAGCCTTCAGCATGGTCGCGACTGGCGCCCCGAGGTCCAACTGTCTCGCCAGCGTGAGAAGGGTAAGGCTGTAAGAAGACTCCTCCAACGGGCGTCCCGAGCGGGTCACGAACAAATGGTCGTCGTCAGTGTCCGGTCGACTTGACAGATAGCGCCTGACGGCAAAGCTCAAAGCGGCGGGAGCCCTGTGCTGTCGGAGTTTGCGATCCTTGATGCAAAAGTAACCTTCGCCGTCATGATCGAACCACCATTCGCTTTCGTACACCTGCTCTTTCGAGTCTTTCGGTCTCAGCATGAGCTTGGCCAGCGGCTTGATACCGATGTGGGCCAAGGCCATAAAACATAGGATTGCAACCTGCCTGGCCGCAAACGCCCAATTATAGTTGGCGGAAGCCAACCAGAAGGGCAGCCGGAGAAGACAAAGAACATCCCCAGGCAGCAGCAGCGTGATCCCTGCACACGAACTTGGGACAGATGATGTGCTGGCGTCCTGGACAGGGGCGTCGTCCGAATTCTCAGGCATGTTCGGCCTGTGCTTTATTGTCGGCTGATTGCGTGCGATGGCGTTGCCTTCTGCGTACCACCACGCTGCGAGGGAGACTATCCATCGCTCCTGTATCGAGGTCCGCGACAGCAACGGGATACTCACGGCGAATTATCTCAAGAGCTTCGTCCCAGGCACCGTGATACGCGATGGCCGTCGCCATCTCGTGCAGTTGCTCGAATTCGCCGGGCATCTTCACCCAAGCACAATGGCTGCGGAGTTTGACGAAAATGCCTTCCATCGCCCGGCGGCAATCCAGGGTCCGGGCGGCCTTGCCCGTGGGATTTTGGATCCTCCGGTCGAAGGCGTGCGCGATGGCTTCCCATTGGGCATCGGTGAAGGCGCAATCGCCATCACGCAGAAGGCCTTCTGCAGTCTCGGTCGGGCCGACCGCCGGTTCTTGCTGCTTCCTGCGCACCACTGCACTGCGGGGTAGACTGTCCATCGCTCTCGTATCGAGATCCGCGACGGCGCTGGGGTGCTCGCGGCGAAGTACCTCCAGGGCCTCGTCCCAAGCACCATGATAGGCGATGGCCATCGCCGTCTCGTGCAGTTGCTCGAAGCCAGCCGGCATCTTTCCCCACGCACAGCGGCTGCGCAGCTTGACGAAAATGCCTTCCATGGCGCGGCGGCAATCCAAGGTCCGGGCGGCTCTGCCCGTTGGATTTTGGATCCTTGGATCGAATAGGTGTGCGATGGCTTCCCATTGGGCTTCGTTGAAGGCGCAATCGCCACCACGCAGAAGACGGTCTGCGGTCTCGGTAGGCCGGATCGCCACACGGGCGACGCGGGAGCAATCGACGGCGCGACGCCGGTTCGCCAGCCGGTCGAGATTCAATCCATCGAGCCAAGTGGGATCGCGCTGCCCCAATGTGCTCACAAGGACTTCGACACCGCCGGCGGCGATCAATCTTTGTATTGCGTTGTAAACGGCCTCCTTCGGCCCGAAAAAACGCGGTATCGCGGACAGAGGCATGCTCGTGCGCAGCTGGAACAGCATGCAATTCACGACGGTGCGGGTATCGGTCGACCGGTGCCCGTTGTGGTCGGTTCTTGTAAGGTCGGGCAACTCCGAGGAGACTAGGCTCCATTCCTCGTCGGTCATGGCATGGAGGCCGCTGGCGGCCAACTGGGACATGTGGTCCAGCGACCCGGAACTGCGGCCCGTGTAACGGAACGGAAGGACGATCTCCTTGCTCAGCTCTTGTGGAGCGAACCCGCAAGCTGCCACCTCTTCGTTGGTGAGAAAGTAGCGTTCCCACTGCATGCTGATCAGAATGCGGACAACACCCTGGCGCTCAGCGTCGCGAAGCAAACGGATTTCCTTGACGCCTTTCCGGAGCGCATTCACAAATCCTCGCTCTCGATCATCCTTCGGGATGAACGGCAGCCTCTTGCGCAGCAGTTCGAAGCCCGTTCGCAACGTGGCCTGCGTGCCGTCAAAATCAATCGCGTCGACCGAAATGCGAGGCAGCGAAGCGAGCTGCTTGCGGATTTCGGCGCGCTGCTCTTCGATGAGATCCGCCTGCTGCTTGATTTCGGAGGGGATGAACACTTCCAACATGGAAGTGCGGAAGATACTGGTGTAATTGTCGTCCAGCCGCAGGAGCTCGCCTTCCAATCCAGAAGCCTGCAGCTCGGAGCTATCATTCTTTACGGCTAGTTGCCGCTTGAAGGATGAAATGAAGCGCGGCTGCAAGATGCCGTCCAGGAAAGGTACGACCATGTCGTAGACCGCTTCTTCCACCAAGTCGGCGGACAAGCTTCTCGTGACGCACTTGCATGCCTTTTTCAGTGAACAACTGAATCTATGCGTGCGGTTGCCGCTCTCGTCGTGCTGCATGTTGAACGAAGTACCGAGATCGCACACCGGCACGCCAAAGATCGGCATCGCGGGATCGCTGGCGATACCTGACCTCCGGTTTTTAGTCCTGGCTTTGACTGCCTCGTTCGCGACACGGAATTCCTCGTCGCTAACGAGCCTGTATTTCTCGTCTTTGTCGGTTACCCATGTCCACTCGGGGTTGGCTTTGACGCTGTATTTTCTGGGCTTCTTCAGCCTCGTAAGACCGGCTGACTTTGAACCCCGGTGAATCTTCTTGATCGTCGTCTTACGGTATCTTATGCGCCCGATATAGATGACGTTCCTGACGATGAATAGAATCGTGGTTGGGAGCCAGACAGTGTCGCCGCTCGGGCTGATGACCCCGTCCTTCGTGAGCTCGATGGCCAGATCTTCGGCCGACATCCGGACGATATCGCGAAAGATGCGCTTTACTGTTTCAGAGTGTAGCGGGTGGGGTTCCGGCTGACCGCGCCTGGTCGTTTTCTGGAAGCCGAAGTTTTTGCCCCACGGAAGTCCTTTCCGCTCCTTTACCAAGCCATCGAGGCCGTACATGCTGCGCTCTCGCCGCAGCTTAGAATCGTTCTCGGCCTCGATCGCTGCCCTCGCGGCATCTTCCTTCGTGAATTTCCTTTCGCTGCGAGCGCAATGGAGCTCGACGTTGTTTTCCTCTAAGATCCTCCAGAATTGGAGACTATCAAGCAGTTCACGGGAGACACGGTCGAACTGATAGAAGACGACAACGTCGATCTTATCGGATTCGATGGCTGCTATGAGGGCATCCATCTGTTCTCTGTCCATGTTCGTACCGGTCCTGCCCCTGTCGGCGAAGACTTGGTACGATTTGGTCCTGAAGCGGAACTCAATGTAGTCACCGCACATGCGGACCTGTTGCTTGATGGTCCATTCCTTCTGCAACTTGCTCGAAAAGCGAGCGTAGATCGCAACACGCAAACGGCGCCGGCGACCTTGCGGGGCTGGTTTCTCCAACTCCGGCTGGCTGCGCATGGTCAGCATGTCAATGTCGTCGAATTCGTGCGGGGCCTCCCTTCGCGCTGACCGATCTCGCGAGCCCGGACGGTCATGTTCATCATCGGCGTCGAAGTCGTCACCGAATTCCGAGTTGTCTTCCTCCATTACGTCCGGCTCTCGCCTGGCCATTCGGCGGCGCCGCGGTTCATGCAATTCGAGCATGTCCAACGCGGAATTGCTTCGCACCCTAGCTGTCGGGCGGACGATGCTCTCATTCTCGGCAATGGGTGCCGTGATGGACGAAGCGGCAGGTTCCGGGGTCGCGGGGAGCACCGCCGCGTTGGTGGGTTCCTCGGCAGACACCAACAACCAGTCTCGATCGAGCAGGTTCTCTCGGTTCTTCTGAGTGCCGACGTAGACGGGCATGCTCAGGACGCTTCATGACGCGGTGTGGCGCCGTTCGGAATCCTGGGAACGCGCGCAACGAGGAGCATGCGTGTCGAGCGCCTGCTCATCGCATCTGCCGACTGTCCGAAATCTTTATACTCGAAAGGGGCGTCGATCATTGGTGAAATATACGTATTCAGACAAACCTTGTCTAGGGTCGTGGGGACGTGATCCTTGCGGGTACAAACGCCTGAATCCGGAGAGATTGAGCAGCGCCGCGCTAGGTGATGACCCCGCTGAAGGTCAAAACTCTTTATGCTGCAGACAGATAGCGTCTTTTCCAAGAACGTAAAAATCGCGGCCCTAACTGGATAGTACACCATAGTGTAGTGTCCAGTTCACGCTGGACTTTGGGGATTCCAAGAAAAGGCCGGTAACTATCTGAGCTGGCGCGTTTTGAGGATCTTGGATTTAGGGCCAGCGCGTCTCTTCAGTGGAAAAATCACGATCAAACGCCCTCGCCCATGGGCGACTGCGGTGCGGTTGATTGCGGCCTGAGGAGCCAGACTGAAGTGTGCAGCGAAACTCGCCCAAGTCGAGAGGCGGTGTGGGACGTCCGTCCAAGAGCGGTCGCTTCTGAGCCCGCGCAGATAATTGCATAGCCATCATTGCCTCTCCGGTCGAGATGGGACCGGAGTTCATCGCGGGCTGCTGCCGGCCAATGTGCCTGCCGCTCTTGATGCTAAGTAGACGATCAAGGTCAACCTGATCGGGCACCGATGAAGAGGCGCGTGACTCCTAGAAGTTCGAGCGATCGTTTAGGTAGAGAGCTCCGGACAGAGCAACTTCCCGATGGCGACGGCTGTTGGCCCGTAAAATCCCCACAGTAGCACCTGGCGGCCGGACTCCTGGCCAGAGTCCAGACATCGTAGCGCCTTAACGCGAGCTACGCGTCATGATCTCGCAGTTTCCTGGCCCGCATTGCCTTCCGGGCGGCGTTCCAAAGTGCGTTCGGCACAATCCGGAGATGCTCTGCCGGGGCGGCTAGATCTTTGTACTTGATCACGCCCGCAACCATCGGATTCGTTACCATGCCGCGAACAATGTCTGGCGTGATCGGGCCGCCCGAACGAGTCTCAAACCCTTCAGACGCGAGCTGCTTCGCGGTGGCAGCGATAGAATTTTCGGTGAGCAAGCGGACGCCACGTTTCACGGCGGGACCTTCGATGGGGCAGATCTCAGGAAAGCCACGCTTGGCGCCGAGCCGGTAGCCGAACGATAGGCGGCATGGAAAACCGCCCTTCTGAACCAACTTTTCAACGCCGGCGCTCATCCGCCGTCTCCAAGCCTCGCGCTCATGATGTGCGTAATAGTGGGACATCTCGACAATCTCCAGATAGGTGATGGCGCAATCCAAATATATCGAGCCGAAATTCATCGACCTCGGGATGCCATCTAATTTACGGACAAACACCTGAACGGCGTCGTTAACTAGACCCTTTAGGGTCGTCGCCCACCAACCAAGAGTTGACGAGCAATTGAATATGTATATGTTACCCGTTCATCGAAGTCTAGGTGGCGTGGGGAGCATCGTGATGAAGACGCGTACTCGGGACGATGGAAGCGCCGAGAGGATATCGATCGAAACGATTTCGACCTTCAGAGAGACCGGGGGCCAACCGAATCCCTTCGCCGTCCATTTTCTGCGGATGGCAATCGGGCTCTGGGCCGACGGTTTCCCGGACGACGAGATCCAGGGCATCGGCAAGGCGGACGCGATGACCTTGGCGGGCGAGATCACCGGCAAGGTCTACGGACCGGAGGATTTCGCGGCGGCTCTCGCCGACCTCGACGCATGCCGCGAGCGGCTGCGGGCCGCACGCCAGCGGATCGGAGGCTGAGATGCCCGCGGCCTTTCCCCACCCGTGCGAAGGTCTGCCGGGGGCGGCGCGACGGGCCTTCGATGTGGCCGCCGCCGGCGGCGAGCCCAAATGTTCGAAGCAGACATTGGCGCTGCTCGTCGAGGCCGGCCTCCTCGATCGCCGTGCCCGTCAGCACCATTTCAACGACGGTCTGCCGCCGATGTTGACGTGGATCTACAGCGTGCCGATCGCACATCATATCGCATGGTGCAGCCATTGGGCGGCACCGCGTACATCGACAGCGAAGCGGAAAGTCCGCCGCAAGCCCGTCGGCGATGACGAACCGATGCTTTTCTGACGGTCGCAAATCCATCCAGCGAAAGCGAGACATGAAAAGAGACGGCAAGCAGGAGTCGCCCCCCGAAATCCAGCCCGAGGCGTCTTCGCGCCTTCCGGACCGGATCACGCCGCACGGCCTCCGCAACAACGCGCTCCTACGCTGCAAGTATAATCGCGAGCGAGGTGCCTTCCTGGCGGCGGACCTGCTTTACGCGGAACCGCCGACCGCGAGCACGCACTAGGGATCGAGACTTGCCGGATCGCTCTTGCGACAGTCGAAACAAATACCGGGAACATCGAGATGAATGATCACGAAGAGAATCTGGGTCCCGCGCGCCGTGTTCGGCCGGTTACCTACGAAGGGGCGGGGCCGGGTCATCCCGGGTTTTTCACCGTTACCCCGGTCCGCCTTAGCGCAGGCGTCTCATGCGAGTTCAACAAGCTCGAAGACTGGTGGGGGCGCCTGGTGGCGTATGTTCCTATCGGTCAATCGGACGACGACACGGCACGGCACGAAGCCGGGGCATACATGCAGGCTTACAATGCCGCATTGAATGACGTCGGCGAAGGTTCCCCGCCACCCCTGGGATACGTGCGCTTTCCGGTTCTCATGACCCGCTATGACGCCGAGGCGCTCGCTAACGTTTGCGCGCGTTTGGGTCGCACCGAGATGCCCGCCCTCACCGCCGGTGCGGGAAGGATCGAAGCCGGGTTCATCCGGCATGCGGTCGAGTGCATCGCGCACGCCCTGCGCAGGGCCGGCTTCAAGGAAACCCGTACGTACTGAGTTCGACTCTGCGATTCGCAGCTTTGCACTCAGACGCGCATCGCAAGAGCGCTAAATCGTGCCCGAACACATCATCTACGATCCAGATGCCAGCGGCGGCTGTTCGCACATCTGCGGATATTCGAGACAACGCCGGCGTCCGGATCGAAGAGGATCGAAGGGCCGCCGGCATCGCTGCCCGATCTGCAGCAATTGAGAAACCGCACCTCCCGAGAGCTCGCAATCCTCAAGTGCTGGTCAAAGTAACTTCATTTTAAGAAGTTAATCGCTCTTCTGAGGTAAAGAGGGGTTCTAGCAACATAGATTCGGGCTGCGGCAATCGGCTGTCTTTTACTTCGAACGAAGGTGGCGTTGGGCAAGGAAAAGCCACGGGCAAGGACGGTCCGCTAGAATCTCGTTACGCTTTTTCCGCCACGCAGGATCAAATCAATGACCCAAATAGGCTTCGTTGTACCTTCCAATAGCTCTGGCGCCGGCAAGACGGGAGCCGGCAGCAGCGGAAGCGCCAATGACCGGTACATGATAACGACCGGCGCTTACGGTCACGCCTTCGAACTCGTCCTTTCACGGGTAGCCGACCAGGACGGCTCCGTGAAGGATACGCTCACCTACAAGAGCTTCGACGGTGAAACGAACGGCACGTTCTCGGCGGTCACGGAGTCCGGATCGGGGGCCGACATGAAGACCGCCTATCAGTCTCTGCTGTTGAACATGCAAGCGAACGGCGAAGCGGACGACACTGCCGTAAAGCAGTTGAACGACGGGTTCGATCGTCTGGAAGTGAAGTCCAACGACGGCCAAGTAGACGCGACGGTTTCGGGTGGCGGGATGCTGGTCGAGGCTGGCGGTCCCTTCTATTTCAAGGGGATATCCTCCTACCAAAACAATGTCGTCGACGGAATTATCAACGACGTATTCACGCAACTGGGCCACGATAGCACTGCGTAAGGCGGCCGATCGCCCGCGTCGCCTCGTTCTTGGATGATGGAGCCGCGAAGCCCAAGCCTTGGCGGCGATCCAAGTCGACCCGCGCCAAGCGGTTGCCTACATCAACCGGCGTCGCCCCTTGCCGAACCCGACCGCGAGAGCCGCGAACACCCGGCAACCGTGCTGAAGTCGGTTGGAGGCCGGGAGCATCCTGCCGACGTTCGATCTGGGGAAGACGCGCGCCGGTGCGACGAGGTGTCAGCGAGGGACATCTCGTGTGGCTAACGGGGTTGCGGGCCATTGGCAGCCTCGGTCCCGTCCACCAGGTGTATCATCACCCCTCCTCCGAGATTGTTGACCGTCATGCTTGGCTCGACTTCGCCCGCGAGAAGTCTGGCGATCTGGCTTTTGAGGTACTGTTCATTCGCCCAGGCCGGATACACGCTTTTGACGGTCTCCAGAGCCGATTTCGTGAAGGCGACGAGCAGATTCGTGTGTATATGAATCGCGAGCCGGTTCGCTCGCCCACGCGATCAGTCGCCAACGAAGAGTTTCACAGCACGTACGATCATGTGAACGAAACCGCGCGCGCCATCGTCCGTGCGCTCGACGAGCACGGCATTCCTGCATGTAATTCGGTTGCCGCCTTTCCGATGGAAATGGACCTCCCCAAGATCATGATGGTTCAGCATAAGCCGATCGCGGTCGAAGCCGGGCTAGGACGCATGGGGATCCATCGCAGCGTTATCCATCCGAAATTCGGCAGCTTCGTCTTGCTCGGGACGGTCCTGCTCGGATGCGATGTGGACGCTCACGATCAGCCGATCGAATACAATCCCTGCCTGGAGTGCAAGCTATGCGTAGCAGCCTGCCCGGTTGGCGCCATTAAACCGGACGGCGGCTTCGACTTTCTCTCGTGCCATACCCACAATTATCACGATTTTCTCGGAAATTTCGCGCAGTGGGTTGAGAAGGTTGCGGATTCAAAGGACGCGAGAGATTACCGCGCTCGCGTGCCCCGGACCGAGACGCTGAATGTCTGGCAGTCGCTCTCGTTCAAGCCGGGCTACAAGGCTGCTTATTGCATTTCGGCCTGTCCCGCCGGCGAGGACGTTATCGGGCCCTTCCTACACGATCGGGACGCTCACTTCGCCGATGTTGTGAAGCCACTGATCGACAAGGATGAATTTGTCTATGTAATCCCGGATACCGACGCCGAGGCTACGGTGACGCGGCGATTTCCGCACAAGAAGGTCCAGCGTGTCGGCTCCGGCCGCCATACCGGCAGCATCCAAGCGTATATCTTCTCGTTGTCCCTCGGATTTCAGCGTGGCAAAGCTCGGGGCCTCGATCTCGTGACCCATCTTCGCTTCACGGGGACAAGTCCTCTGGACATGACCGTTGTGATCAAGGGCAAGGACTTGCAAGTGCTGCCGGGGAAGCACGTCGGAGAAGCAGCTTTGCTTGTCACTGCCGACACTCAAACATGGTTGCGCGTTCTAAACGGCGACGTAGAACTTGCCCAGGCCATCGCCTCGGGCTTGGTGAGCTATAATAGCGAAGAGCTGTTCGCTTCTTACATGCGGTGCTTCCCGCTCTGAATGCGATCGTGAACGTCTCGGTCTCGCTCCTCTCGTCAGCGAGCCGGAGTGCAGGACAAGCTGAATGGGCTCCTAGGGCTTCTCCTAGTAGGCGGTCCCGCCGTCGACGCTAAATTCAACCCTTCGTTCGTGAACGAGCCAAGGAAGGGTGCATCAGTGGGGTTGCCGATATGATCGATCGCGTCGGAGGATCCTTGAACCAAGGGACGGCGGCGAACGAACAGACTTTCCCGATCGCCGAAACGTGCTTGGTTCGGCTCCCACCGTCAGCATGACCACAAAGCTCGGCTCGTCGCCATTGACCGCACAGCCGTCTCATCGCGTGGAGCGATTTCCATGGCCAAACGCATCATCCTTCTGTCCGACGGTACAGGGAACGCCGCAAGCAAGGTCTGGAAGTCCAACGTTTGGCGGATTTTCGAAAGCCTCGATCTGAGATCGAACGACCAGGTCGCGTTCTACGACGACGGCGTCGGGACTTCGTCGTTCAAGCCGCTCGCGATCCTCGGTGGCGCCTTCGGTTGGGGACTGAAGCGCA
>Ga0209677_101393_pt1 | contig 10487 bp, 10 predicted proteins | sample AraplaCvi_mCL_r2_2_FD_184285 | JGI IMG/M metagenome (GOLD analysis project Ga0209677, IMG submission 184285) | Arabidopsis root microbial communities from North Carolina, USA - plate scrape CL_Cvi_mCL_r2 (SPAdes) (version 2) | ecosystem: Host-associated > Plants > Roots > Endosphere | place: USA... | reverse complement strand
TTAGTTACCCGAGAATGCCGGTCGCATTTCCGGTCGAGCCTTCCCGTCGCTTCTTCATCTTGGTGCAAGAAAAAAGCAGGAGTGCACGTAAACCGTTCGTGCCGCGAGCGCGTTGATCCAACGTACCCCGCGTATATCCACTTTTAAAGGTTTGACCATGAAGAAGATCCTCGCCGCCGTCCTGTCCCTGGCCACCGCCGCCGCCTTCGCCCAAGCCCCGGCTCCCGCCGCGCAAACGGCCACCGCTTCGCCGGAAGTCGCTTCGGCCGCCGTCGCCAAGAAGGCCGCCAAGCACAAGGCTCACAAGGCCAAGAAGGCTGCCAAGGCTGCTTCGGCCATGTAATTCCCACGGCGCGGCCGGTCCGCGCCGAAGAATTCGAAAAAACCGATCCGGTTGCCCGGGTCGGTTTTTTTTCGCCTGCGTGGCGGCTTGGCGGCATGGAAAAAGGGCGCCCATCGCGAGCGCCCTTTGCGATCGAACCAGCGCGGGCCCGGGCCCGCGCCTGCCCGTCAGCCCAGGTTCACCGGGAAGAAGATGCGCTCGCCATCGCGCCAGATCAGCAGCGCGACGCGCTTGGGCTTGGTGGCCAGGATGGCCTTGACCTCGTCGATGGAGGCCACCGGCTTGCCATTGACGGCCAGCACGACGTCCCCCTGCTGCACGCCCGCCTTGGCGGCGGCGCCGTCGGCGTTCTCCACGACCAGGCCGTTGGAGCCGACCTCGCCGCGCTCCTCGCGATTGAGCTGGCGCAGCGCCAGGCCCAGCCTCTCGCCGCTGCCCGAGTCGCCGCCCTTGGCCACTTCCACCTTGTCGGTGCTCGCACCCAGCGTCGCGACGACCGTCTCGATCTTCTTGTCGCGCCAGACCTCCAGCGTGACCTTGTCGCCGGGCTTGGCCAGGCCCACGCGCGAGGACAGCATGCCCGGCTCCTGGATCGCTTCGCCGTTGACCTTGACGATGACGTCACCCGAGCGCAGGCCGGCCTTGGCCGCGCCGCTGTTGGGCGCCACCGTGGACACGAGCGCGCCGTCCGGGCGCTCCAGGCCGAAGCTCTCGGCCAGGTCCTGGTTCAGCGACTGGATCGACACGCCCAGGCGTGCGTGCGTGGCATGGCCCGTCGCGACGATCTGGTCCTTGATGGCCAACGCCACGTCGATGGGGATGGCGAAGCTCACGCCCTGGAACCCGCCGGTGCGGCTGTAGATCTGCGAGTTGATGCCGATCACGTTGCCGGCCGCGTCGAACAGCGGGCCGCCCGAGTTGCCCGGGTTCACCGCGGCGTCGGTCTGCAGGAACGGCACGAAGTTCTCGCCGTTCTCGCTGGGCAGCGAACGACCCTTGGCCGAGATGATGCCGGACGTGGCCGTCTGGTCCAGTCCATAGGGCGCGCCGATGGCGAGCACGTAGTCGCCCACCATCAGCTTGGACGGCTGGCCGAAGCGGACCACGGGCAGGTTCTTGGCGTCGATCTTGAGCACGGCGATGTCGGTGGCCGCGTCCACGCCCAGCACCTTGGCGGTGTATTCGCGGCGATCCTGCAACTTGACGGTGACGTCCTTGGCTTCCTTGACGACGTGCGCATTGGTCAGGATCAGGCCGTCCGAGCCGATGATGAAGCCCGAGCCCAGGCCCTTGAACGGCTGCTCGGCCCCCGGCCCGCCACGGGAGCCGGGCGCACCGGGCATCCCGCGGAAGAAGCGGAAGAACGGATCGTCAGGGCTGATCCCGCCCTGCTCCTGGATCTCCTGGGCGGTCTGCTTGTGCGTGCCCTCCACGGACACGTGCACGACGGCCGGGCCGAACTCCTGCACGATCGCGCGGTAGTTCGGCGCGGTGCCCGAGGGCAGCGCGGGCAGCGGCGGCGTGATCGGCGTGGGCGCCACCTGCTGGCCGGTGGCCGCGGCGGCGATGGCGGCGGTGGGCGCGCCGCCGCCGGCCGCCGCCGTGGCGGCGGGGCTGGCCGAGTGACGAAGCCAGGACGGCAGGTCCAGCGCGCCGGCGGTGCCCATCACGGCCACGCCAGCACCGAGCAGGCCCCAGGCCAGGGGCTTCAGGTTGGTCTTGTTCATGCAGTTCGACTCCGTAGAACGCGCCTTCACGGCGCATGTCATGGAATGTGCGCGTCGTCGATGAAGACTGCATTAGCTCAACATGAGGCGAAGATTAGGACCTCGGCGTACGCGGGTCCTGCGCACCCGCGCGCGCGGGCCACGTCACGCGCACGCGCAGGCCCCCGCGCGGGGACGTCGACAGCAACACGTCCGCGCGCTGGCGCAGCGCGACCTGCCGCACGATCGCCAGGCCGAGTCCCGAGCCGGTCTGTTCGGCCGCGTTGTCGCGCCGCACGAAGCGGTCGAACACCATCTCGCGGTCGGCCTCGGGGATGCCCGGGCCGTCGTCGTCCACCTGCAGCACCGGCGCGCCGGCCTGCGTGCCGATCCACACCGACACGTGTCCCCCGTGCGGGCTGTAGCGCACGGCGTTGTCGATCAGGTTGCGCGCCAGCACCGCCACGTCGGCGTCTCCCACGACGATCGCGCTTTCCGCGCCCTCGGCCACGTCGAGCTCCAGCGTGGTGGCCCGCGCGTCGGCCAGCGGGGCGACGTCGCCCATCGCCAGGCGGACGATGGCCGACAGCGGTGCCGCCGTGGCCTCGCGCGGCGGGCCGGCCTCGCTGCGCGCGAGCGCGAGCAGCTGCTCGACCAGGCGCGTCGCGCGGTCGACGCCGGCGGTGAGCGCGCGCGCGGCCTCGTCGCGGGTCGCCTCGTCGGGCGCGCGGCGCATCACCTGCACCTGCAGCTTCAGCGCGGTGAGCGGCGAGCGCAATTCGTGCGCCGCGTCGCCGACGAAGTGGCGCTGCGCGGCGAGCGATGCCCCCAGGCGATCGAGCAGCGCGTTGAGCGATTGCACCAGCGGCAGCACCTCGTCGGGCAGGCCGGTCTCGGGCAGCGCCTGCAGCGAGCTGCTGTCGCGCGAGCGCACCTCCGCGGCCAGGCGCTGCAGCGGCGCGAGCGAGCGCGACACCAGCCAGCCGATCACCAGCGCCAGCGCCGGCGCCACGGCCAGCAGCGGCACCACGCTGCGCAGCGCGGCCTGCGCGGCGCGCTCGTGGCGCACGCGCTCGGGCTGCGCCACCTGGATGACGCGATCGCGTGCCTCGACGCCGAACGTGCGCCAGACGATGCCGCCGGCCTGGATGTTGGCAAAGCCCAGCACAGCGCGGGCGGGCGGCGCGGTCTGCAGCTGCGTGGCGTAGACCTCGTGGCCGTCCTCGCGCCAGATCTGGATCACGTAGTCGAGCTGGCCGTCGGCGAGCGCGCGCGCGTCCTCGGGCGCGATCTCGCCCTGGTCGCGCAGGGAAAGCGCCATCTGCCGCAGCTGGTAGTCGAACAGGCTCTCGGTCTGGCGCAGCACGTTCCAGTACACCGAGCCGCCCATGGCGAGCGCGGCGATCACGAGCACGGCCAGCAGCGACAGCAGCAGCCGCACCCGCAGCGTACTTCCAGAGCCGAAGCGGACGCGGCCCAGGCCGCGCGGCGGCTTGACCTCGGTCACGCGGCCGCCTCGCGCCTGCCGAGGTAGTAGCCCACACCGCGCATCGTGCGGATCAGCTCGGGCCCGAGCTTCTTGCGCAGTTGGTGCACGTAGACGCTGACGGCGTTGCTCTCGACTTCCTCGCCCCATCCGTACAGGCGATCCTCGAGCTGCGCGCGCGACAGGATGGCGCCGGGGCGCTGCAGCAGCGCCTCGAGGACGGCCAGCTCGCGCGCGGACAGCATCACGGGCTCGCCGCGCAGCGTCACCTCGCGCGTGGCGGGGTCGAAGCTCAGGTCCTCGTGCGTCAGCTTCGTGGTCGTGCGACCGCTGTGCCGGCGCAGCACGGCGCGCATGCGGGCCAGCAACTCGTCGAGCTCGAACGGCTTGGTGAGGTAGTCGTCGGCGCCCGCATCGAGTCCGGCCACGCGGTCGCCCAGCGCATCGCGCGCGGTGAGCACGATGACGGGCGTGGAGTCATCGCGGCCGCGCAGGCCGCGCAGCACGTCCAGGCCATTGCCCTTGGGCAGGCCCAGATCCAGCAGCACCAGGTCGAAGCGCTCGGTGGCCGTGGTGGCGGCGGCCGCCTGGGCGTCGGTGACCCAGTCGACGGCGTGGCCCTCGAGCTTGAGCGCGGCACGCAGGCTCTCGCCGATCATGCGGTCGTCTTCGACCAGGAGGAGTCTCATGGGCCGATTTTGACGGATCCCGCGCTGGGGCACACGAGGGTCACGTCTTGCAAATTGCACCGATGGCGCGGCGCAGAGCCGTCGGCTGCAGCAGGCAGGACGTGACCCTGCAATTTGCAAGACGTGACCCTCGAAGCGTGACCCTCGAAGCGCTGCAATTTGCAAGACGTGACCCTCGAGCGGGACCCTCGAGGCGGCCTAGAACACCCTGGCCAACCGCAGCGTCACCCCCGCGAACACCTGCCAGCGCGGCGTCGCGTCGTTCAGGCCGCGCGCGGCGCCGACGTCGAAGACGGCGGCGGGCGAGGCATTGAAGCTCGCGGCCGCGAGGAGCTGGGAGGTGTTGGGCGTGCCGGCCTGGTGCGTCCCGGAGAGCTCGCCCGTGACGCCCCAGGCGTCGTCGACGGCGCGCGAGAACGCGGCGGCCCAGCCGGCCTGCCACGCGGCCGGCGTGCCGCCCAGCCGGGTCTCGTTCAGGTTCATGTCGGTGTGCCAGCCCGGCGCGAAGTCGCTGCTGAAGATGGCGTTGACCGTGGTGTCGGCGTGCCCGCTGCCGCGCGTGGAACCGGCGGTGGGGAGCTTCTCGCCGAGCTCCAGGCCCCAGGCGGTCGCGTCGCTGACGGCCCAGTGGCGCTTGAGCACCACCGAGGTGTCGCCGACGCCGTCGGATCCCGGCTGGCGCACCCAGGCGTCGCCGCCCACGCGCACGCCCCAGTCGGGCGTGAACGCGAGCTTAAGCGTCCAGGGCAGCGTGTCGCGCGGTCCGGTGACGCGCAGGCCGCCGGCCTCCAGCTCGAGCCAGCCCGGCGCGGACAGCTGCGCGGGCGTCGACACGCTGGGTCGGTACGGCACGACGGGCGGGCCGCCGTCGTCGGCGCGAACGGACGCGGCGCCGGCCAGCAGGGCCGACGCGATCAATGCCATGGGCTTCATCAGAGGTTCTTTCGCAGCGTGAGGCTGGTGGGCTCGAAGCCGAGCTCCTCGTAGAGGCGGCGCGCGCCCGTGTTGTGGCCGAACACGTGCAAGGCGAGGTGGCGCACGCCGTGGTCGCGTCCCACGCGCTCGAGCTCGTGGAACGCGGCGCGCGCGTAGCCGCGGCGCCGGGCGTGTTCCTCGATCTGGATGTCGTAGACGTACGCCTCGCGCCGGTCCGCCTTGCCGGACTCGGCCCACCATAGCGTGCCCACGTCGACGCCGCTGTCGGCATCCTGAAGGCGGACGAAGAACTGCCCCAGGGTCTGCAGACCGTGGGGCAGCAGTTGCGCATGCGCCTGTTGCGATTTCTCGATGGATTCGGCCGCAGTCCAGCGGCCGTCCTCCACGTTCACCAGCGCGAAGGCCGGGATCGCCTGCAGCAGCCAGGCGCGGTAGTCGGCCTCGCTGAACGGGACGAACCGGACCCGCGGCGTCACTTCTTGGCGTAGACGATCTTCTTGGCGCCACTCTCGCAGGTGCCGACGACCTTGGCGTCGCCGGCCTTGGCGGCGTCGACGATGTCCAGCGAGTAGCCGGTGACCTTCTTGGCATCGAGCTTGGCGGCGATCTCGGACTTGAGTTCGTCGCACGACTTGCCGGCGGCGAACGCGGACGAGCCGGCCAGCGCGAGGGCGGCGGCAACGATCAGGGTGGTGTTGGACTTCATGCGGGCTCCCAGGTGCTGTGCATCGATTCGGACAGGCGGGACTTTAGCGCGGCGGCGCCGCGCGGCCCATCCCCGCAAGAGGGGTCAGATGCCCAGCGGGTCGACGTCGATCGCCCAGCGCACGATGCCGCGGTGCTGGTTGCGCAGGCCCGGCAGCTGCGGCGTGAACAGGGCCAGCAGCCGCTGCAGCGCCCCACGCGAGGCGCTCTCGATCAGCATCTGGCGCCGCTCGAAGCCCGCCACCTTGGCCACCGACGGCGGCACCGGCGCGTAGAACATGACGTCCGCGGCCTCGGGAAAGGCTTTGGCCAGGTCGCGCGCGGCGCGCAGGAATGCCTCGGCGACGTCCTCGGTCCGGGCCTCGGCGCGCAGCAGCGCCAGGTGGGCGTACGGCGGCAGGCCGGCGGACGCGCGCTCGGCCAGCTGCGTGGCGGCGAACGCGCCGAAGTCGTGCTTGCGCAGCGCCTCGAACAGCGCGTGGCCGGGGTTGTACGTCTGCACCCACATCTCGCTGCCGCGCGCGATGTCCGCGTCGCGTCCCGCGCGCCCGCCCGCCTGCATGAGCAGCGCGAACAGGCGCTCGGGCGCGCGAAAGTCGGCGGCGAACAGCGCGCTGTCGGGGTTCACGGCGGCCACCAACGTGACGCGGCGGAAGTCGTGGCCCTTGGTCACCATCTGCGTGCCGACCAGCACGTCGACCGCGCCGTCGTGCACCGCGGCGAGCTGCGATTCGAGCGTGCCCTTGGCGCGCGTGGTGTCGGCATCGATGCGCAGCACGCGCGCGCCGGGCAACAGCTCGGCCACCTGCTCCTCGAGCCGCTCGGTGCCGCGGCCCATCGGCTCGATGTCGAGATTGCCGCATTCGGGGCACGCGCGCGGCACGGGCTCCTGCGTGCCGCAGTGGTGGCAGCGCAGGATCCGTTCGCCCTTGTGGAACACGCGAAACGAGCTGCAGTGCGGGCAGCCGCTCTTCCACGTGCACGCGGGGCAGTGCAGCACCGGCGCGAAGCCGCGGCGGTTGAGGAACAGCAGCGACTGCTCGCCGCGCGCCACGCGCTTCTGGATCGCGTCGACCAGCTGGGGGGCCAGGGCTTGCGGCGGCATGCGCGGCGCGGGGCGCGGCACGGTGGCCATGTCGATCAGGCGCACCGTCGGCAGCTCGCCGCGGCCGACGCGCTCGGACAGCGTCACTTGCCGATAGCGGCCGGTCTGCGCGTGCGACCAGGTCTCCAGCGACGGCGTGGCCGACCCCAGCAGCACCGGCACCTTGGCCAGGTGCCCGCGATAGACCGCCAGGTCGCGCGCCGAGTACCGCGCACCGTCCTGCTGCTTGTACGACGGGTCGTGTTCCTCGTCGACGACCACCAGCCCCAGGCGCGGCAGCGACGCGAACACCGCCAGCCGGGTGCCCAGCACCAGGTCGGCCTCGCCCAGGTGCGCCGACAGCCAATGCTGCAGGCGCTGCGCCGGCGTCAGCGCGCTGTGCAGCGACACCAACCGGCGGCCCGGAAAGCGCGCCGCGAAGCGCTGTTCGAGCTGCGGCGTCAGGTTGATCTCCGGCACCAGCACCAGCGCCTGCTTGCCGGCCGCCAGCGCCTGTTCCGCGAGGCGCAGGTACACCTCGGTCTTGCCGCTGCCCGTGACGCCGTACAACAGCGCCGGAGCCGGCGCGGGCTCGGCGGCCCAGGCGGCGAGCGTGTCCATGGCCGAGGATTGCTCGGGGGTCAGCGCGGGACGCACCGGTGCCGCGCCTTCGGGCAGCAGGTGGTCGCGCTTTTTCTTCACGCGCTTGGCCATGCCCGTGTCGTCGAGCTTGCGAAGCTCCGGCGGCAGCACGGCCAGCGCCACCTCGCCCAGGCTGCGCTGGTAATAGCGCGCGGTGAACTCGACCAGCGCGCGCCAGTCGGCGGGCAACGGCGGCAGCGACGCGATCGCCTCGATGACCGGCTTGAGCACCAGGGGCGGACGATCCTCGCCTTGACCCTCGGCGCCCGGCTGCGCAGCGTCGTCGGCGCCGACCTCGGCGTCCCAGACCAACCCGGTCACCTCGCGGCGGCCCAGCGGCACGCGCGCCAGTGTGCCCGGCGAGAGCATTTGCTCACTTTCATAGGTGAGCAGCGAGCCCAGTCCGGCGTACTGCGGCGCGTCGATGGCGACGGCGACACGCCTCAATGCGGCCTCCCCATGGATGAGCAGACTTGCACGTGAAAGTTGTCAGACTTATGAGCTGCGAGCGGTAAGCTCATGATCCGTAAGCGTTTTTGCAGTCACCCACAGTTTCTGTGGATAACTTTGTGGGAAAGCTGGCCGCTGGGCCGCGACAGCAGCAATCCAGCGCGCACCAGTCCGGATCGCATGAATTTCGTGCCCCGCCGAAAAATACTGCCGAATCAATAACTTGGCACTATTTTCAACGCTTTCCAGGGGGGGCCGGATACCCGGGGGGGGAAATCTTATCGCTCTGTGAATATTGGGGATAAGTCAACACCTGAGCGCTCACTTACCGGACAAAAGGCGTCCTGCCTGCGTCCTTGGACGTCAGCGATCTCCTACACGCGGCGCAGCTGGCGAGAATGCACGTGCACGGCCTCGACCAGCGCTGCGACATGTTCGGGCGGCGTGAACTGGCTGATGCCGTGGCCGAGGTTGAAGATGTGTCCCGCCCAGCTGCCGTCGGCTTGGCGCGGAGGGCCGAAACTGTCGAGAGCGGCGCGCGCTTCGGCCTGGATTGCCTCGGGGGGAGCGAATAGCGCCATGGGGTCCAGGTTGCCCTGGAGGGCCACGCGATCGCCCACGCGACGGCGCGCGGCGCCGAGGTCGGTCGTCCAATCGAGGCCCACGACGTCGGGACCAAGGCCGGCGATCGCTTCCAGCCACTGGCCGCCGCCCTTGGTGAATACGATGGCAGGTATCCTGGCGCCGTCCTTCTCGCGTTTCAGGCCCTGGAGCACACGTTCGGTGTACGCCAGCGAGAAGGCGCGGAAGGCCGCGTCGGCGAGCACGCCGCCCCAGCTGTCGAACACCATCACGGCCTGTGCGCCGGCGTCGATCTGGGCGTTGAGGTACGCGGCCACCGCGTCGGCGTTGATCGCGAGGATGCGGTGCATCAGGTCGGGACGAGCGTACATCAGCGTCTTGACCGCGCGATAGTCGTCCGAGCCCGCGCCTTCGACCATGTAGCAGGCGAGCGTCCAGGGGCTGCCGGAGAACCCGATCAGCGGCACGCGGCCGTCCAGTGCCTTGCGGATCGACGTGACGGCGTCGAACACGTAGCGCAGCTTGTCCATGTCCGGAACAGCGAGCTCGGCGACGGCCGCCTCGTCGCGCACCTTCCGGGCGAAGCGCGGGCCCTCGCCTTCCGCGAACGACAGGCCCAGGCCCATGGCATCGGGAACGGTCAGGATGTCCGAGAACAGGATGGCCGCGTCGAGCGGAAAGCGCTCCAGCGGCTGCAGCGTGACCTCGGTGGCGAAATCGACGTTGGTGGCCAGGCCCATGAAGCTGCCGGCGCGCGCGCGCGTCGCCTTGTACTCGGGCAGGTAGCGGCCCGCCTGGCGCATCAGCCAGATGGGCGTGTAGTCGGTAGGCTGGCGCAGGCAGGCGCGCAGGAAGGTGTCGTTCTGGAGGGCGGGCCACATGCAGCGGATTATCCCCGCCTGGGAAGCCGCCGAGTTCCCAAGGATCAGATGGGTTTGAGCGGGCCGCGGAACTTCTCCTTGAGCGGCTTGCCCGGCAGCGGCGGAATCTCCACCTCGGGCGCGCTGGCCGAGGCCACCGGCAGGCGCGACAACAGGTTGGCGATGAGCTTCAAGCGCCCGGCCTTCTGGTCGTTGAAGTCGACCAGCGTCCACGGCGCCCACTTGGTGTGCGTGGCCTCGAGCATGCGGTCGCGCGCGCGGCCGTAGTCGTCGTACTTGCTGCGCGCCTGCAGGTCCACCGGCGACAGCTTCCACTGCTTGAGCGGGTCGTCCTGGCGCTCGGCAAAGCGCTGCTCCTGTTCGGCCTGGTCCACCGTGAGCCAGTACTTGAACAGGTGGATGCCGTCGTCGACCAGCATCTTCTCGAACACCGGCGCGGCCTTCAGGAAGGCGGCGGTCTGCTCCGGGGTGCAGTAGCCCATGACGGCCTCGACGCCGGCGCGGTTGTACCAGCTGCGGTCGAACAGCGTCATCTCGCCGGCCGTGGGAAGGCAGGCCACGTAGCGCTGGAAGTACCACTCGCCCTGCTCGCGAGCGGTGGGCACGCCCAGCGCCGCGATGTGGCACTGGCGGGTGTTGAGCTTTTCGGAGATGGCCTTGATGGCGCCGCCCTTGCCGGCGGTGTCGCGCCCCTCGAACAGCACCACCACGCGCTCGCCGCGCTCCTTGAGCAGGCGCATGACGCCCGTGAGTTCGACCTGCAGCGGGCGCAGCTGGTCTTCGTAGCTGTGGCCGTCGACCGGGTCGTCGTGCTTGTGCGATTTCTTCTTGCTCATGGCCGAATGATGCCGTGGTTCCGGGCATCGTGTCCGGCAACCCGCGCGCCCTGCGCCGGCCCGCGCGCTCACACGCGGGAAGACCGGCGCTCGCGGGGGCTCAGAAGCTGGGCAGCGACGGCACCGCGGGAAGCGCCGGGGCGGCGG
>Ga0209677_101392_pt1 | contig 10490 bp, 10 predicted proteins | sample AraplaCvi_mCL_r2_2_FD_184285 | JGI IMG/M metagenome (GOLD analysis project Ga0209677, IMG submission 184285) | Arabidopsis root microbial communities from North Carolina, USA - plate scrape CL_Cvi_mCL_r2 (SPAdes) (version 2) | ecosystem: Host-associated > Plants > Roots > Endosphere | place: USA... | reverse complement strand
CATAAGATAGGCTTCGCTGTCGGTCCGCTCGGCAATGAGATGGATGACATCGAACGGGCTCGCCGAGAATTTCCGCGTCAGGCCGCCGAGCAGCGAGACGAACTTCACCTCGGATGTCGGCATCGTCGGCAAATGCCTGACGACAGCGGCCAGCGTGCGCCCGTGACCTATCCCGACGATCTGGCCTGCGTCGCGCTGCAGGACCGCATGCAGATAGCTCGCGCCGGAAAATGCCAGGGCTTTGAGCGGCAGACCGGGCTCACCGAGATCGGGCGCGACTTGAACCATGTCGAGCTGAAAGCGCCCTTTAAGCGCTTCCTCGAACTTGACGCAGTCCGCGACGGCACCATCGACAAAAATGCGAATGAGACCCTCGCGCCCGGCCCGCGCGATCAACCGGTGAGCCTTGATAGCCGGAATGTTCAGGCGCGACGCGATCTCACCCTGGGTGAGCCCGCCGGCGTAGTGCAGCCAGGCGGCACGTGACGCGAGGCTCGCATCATCGTCAAACGGCGAAATGGGCCGGTCGCTGGCGCTCACATCTCCACCCTGTAAATTTTTTCATTCCAGGTAAAATTTCACATCGCCTTTGAGCTGTCAATCGCAAGGCGGCGATATTGCGATGCGAAATGCACGCCGCGTCGGCCGTGCGCAACCGCGCGACGACGCTTCGCATGCCGACCCAATGACGCGAGGTTCCTCGCGGCGAGCGGATGTGCTCGCCATCGCGGCATGAGTGTCAGTGTCGACGCGCGCTCACCTGCCGGCCCGCAGCGATCCGCGGCGCGATAGCTGAAAATGGCGAACTCGACGAATAGCTCAGCTGATCAAGATCTGTATTGCAGATCGTCGGCGAACGTGACCGGCGTGCCCTTGGACACGCGTGCGGCGACGCGTTCGGCATCCCAGTTCGTGAGACGGACGCAGCCATGCGACTGCGATTTGGACACCCGTCCGGGCGATGGCGTGCCGTGGATGCCGTAGCCCTCGCCGGACAGGTTGATCCAGACGATGCCGACCGGATTGTTCGGGCCTGGCTTGATGGTGAACGGCCTGCGGGAATGAACGTCCTTGAAATGGTAGGCCGGGTTGTAGCGATAGGTCGGGTTACGGTCGATCTCCGTCACCTTCAAGGTACCGGAGGGCGATGGCTTCTCCTCGCTGCCGACCGTCGCAGGGTAGAATCCAATCAGCGCATTTGAATTGTCGAAGAGTCTTACCGCCTGCCGATTCTTGTCGACCTCCACCTTGGCTGCCTTCTGCGGATTTTGGTCTGTCTCGATGTCGATCACGACGATCGTATCTCCGGCCCGATCGAAATGGCGTCCGGGATTCAACGCGGCCAATAACTCTTCGCTCATGTGAAACTTTTCGGCCAGACCTTCGCGCGCGCTGGTGTAGGACAGCTTAGAGAGGTCTTTCATATCCTCCATCTTGGCTGGAAGCCTGTGAAGGAACGGCCCCGCGACATCCTTATCCGTGATGGTGTAGTCCGCGAGCACTGGACGGTCGTCCGTTGTGAGCTTCTTCCAGACCTCGACGTTCACATCGTCCGAGATCGGCAATTGCTCCGCCTCCTCGTAGGCCCGCAGGGCCTTCTTCGCGTTCTCGCCGAATTTGCCGTCGATCTCGCCGGGCGAGAAGTGGGCCCTGTCGAGCAGGACCTGCAACCTGACCCCCACCGGGGTCGGCTGCTCGTTCGACAGCGCCTTCTTCGATGGCTCGGCGGAGTTGATCGCAGCAGCAGCGAGTTTTGCGCCGAGCGCCGGGCTCGTCACGGATGCCAGCACAAGGCCGATGAAGATGCACTTCGAAGAATGAGGCCTCATGCCGGCAAGTCCACGTGTCCCAGCCAATTAACCGCACGCGCAATCTCGGCCAATGGTCACTTCTGGCCCGACGGCGCCTGGGCGTTCGCCTTGTTCGCGTCGGCCTTGTTCGCTTCGTGGTGGCCGACGACACAGCCGGCCGCAGCGCCGAGCTTGCCGTGTCCTGCCATATGGCCAGCCACCCCGCCGACGACGGCTCCCTTGATGCAGCCCTTGGCATCCGCGCCGGGCGCGTAAGCGAGCGAAATCGCGGCTGCGCATGCCGCTGCCAAAATCCATCTCATGCTGCTTTCTCCGTTCGTCAGGAATTCGGAAGGCAACGCGATCCGGACATACTCCGTTCCGACAGCTGCGTTCGTTACGGAATGCCGCCTTCGCGAAATCGTACAAACCCGGCGCCATGCGGCGGCCCCGGCCCTTCTGGCATGGAGCCCGCGGCTGCCCGGTCATTCGTCATCAGCGCCGGCGGGCGACCCAGACTCCGAACAAGAACGCCAGAAAGAGCGAGCGCAGCGGCGCCTCCAACGTCATCTTCCGCAACTGCTCGGAAACAATCGCCGTGGCAGGGCTCGCCCTCATTGTCCTTGCGGAGCCGGGCATCCTTGCCGAAGAGCTCCCATAGTCGTCCTGGCCATCGGTCAGCCCGGAGGCCTCGGTCATTGCAGACGCTTCCTTCATATCCATCCCGTCCTCCCACGCGTCACCCAAAGCAACCTGCCTCCGGACCACTCGGTTCCTAAGCGTAGACGGCACGCAGCCACATCGATCGAGCCTATCGGCCTCGGCCATGGCTCCTCACCGCCATCGCTCAGTGGCGCCGACCAAGAATGATGCCGACCAAAAAGGCGATCGCCAAGGAGTGGAACGGCGCTGCGCGAGTCCATTGAGCCAACCGATCCAGCGACGCGCCAGGTTGCCGGGCATCCTCGATGGCGTCCGCTACGGTTTTGGTCGTGGCCTGAACACTGGCTGCGACCGTTTGAACGGCTTCCTTGGCCTGCTCGAGCTTGCCCGCTCCGTCTTGTGGTTCGTCTGCGCCATTCATCTTCGGTCCCTCCATGATTTTGAACCAATTGGCAGTGCGAGCGAAGGTTCCGGCTTGGCGGAACGCATCCCGAGCCCTTCGCGTTGTGCGTTTGTTGAACTCCCGTTCCTGATCGTTGTGTTCCGGGAAGCACCTGATGCGATATACTTTTCGCGCGAGAGCCCGACCGCGTGGAAGACGATCGCCATGAGTTTCGAGCCGGATCACGCTCTGTCGTTGGACGACTTCAGCCGACGTTCCGCTTTGCCGATGCTGCTCCTCGCCATGACCGTGGCGGTCATTGGGATGCCCACACGCGCATCCGACGTTGGCGACGCGTCAATGTCGCAACAGCAGCCCTCCACCGAAAGCCGTGAACAGAAAGACGAAGTACCTCAGACAAAAAAGGATGCCGGGCCGGCGCTGAGCATCCCATCGACCGCGCCGAGCCTGTGCGACACGCTCGCCGCGACGGCGATGACCAACGATCTGCCCGCCGATTTCTTCACCCGCCTCATTTGGCAGGAGAGTCGCTTCAAGCCGGACGCGGTCAGTCCGAAGGGAGCACAAGGCATCGCTCAATTCATGCCGGAAACTGCCAGATCGAGCGGTCTCGAAGACCCGTTCAATCCGCTCGAAGCGATCGCAAAGTCCGGTCAGTTATTGCGCAGCCTGCGCCGCGAATTCGGAAATGTCGGCCTTGCGGCAGCCGCGTATAATGCCGGATCGGGGCGTGTTCGCGGTTGGCTTGGTGGCATTCGGCCGCTTCCGCAGGAGACGCGGGCTTACGTGTGGCTGGTCACCGGTCGCTCTGTTGAAGACTGGGCCGGAAATCACGCCGACCTGGTTGGGGTGCCCCCGGCCGGGCTTGTGCCGTGCAATCCATCAGCCACTTCTTCCATTGTTCCCCATCCGGAGACGTCCCCGCCGAAACCCGAAATCGTCAAACCGTGGGGAGTGGAGGTGGTCGGCGGACCAACACCGGCGAAGGCGCTCGCCAGTTACCGTGAATGGCAGCCGAAGTATGCAGCCATCATTGCTGACCGCGAGTTGCACGTCGTCATACGCGGAATCATAGGCCAGATGGGCGCGGCGCGGGTCCGCGTCAGTGAAGACACTCAGGCAGGAGCCAGAAAACTATGCGCGGCGCTAAAGGCCGCCGGTGCGTATTGCGACGTCATGCGCAATTGACCGCCCATCATCGAACCTCCGCAATCCGCAGACCCCCTTGCCTCCAACCAGCCCCGTCCAAGCGTCGCGAACCGCGGCTTGTGCAGACGTCCCGCCTCGCCGCAAGCCGGCGTCCTCACCGGCTGCCGCTCGCGCTGGACCTCCTGCTTTTGGCGCCCTTCGAGTTTGCGATCGGCTGCGTCGGCGGCGCTATCACCAAGGGGTGAGCGGGCGCTCGAAGACGATTTGTGCTGACATCGTCTCTCAGCGCATTCGTGTCCAACCGGTCGCCACGGTCGACGGAATCGCGGGGGTCCGCGGCGGCGGCCGAGGCTGCTGCCACACCAACAGCGGCAAACACCAGCACGAGTACACGTCTCATCATCTTCGATCACCCTCAGAACGCAAAATCGAGCCTTGGACCGATACGAAGGTCTCTATACCGCCGCACCGCGACATTTGACGTCCGCGCCTCGTACAGCACGGTCGTCGTGAGCGACAGATTGCTCGTGAAGCCATATCTCAGCCCGATATCGGCGGAATAGAGCTGATCCTGGCGCCCCCTGTTCAAGCCATCGGTGAACCAATAAGCTTCGAACAACGGTGTGCTGACGATCGACCATTTGGGATCGAGCTTGACCTCGATACCAAGAACGGCGTCGAAGCGCCAACGGCGCGCTTCCGCAAGATCGGAAAACCTGTATGTCAGCAGCGCAAGCGGCGATAGCGTGACATTGTTGACGCGAAAGTCGCGAGCCACGGATCCCATAACATCGTTTGAGATGAAAGCGAGGTCACGATAAACGCCGTCGAAGTCATAGCGGTTTTCATAGATAACGGAGAAGCGCCAACCGTCCCAATTTTCCGTCAGGCGTCCCCCCAGGCGCGCGATTGCTACGTTGCCATCCTTCTCGGTCGCGAAGGCTTCATACTGCGAACGTGCATAGAGCCGGTAGGACAAATCATTTGTCAGATAGCCGTCCAGCCTGACGCTAAGGTCGGGCTCATAGTAGAGCTCCGATCGGCGATCGTCGCGGCTGAACAGGGCGTTGTCCGTAAAAGTCGGCGAGATCGTGCCAACGACACTCCAGGTCGGCACGGAGACATTACTGGTGGTCATATCGACGAGATTGAGCTCAGCGCCCCAGGCACCGCTTGCGCTGACCCAACCGAGAATCGGCAACAGTGCAATAGAGCTTCGCATGGCCGCCCTCAACGATGCTCATGGCGCGAGCACCGAGAATCGCTTCACGCCGGACGCGTGCCACACCATACTACTTAATCTTCGGTTGAACATCAAGAATCGTCATCTCCAGATGGCCATGCGCGCTTAGCACAACGGGACATGGAACAGTATGCCGCTCGACGCGGCCAGATCGGCAGACTTGGTGACAACATAGCTCCGCCGATCCTGACCTAATAATCCACCGCGTCCCGCACGATCGGACAGGTCATGCAATGGCCGCCACCACGACCACGCCCCAGCTCTGCGCCGACGATCGTGATCACTTCGATCCCTTCCTTGCGCAGCAAGGTGTTGGTGTAGGTGTTGCGGTCGTAGGCGAACACGACGCCGGGGGATGCGCAGACGAGATTGGCGCCGCTGTCCCATTGCGTCCGTTCTCGCATGTATGCGTTGCCGCCGGTCTCGATGACACGCAGCTTTTTCAGGCCAAGGGCTTCGGCCACGACGTCGACGAAGGGCTTTTCGTCCTTGCGCAATTCGATTCCGGCCGAATTATCAGCCGGTCGGTACGAAAACGCCGTGATATTGTTGACGATGTCGGGGTAGAGCAGCACGCAGTCGCGGTCGGCGAAGGTGAATACGGTGTCGAGATGCATCGCGGCGCGCAGCTTCGGCATGGCCGCTATGATCACGCGCTCGGCCGCCTTCTTCTTGAACAGGGCTGCGGCGACCTGACTGATCGCTTGCCGCGACGTTCGCTCGCTCAGTCCGATCAGGACGTTGCCCTTCCCGATCGGCATCACGTCGCCGCCTTCGAATGTAGCCAGACCGTGATCCCTGGTCGGATCGCCCCACCACACATTGACCTTGCCGGCAAAATCAGGATGGTATCGGTAAATAGCAGCCGCGAGAATCGGCTCTTCATGGCGCGCAGGCCAGTACAACGAATTGACGGTGACGCCGCCATAGATCCAGCATGTCGTATCCCGCGTGTACAGCGTGTTCGGAAGTGGCGGCAGCAGATATTCCGTCATGCCCGCGGCCTCTCGAACCAGCCTAAGCGTCTCGCCGCCATGAGCATCAGGAAAGTCGTGGGTCGACACACCGCCGATCAGCGTTTCTGCCAGATCGCGTGGCTCGAGACTTTCGAGATAGCCGCGAAGCTCGTCGACAAGGCCCAATCCCACCTGGTCGGGCACGACCTGATTGTCGAGGATCCACTTCCTCGCCTCCGGAATCGCCACGGTCTCGGTAAGCAAATTGTGCATCTCGACGACATCTATCCCACGGTCGCGCATCTTCTGCACGAAGTCGAAATGATCGCGCTTCGCGTTGTCCACCCACAACACGTCATCAAAAAGCAGAGTGTCACAGTTGGTTGGCGTGAGCCGCTGGTGGGCACGGCCGGGTGAGCAGACCATCACTTTTCGAAGCTGACCAACCTCGGAATGAACGCCGAAGGCCTTGGTGGATTGCGTCATCTGCGTCGTCATCGCGATGTCCTTCGGATGTCTAGATGGTGATGTAGCCAGTGGCCAATCCATAAATGCCGACCGCAGCACCCAGAATGGCTGCGAGGAAGACTCCCCACTCGACCGGCGTAAAGAAGCTCGCCTTACGTTCCAGCCGCGCCCAGAAATACAGCGCCGTGCCTGGTCCGTAGATGACGCAGGAAAGCAGCAGGAATTTCATTCCGGCCGAGTAGATCAGGAACAGCGTGTACAGGACTGCGATGCTCGCGAAGATGAAATCGCGTGTTCGCTCCGTTGGGCGCGTTTCATAAGTCTCGCCGCGCCTATTCATCAGAACACCGTAGGCCGCGACGAGGAAGAATGGGATCAGCGCCATCACGCTCGTCAAGTTGAGCATCAACGAGAATGCGTCGTATGACCAATAAGTGCTTATGACAAACAGCTGGACGACAATGTTGGTCAGCCAAAGCGCCGCGGCGGGTACCTTGTTCGCGTTCTCGGTGCCGAACAGCGCGGGCATGTCCCTGGTTCGGCCGGCCGCGGAGAGCACCTCGGCGCAAATCAAGGACCACGCCAGGTATGCGCCGAGTACCGAAACGAGAAGCCCAATACTGATGAAGACTGCGCCCCAATGGCCGACGATGGCCTCAAGCACCGACGCCATGGACGGTTGTCGCATGTCCGCGATATCGGCGCGCTGCAAGACGGCATAAGGCAACATGGTGACCAAAACCATCAGCGTCGTAACGCCAAGAAAGCCGAGAATGGTCGCTACACCGACATGGGATCGCTCTTGCGCATAGCGCGAATAGACGCTCGCGCCCTCGATACCAAGGAACACGAAAACCGTGACCAGCATCGTCGCCTGAACCTGCTCCAGCAGGCTCTTGCCGGGCATGCCGGTGCCGCCCCAGAAATTTGCCTGAAACAGCTCCGCTTTGAACGAAAACAACAGAATCAGAATGAATATAAGGATCGGAACGATCTTGGCGATCGTCACAATAGTATTGATGAAGGCAGCCTGTTGAATGCCCCTCAAGATCATGAAATGGAAGAGCCAGATTCCGATCGAGGCGACGACGATCGCGACGACCGTGTTGCCGTCGCCAAACACCGGAAAGAATGCGCCCAGGGTTGATTTGATTAGGACCCAGTAGGATACGTTGCCGACGCAACTGCCAATCCAATATCCGAGCGCAGACAGAAATCCTGGATAGTTTCCGAAACCTACCTTCGCATAGGCATAGACACCTGCATCAATATCCGGCCGGCGCTCCGCGAGAAACTGGAACACCCGCGCCAAGGTGTACATGCCGCCCGCCGCGATGCACCATGCGATCATCGCCCCGAACGGGCCGGTCGCAATACCGAATGTACGCGGCAGCGAGAAGATGCCTGAGCCGACCATGGAGCCGACCACCATCGCAGTCAGCGCGAACAGTGAGAGCTTCTGGGTCGACGGTGTCGCACTCATCTGAAGGTCTCAAATACCAGAGATATATGGCGGGTTCAGTTCGTCCATGCTCTGCACGATGCGCCCCGCGCGCACCTCCGAATATCGGGTGATCACCTCACTGAAGCTGAGGGATTTTCCCTGCTGGCTCGCTTGCTCCTCTGCCGAAGCCATCAGGTGCCGAAGGGACGGCCTGCTTTTTTTCTACCGAACCAGGTGACATAGACGGTGGGCAGGAAGATCAATGTAAGGAGTGTCGCGGCCAACAAGCCTCCCATGATCGCGAACGCCATCGGCCCCCAGAAGACCGTCGGCGCGATTGGAATCATCCCGAGGACCGTCGAGAGAGCCGTGAGCATGATCGGCCGGAAGCGCGAACTGCTGGCGTCCACGGCCGCGTTCCACGGCGTCTTGCCCAAGGCTTGTTCGGCATCCATCTGACTGATCAGGATCACCGCGTTCTTGCTGATCATGCCGAGAAGGGCGAGAACGCCAAGGATCGCGACGAAACCCAACGGCCTGCCGGATAGCATCAATGCCGCGACCACTCCGATAAGGCCGAGCGGCGCCACGCTCAACACCATGAAGAGCTTCGGAAAGCTTTGCAGCTGAACCATGAGGACCGTTAACATGACCAGCAGCATCATGGGCACCACGGCGAGCACGGACGCCTGCGACTTCCGGCTTTCTTCCACTGTCCCGCCAACAACGACGCGGTACGAGGGAGGCAGGGTTCTTGCGAGGTTTTCGATCGCCGGCGACAGCGAGGTCACCACGCCCTCCGGCAGATTGCCGCCAATGATAGCCGCCTGAACCGTGAGCGTGGGAACGCGATCCCGTCGCCAGATGATTGGCAGTTCCTGGTCATATTCGAAGGACGCGAATTGGCTGAGGGGCACGGTCCGGCCTCCTGGAAGCGGCACCTGCAACGTGCGGAGACTATCCAGCGAGACTCGCTGCTCATCGGTCGCGCGTAGCACCACGTTCACCAGATAGATATCGTCGCGAACCTGGGTGACGGGCGTTCCGGATATCACCGCATTCAAGACGGTCGCGACCGCCTGCGAACTAAGTCCGAGAAGGCGCGCTTCGTTCTGATCGACGCGAATTCGCACTTGCCGATCCGGTTCCATCCAATCGAAATTCACCTGCTTCGCGTTCGGGCTGGCAGCAACGATCTGGCTGACTTTGAGCGCGATCTCGCGAACCTGTTCTGCATCGGGCCCGCTGACCCGATACTGTATCGGCCATCCGACCGGCGGACCCAGTTCAAGCGGGGAAATAAACGCAATGGCGTTCGGAAATTCCTCCGCCAGCATCTTGTCCAGCTTGGAATGCAAGCGCTCGCGCGCGGCGACATCCTTTGCAATGACGACGGCCTGTGTGAAGAAGTCGTTCGGCAGTTGGACGTTGAGCGGCAGATAGAAGCGGATGGCGCCGCGCCCGACATAGGTGCTCCATCGCGCTACGTCGGGGTCCGCTGCGAGTGCCGCATCCAGGCGCTTCGCTGCTGCTTCGCTGGCGTAGATCGAAGCATTCTGCGGCAGGCTGAGGTCCACCAGCAACTCCGGTCGATCCGAGGACGGAAAGAACTGGCGCGGGATCAATGGCAGCACAAGGATCGAGGCGACGAAGAGCGCGAATGAGACCGCGATCGTGAGCCATTTGGCACGCATCGCGAATGTCAGAAAGCTCCGGTACATCCGGAAAGCCCGGCCCGGCGCTGCCGTGCCTGTCTGCCTGGGCGGAACGAGGACGAGCACTCCCAACAGAGGCGTGAAGACGACGGCAACCATCCAGGATACCAAAAGCGCGATCGTGACGACGGCAAATAGCGAGAATGTGTATTCGCCTGCCGAACTTGCTGCAAAGCCCACCGGTATGAACCCCGCGATAGTCACGAGCGTGCCGGCGAGCATTGCCATCGCGTGGGTCCGATATGCGAATGTCGCCGCCTCGACCTTGCTGGCCCCCTCGGCCAGGCGGCTGAGCGTCGCATCGGTCGTGGTCATCGCGTCGTCAACCAGCAGGGCGAGAGCAATGATGAGCGCGCCGAGCGAGATTCGCTGCATGTCGATCCGGACGAGCGACATTATGGGAAATACGATCATCAGCGTGAGCGGTATGGCGAGCGCGATGATCAGGCCGGGACGCACGCCGAGGCTGAGGAAGCTCACTGCCATGATAATTGCGATCGCCTGCAGCAACGAGACCATGAATTCGTGTATGGCCCGGTCGACCACGGCGGATTGATCGGCGACCAGGCTCGGCTCAATTCCGAGCGGGAGATCGGCAGTGATTTGGGCCATAGCCCTCCTGATATTGGCACCGAGCGCCAGAATGTCGCCGCCGTCCC
>Ga0209677_101391_pt1 | contig 10502 bp, 7 predicted proteins | sample AraplaCvi_mCL_r2_2_FD_184285 | JGI IMG/M metagenome (GOLD analysis project Ga0209677, IMG submission 184285) | Arabidopsis root microbial communities from North Carolina, USA - plate scrape CL_Cvi_mCL_r2 (SPAdes) (version 2) | ecosystem: Host-associated > Plants > Roots > Endosphere | place: USA... | reverse complement strand
GGTATCAGGCCGAGAGCTTCGCCACCGATCTGCAGGCCCGTCGCGAGCAGGCGATCACGATCGAGAAGCCGGTGAAGCCGCGCGGTGATGCCGTCAAGGCGCTTGCCGGCTCTCCGGTGCGTCATCATGCCGAATACGTCATCCCGGCCGAATACCACAATCCGATGGAGCTGTTCGCGGCCACCGCCGTGTGGCGTCAGGGCAGCAAGCTCACCGTGTATAACAAGACGCAAGGCGTGCAGAACGTGCAGCGCTATGTCTGCAGCGTGTTCGGGCTGAAGCCTGATGATGTGCAGGTGATCTCGCCTTTCGTCGGCGGCGCGTTCGGCTCCGGCCTTCGGCCGCAATATGAGGTGGCGCTCGCTGCGATGGCGGCGCTGAAGCTCAAACGCTCGGTTCGCGTGGTGCTCACGCGCGCCCAGATGTATGGCCTCTGTTATCGTCCGGCCACGATCGAGCGGCTGGCGTTGGGCGCGAGCCAGGATGGCGCCCTGGCCGCGCTGACGCACGAGGCGATCGCGATGACCTCGCAGCACGAGGCCTTCTCGCGCAACGACATCGGCTGGGGCGATGTGCTCTATCGCTCCGAGACCTCACGGGCGACGCATCGCCTGGCCAAGCTCGATGTGCCGACGCCCGGCGACATGCGTGCGCCAGGCGCCGCCACCGGTGTCTATGCGCTGGAATGCGCGATGGACGAGCTGGCGGTCGCGCTGAAGATGGATCCGGTTGAGCTGCGGCTACGCTGCTATTCCGACGAGGATCAAGACAGCGGGCTGCCGTTCAGCAGCAAGCAGCTCAAGGAGTGTTACCGGCAGGCCGCCAACGCGTTCGGCTGGCCGAAGCGAAGCCCGGAGCCGCGCTCGATGCGCGATGGCGGCGAGCTGGTAGGCTGGGGCATGGCCAGCGGCGTCTGGGAGGCGCTGCAGATGCCGTTCGCAAGCCGTATCGTGATGACCGCGAACGGTCACGTCGAAGTGTCCTCGGCGGCGTCCGATATTGGCACCGGCACCTATACCATCGTGGCGCAGGTCGCCGCCGACATGCTGGGCGTGCCGCTCGAGAACGTGACCGTCAAGCTGGGCGATTCTACACTGCCGCAGGCGCAGGTCGAAGGCGGATCATGGACCGCTGCCTCCATCTCGCATGCGATCGTCAATGCCGCCGACGACATTCGTGCGCAGCTGTTGCTGATCGCGCTCGGCATGCCAGATTCGCCACTGAAGGATCTCAAGCCTGACGAGGTGACGCTCACGGATGGTGCCATCGTGGCGATTGCCGATCGGAGCCGCAAGGTCGCGATTGCGGACGTGATGCGACATGGCGGGCTGGAGCGGATCGAGAAGGAGCGCGGCTCCGATTTCGAGCACGACGACAAGCATGCGCACAACACGCATTCAGCTGTCTTCGCCGAAGTGAAGGTCGACGAGGAGCTCGGCATCATCAGGGTGACGCGCGTCGTCAATGCAGTGGCGGCCGGGCGCATCATCAACACCAAGACGGCGGCGAGCCAGATCATGGGCGGCGTGGTCTGGGGCATCGGCATGGCGCTGCACGAGGAAGCGCAGATCGATCACAGGTTCGGCCGTGTCATGAATGCCAACATCGCCGAATATCATGTGCCGGTAAATGCGGACGTTCACGACATCCAGGTGATCTTCGTCGACGAGCCGGACGCCGTCATCAACAAGATGGGCATCAAGGGCGTCGGCGAGATCGGCATCGTCGGCGTCGCCGCCGCAATCGCCAACGCCGTCTATCACGCCACCGGCAGGCGCGTGCGCGACCTACCGATCACCTTGGACAAGGTGGTGCCGTAAGGGCCTGTTGCCGTCATGAGCGGCGACACCGTCGGCGCCGCCCGCGCCTCCGCTGTCATCGGCCGCGAAGGCGGACGATCCAGTACGCCGCGACACTGATTGTTTGTAACGACAGCTCTGGAATACTGGATGCCCCGCCTGCGCGGGGCATGACAGTCATAACAATCGAGTTTTCGCGGTCCGAGTGGCGCACCCTTGTAGGAAAGTCTTTTCCTCTTGTAAGCTCGCGCCACCGTTACGTTCCGATCAGTCCATCCACGAGTTCCCCATGCTGTACGATCTGGCTGCCGTTGCTGCCGCGGTCAGCATCGCCTTCAGCAATCTGATCGCGCCGCCGGCCATTCGCCATCTCGGACCCGTCGTCTTCAATTGCTGGCGGCTCGCGGCCGCGCTGCTCGCTCTGCTTGGTCTCGTCATTGCGCGCGGCGCCTGGAGCGCGCCGTCATCAGGACAAATGCTGGCGCTCGCCGCCTCCAGTCTGCTCGGCATCGTCACCGCCGATTCCTGCTTCTATGCCGCGATGGCGCGGCTCGGGCCGCGGCGGACATCGGTGCTCTATACGAGCTGGGCGGCGTTCGCGGCGCTGCTCGGCTACCTCATCCTCGGCGAGGCGCTGTCCTGGGTGAAAGTCGCGGGCATTGCATGCGTCATCGGCGGCGTCTGGCTCGCCATCCTGTTTCGGGGTGGCAAGTCGACAACCAAGGAAGAGCCGCACGGCTCGCTGCTCGCGGGCGTGGTGTTCGGCCTGCTCAGTGCACTCAGTGCGGCCGGCGCGGTGCTGATCGCGCGTCCGGTGATGGCGCAGGGTCTCGATCCCTTGATGGCAACGGTCATCCGTGCCGCCGTTGGACTGCCGGGCCTGGTGCTGCTGTCGCGGCTGCCAGGCTTCCGTGAGCCCATGCCGCTCACCTTGGCGATCGCGTTGCGCTCGGCAGCGAGCGGCCTGCTCGGCATGGGCGTCGGCATGACCCTGGTGCTGTTCGCACTCTCTAGCCAGCCGGTCGGCATCGTTTCGACGCTGTCGTCGATCACTCCGGTCGCGATCCTGCCGCTGCTCTGGGTGACCACCGGCGTACGGCCAGCGCCCGTGGCCTGGCTGGGGGCGGCCTGCGCCGTGATCGGCGCGGCCGCGATCGCCAGCGGGTACTGATTGCCGATCAACGTGACTGACCATCCCGGCGACGGTCTCTTGGCGCGAGAGGGCGCCCGCGCTGCGGCAGCGTCGGCCGTGCCGCAGCTCTCGGCCGCTGCATCTGGGGCGCCGGCTGCACGCCACCCGGCCGCGCTTGCGGCACCGGTTGTTGCGCGCCGCCAAGCCGCGGCTGCGTCGCCGGCTGTTGTGGCCGCGCGCCGGGTTGCGGTGAATGCGGCGGCGGCTGCGGCTGACCTTGACGCTGGCCTTCACGCTGGCCTCGGCGATCGGGTGCCGCCGGCTGCTGCTGTCCCGGACGGTTGATGTTCGGACGGTTGTTGTTCAGGCCCGGCGGGCCGTTCGGCCGCTGCGGCGCTTGCGGATTGCCGCGGTTCGGCGCCGCGGCCGGGTTGGCGCGGCGGAACGCACGCTGCTCGGTGACGATCTGGCGCCCGAGCGTCTGGGCACTGTGCACCTGGCGCACAAAGCCCTGGTCGCGCTGCAGCTCGCGCGGGGCAATCACAAGCGGCACCGCGGCGAAGCGCATGGCGCCGCCGCTGGCCGCGCCGCCGCGGATCGAGAAGCCGCTGGCGCCGCGGGTCAGCGCGCCGAGCGAGGCGCCGTGGCGATCATTGACCTCGATCCGTCCGACATGTCCATCATCATCCGGATAGAGCTTGATCGCGACATTGCCCGTCGCCGACTGCGCCAACGATGCGTTGTCCGGCACCTCGACAAGACCGGTGGTGCCGCGGATGCCGAGGGTGGCGGTCGGCGTGTCGATCTTCATGTCGCCGGTCTTCGCCACTGACGCTGCGACAAAGGCCACAGTGCCGCGGCCGATGTTGAAGGTGGCCGCATTCTGCTTGCCACCGTCCTCATAGACGTAGTTGTCGATCGCAATCTTCGCGTTCGCCGACAGGCGGAAGGTGGTGCCGTCGTCGAAGGTGATGCCGAGCGAGGAATCCGCCGAGGTCTGCACGACGTCGTTGAGGAAGATGTCGTCGCGCAGCTTCAGCGCCAGCGAGTTCTTGTTGCGGACCACGGTGACGGTGCCGGTCAGCGCGGCCACGTTGCCGATCGGCTCGGCAGAGGCGGCCGTGGCGTCGGCAGCGGCAGGTGTCGTGGGCGCCTGCGTCTGGGCCAAGGCGGGCGCGCCGATGGCGATCGCCGCGAGAACTGAGAACGCGAGCGCAAGCCGATGCAATGTCACGATCAGGATTTCCGCGCGGTCGGATGGAGGGAGCGAGCGCGGCGATTTCATCCGCCGGGGGCTGAACGGCCGATGAATATCGGTCGTGATCGGAATCGGCAAGACGCCGGGCGGCAGCCTTGGCTCAGCGCCGCGATGCACATCACAGCTGCGTGCCGTGACGTGGCGAGACCGGGGTGACGCGACGTCATTGACAAGTCCTTAAGTAAATTACCGCAAATCTAACCGCATGACGCGCGGAGTTCGTTTGTATCTCGTCGGCTCCATCGTCCTTGTTTCGCTTGCGGGCTGTGGTCGTGGATTTTTCCAGGAGCGCGAACCGTGGCGGGCCGAGGCCGAGATCGCCTGCCTGAAATCAGGGGCGGTGAAGGAGAGCGCCGAGATCGTGCGCATCGACCCGATCTCCGGACCGGGCATGTGCGGCGCGGATTTTCCGCTCAAGGTTTCGGCGCTCGGCGAGGGCATGGGCTCCTACGGCTTCGCCGACGAGGATCTGCGCCCGCCGGCGCCGATCGGCAACCAGCCGCGCTGGCCGATCAACCAGCCGCCGCCGAGGATCTCGCCGGCAACGGCCTATCCGCCATCGCAGCCTTATCCGCAGCGGCCGGCCGCTCCGCAGAACGCCTATCCGCCGCAAACCTATCCCGATGCGCGCACTGGCGGCTATGCCGCGCCGTCCAGCGCGCCGCTCTCGCTCAATGCGCCAAGCCTTGATTCGTCAAGCGTGCAGCTGGGCGAGGATGACCTCAATCTGCCGCCGGAGGACGCGCCGGGCGCCGGCTATCCCGCGCAGGGCTACCCGCAGCAGGCCTATCCGCAGCGGCCTTATCAGCAGCAACCCTATCAGCCGCAGACCGCCGCGCCGCCGCTCGGACCGGCGCGCGGTGATCCGATCGCGGCCGTCGGACCGGTCGCGGTGAAGCCGGCGGCAACCTTGGCCTGCCCGATCGTCTCCGCGCTCGATCGCTGGCTCGGCGAGGCCGTGCAGCCGGCGGCAATGCGCTGGTTCGGCAATCGCGTCGTCGAGATCAAGCAGATCTCAGCCTATTCCTGCCGCGGCATGAACGGCAATGCGAGCGCGCACATCTCCGAGCACGCCTTCGGCAATGCGCTCGACATCGCCGCCTTCACGCTCGCTGATGGCCGCCGCATCACCGTCAAGGAGGGCTGGCACGGCCTGCCGGAAGAGCAGGGCTTCCTGCGCGATGTCCAGGGCGCCGCCTGCCGGACGTTCAACACCGTGCTGGCGCCGGGATCGAACGCCTATCACTACGATCACATCCATGTCGACCTGATGCGCCGCGCCCGTCGTCCGGTGATCTGTGAGCCGGCCGCGGTCTCGGGCGAGGTGGTCGCCCAGCGCGCGCAGCAGCGCCGCTACGGCTACGGCGTGCGTGAGCCCGACGTCACGAGCTCGATCCCGAGCCGCAAGGAAGCGCGTGGCAGGCGCGGGAAGATCGACGAGGAAGACGTCGAGGACGAGTGACGCAAGCCGCGTACTCGTTCACCTTCGCCTGCGTGTTGCCCCATTTCGCGCTTGCGCGGTGACGCGCTACCGAGTGTGGGCCGCCGCAAGCGGCCGGCCAGTCAGATCATCCACAATATCCACCGTCACAGCACGGGGGCGTTCGCGCCGCCGCTTCGCTATCTCCTTGTTCTCAAGCCCTTGTCCGCGGCGCGCTGCGCCGTCATTGACGACTCGTTTACCAGTCTGCCGCTCCGCCATTGGCCGACGCTAGACCCGCCACAGTCGGCAGGAACAACGCGCGCGGGGTTTGGGTTGCCGCACGCTTTTTGCAGTCGGCTCGGGAGAGGGTTCACATGTCCGCGTATCGCATCAAGAAGCTCGGCGCACATGTGGTGGTGGGCACCGAGGACGAGCCGGTGCTGATCTGCGCCAATCTCGATGTCGCGCGCCGCGCGGTGGCGGACGCCGAATGCGCGCCGACGATCGCGACATGGCAGTTGCTGTCGGAGCGTGCCGCCAGGATCAGCGAGGAGGCCGCGCTTGTAGCGGATGCGGCCGAGATGCTGACTGAGCTCGACGTTCGAAACGAAGACGACGGTGCGTAAGGCACGCGCGCGAGTCCCGTCATTGCCGTCATATCCGCGAATGCGCGGCGGCAGTGATCGACCCGCCTTGCACGTGGTGCCGTCGTCACGGCCGCCGTGACGGCTCATGCATGGCTGGAGGCCAAGCGCGCTGCCGGCACGCGTGAATTGTCCTGCTGTCGCGCCGGTTCGACCGGCAGTGCCCGCGGGTGCATGGCGGGCGCGTGGTCGTGCGCCCTCGTCACTTCGCCGTGCGGCGGCTCCGGCCGCAATGACGCGCGTGCATGGATGGCGGCGGCCGGGGCCATCCCAGCGGGGATCGCCTCGTCGCCCTGTTGCGGCGGGCGCCGCGCCACCAGCGTCCTGAGCTTTCCGAAGAGGCCGGCCGGCTCGTCCGGACCGGCGGATTCGAATGGATCGGCATAGAACGTCGCGCCGGCTTTCTCGACGAGACCGGCCAGTGTGCTCACCATGCGCGGCGATCCGCAGGCATAGACGACGTCAGAGGCGTCGAGCGGCGGGATATGGGCCTCGATGCGCCCGAGCCGGATCGCGGGCGAGGGACTTGGACCTTCCTCGATGGTCGGAATGACGGTCACGTTGGGCATGCGGGCGAGCTGGATCAGCGCCGGCTTCATGTAGAGCGCCGGCAACCTGCGCGCGCCTGCGATCAGGACGATCGGGCGCGTCCTGGATTCGCGCAACGCCATGCAGGCGATGGCCCAGATCGGCGCGAAGCCGGTGCCGCTGCCGGCAAGGATCAGCCGGCCGGTCCCGCCGGGGCGCAGGAACGCATGCCCGTAGGGACCCTGGATGCGCAGCCGGTGGCCGGGACGGATGTCGGTGCCGAGCGCGGTCGACACCCGCCCGCCTCGCACGCGCTTCACGTTGAGATGGATGACGCGCCCGCCGATGCGGCCGTCGAAGGATGCCGTGGGACTGTAGGCGCGCGCCGGATAGCCATTGAAGGCGAAGCGAAAATATTGCCCGGCAAGATAGCTGATGCTTTTTTCGGGGGCGATCTGCAGTTCGACGATATCAGGAGCGAGCTCGCGCAGGCCGACGAGCCGCGCCCGCGCGGTGTCGATCTCTGGCACGTCCTCCATCTCCACCTCGAGATCGGACACGACGCGGGCCTGGCACGCATGGACCATGCCCTGCGTATGCGTCTCGCCGCAGACCGTCTGGCCCTTGGCGACGTGCACCATGCAGGTCCCGCAGGTGCCGGCGCGGCAGTCATAGGGAATCTCGACGCCGTTCGCGAGCGCCCCGTCCAGCAGCACATCGCCGGCGCGGACACGAAAGGTGCGGCCCTTGACCGAGACGTTCCTGAAATTGCTCATCGTTCACTCCTGAATGGGATATGCGGCGGCCGCGCTCACGCGGCACCCGGCCGGACGACGCCGGCGTGCTGACGACATCCGGGTCATGCGTCGCCGGGAGCGACGCGGATGAGGGTCTTGTTTGTCGCGGTCTCGAACCGGCCCGACCAGTAGTTCGATGCCATTACCGGTCGTTTCAGCCAGCTCACCTTGGGTGACCGGAGCACCAGGAACCAGAAGAAGAATGGCGTCGTCACCAGGTGGGAGACCAGCGGAAACCAGTCCGGCAGCAGAAATGCGGGTCCAGGAAGGCGGTACCAGTAGTAGGTGCTGATCGCGGTGGCCGCGAACGTCCGATGCATGACGGTGCGGGCATCGGGCTTGTGGCGGAAGACGTACTCGCCGAGCTTGAAGAGGATGTAGCTGACGACACAGGTACCCAGCGGCCAGGCGTAGGCGGTCATGACGGCCTGGGTATCGACCTGATCCGGCGGATAGTCCTGGACCTGGTACCATCCCCAGACGAAGCCTGGAAAGCTCCCGATCAGGAAGTTGCCGAGCAACTGCTGGACCTTTGTCGGCATGCCGGCCGTCGGCGTCAGCTCGGGCGTCGAGTCAGGACAGGGATTGCTACATCCCTCGCACAGATCGCAGCGCGCATTCTTGAAGGTGAGGGCGGGATTGGTGCCGTAGAGCCGCTCCACCGGATGGATCGGGCACAGCGAGGTGCACCATCCGGAGCGCATCTCGAACAGCGATCCCATCGCGAAGGCGATGACGGCCGCCGACAACAACATGATCGCCGTCAGCGGGCCGTCCACGTTGAGGCCGATGCGGCGCATCGGCACCACGGCGAACAGCAGGATCACGCTGGTCATGCCCAGCGCGGCCGCGCCCCATTCCGGCATTCGGATGTTGCGCGAGATGCCGAGCTTCTGCGGCAGCATGTGGAAGGTCGCCATCGGACAGATGTTGCGCCACAGGCCGGGCGAGATCGTCACCAGGGCCGGGGCGATCGGAATGATCAGATTCCACATCAGCGCAATGCCCACCGCCGGCCAGAACAGCAGCAAGTTCACCAGCGCCACGCCCACCGCCAGCATGCCCGCCTGCAGCGTCAGCCAGACACGCCGGCCCTTTGGGCCGACGCTGCGGCTGCCGGCAGATGGCGAGGGACGATAGCGCGCGGGCGATACGTGGATCGCCATATCGGTCGGCGAGGCCTTGCGGTATTGCCTGCGGTGTTGCCTGACGAAATCGTGTCTCGATGACTGATTGGCGCGATTGTTCAGCATTGCTTTCCGGGACGCTGGTTTTTCCGATCTGCGTCGAGGTTCTTCGTGGCGACAGCCGGTGCCGTGTAGTTCGGCGAACGCTCGATGATGAAAATCTGCTGAGGAGATGTGGCGGTTTTGGATGAGAAATTATGGACATCCGGAGGTCTTGCTGCGGTACGCCTGCGGCATTTGATCTGGATCAATTGATCCAGATCAAAGGCTCTCAATGCGGGACTATTTGTTTGTATCTGTGCGTCGCCTGAAAAGCTCGCAGTCGTCGCGATCACTGCGCGATCACACAGCCGGTCTGCACCGTGATGATCGGAGCATCGGCGATCGCAATATGCGCATTTCCCTGCCGCGAAGGGTAGGAAGACGTAATGCTGTGGTTACCTCAGTTGATGACGCCCGAATAATCGATCGGTATCCAGCGCCACGCTGCATCGATGCCACCGACATGTCCGAGTCCCGGAAATGGCAAATGAGCCGCGCCGACGAGAACCTCCTGATGGGCGGCCTCGCCGAGGACGTGCTCGCGCGTGGCTACCGCGGCGGCGCGATCACCGTCGAATCCAGATGAGATTTTCGGATGGGCGAGCTGCACGGCGCCGACATTGACGAGGTCGCCGACCAGCCATAGCGACCGGCCCTTGCTCTCGACGACATACATGGTGTGTCCGGCCGAGTGTCCGTAAGCCGGGACGGCGCGTACCATCGGCACAACGTCCGAATCCGCTGTGAAAGTCCGGAAGTGACCGGCGACGATGTAGGGCGCCAGCGCCGCCAAGGCGCCCTGGAAGCGCGGCTTCTGGTCGGCTGGCGCATCCGCCAGATTGTCGGCGGGCAGCCAGTAGTCGGCTTCACGCTTGTCGGCGTGGATGATCGCGTTGGGAAAGGCCGCCCGGCCATCGGCGACGAGCCCGCCGATATGATCCCGATGCATGTGGGTGAGCAGGATGTCGTCCACCTGCTCCGGGCCATAGCCCGCGGCGCGCAGGTTCGCCTGCAGCTTTCCGAGCCTGGGTCCGAAGAAGCTGCCGCCGCCGGTGTCGATCAGGACGAGCTTTGCACCGGTATTGATCAGGAACGCATTATCGGATGTCGCAAGCGGGTTGCGCAGGAACGAGGCTTTCAACGCCGCTTCGGTATCCTGCGCCGGCTCATCCAGCATCTTGACGGCATCGAGGCTCGCGGCGCCGTCATAGAGCGCGGTCACCTCGATATCACCCAGCATCATCCGGAAAAATCCGGGCGGCTGGAATCCGGCCAACGGGGCTTCGGCCAGCGCATGTCCGATCGATACCGGACCCAGCAGGCCGAGCGTCACGACGGCTAACGCAAGCGTGAATCGCCTCAAAGCGCCGACGCAATGAAAATCATCCATAAAAGCAAACTTCCACGTTCATCCTCTTGCAGACATGCCCCCTTGTGAGCGATTTTCCAAATCGATATGTTTGATAAAAGGTATAAGCAGCATGGATATCAACGGACATGACCTGCCGCTGCTGGCCTCGCTGTCCGTCATGCTGGACGAACGGAACGTCACGCGCGCAGCGGTTCGGCTCGGGATCAGTCAGCCGGCGCTGTCGGCGCAACTGGCGAGACTTCGCGATATTTTCGGCGATCAGCTGCTGACGCCGGCCTCCTCGGGAAAAGGCATGGTGCTGACGCCGCGTGGCGCCGCCT
>Ga0209677_101389_pt1 | contig 10515 bp, 7 predicted proteins | sample AraplaCvi_mCL_r2_2_FD_184285 | JGI IMG/M metagenome (GOLD analysis project Ga0209677, IMG submission 184285) | Arabidopsis root microbial communities from North Carolina, USA - plate scrape CL_Cvi_mCL_r2 (SPAdes) (version 2) | ecosystem: Host-associated > Plants > Roots > Endosphere | place: USA... | reverse complement strand
GACGACGCGTCCAAGCCTGAAGTGCAGGAAAGCATACCCTGTCGCGCGTTGTCCCGGGAGCCTTGCGACCTCGAAGCAGAAGTGGATCAGCAGGTTCGATTATTACATGAGCTGAGGCCGCCGCGAGGCGGCCGTTCTTGCTCGATAGGAGAACGACCCCCGCCTGACGCAAGCGTGTAAGTCGCCGACCGCGTTCGATTTGGTTTAAGAGACTACCGACCGAGGATCGCGCGCAACCCAGCGGCCGGCTTCCGCGAGCGCAATGAAACGCTCCACAGTGGCGTTGAACAGCGATGGCTCTTCCAGGTTCAGCACGTGGCCCGACTTCGGGAAGAAGGTCAGGCCCGATGCGGGCAAATGCTGCTTCAGGAACAGGCTCGGCGCGATGCAGGCGTCGTCCTCGTCGCCGCAGATGATCAGCGCCGGCGTCGTCACCTGACTGATGGCATCCGCCATCGTGTAGATCGATGGTCGGCCGCCCTGAAAGCCGCGCATGGTGTTGGCCGAGCCCTTGGCATCATGGCGCGCCAGTGCGGCATAGAAATCGGCATGGCCGCGCGGGTCCTTGACCAGGAATGGAATCCGGCCCGGCGCCTCGCGCGTGACCTTGGCGACCTCGACTGACCCCAACGTCTCGAACTGCTCGGCATTGGCGCGGCACTGCGCACGGAAGGCCTCGAGGTTCTCGAGGCTCGAGCCCGAGCCTGTGCCGGCCAGCGTCATCGAGCGCACGCGGTGCGGAGCATGCAGCGAGACCTGAAGCGACGAGTAGGAGCCCATCGAGAGACCGACGAAATGCGCCGCCTCGATTGCGAGGTGATCGAGCACGGCGAGCGCATCGGTGTAGAAATGCTCATAAGTGTAGGCGTCAGCCGAGGGCGGCACATCTGACGGCGTGTAGCCGCGCGCGGAATAGGCGATGCAGCGATGGCCGCGCGAGAAGTAGCGCATCTGCGGCTCCCAATTGGTGTGGTCGGCCGCGAACTCGTGCAGGAAGAGAAGCGGCGTGCCACTGCCGACCTCCTCGAAATAGAGGCGAACACCGTCGCTCGTCACCGCGTGGGGCATTGTCGAATCCTTCTTGTTAGGCCGTGCGTCTCCAGCAAAGTAAGCAAGCATCGCTACTCGATTCAGCCGGCAATTTTGGCACCTCGCGCTTGGTTCAGTCATGCAGTCGGCGCAGGCCCACCAGCCTCTGCTGCCGTTCTACCACTCACCGCCTTGTTTTCGTCACATCGCGTCTCTTAACGGGCAGCCCGCGTCCGGCGGTTGCGGAGCGGGAGGGGAACAAGGGGGTGTCCAGGTCTGCGTACAGGGGCAAGAGCAAGAAGGATCGAGTATGGTTGTGTCTACGTTTCGTCGGTCGCTGCAGCTTGCGGCGCTCGTCATGTGTTCGGCGGCCTTTGCCGCTTCTACGTCGCCGGCTTCGGCCCGTTCGCATCATCACGGCGCAGGGCATCTCGCCCGTTCAGGTCATCACAGTCATTTCGCACGGCGCTATGTCCGTCACGTCAGGTCTTACGCCCGTGCATCGCGCTGGGAGCGCGGCGTCGCGCAATTGCGCGCGGGCGGTTTCGCTGATGCGCAGGCGAGCCTAATGATGCCGGGGACTGCGACCGAAGGCTTGGGGATGTCGGGAGGCCTCAGTGGATCGAGCGTCGTCGCCGAGGCGCGGCGTTACATCGGCGGCAATCCGACCAGCCGCCGCAGCCTGTGGTGCGCGCGTTTCATGAACATGGTGCTGGAGCAGACCGGCCATCGCGGCACCGGCTCCGATCTCGCCCGCTCGTTTGCAAGCTACGGCCAGCGCGTTTCCGGCCCGCAGGTCGGCGCCATCGCGGTGATGGGCCGGCGCGGAGGCGGTCACGTCGGCGTCGTCTCCGGCATCGATGGCAGCGGCAATCCGATCGTGATCTCGGGCAACAGCGGCCATCGCGTTCGCGAACTACCGATCTCGCGCGGGCGCATCTATGCGTATGTGATGCCGAATTGACCGTAACTATATCGGCTTGCTCGGTGCACCCTCTCCCCTTGTGGGAGAGGGTGGACCGCCGACGCGGATGCAGCGGCGAGCCGGGTGAGGGGTCTGTCTTCGCGGATGCAGACCCCTCACCCGCCTCGCTTCGCTCGGCACCCTCTCCCACAAGGGGAGAGGGTTCGGAGGGAGCGCGGCACGTAGCCTCACACCAAACTCGGCTGCTCCACCGCGAGCTGATCGCCGATGGCGATGTCGCCGTCCTCGATCACCTCGGCATAGATGCCGCATTCATTGTTGCCGCGATGGCGCATCAGCGCTGGCGGAATCTCGAGGTCACGCGCCGCGGTGTCGGGGTCGACGTTGACGGCGGCGCAGCGCGTGGTGGTCTTCACGATCCTGAGCCGCGCCGATCCGATGCGCAGCGTCTCGCCGATCAGAGACGCTTCGTACCAGGCCGGCCAGCCGGTCACGTAGATGTTGGCGCGGAAGCGCAACGGGTTGACGGTCGCGCCGACCATGGTCTCGATCTCGGCGATGCTTGCGAGATTGATGATCGACACCACCTTGCGGGCGAGGTCCGTGAAATTGTAGCCGCCGCCCGAGAGCAGTTTCGGTGGGCCGCGGAGCTCCTCGGCGAAGTGGGTTGCGAAGAAGCCCTCGATGGCAGTGCGGCCGTGCGTGCTCTCCAGATCGGCACGGACGACGACGGCGCCGTCGCGGCGGATCGTGAGGACATTGCTCGCGTCCTCGTACAGGGTCTTGAACGCTGCCAGGCGCTCGTCGCGCATCAGCATCAGATAGAACGTCTTCGGTTTCCACACCGGAGCCTCGGGGTCGAAACCGCTCGGGCCGTTCTCGATGGCATAGCGCCGATCGGCCGGCAGGGTCTGGCCGGTCCGTAAGGGAACCGCCGTGAGCTGCTCCGGGGTGAGGCCCTTGACGGGGTAGCGGTACAGGCCGGCGAGGGTGGCGATCGGGTTCTGGGTCATCGGTCCTAGTTAAGAGATTCCGCCGCGTCCGGGAACACGAAATTGTGACGGCGCCCCTTCCTTTCAAATGCCGCGCTTCCCACATCTGCTTCAAGCCGGATGGAGATGCCGGCGACGCACCGTTTGGCGCGCGTTGATGGACGTCAATGCGTGCCGGCGGAACCCAATGAAGATGTCGCGGACAGTGCCTTCGGGGCTCAAGCGGCAGGCTGAGGGATACGAGCTATGAATATCGAAAAATACACCGAGCGCGCGCGGGGCTTCATTCAATCGGCGCAGTCGCTGGCCGTGCGCGACGGGCACCAGCAGTTCTCGCCGCTGCATCTTCTCAAGGTGCTGCTCGACGACAGCGAAGGTTTGGCCGGCGGTCTGATCGACCGCGCCGGCGGTAATTCGCGCGCGATCCTGAAGGCGACCGAGGATGCACTGGGCAAGCTGCCGAAGGTCTCGGGCAGCGGGGCCGGGCAGGTCTACCTCTCGCCTGAGCTGGCGCGCGCCTTCGATGCGGCGGAGAAGGCCGCCGAGAAGGCTGGCGACAGTTTCGTCACCGTCGAACGATTGCTGTTGGGCCTGACGCTGGAGAAGAACAGCGAGGCCGGCGGCATCCTGGGCAAGGGCGGCGTCACGGCGCAAAGCCTCAACGCGGCGATCGAGTCCCTGCGCAAGGGCCGCACTGCGGATTCCGCCACCGCCGAGAATGCCTATGATGCGCTGAAGAAATATGCCCGCGACCTGACCCAGGCGGCGCGCGACGGCAAGCTCGATCCGGTGATCGGCCGCGACGAGGAGATCCGCCGCACAATTCAAGTTCTGTCGCGCCGGACCAAGAACAATCCCGTGCTGATCGGCGAGCCCGGTGTCGGCAAGACCGCCATCGTCGAGGGCCTTGCCCTGCGCATCGTCAATGGCGACGTGCCGGATAGTCTGCACGACAAGAAGCTGTTGTCGCTCGATCTCGGCGCGCTGATCGCCGGCGCAAAATATCGCGGTGAGTTCGAGGAGCGGCTGAAGGCCGTGCTGCAGGAAGTCACGGCGGGCGAGGGGACCTTCATCCTGTTCATCGACGAGATGCACACGCTGATCGGCGCCGGCAAGGCGGACGGCGCGATGGATGCGTCCAACCTGCTGAAGCCTGCGCTGGCGCGTGGCGAGCTGCACTGCATCGGCGCCACCACGCTCGACGAGTACCAGAAGCATGTCGAGAAGGATGCCGCGCTGGCGCGGCGCTTCCAGCCGATCTTCGTGAGCGAGCCGTCGGTCGAGGACACCATCTCGATCCTGCGCGGCCTGAAGGACAAATACGAGCAGCATCACGGCGTGCGCATCACCGACTCCGCGCTGGTGGCGTCGGCGACGCTGTCGAACCGCTACATCACCGACCGCTTCCTGCCCGACAAGGCCATCGACCTGATGGACGAGGCGGCGGCGCGGCTGAAGATGCAGGTCGATTCCAAGCCCGAAGAGCTGGACTCGCTGGATCGCGAGATCATCCGGCTCAAGATCGAGCAGGAAGCCCTGAAGAAGGAGAGCGATCCCGGCTCCAAGAGCCGGCTGCAGACGCTCGAGAAGGACCTCGCCGAGCTGCAGGAGAGGTCGGCGGCGCTGACTGCGAAGTGGAGCGCCGAGAAGGACAAGCTGTCGAACGCGCAGAAGCTGAAGAGCGAGCTGGATGCGTTGCGCATCGAACTCGCCAACGCCCAGCGCCGCGGCGAGTACCAGAAGGCGGGCGAGCTGGCCTATGGCCGGATTCCCGAGCTCGAGAAGCGGCTCGCCGAGATCGAAGCCAAGGAGAATGCCGGCGAGATGATGGAGGAGGCGGTCACCGCCAACCACATCGCGCAGGTGGTCTCGCGCTGGACCGGTGTGCCCGTCGACAAGATGCTGGAAGGCGAGAAGGACAAGCTGCTCAAGATGGAGGAGGGCTTAGGTCGGCGCGTCGTCGGCCAGGCCGAGGCGGTGCATGCGGTCGCAACCGCCGTGCGGCGCTCGCGTGCCGGGTTGCAGGACCCGCATCGGCCGATGGGCTCGTTCATGTTCTTGGGGCCCACCGGCGTCGGCAAGACCGAGCTGACCAAGGCGCTCGCCGAGTTCCTGTTCAATGACGAGACCGCGATGGTCCGCCTCGACATGTCCGAGTACATGGAGAAGCACTCGGTGTCGCGGCTGATCGGCGCGCCTCCCGGCTATGTCGGCTACGACGAGGGTGGCGCGCTCACCGAAGCCGTACGGCGGCGGCCCTATCAGGTCGTGCTGTTCGACGAGATCGAGAAGGCGCATCCGGACGTGTTCAACGTGCTGTTGCAGGTGCTCGACGACGGCCGTCTGACCGATGGTCAGGGCCGCACCGTCGATTTCCGCAACACGTTGATCATCATGACCTCGAATCTCGGCTCCGAGTTCCTGGTCAATCAACCGGAGGGCGAGGATACCTCTGAGGTGCGCGAACTGGTGATGGGAACGGTGCGCGCGCATTTCAGGCCGGAGTTCCTGAACCGGGTCGACGAGATCATCCTGTTCCACCGGCTGCAGAAGAGCGAGATGGGCCGGATCGTCGAGATCCAGTTCGCTCGCCTGCAGAAGCTGTTGGAGGAGCGCAAGATCGTGCTCACGCTGGATGCGACGGCGCGCGACTGGCTCGCGGAGAAGGGCTGGGATCCGGCCTACGGCGCGCGTCCGCTCAAGCGGGTGATCCAGCGCAGCGTGCAGGACCCACTGGCGGAGATGATCCTCGCCGGCGAGGTGCGGGACGGCGACACGGTCGCAATCTCATCGGAAGGCAATGTGCTGACCTTCAACGGCAAGGCGCATCGCACCGCCGAGATCGCGCAGTTCGAGGCGCCGATACCGAAGCGCAAGCTGAACTGATCTTTCGTCCGAGCCTCACGAGGCTCCCTCGGACAACGAAACGGCCCTCGCTGCTGATAGCAACGAGGGCCGTTTCCCTTTTGCAGGCGCGCTGCAAGCATCGGGCGCTGACTGCGCTGATCCGCAGGCCGGACGTTACCCCGGCGGCTATCCGCTTCCAGCCAGCCGGCGCGCGTCGCCGGGCGATCGTCGGCCGTGGCTTCAGAAAGGCTTCACCAGGAGCGAAACACGCTCCTCTGCGGATCAATCAATTTAGCACAGCGGATTAGGCTTCCGGCAGTTCCCGGAACGATGTACCATCGCTGGGCATATGGCTCATCCGAGAGCAAGCGGTCGTTTTCGGACCAGCAGGAGGGAGCAATGGCGGACCAGGTCCAATGGCACCTTTCCGGTGACTATTTCGAGAATTGCAGCTGCAGTGTCGTGTGTCCGTGCCTGGTATCGGCAGCCGCCCCGCTGACCGCGCAGCCGACCGAAGGCTTCTGCAACGTGCCGCTGCTTTTCCACATCGACAGCGGCCGCTACGGCGACCTCGCGCTCGACGACCTCAACGTGGCGGTCATGCTGCACGCGCCCGGCGTGATGGCCGAGGGCAACTGGTCGGTGGCCGCCTATATCGATCAGCGCGCCAACGACAAGCAGACCGACGCTTTGGGGGCGATCTTCACCGGCGCGGCCGGCGGACCCATGGCTGCCTTCACACCGCTGATCAGCACGAATCTGGGCGTGCGCAAGGTTCCGATCACATTCCGGATCGACGGCAAGACGCGCTCCGCGGAAATCCCTGATATCCTGCACATGTCCGTCGATCCGCTGCCGACCATGCATCCCAGCGGGGAGATGTGGGCGAACATCGGCCATCCGGTTAGCCCCGACAGGATGGCGATGGCCGTCGGAGCCGCAGGCAACACCTACAACGATCACGGCATGCGCTGGGATAATTCCGGCAAGAACGGGCTTTACGCGTCGATCCGCTGGTCGAACTAGTGGATCTGACGTTCTGATGATGTCTTCCGCGCCGCGGCCGGCCCGGTGAGCTTCGCAACAGATGATCGACAGCACCCTGGAAACGATGCTGCGGCGGGATCGCCTGATCGTTGCGGCCGCTCTTGGCCTGATCGTCGCGCTGGCGTGGGCCTATGTGCTCTGGCTCGCCGCCGACATGGACATGGGCGGCATGGACATGGACGGGTTCCGCATGATCCCGGCCGGGATCGGAATCATGTTGCCGGCCAGCGAGCCATGGCGAGCGATCGAGTTCGCCTATGTGTTCCTGATGTGGGCGGTGATGATGGTCGGCATGATGGCGCCCTCGGCGGCGCCGATGATGCTGATGTATGCCCGCGTCGGCCGGCAGGGGAGCATCGCGGGCAAGCCGCTCGCCGCAACCGGCTGGTTTGCTGCCGGCTACGCCCTGGCCTGGATCGGCTTCTCCCTGGCGGCAACGCTGGTCCAATGGCTGCTCGAACGCGAGGCCCTGCTCGATCCTCGCATGACAAGCGCCAGCAACACGCTGGGGGCGGTCGTGCTGATCGCGGCGGGCATCTACCAGTGGACGTCGCTCAAGGACGTTTGCCTCGCCCAATGCCAGACGCCGCTTGGATTTCTGATGCGCCACGGCGGCTTTCGCGGCGATGTAGCGGGGTGCCTCTGGCTGGGGCTGCACCACGGAGCCTATTGCGTCGGCTGCTGCTGGGTCCTGATGGCGCTTCTGTTCGTGGTTGGCGTGATGAACGTGCTCTGGATCGCGCTGCTGGCGCTGCTTGTGCTTCTCGAGAAGCTGACGCCATGGGGACGGTGGGTCGCGCGCGCCGCAGGGGTTGCCTGTGTCGCCGCCGGGATCTGGATGGTGTCTTAGAGCAAGGGCATCGCCGGCTTACCGGCTGGTCGCCTGCATCTGCAGCGGGCCGGCATCGGAGAGACGGGCGCTGGCGCCGTTGCGGCCGGTCATCATGGCGTCGATCCGGTCGCGCTCTTTCTCGAAGTTCGCCATCATTGGCCCTTCCAGCGAGCGGCCGCGCGGCAGCTTCACGCGCAGCGGATCAACGAAGCGGCCGTTGACCAGGATCTCATAGTGCACGTGGGGGCCGGTCGACTGGCCGGTCGAGCCGACGAAGCCGATCACCTGGCCCTGCCGCACCCGTTTGCCGGGTTCGATGCCCTTGGCGAACGCCGACATGTGGCCGTAGGCGGTCTCGTAGCCGTTGTTGTGCTGGATGCGGATATATTTGCCATAGCCGCCTTCGAGTCCGGCCTTCTCGACCACGCCGTTGCCGGAGGCGAAGATGGGAGTGCCGTAGGCGGTGGCCCAGTCGACGCCGGTGTGCATCTTGACGTAGCCGAGGATCGGATGGCGGCGGCCGCCGAAGCCGGAGCGCATGATGGCGTTGTTGACGGGCTTGCGCACCAGGAACTTCTTCGCGCTCTTGCCGCTGTCGTCGTAGTAGTCCACCACGCCGTCGTCGGGAGTGACGAACTTGTAGTATTTCTTGGTCTCGCCGCCCAGCGTGAGCGAGGCGAACAGCACTTCGCTCTTGTCGTTGCTGGCGTTATTGTTGTTGTTCTCGTCGTCGCCGGCATAGAAGACGTCGAAGGAATCGCCGGGCTGCACCTTGCGCTGGAAGTCGACGTCGTAGGAGTAGATCCGGATCATGTCGTCGATGACCGGCGTCGGCACCTTGTTGCGCATCGCGGTCTCGTAGATGCTCTGGTAGAGCCGTACGCCGCTGCCGTCGTCGTCCTCATCGCTGCTGTTGTCGGCAGTCTCGGTGACCGTGTTCATGCTCTGCACGTCGACGGCGACATATTTGCCGAGATCTGAGAGCGCGGCGACCGCCTCCACCGTGGTGTCGTTGGCGACGATGACGCGGAACGGCTGCAGCCTGGCGCCCGCCGTCGCCGGTGCCATCAGGATGCGCAGCTTCTCGCCTTCCTTTAAGCCCCCGTCGCGGCCGCGCGGACCGAGCTGGGCCGCGATCGCCTTGGCCTCATCGGGCGTGGCGCCCTGTTCGCGCAGCACCGAGGTGACGCTGTCGCCCTTCTTGACCAGATGGACGCGCTCGGCGACCGGATTGCCGCCGGTGATCTGGTCCTTGGTCTTCGGCAGCAGCGTAACGTTCTCGGGGACCACGCGTGTCTCGAAACCGGCGTAAGGGTCGGCCGGCGTGCTGCCTTCGCTGGCATAGGCGAGCTTCAGATCGCCGGACTGAGCGCCGGCGCTGCTGGCGTCGGCCGCGGCATTGGCCAGCGCGGCATAGCGCACGCCGGTGCCGCTGCCGCGCCAGTTGGCGGCGTCGCGGACCCGCATCACGATCTCGTCGAGCCCGATGGAGGCGGCGAGCTTCGCCTTGGGCAGCACGGCGGCAAGATCCTTGGTGACGAAGGACACTTCGGCGTCAGGCTCAACGGCCTCGGGATTGTTCGGATCCTCCGTCGTGCCGGGCGCGGCCGGACCGCTGTCCGCGAGCAGGCGTTGCGCGTTGAACGGCGGAATCTTCGCCGACAAGTCGCTGGTCGTCATCGACAGGTTGCCGGAGATGCGCACGAACGGACGAACCCGGACGACGTCGCGGGCGCCGACCCGGGTCACGGTCGAGATCCGGACCAGGTTGCGCGCGGCGGTGGCTTCGTTCGGCGGCGGCAGCCGGTCGCTCTTGCGCAGCGTGGCGACGTGATCATTGGCACCGAAGGCGCCGCGCAGCGCGCTTTCGACGCGCTCCGGCATGCGCGCAAAGGTCATCTCGCCGTCGAGAGATGCGAAGACGGCGCCGCCAATCAAGGCCGCGCCGCACAGGCCGGTGAGAATGGTGCCGCTGAACCATTGTACGGAGACGCGGCGGCGGTCGATCACCGCGGCCTCTGAGCCATCGACGGATAGCGGCGGCTCGTGCCCGAGATCGATCATCCCGATCTCGCGCCCATAAGCTCCGCGTGACGTCCGATGGTTCAACCCGCGTCCCCCAAATTCAGAGCCGATACCGAGATCCTTGGATCAGGCGTCTGTCGATCCGCGCGCACCATGCACCAAGAAAGGTTCAGGATGATGGCGAGCCATACGGTTCGGAACCGAAGGCCGATTTGGATCGGCCGGAATCGAACCATGACACTCGATCAGGAGCTCTCGATAGTGGTCTTAAGCCGCAGGATCGGGCGATGGGATCGCCGTCTCCGCTAAGGAAATGAACAACCGGTGGTCCCCGCTGGTGGCCGGCGATTCACAATGGTTACCTATTAACAAATCGTCGCAGGATTGTGGCTCAAGTGCGGCGCGTCGTCTCCAAAAAACGACGCTGCAGAGCGGCGATTTTGCGCGCCGCAGAAAAATGATTCGATGCGACGATTTGTTGACATTGACCGTTGACACCCGGATCGGAGGGCCATATAAGCACCACCACTGAGCGCGGCGCTGCTTCGGAACTGACCGAGGCAAGCATTCGCGCCGGTGTTGCTCCTCACCTTATGATGAGTGGTGCACAACCGGTAAAACCCGGTTGCACATTGCCGTCGGGTAAGGTTGGGCGAGGCTTCCATGTCATGTGGAAGCGGGATTTCGGTCCCAGGCTGTTTGACAAGTGAAGATGAAGAAAGAGAAACGTGGACGGCGGAGTCCTTGCGGGTCTCGGGATTGAGCTTTGGCTTGGTTTCGGGATCGGACGAGAAGACTTCGACGGTCGACGTTTTAAA
>Ga0209677_101387_pt1 | contig 10543 bp, 8 predicted proteins | sample AraplaCvi_mCL_r2_2_FD_184285 | JGI IMG/M metagenome (GOLD analysis project Ga0209677, IMG submission 184285) | Arabidopsis root microbial communities from North Carolina, USA - plate scrape CL_Cvi_mCL_r2 (SPAdes) (version 2) | ecosystem: Host-associated > Plants > Roots > Endosphere | place: USA... | reverse complement strand
ATATATTGAGCGCATCCGCGGTACCGGCGAGCGGCCCGTCAGTGCCTCATGAAACTTGCTCTGGCCTTCGTCGCGCCGCCACACGGTGTAGGCGCCGGTATTCCAGTCGACCAGGAAAACGAAATCAGTCCACTTGCCCAAGGCGATCAGGCCGCCGTCGCGCAGCGTCGAATTATTGAAGGCATATTGCTGCGGACCATTCGGCGTCCGCTGCCCTGCAGTGAGTCCGCCCCAACCGTAGAACTGCCAAACATAGGACCAGCTGTTGCAGGCGGTCTGCGGTGCGACCGAGCAGTCGATTGGCGCGAACGCGGACCACGGCAGCTGCTGTCCCCGCCAGGTTAGGGGAAGAAAATAACTCGTCGCATAATACTGCGCGCCGCTGGCCGGGCTTTCCCGGATCTCCCGTCCGGATGCATCCTGCATCACCAGCATCTCGGCCCGCTCGCTGTTTGCATGCAAATCGAGCGGGTCGTCATTGGGTTGTACCTCGACGCGCACGGCGGCATTGCCGTGCCAGGTGCGGACGCCGTCCGGGCGGATGCGGCAGTCGTCCATGGCTTGGCGTCCGTACCAACCGCCAGAGGCCAGTTCGCCCCAAGCCGTGGCAAACGAGATGCCGGCCGCCATGCCTTTGTTCGGCGGTAACCGGGAGCTCTCCTGCCGCCCCGCCGGTACGGGCGAGCACCGCTGTAATGTGTCCATGGCTTCCGGCAATGCGGCAGCGGGGGCGGCCGCGGCGGGCACAAGCTGCGGGACGGGCAAAAAACCGAGTGTGGCGACAGCTATCAAGGCTGGAGCCCATTCACGGGTCCATTGCCGGTTGGATCGCATTATCAACTTCCTGCCCGGCCAAAATGTGCCCAGTGATTTACCGGAGGCGTCGTTACGGTGTCGAGAATAAATCAGAAACGGCACGATTAAATGTGAGGTGATTCGCAATTTTCCGTTTCCGTTAACGCCTCATTAGACCAACTGCCGAATAGTTTTGATGAAGCGAATGGCGCGCCACTCCTGTCTTGCGCGGCGCGGTGGGAATCGGCCCGCAGACAGCAGTCCCGCTCTGGGTATGGTCTTGGCCGCAGAAGTGCAGGGGTGCCCCGAAGGTCTTGCCTGGTTAGCGGGGCACTGCTGCCATAGGGGAGAACGGCCGAGTGTTTTGGGTGTTTGTCGGGTGTGGTTTTGCTGCGACACCTCGGCCGTAAACGAGGCGTTTCAGCGCGTTGGGCATCTAACCCCCCGAAACATCGTGTTAAGGAGATGGCGACATTTGGGGGACGGAATGATTTTCAGTAAGCGGTTTCCGCTGGGTCTGGTCGTAGCGGTAGCCGGCGCCATTTTGAGCGGCTGCGGGATTACGCCGGTATCCGGCCCCGAGAGCTGGGATATTACAAAGGGGACGGAAACCGAGCTACCCTATGCCCTCGTCAAGTTGAGGCTGGATTCGGTCAGCGCCCTGGCCGCGCATGAGCCGCGACTGGTCGGGACGTTCAGCGATCGGCGCGGGCCCCAGACGGTCGTGATCGGCGTGGGCGATATTGTCGGCGTTACCATTTTTGACACGGGCGCCGGCCTTTTCGTTCCCGGTGACACCGGAATCCGGCCGAGCAATGTGATCACCGTTCCGCCCCAGGCGGTGGGAATCGACGGCAATATTACGGTGCCGTCGGCTGGGATCATTGCTGCCAAAGGCAAGACCGTTGCGCAGGTGCAGCAATCGATCGTCGCGGCGCTGAAGAATCGGGCGCTCGAGCCGAACGTGGTCGTGACCATTCTGGATCAGCGGGCGTCCGCCTATACAGTTCTGGGCGACGTGCGCCTTTCCGGTCGCTTCCCCGTGCTGCAAAGCGGCGAGCGGTTGCTCGATGCGATCGGCCGGGCGGGAGGATTGTTAGGTCAGGGCAATGAGACCTGGATCGTGCTCGAGCGCCAGGGCAAGCGCGCCTTGGTCCCCTTCGGCGCCCTGGTCGACGAACCCGCGAACAATATCTACGTACATTCGCAGGACACGATCTATGTGTATCGTGAACCGCGGACATTCCTGGCCTTCGGTGCGGCGGGACGCCAGGGCCAGTTTGCCTTCGACGCCTGGCGCGTGTCGCTGTCGGAAGCGATCGCCAAGGCGACCGGATTGAGCGACATTCAGGCGAACCCGGCCGCCGTATTCCTCTACCGTGGCGAGACGCGCGAGGTCGCGCGCGAGCTGGGCATCGATGTGGCTGCCTACGAAGGACCAGTCATTCCCGTCATCTATCAGCTCGACCTGCACGATCCCGGCGGTTACTTCCTCGCTTCCAAGTTCCAGATGCGGAACAAGGACGTGATCTATGTTTCTAACGCCGTGTCGGTCGAAGCGACCAAGATGCTGACCTACATCAGCCAGATCGCGCGGACGGCCCAGGATCCGATCAATGTCGGCATCAGCGGCTACACCCTGAAAGCCGCAATTCAGGGACAGACGATTAATTCGGCGATTGTGACGGGCACGGCCCAGTAAGGGCCGAGCCACAGTCACATTAAGTGATGCCGGGCCTCTCAGGCCCGGCGAGGTGATATCGGTCCTCCGGCAGGAGGGGCGCGGATGTGATTGCCGTGGCGTGCCGCCTGCTTTAATCTCCCGCCATCCGCAACGGTTCGCTAAGCGAGCTGGAGATGCGCGTGCGGCCCGGAAAGTCGTAAGTACTATAAGCCCTTTTGATGTGGCGCCCGATTGGATGGAAGGAGACCGAGCGATGCGGTTCTTGATCGTAGCTGTTCTCTCGATGCTCCCGATTTGCGCTTACGCCCAGAATTGTCAGGTCGTCGGCAGCCAGACGCAGTGTGACATCGGTACGCTCAATCAGCGAAACGGAAGCGCCAACTACTGGAGTGAGGGCAGACCCGTGGGCCCCTCCGGCAACTCGTATCTTACCAACGACGGCAGCAGCTATCATCGCCTCGGCGATAGCCGCGTTTACGGCAATGGTACGGTGACGCAGACCTATGGCAATACGACTTACCTCAGCGACGGCCGGGTCTGCCAGCGTTTTGCCGGCCAGGTGACGTGCAACTGATCTGCTGCAGGTCTGGCCTCCTCTGGAGGAGCCCTGAATTATTTGACCGACAGCGGACTGGTAATCCGCGCCGACAAATTGTTCGTTCCGACTTCCATATTGGCGAATTGAATCGCGAAAGGCGTCTGGATCGGCCCGTAGCCGCGATAGATGCCGAACTTCCAGTATGCCTGATTGCCGGGCGCCCCGATCGCCCCGGCATAGTCGACGATCTTCTTGGCATCCAGCCAGAATTCGAGCCGACCATCAGCGCCTGAGCCACCCTTGAGGTGGAATACGATTTGATGCCAGGCGTTGCGGGAGATGGGTCCGGCATAGCGGGTGCCGCTCGCCGACTGCCCGTTCGCTCCGGCGGCCTCGCTATAGATGATCAATCTGCCTTCCTTGTAATGGACGTGGAACGAGCGCGTCTTGCTGCCGTGCATCTGGCTGATCGCGGTCCAGTCGGAATGGTATTCCTGGCCAGGTTCGATCAGGAAGGCATACGCGCCCCAGACATCGGAGCCTTGCGGGAAACGCCGCTTGTAGCCGTCGAGCTCGGACCGTTCCTTGTTCTCGCCGGACGAACGGTCTTCTCCCCATTGATCGCCTGCGTGCACTTCGAAGCGGGTCACGTCTGTCGCGCTATCAGTTGCGCGACTGATGCTCCAGGGCTCCGGCGCGAATTCCGGCGCATACTGGATGCCCCTGATAACCACGCGTTCATTCGCGTCCACGACCGCCGACCATTTGAAATTGCCAAGCTCCTCGGCCTGCGCGGCGCCGCCAAGCGTCAGGAGAGCGAGCGCCGTGAACGCGCAGCGACCGTGCGTCAGCCATCTGGTGGTGCGGAGAAGCGCCTGGCGCGTTGCCGTCTGCAGCGATCGGACGGACGGAGAATCGGAAAAGGGTTTGGCTATCTCGTGCCTTTGCATTGGATATCCTCAAATATTTACCAATTCAGATTCGGCAAATGCGGAATGTCGTTTCAAATGATTTGAAGCTGATCGCCTTCGATCGCGACGCAGGTCAGCCGCCCCGTTGCATAAGCGCCCGTATCGATGTTGATCCGGTTCGCGTGGATTTCAACCTTGGACACCGGTGTATGGCCGTGCACGACGATTTTGCCAAAGCTCGACGTGCAGAGCAGGAAGTCTTTGCGGATCTCCAGAAGGTCCCGATGACTCTGCTGATCGAGTGGTACGCCAGGGCGGACCCCGGCATGTACGAAGAAGAAGTCGCCGCAGGTGAAGCTGCTGGGCAAGTCGCGCAGAAGATCGAGATGTCCGTTCTGGTGCATTGCAAGGGACAGAGACATCGCAAGCAGCTCCTGCGTCCGCGGATCGAGAAAGTTGCCGGGGTCCAGTCCATAGGATCGCAACGTTTCCAGGCCGCCCAGGCGCAGCCAATCGGAGAGCGACGCAGGATTGTCGAGGAAGTCGAGTACGTACCGTTCGTGATTGCCCTGCAGAAGAATGGTATCTTGATAACTGCTGCGCTGGAGGAGGGTGTCCAGCACCTGTCGCGACGAGGGGCCGCGGTCCACATAGTCGCCGAGGACGACGATAAGTGGCCGGGCGATCGGATTGGCCGCAACGTGCTTCCGGACCCGCTCGAGCAGCGCCTCCAGGAGATCGTTGCGTCCATGCACGTCGCCGATGGCGTAGATTCTCATTCCGTCGGGAAGCCGGCCGGGCAGGGCAACGGGCATGCCTGGATCATCGGTCGACGGAGGCGGCTTACGCGTCGTACGCATGGCCCTTGCTTTGAACACCATTGCCGGTCTGTCAATCCTGGAGATGCCGGCGCGCCGACAGCGGCGCGCGGCCGGAGTCAGCGGGATCGGCCATCCCGAATTCGCGTATCGTGCCGTCCCTGAGACGGGCTGGTCGCTGCAGCGGACGGCGCCACCGCGCACCACGTCGAAGCTGTCGAACTCGGCCGCCGCGTGTTGCAGAGGCGAAGGCTTCGGGCAGCGTCTGCGCAGACGGTGGCCGGTTGACCGGCTCATCTCGGCTTCAGTCGGTCGCAGGCGCTTGCGAGTGGAGCTCGAGCTCCTCGGAAGGCACTCGGGTCCATTCGTCGAGATCGAGAAACTGGACTGCAGGATGCGAGCGAAGGAAGCCGAGTATATCGTCGCAGGCCCGCCATATGCTGAGATCGTGGGCCAAGTGATGGGTCAACAGACCTATCGGACTGTCAGTTCGCAGATAGCCGAGTCGGCGGTAGCGCAGCTCGCGCACCAGCTGCTGAGCGAGCAGCCGGTAATCCTGCGCCGACCGGGTCTGCCAATTGATGAGATCAACATGGACGTCAATGCGATTGCTGCTGCGCAGGTCGGGAAGCGGTACGGGTAAACCGACGTTGAGCTTCGATCCCAGCCGGGCGAGCTTCTGCTCGAGGAGTGTCGGCATCAGCGAGACGCCGAAGAAGCCCACGCCAGGAAGAGCGCGGATCAACTCGGGAGTGATCCGGTTGAACGGCGGAACGAAGATCGGCTTGACGTTGCGGAAAGCCGCGCTGAACGAGCCAAGCGCGAGTTCGGCGTCGCGGACCAGCTTTGGGTGCGGGCGTTCGGCACCAAATTCGGCCGGCTTACGCCGGGTATTGTAGTTGATATGCTGCCACCCATGGCACATCGGATAAAAGTGCCGCGCATTCGTCTCTAGGAACGGCGTGAGCTCCGGGACAGCCTGGCCCGGGATGACGGCAAGCCCTATCCTGACCGCGTAGCGGGCGGCGATTTCCCGGAGTAGGACGAGACTATCGGACACCTCGACGGCGTCGTCGTCGCGCACCCAGAAGCTCGCCTTCCATCCGCGAGCAGCCCATAGGTCGAGCTCGCGTCGCGGCTCGTCAAACACATCGGTCTCGTGGAGAGGCATTTGCTTGTTGGGTGTTCCGAATGATGCTCTCAGGCCGGAGCAGCGCGCAAAGGCAGGCGCGGCTGGAAAATGCGCCACATGAATCAGTGTACGGTCGCAGGTCAGCCGTGCTGCCCGGCGCCAAGCGGAGCGGCTCATTGCCTACATGCTGTCGGCCCTTGCGTAAGGCGCAGTCTCCTGGCCGATCTTCCTCCCGGCGGCACGATACAGCAGACGGGCGGCCGACTGTGCGGTCGAGGCACCCAAATAGAGCGCTTCATCCAAGCGGCCGTTGCTCCAGGTCTCTGGAAGGTTGAGGCCAAGCTCGGCCAGACGTCCACGCGTCTTGTGAACCAATCCGCGGCGGCGGGTGCTGTCGGTGTAGTAGGTGAAGCTCATGGTGATGGAAGGCTCGTCGCCGACCTCGACCAAATGCGGGCTGGTCGACGGCATGTAGGCGCCTTCACCCGGGCCGACGTCGAAGCAGTGCGCCAATGCACGGAACTCCTCACGCCAGGCGATCAGATCACGGTTATGCCGCGAATGAAAGCGGCGACGCGCGGCATCACTCACCACACGGACGTCGTTGGGCTCCCACACGTAGATCTTCTTGCGGCCTTTGATCTGAAGAATGAAGTTGTGTTCCTTGTCGATGTGAAACGGCGTCACGGTGCGCGGCGACGTCACGAAGATCCAGCCGCCGCGATAGGACATGCCGGGATCCTTTGCCTCGATCTGCGGGCTGATGCTCTCGAGCACCTCGTCGACGAGGCCGCGATAGACGTCATCGGTCTGGACGTTGAGGAGCGACATCCAGGCTCTCGCGGCCTCGATATGCTCGAGGCTCTCCATGAGCGGAGTACTGACCGGGTGGAGATCAGCAGCGGCGCCGAACGGTGTTCCTGCCTGCGCATCGTTCTTGTGCGCCCGGATGCGGCCCTTGGCCTCCAACCGTTTGGCGAGGGCGAGCAGCTTGTCGATTTGGAACAAGGGGTGGTCGGAGATCCTGTGCCTGACGGGAGCGACCGCCCAGGGCCTGAAACCGGCCCAGTCGAGTTCGATGAGAGGAATTGGTCTGGTGAGCATGGCCTGGCCCGCGCTCCGGATAAATATGGGTTGCTCTGCCTGTAGCAGGCTGATTAAATTCAGTCTGCATTATAGGTCCAAGTATTTTCATCTCAAGCAAATTTACATTAATGGAAGGCTTCGGCCCGTTTTGGCCGAAATATCGTATACAGCCGAACTTTCGTTAGTATGATGCGTCCGGCATCCAAAAGACAATGCCTCCGATAATCGCATCATTAAAATTTGAACCTTAATAGCGGCCGGCCGTCAAACGCACATGTGGGGACAGTCTGATCTCGTGATCGAACCTAACGTCACACGCCCTGAAGGGCGGGCACTCCGCGTGCTGATCGCGACGCCATTCGGGGCGCGACAGCGGGGCGGAATGGACCGCCTGACCGACGTCATCATCGACACCGCGGAAAGCAGCGGGAACGATCGCATCCAGATCTCGCGATTGGTGACGCGGGGCCCCGGTTCGCTCGCGTCGGCGCCCGCCGTTTTCAGCGCGGCCCTGGCTCAGCTCTGGATGGCGAAGCGGCGCGGAGAGGTCGATGCCCTGCATATCAATGTCGCTGCCGGGGGCAGCGCCATACGCAAGGCAATTCTCGCGCGCTTCGCTCGCTCGCTGGGAATTCCCTATGTCATTCACCTGCACGGGTCCCGTTTTCACCAGTTCTGGGACGTAGCCGGCCCGCGGGCGCGCAAGCTCGTCGATCGCATGTTCGGCGAAAGTTCAGCAACGATTGTGCTGGGTAACTTCTGGGCCAAGCTGGTGGCCGATCACGTGCCGGCCGTCAGGAACAAGATCGTCATCCTTCCAAATGCGACGGCGCCGTTGCGCCTGGCTCGTGAGCCGGCTGACGACGGCCGGGTGCGCATTTCGTTTCTCGGCGAGGTCGGCGCGCGCAAGGGGACGCCGCAGCTGGTGCGGGCGCTCGGTCAACTCGCCGACCGCCAGGACTGGACAGCCACCATCGCTGGAAATGGCGCCATCGAGGAGACGATTGCGGCTGCTCAACAACTGGGTATCGGCGATCGGGTTTCTGTGCCGGGCTGGCTCGACAGCGCCGGAACGGCCAATGTTCTTCGCAAGACCGATATCTTCGTTCTGCCGTCATTCGCCGAAAATCTGCCGATGTCGATCCTGGAGGCGTTTGCCGCCGGTGCCGCCGTCGTGGCCACGCCGGTCGGTGCAGTTCCCGACGTGATCACACACGACAAGAACGGTCTGCTCGTGGAAGCGGGTGATGTCGATGGCCTCGCTTTGGCGCTGCGCCGCTTGATTGCGGGGCCGGATTTGCGCAACGCGCTCGGCGCTGCCGCCAGGCGCGACCATGCCGAGCGGTACAATATCGAAAATTATGTCAGCAGACTCGAGGATATCTGGCTCAATGCCGCGCTGCCCGGGGTCCGGCAGTTGGCGTTGGCCGTTTGATCGTTGAATGAAAGCATATTGACAATATCTGCGCGATGAACCGGCGACATTAATCATTTAAAATCTATTTGCTGGAAAGCCGTGGGTTAATCGTTTATTTTGCAAAACAACTGCTGCCAGAAAATCCGGTGGCTCAACGCTTTGTTTGATGAATTGAATCATGAAAATTAGCGTCTTTGGCTTGGGTTATGTCGGTGCGGTGACGTCGGGTTGTCTAAGCTCGTTCGGCCATACCGTGATCGGGGTCGATTATTCAGAGACCAAGGTCGCCTTGATTAACGCGGGCAGCTCGCCGGTTATCGAGAAAAATCTCGATCAGGTCATTGCAGCCGCCGTGGCAGAAGGGCGGCTGAAGGCCACGCACGACGCACGCGAAGCCGTCCTTGGCTCCGACTTGTCTCTGATCTGCGTCGGCACCCCGAGCAAGAAGAACGGCGATCTCGATACGTCGGCTGTGAAGTCGGTATGCGCCGAGATCGGCGAGGTGCTTCGCGACAAATCATCGTGGCACACGGTCGTCATCCGTTCCACCGTGCTGCCGGGAACGATCCGCGACATCGTCATTCCCGAGCTCGAAAGGGCCAGCGGCAAGAAGCTGGGAGTAGATTTCGGCGTGGGCAGCAATCCTGAATTCCTGCGTGAGGGAACTGCGCTCGAGGACTTCCATCATCCGCCGAAAACCATCGTCGGCGCGCAGGACGAGCGAACCGGCAAGGAGATCGCGAGCCTGTATGACGGCATCAATGCGCCGCTGCTCGTTGTGCCGATCGAAGTCGCGGAGATGGTCAAGTATTCCGACAATGTCTGGCACGCGCTGAAGGTGGCTTTCGCAAACGAGATCGGGGTGATCTGCAAAGGCGTCGGCATCGACGGCCATCAGGTCATGGACATCTTCTGTCGCGATACCAAGCTCAATTTGTCTCCGTACTATCTGAAGCCGGGCTTCTCGTTCGGCGGCTCCTGCCTGCCCAAGGACGTTCGCGCGTTGGTGCATCGCGCGCGCTCGCTGGATCTCGATCTGCCGGTGTTGTCGTCCATTCTTCCCTCCAACGAGAAGCAGACCACACGCGGCTTCGACATGATCGTTCAGGCTGGCAAGCGGCCGGTCAGCATTCTGGGCATGAGCTTCAAGGCCGGCACGGACGATTTGCGCGAAAGCCCGGTCCTGGAGCTGGTCGAGCGCCTGATCGGCAAGGGCTATGACGTCCGCATCTTCGATCGGAACGTCAGCCTCTCCAAACTCGTCGGCGCCAACCGCGATTACCTGTTCCGCATGATCCCGCACGTGTCGTCGCTTCTGGTCGAAACCCTCGACGAGGCGCTCGCGCATGGCGAGATCATCGTGATCGGCAATGGCGACGCCGAATTCCACAGCCTTTCCGAGCGCATCCGGCCCGATCAGTTTGTGGTCGACCTGGTTCGTGTTCGCGACTTCCGCAAGCTCGATGGACAGTATAATGGCATCAGTTGGTGAGCCCTTGCGTGCAAAGCGGGTCCTGATCATCGTCGAGAACTTGCCGGTTCCGTTCGATCGGCGGGTCTGGAACGAGGCCACGACCCTGGTGAAGGGCGGCTACGAGGTGTCCGTCATCTGCCCGACCGGGCATAACGCGACAGCTCGGCACGAGGTCATCGACGGCGTGCACATCTACCGCCATCCGATCTACGAAGCCCGCGGAATGGCGGTCTATTTCGTCGAATATGGCCTTGCGCTGTTCTGGGAGTTCGTTCTGGCCTGGCGGGTCTATTTCACGCGCGGCTTCGACGTGATCCATGCGTGCAATCCGCCGGATCTGATCTTCCTGATCGGCGGCTTCTTCAAGCTCGTGCTCGGCACCAAGTTCGTCTTCGATCATCACGACATCAACCCCGAGCTGTTCGAGGCCAAGTTCGGCTCGCGCAATCTTCTGTATCGGGTGATCACCGCGCTCGAGCGCTGGACCTTTGCCGTCGCAGACATTTCGATCGCAACCAACAACTCCTATCGCGCGATCGCGATCGGGCGCGGCCGGATGGACCCTGACCGGGTATTCGTGGTCCGCTCCGGCCCGAACCTGAACCGGTTGCGGATCGTGCCGCCGGAGCCGTCGCTGCGGAAGGGACGGAAATATCTCGTGGGCTATGTCGGAGTGATCGGAGCCCAG
>Ga0209677_101386_pt1 | contig 10547 bp, 12 predicted proteins | sample AraplaCvi_mCL_r2_2_FD_184285 | JGI IMG/M metagenome (GOLD analysis project Ga0209677, IMG submission 184285) | Arabidopsis root microbial communities from North Carolina, USA - plate scrape CL_Cvi_mCL_r2 (SPAdes) (version 2) | ecosystem: Host-associated > Plants > Roots > Endosphere | place: USA... | reverse complement strand
GAAAGCGGTAGTGCAGCCAGTACTGGTTGATCGCAGTCAGTTCGTGACGCAGCGCCTTGTTGAGGTAGTCGATGACTTTTGCGTCGCCCTGCATGATGCACTCCAAATATGCCGGTAAATCGGCTTGCGCCGAATTTAGAACGTTTCTAAGTCAGTTTGCTGGTCAGGGCAACCAGCTACGAGGACGCAGTCGGGGAAAAGCTCGGATATGCAAGATTTTCAGCAGGCCGCGAGGGCGAACTGGGCGGGCTTGGCAATTTCGTCATTGGCGGCCACGGCGTGGTTGTGCGGGCAGCCCGAACAGCAGGACTTGGCACAGGGGCCGAGCGCTTCGTCGATGATGGTCTTGATCGTCCGCGCACAGCGACCGCATTCGGCGCTGCAGCCGAGGCATCCATAGACCTGCTTGGCATGCCGCACAGCGTCGTCGGATTCGGCGACGGCGGCGCGGATGTCGTCATCGCTCAGCACGTTACAAGAACAAACGATCATGGAAGCGGCAGGCCCTTCGGTGATGCGCCATCATCGATATTTAAGCGGCCGTCCGGATGCAAAAGGAAAAACTGGTATTTGAAGCTATTCCAAACTGGCCGGGAAACAGCCTAGAACGGCTCTAAAATAGGGAGTTGCGCTGGATCAAGATTGCGGCAGACCTAGTCGCCGCCACCGCCTCCACCACCATCGCCGCCGCCTCCGCAATCCCCGCCACTGCCGCCGCTATCGCTCGTGGAGCAGCTTCCAGCGTCGCTTGAGCTCCCCGAGCCGCCGCTGGAAAACCAGCTCCCCAGGGAGAAGCTGTCGCTGGTTCCCGAATAGCTGTCGCCTCCCCCATCGCCTCCGGTCGCAGCGCGCGAGCGCCGGCCGCGGTTCTGGATATGGGTGAACCAGCCGAAGCCGATCGCAAAGACGATCCCGGCAGCAATTAGAGTATTCATCAGCGCGTCGCCCATCATTGCCTCCCTGGCGGGGCTCGATTCAGAACGATTGGTCGCCGCCGGCCAAGGGGCCGTTCATTGATCATTCAAACGAAGTATGGAACTCTGGTTCCCAAACAGTTCCCGTGTGTGAAAGGTCAAGCAATGAAGAGATCGCTCCTGGCAGTTGCCGCTGTCGTCACCTTGGCCCTGACGGCCGGAACACCGGCCCATGCTCAGCGCGGTGTCGCTGCCGGCGTGGCTGCCGGCATCATCGGTGGCGCCATTGTCGGCGGCGCGTTGGCCTCCCCGTATTATTACGGACCCGGTCCCGGCTACGCCTATGGTCCAGGCTATGGCCCCAGTTACTACCCGCCCCGCTACTACGCACCGGGTCCGGGCTATGTCGCCGACGACTATTACGGCGGCGGCTGTGTCTGGCAGAAGCAGCGCTTCTGGGACGGCTATGCCTGGCGCATCCGCCGCGTCCGCGTCTGTGGCTGAGGCGCCGCGAAACGGTTCACTGCGACTGATTCATTTGAGCCGGTTCACGACGGAGGCGCCGTTCATCTCCGGGCCTGAAAAAGACCGCTTTTTCTCATCACAGCTCTGCGTGCGTTTACTGCGGATTGACCATTTGCGCGCTTCCTAGCTGCAAGGCCAATTCCATCAGAGTCTGCGTGAACCTTTGAACCCCGGGTGCTCCTAACAAGGAGCGTCCATCTCTCAGGAGAGCCAAGAGTATGAAGAAGACTTTAGTTGCCGCCCTCACGGTTGCGATGGTCGCCGGTTCGCTGGTGACCGCCACGCCGTCCGCCCAGGCCCATGACGGCGTGGGCGTTGGCATTGCTGCCGGCCTGCTCGGCGGCGCGATCATCGGCGGCGCCATCGCGTCGAGCCGTCCCGCCTATGGCGGCCCCGTCTATGTGGCCGAGCCTGGCCCGCCGCCCCCGCCCTGCTACTGGCAGCGCCAGCGTTATTGGGATGGCTACGGCTGGGTGATCCGCCCGGTTCGCGTTTGCTACTGAGCTGATCACACGGCGCTCATGAGCGCCGCGATCGAAGCCCGGCCGAGACCATCGGCCGGGCTTTTCTTTTGGTCCGGCGCTATCGCGCCGCCTGGATCGAACGCAGCACCTCTTCGCTCGGCCAGCAATCGACCTTGATGCCTGCCGACTTCTGATAGGCGCCGAGGGCAGCGCGCGTCTGCATCCCGGCCTTGCCGTCGATCTTGTCCTTATAGAGCCCGACGCGGGTGAGCCCGCGCTGCATGGTCTCGACATCCCTGGTGCGCAACTGCTTCGAGGCCGCCCACGATGTGGCGAACGGCAACGGACTGGTCATGCGATCGCTGAGATGGCCGACGAACAGCACGTAGAGGTCGGAGAAATTGTATTCCTTGATGACGAAGTAGTTCTTCGTGGTCAGGAACGCCGGACCGTAGATGCCTTCGGGTTGGAGCAGCGACGCCGGTTGCGCCTGCTCGGCGGCGCTGAGCTTTTGTCCGCGCACCGGCACGAAGCCTTCCCGCAGCCACTGGCTGATCGGCTTGGTCACCTCTGGCACGCCGGCGGTGCAGTCGACCTTCGCCGGTGCCTGCACCTCGTAGGCCCAGCGCACGCCGGTCTGCCAGCCCTTGTTGACGAGCTGCTGCGCGGCGGACGCCAGCGCATCCGGCACCGAATGCCAGATGTCGATGCGGCCATCGCGATCGAAGTCGACGCCGTGCTTGTAATATTCGGACGGCAGGAACTGGGTGAGCCCGGTGGCGCCCGCCCAGGACGAGCGCATGTCCTTGCGCGTCACCACGCCGTCGCCGAGGATTTTCAGCGAGAGGATGAACTCGTTGCGATAGGTATCCTTGCGCCGGCCGACATAGGCCTGCGTCGCCAGCACGCGGACCAGATCATAAGGCAGCGTGTAGCGACCATAGTCGGTCTCGCGTCCCCAGATCGCGAGCATCACTGTGGCCGGCACGCCGGAGCTTTTCTCGATCTCGGTCAGCGAGGTGCGATATTTCTGCAGCAACCGCTGCCCCTCGCCGGCGAGCCGCGCGATCGAGGCTTCCTTGACGTAGTCGGCAGGCACCTGCACGAACTCGGCCTGCGAGGGCGCGCCGGTCACGGGGCGTCCGGGCAGGATCAGATCGGGCAGCTTGTAGTCCGGCTCGAGCCCGCGCGTCTCTCGATCGAATATCGCACGCGAGACGCCGGCGGCCTGCGCTTCCGGCCAGAGCGAGGCAATGAACTGCGTGAAGGCGGCATCGGCGGCGCGGGCGGACGACCAGCCGCAGGTGACGACAATCACCGCAGCGATGAGCGCCCGCCGCATCATGCCGGCATCACCGCGTCAGCTTCTTGTACTTCACGCGGTGCGGAATGATGCTGTCCTGGCCGAGCCGGCGCATCTTGTCCTTCTCGTAGTCCTGGAAGTTGCCCTCGAACCATTCGACATGGCTGTCGCCTTCGAAGGCCAGGATGTGGGTCGCGATGCGGTCGAGGAACCAGCGGTCATGGCTGATGATCACGGCGCAGCCGGCGAAGTCCTCCAGCGCCTCTTCGAGCGCGCGCAGCGTGTCGACGTCGAGATCGTTGGTCGGTTCGTCGAGCAGCAGCACATTGGAGCCGGACTTCAGCATCTTGGCGAGATGCACGCGGTTGCGTTCACCGCCAGAGAGCGCGCCGACCTTCTTCTGCTGGTCGGCCCCCTTGAAGTTGAACGCCGAGCAATAGCCGCGCGAGTTGACTTCCTTCTTGCCGAGCAGGATCAACTCGTTGCCGCCGGAGATCTCCTCCCACACATTCTTGTTGCCGTCGAGCGCATCGCGAGACTGGTCGACATAGCCGAGATGCACGGTCTCGCCGACCGTGATGGTGCCCTTGTCCGGCTGCTCCTGCTTGGTGATCATCCTGAACAGCGTGGTCTTGCCGGCGCCGTTCGGGCCGATCACGCCGACGATGCCGCCGGGCGGCAGCTTGAAGGTGAGATCGTCGATCAGCAGGCGATCGCCAAAACCTTTGCTGATGCCGTCGAAATCGACGACGTTGGCGCCGAGCCGCTCCGCCACGGGAATGATGATCTGCGCGGTCTGGGTCTGTTTCTCGCTCGCCTGCTTGAGCAGATCCTCGTAGCGCTGGTAGCGCGCCTTGGACTTGGCCTGACGTGCCTTCGGCGACGAGGCCACCCATTCCTGCTCGCGCGCCAGCGTCTTCTGGTGCGCTGCGTCCTCGCGGCCTTCCTGCTCCAGCCGCTTCTGCTTCTGAACCAGCCAGGACGAATAATTGCCCTCGTAAGGAATGCCCTTGCCGCGGTCGAGCTCGAGAATCCAGCTCGTGACGTTGTCGAGGAAGTAGCGATCGTGGGTGACGATCAGGATCGCGCCGGGATAGTTGCGCAAGTGGCCTTCCAGCCACGACACCGACTCGGCGTCGAGATGGTTGGTCGGTTCGTCGAGCAGCAACAGTTCGGGCTGGTCGAGCAGCAGCTTGCACAGCGCGACGCGACGGCGCTCACCGCCGGAGAGTTTCGTGACGTCGGCATCGTCGGGCGGGCAGCGTAGCGCGTCCATGGCCTGGTCGACCTTGCTGTCGAGATCCCAGAGGCCCTGGGCCTCGATCTCGTCCTGCAGCTTGGTCATCTCGTCGGCGGTCTCCTCGGAATAGTTCATCGCCAGCTCGTTGTAGCGATCGAGGATAGCCTTCTGCTTGGCGACGCCCAGCATGACGTTCTCGCGCACGGAAAGCTTGGCGTCGAGCTGCGGTTCCTGTTCGAGATAGCCGACACGGGCGCCCTGGGCGACCCAGGCCTCGCCGTTATACTCCTTGTCGAGACCGGCCATGATCTTGAGCAGCGTCGACTTGCCCGAGCCGTTGACGCCGAGCACGCCGATCTTGGCGTCGGGGTAAAACGACAAATGAATGTTATCGAGCACCTTCCGGGTCGGGTAGCTCTTGGTCAGGCCCTGCATGAAATAGATGAACTGGCGCGCCATCGGTCCCGTGAAACCTTCAATTTGAGGAGATTTGCTTAGCCAGCGATGTAGCGATCCCGCCCCCAAAGGGCAATGTTTTCCCTCCGTTCACCACGGATGAATACTGGATGGACACCATCCGGACCCCTGATCGGGACAATTGAAACCTTCTTTTAATAAATCAGGCCAAAGCTCGGTTTCGCGCGGAAACAGCGCCGCCCGCTCAGAACGAACGGGAGCAAAGCGAGGTCCGTCATGGCTCTGGTCGAAACCAACTCACTTCCCGTTCCGGCAGAGGCCGGCCCCCCCTCCGTGCTCGTCTCCGAGATCAGGGGCTTCTGGAAACGCTTCTTCGCCACTGCGTTCAATCCCTACCGGCCCGAGCTGCATTACATGCGCGGCCCCGGCCCCGCCTGGCGCGCCAAGCACGGCATGGATGCGCCGGTCCGGCTGAAGCGCCGCGACCTCTGAGCCCCTCTCTCCTGTCGAATTTTTGAAGACGCGAGCGGCTTGCGCACAAGTGTGATTGCGCGCAACCATGGCCCGGTTCCGACGATGGCGCCCCCGCCTGGTGCCGTCAGCTCTCGCCATGGATGAACGCTGATGACGCGGCTGCGCTGTGCAATTCTCGACGACTATTTCGACCTCGCCCTCAACGTCGCCGACTGGCCGAAACTGTCCGACCGCGTCGACGTCACCGTGTTCAACCATCCCTTCGCCTCGGAACAGGCCGTGGTCAGCGCACTGGCCGATTTCGAGATCGTCTGCGCGATGCGCGAGCGCACGGCATTCCCCAAGAGCCTGTTCGAGAGCCTGCCGAAGCTGAAGCTGCTTTTGACCTCCGGCATGCGCAACGCCTCGATCGACATGGAGGCCGCGAAGACGCGCGGCGTCGCCGTCGGCGGCACGCAATATTCGCGCGATCCGACCGCCCCGCTCACCATGGGCCTGATCCTCGAACTGACCCGCGGCATCGGCCGCGAGAATGCGCGCATGCATGCGGGCGAGCCCTGGCAGACCTTTGCCGGCGTCGAGATCGAGGGCCTGACGCTCGGCGTCGTCGGGCTCGGCAAGCTCGGCAGCAAGATGGCAGGCATCGCGAAAGCCTTCGGCATGAACGTGATCGCCTGGAGCCCGAACCTGACGCCGGACAAGTGCAAGGAGGCCGGGGTCGGCTACGCCACCAAGGAGGAGCTGTTCGCCAAGGCCGACATCGTCACCATCCACGTGGTGCTGAGCGAGCGCTCGCGCGGACTGGTGGGAGCTGCGGATCTGGCACGGATGAAGCCGACGGCCTTCCTCGTCAACACCGCGCGCGGGCCGATCGTGGACGAGCAGGCGCTGCTCGAGGCCTTGCAGCAGCGGAAGATCGCGGGCGCCGGCATCGACGTGTTTTCGGTCGAGCCGCTGCCGGTCGACCATCCGTTCCGCAAGCTCGACAACCTCGTGCTGACGCCGCATCTCGGTTACGCCACCGAGGACGGCTTGCGTATCCATTACGGCCAGATGGTCGAGGCGATCGACGCGTTCACCAAAGGCGGCGAGCTGCCGCGCAAGCTGGCCTGAAACGAAGAAGGGCGCGCCACCGGCACGCCCTTCACAATCTGGGTTTTCGCGAAGCCCTTAGCGCACGGTGACCGGCGCGGGCAGCGGCGGCACCACAGTCGGCTGGGTGCCCGGGACGGGGCCAGCCTGGGCGGCCATCGGAGCCGGACCGGCGGCACCGGGCACGGGGGCCGCGGACGCAGTCGCCGTTCCCGGCGGCGGCCCACCCGGCATCACCACCACGCGGGTGCCGACCTTGGTGCGCTCGAACAGATCCGAGACGTCGTCGTTCAGCATGCCGATGCAGCCGGAGGAGACGAACTTGCCGATCGTCGAGGGCTGGTTGGTGCCGTGAATGCGGTACACGGTCGAGCCGAGATACATCGCGCGGGCGCCGAGCGGATTGCCTGGGCCACCGGCCATGAAGCGCGGCAGATAGGGCTGACGCTCGATCATCTCCGTCGGCGGATGCCAATCCGGCCACTCGGCCTTGCGGGTGATCTTCTGCACGCCGGTCCAGGTGAAGCCGTCGCGGCCGACGCGGACGCCGTAGCGGATCGCGCGGCCGTTGCCGAGCACATAATAAAGATAGGTGTTCGGGGTATCGACGATGATCGTTCCGGCCGGCTCCTTGGTCGCAAGCGAGACTTCCTGACGGCGCAGGTTCGGCGGCAATTGCGCCGGTGCGGCATCGGGCTGCTCCTCGGGCGGCAGCGAGGCGATCGCCATCGGGCGCCCGTCGGCGCCGACGGGCGGCTGGCCAGCCTGGACCGTTCCGGTCGCGGCGGGACCACCGACCGCCTCCGGAGGACGCAGGCCGTCCCTGCCGGGCGCCTGGCCCGGACGATCGGCATAAATCACCGCAGGCGGACCGGCGGGGCGGCCGTAGCGGGGATCATCGGGTGACATCACGGGGCCCTGCGCCGGGGCCGCCGAATAAACCGGCGGAGCACCAGCCGGGCGGCCATAGCGCGGATCATCCGGGGACATCACGGGGCCCTGCGGCGGGGCGGCCGAATAGACCGGGGGAGCGCCGGCCGGGCGGCCGTAGCGCGGATCGTCGATGGGACCGGGCGGCGGCAGCGACGCCTGCGGCATCGCGTCGTCCTCGTCTTCCAGCGCGTCGAAATTCGGGGTGCGGTCGCCGGGGCGGTACTCGGCCGGGGCGCCATAGCTCGGCGCCTGCTGGACCGGATAGCTCTGGGCCTGTGCGAGCGAAGTTCCCGCCGCAGCGACTGTTGCGGCAGCGCATATCGTCAGAAAATGTTTGATCATCATCGCTCTTGTATAGTCCCCGGGCCCATCCGGACCGTTAACGGCCAGATGACCGAAGATAGCGGCACATTCAAGACATGACAGGCCGATTTGCGCCCGATTTTCCGATTTGTGATCCCCTGAGCACCGTTGCTCCGTTGCATCACGGGGTGGAAATCAGCGCATGCCTTAGATCGCCGGAGTCCGCAGCCCCTTTTTTAAGGAGCGGCCCGGAATCGTTGCGGTATGTTCGAATCAGCCTGATTCGCCGTCGCTTTGAGCTCCGATTCCGCACGGCGAACGCGGCAATCAGTACCGTCACCGCGTTCATATGGCTCATGGGTCCCGGCCGCCACCCGCCGGGGCGGAAATTCGTAACCCTTCGATGCTTCCCGGCTTTCGCTTCCTGTTTGCCGCGATCCTGCTGTCAACCTCCATCCTGGTGTTCGGCCTAGGGGCCGCCGCGCTGCTGCGGGCGAGCCATGAGCAGTATGTCAGCAACCCCTCCTGGCGGAACGGCCCGCAGGAGCAGGTCTTTGCGCAGGCCCCAGAGCCGGCCACACCGGTGCTCGCGGCCCTTCGCGCCGAGCCTGATGTCGTCGCGCCCGCACCGTCGGTGCGCGACCAGATCCCGACCATCGGGCTGCCGGCGAATGAGCCCGAGCAGGTCGCCGCAGCCACGACCGAGGCTGCCGCGCAGCCACCGGTCGCCGAGGCCGCCACTTCGACCGCCGAGCCGGCCAAGGCCGACGCCCCGACGGACGCCGCGGCGCCAGCGCCCGCCGACACGCTCACGCCGGCCGACACCACGGCCTCAATCCCCGAGGCCAGGCCCGCCTCGACCGAGATGACGACCGCCGCGGCACCGCCCGCGCCTGATACGTCGCCGGCCAAAGTCGCCGCGCTCAACGACCCCGCGACCACGGCCTGGAAGGATCCGCCCGCGAAGGTCAAGGCCGACACCAGCACGCCCGACGCCAAGGCGACCAAGCGCAAGGCGAAGGCCAAGAAGCGCCACCGCATCGTCCGGCGGCCGCCGCCTCAGCAGCTGCAGCAGCAGCTCGATCCGTTCGGACAGCAGACCTTCGCGACGACGACGGCGACGCGCACCCGTCAGTAGGATTACGCCGGCCCGGTCGCGATCGGCGGGCCTTTTTCCTCGCCCCATTCCGACCACGAGCCGTCGTAGAGCGCGGTGTCGGTGATGCCGAGGCGATAGAGCGCGAGCGTCAGCACGCCGGCGGAGACGCCGGAGCCGCAGCTGGTCACGATGGGCGCATCGAGCTTGACGCCGGCATTGGTGAAGGCAGCGCGCAGATCGTCCAGCGGCTTCATCGTGCCGGTCGCAGCATCGAACAAGAGATTGTAAGGCACGTTGCGAGCCCCGGGGATGTGGCCGGAGCGGATGCCCGCGCGCGGCTCGGGCGCGCGTCCCTCGAAACGGTCGGCGGCGCGCGCGTCGATCACCTGCTCGGCCCGGCTTTCGACGTTGGCGACGAGTTGCTGCATGCTGCGCACGCGCTTTGAATCATAGCTCGCCTTGAACGTCGCCGGCTTCGGCTTCACCTCGCCGCTCTCGACCGGACGTCCCTCGGCGCGCCATTTCTTCAGGCCGCCATTGAGGATGCGCACGTTGCTGTGGCCGAAGGCCAGGAACATCCACCACGCGCGAGGCGCGGCGACCCAGCCGCCGGCATCGTAGAGCACGACCGTGTCGGCATTGGAGATGCCGAGATTGCCGACGTCACGGCCGAACTGCTCGGCGCTCGGATACATGTGCGGCAGCGGGTTGGAATGATCCGACACCGCATCGACGTCGAAGAACGCCGCGCCCGGCAGATGCGCGGCGAGGTAGTCGTCCTTCGGCAGCGGCAGCACGCCCGGCAGCTTGAAGCTGGCGTCGAGCACCTTGACGTTGGCGTCGTTGATGTGGGCAGCGAGCCATTCGGTGGAGACGAGGGGGTCGGTGGCGGTCATGGGCATGCTCCGGCAATTGTCTCAGTCGTCATGGCCGGGCTTGTCCCGGCCATCCACGTTCTTCGTTACGGCTAAGACGTGGATGCCCGGGACAAGCCCGGGCATGACGCGTGGTGATAGCTTTCGTCCAATCTAGACTTTCTTCTTCGGCTCCCATTGCTCCGTCGGGCCGCCGGCATCGCGCCAGGCGGCGTAGCCGCCGGCGATGTGGGCGACGGGTTTCAGACCCATGTCCTTGGCCGTCTTGGCCGCGAGCGCGGAGCGCAGGCCGCCGGCGCAGTGGAACACGAACTTCTTGTCTTCCTGGAAGATCGGCTTCGCGTACGGGCTCTGCGGATCGATCCAGAATTCGAGCATGCCGCGGGTGCAGGCGAATGCGCCGGGGATGCGGCCGTCGCGCTCGATCTCGCGGGGATCGCGAATGTCGACGATGACGACGTCGCCGTTCTTGGAGATTTCAATGGCGTCCTTGGCGTTGAGCGTCTCGATCTCGGCATTCGCCTCGTCGATCAGCGCCTTGATGCCGCGGGTGATGTTTTGGGGCATGGGTCTTCCCTTCTCTTTCGTCATTCCGGGTTCGCGCTACGCGCGCCCCGGAATGACGAGAAGCTAGTGCGTCAATTCCTTCATCGCACCTTCGAGACCCTCGATCGTGATCGGGAACATGCGATTGGCGAAGATGCGTTTGATGATCGTGGTCGATTCCGAATAGTCCCAGTGCTTCTGGGCGACCGGATTGAGCCACACCGCATGCGGATAGGTGCGGATGATACGGTCGAGCCAGACCGAGCCGGGCTCCTCGTTGACATGCTCGACCGAGCCGCCGGGCACCATGATCTCGTAAGGGCTCATCGAGGCGTCGCCGACGAACACGATCTTGTAGTCGT